>Ga0247839_1001772_pt1 | contig 34349 bp, 35 predicted proteins | sample LaCruzMarch2015__6_FD_192405 | JGI IMG/M metagenome (GOLD analysis project Ga0247839, IMG submission 192405) | Freshwater microbial communities from meromictic Lake La Cruz, Castile-La Mancha, Spain - LaCruzMarch2015_16m | ecosystem: Environmental > Aquatic > Freshwater > Lake | place: Spain... | reverse complement strand
GGGGGCTTTGAAGATAAATTTCCCCACCTTCTAAGTTTTGATAGTTATTCCGGTTAATTTCAAAAGGGAAAAATATGGCGCTGAAAACGGTAAAAGTGGAATCGGTACTGGATGCGAAGTTTAAGCTGGAGAGTTCGGTTCATGGACACAAAGTGATTGTCGATCAGCCAGCCAATGCTGGCGGAACGGATTGCGGGCCGACGCCGCTCGACTATCTGCTGGTTTCGCTGGCCGGATGCATCGGCACCGTCGGGCGGATTGTCGCCATGCAGAAGCGGATTGTCCTGCGCGGCATGAAAATTACCGTCGAAGGTGACATCAACACGGACGGACTGCTCGGCAAGCCGACGAACGATCCGGTTGGCTTTACGGAAATCCGGATTCTTGCCGATATCGATGCCGACCTGACGGCGGCGGAAAAAGAAGCTTTTGTCCACGAAGTCGATGCGCGTTGTCCGGTCTCGTTTAACCTGCTCAACAACACGCCGGTCAAAATTTCAGCCGCTTAATTTTTGATTAAACCGAGTCCGGCCATGTGCAGGTAGATCTCGCGGCCGAGCCAGGCGTCGGTGGCGGCGTAGCGGATCTGGGATTCAGTCAGTTCGTTTTTCGCCCAGTTGGATGTTTGCTCCCGTTTTGAAACGCGGAAGCCGAGCAGAAGGGCGGCCAGTCCGCGCAGTCCGAGGTTTTTGATGTGCGCTTTTTTGGCGTGTTCCGCCAGTTCCACAAATCCGGCCGGTTCAAAGGCGGTCAGCTTGCGCAGTTCGCTGACGTCGGAGCGGATGGATACGCCGGTTTTGATGATGTCCGGGCTGGATAGAACGTCGCAGAGTCCTTTAGTGATGCCGGTGAGTTTAATTTGAAACAGGAATACGTCAGTTCCTGTCGCCAGTTGCAAAAGGGACGGCTGGTAATATTCCCCGACGCGGAAAGTCGGGCGGGTTTCCGTATCAAATCCCAGCAGAGTTTCCTGCTTCAGTTTTCCGGCGGCCTGTTCAGCTTCGTCCGGCGTGCGGATCAGACGAACCGGTCCTTCGAACTGCTTCATCGGCAGCCGGTTGATTTCGTCTTTGGTTATATGCAGTTTTGCGGTGGAGTCAGTCATGGAGTGGGTGTCACGTCTGACGGCGCAAACGGGCGGGTAGAATTTTTAGTTGTTCCCGGTATTTGGCTACGGTGCGCCGGGCGATATCGATACCCTGTTTGCTGAGTTCATCGGCAATCCGCTGGTCGGAAAGGGGGCGGCGGTTGCTTTCCGTACGGACGATATCGGCCAGCATGCTTTTGATAGAGGCATTAGAAATAAACCGTCCATCGGCCTGAGCAACACCGGTCGTAAAAAAATACTTGAATTCAAAAGTACCTCGAGGAGTGGCCATGTATTTTCCGTTGCAGGCCCGGCTGACGGTGGTCTCGTGGACTTTCAGAGTTTCCGCAACCTGTTTCATAATGAGCGGCTTGAGACCGGAAATGCCTTCTTCAAGGAAATCCTCCTGCACCCGGACAATTTCGCAGGCGAGACGGTAGATAGTGTCCTGCCGCTGATCGATGCTGCGGATGAAAAACTTACTTTTGGCTATTTTTTCACGGATGTACCGGCGGGTGTCTCCGGCGGTGGTTTTGTCTTTGAGCAGTTCCAGATATTTCAGGCTGATAAAAAGGCGCGGGTAGGGGCTCTTGTTTTGAGTGACAGTCCACACGCCGTTTTTTTTCTCTACCGAGATTTCCGGAATGACGTACTCGGTTTTGTCGGCGGTATGGTTGCGGCCGGGCTTCGGATCGAGGTCGGAAATTGCTGCCGAAAGTTCTTTAATTTTTTCGGGCGGCAGATGCATGGCGCGGGCAATCTGTTCGTACTGGTGCGCGCCGAGCTTATCCAGGTGGTCGCGAACCAGCGTTGCTTCAAGGGAATTTTCCTTGCCCTGATGACGGAGCTGAAGCAGTAGACATTCTTTGAGGTCACGTGCTCCGACGCCAACGGGGTCGAACCCCTGTATGACGGTGATGATGCGCTCAAAGAGTTCTTCAGGAAATTCGGGCGTAGAACCCATAATGCCGTCGATGTCGAGCTGAAGGTAGCCGTCGTCATCAATACTGCCGATAAGTACCTCGGCGATGCCGCGCTCGCGGGTGTCAAGTTCGGCGAGGGAAAGCTGGTCAAGGAGATGTTTCTGAAGCGATTCGGCACCTTCGATTGAATCCATCATGAACTGATAGCGCTCGTCGTCACCCTGCGAGCGGACTTCGCGGTTGCGCCGGAAGTCCGTATCCCATTCGGCCAGCTCGGTGAGTTCCCCGATTTCCCGTTCTTCACGCAGTTCTTCCCGGGCTGCCGCATCGAAGTCGGTTGTTTGTTCGGTTTCAGGCGCTTCGCGTTCCAATGTGGGGTTTTGATCCATTTCCTCGCGGACCATGATCTGGAGGTCGAGAATGGGAGCCTGGAGTATTTTAAGGGACTGGAGCATCTGCGGAGTGAGCGACTGCTCCATCCGCTGTTCCTGAGTATGACCTAGATACTGTTCTGCCATTTGGGTTTACAAACTCCCTGTCCTGTCTAACAATCGATGCCTAATCAATAACACAGAACGGCTTCGGCTGTAACATCCAATTTTAATTCTATGACCTTGAAACTTTGTGTACTGGCCAGCGGCAGTTCCGGAAACTGCACGTTTATCGGCACGGAAAAGACCCGCATCCTGATTGATGCCGGGCTTTCGGCGCGGAAAACGGCGGAACGTCTGGCGGATATCGGCGAGCGGGCGGAAGACATTGATGCCATCTGTGTGAGCCACGAGCATGGCGACCACATTGCAGGAATCCGTGTACTTCAGAAAAACCATGGTATTCCGGTTTACGCCAACGCGGGAACCTTTGAAGTTATCGGCGGCGATATTAAAGGTTCGCGTTTTTCCACCGGCTCGCCGTTTTCCATCGGTGATTTTTCCATTCATCCCTTTCCGGTGCCGCATGACGCCAACGATCCCGTCGGGTTTGTTTTTTCGGCAGGAAGCCTGATGGTCGGCGTTGCGACAGATATCGGAATGGTGACGAATGCGTTGCGCGAACGGTTGCGTAAATGCCATGTCGTGGTGATTGAGGCCAATCACGACGAGACGCTCCTGCACGAGGCTGATCGTCCGTGGAGTCTTAAACAGCGTATCCGCGGTAATCAGGGACACCTTTCCAACCGGGCGGCGGCGGCGCTGATGGCCGAGATCGCCGGCGAAGGGTTGCAGCATCTTTTTCTTGCACACCTGAGTTCAGATTGTAACAGTCCGCGCCATGCCCGAACGACTTTTGAAACCGTGCTGGCCGAAGCGGGCCACACGCATGTGACCGTAAGGCTGACGTGCGCTGAATGCGTCAGCGAACAACTGATTTTAGAAGGATAGATTTTTATGCCGACCCGCTCAAACGAACGGCTGGAACAGCGACTGCTAAAGGTGATTGCCAAGGAGACTCTCGGCAAGCGCGCCGCCTGTCTGCGCGGGTTTTTGCGGATGCTTTCCTGGATTTTCGGCGTACTTGTGCAATTGAGGCTTTTGCTTTTCAAGCACCGCATCATCCGCGCCAGCACGTTGGGATGCCAGGTCATCAGCGTCGGCAACGTGACGGTTGGCGGAACGGGTAAAACGCCGATTGTAGAGACTTTTGCCCGCTCGCTTCAACAGAAGGGTCGCAAGGTGGCCATCCTGAGTCGCGGCTACAAAAGCCGTAAAACACCGTTGTGGGAGAAAATTCTTAAGAAGGAAGAACGCCTGCCGCGTGTGGTATCCGACGGTGACCGGCTTCTGCTCAACTCCGATCTCGCGGGTGACGAGCCGTATATGCTGGCCTCCAACCTGCCGGATGTAGTGGTACTGGTGGATAAAGACCGCGTGAAGTCTGGTAAATATGCCATCCGCAAGTTCGGTTGCGACACACTGGTACTCGACGACGGATTCCAGTATCTGAAACTTCAGCACCGGCTTGATATTGTACTGGTGGACTATACCAATCCGTTTGGTTACAACCGTGTCCTGCCGCGCGGCCTGTTGCGGGAGCCGATGCGCAATCTCAAGCGTGCAGGCTTTATTTTTATCACCAAATGTCCTCCAGAAGGCGCGCCGGAGCTGAAGGCGAAATTGCGCGAACTCAATCCGCATGCCGAAATTTCAGAGTGCCGCCACAGCCCTAAATATCTGGAGAATCTCTATACCCGAGAACAGATTGAACTCGGATTTCTCCGTAACATGAAAATCTCTGCCGTTTCCGGAATCGCCGTGCCGGAAAGTTTTGAGAACGGATTGCGCAAACTTGGCGCCGAAATTGTCCACAGTGCGCAGTACGCCGACCACCATCGTTATACCCAGCAGGAAATCATTGAAACAATTAACAGCGCCGCTGAAGCCGGGGCGGAAGTGATTATTACCACCGAGAAAGATGCCGTGCGCTTTCCGCTTCTCGACCGTTGCGACCTGCCGGTCATCTTTCTGCGTGTAGAAATCGAAATGCTTTCCGGTTCCGACGCTTTCAATGACTGGATTGACCGTATCTGCTTTAAATAAACCTGAAGGCAGAGACTGGTTGAAATGCTTGGAGCATCAGCGGATTCCGTGGTACAACCTGACCCCATGAAAAAAGCTGATTCAAATGCTCCTGAAGTGTTGCGGACATTTGCCCCTTACTTTGTGCTGCTTAAGCCGGTGAAGTGGCACTTTATAGGTGCTCTGATTTGCGGAATAATAACCGGCGCGACCGGCGGATTCGGGTTTCCGTTCATGGCGCTCAAAATTCTGCCGAAGGTGTTTGGGGATGCCCCGCCGACAGGCTGGCTGCTGGCCGGAGTGGTTGCCATACTTCCTGCCGCCTTTTTGATAAAAGGAGTCAGCTATTTTTTTAATATGTATTTTGCAGCTTTCTGCGGCGCGCATGTGCTGGTCCAGTTGCAGGCGCGGCTGTACCGGAAACTGCAGGAACTTCCACTGGCTTTTTTTGGAAAATCGCGGATCGGCGACCTGATGGCGCGAGTCGGCGGTGACGCTGTCGCTGTGCAGACCGTTGTCACCAGCGTTTCAAACGACCTGCTTAAACAACCCGTCACCTTTATCGGGGCGATCGGGGCGTTGATTTATATGGCTGTGCAGAAAAAAGAGACGCTGTTCATTCTTTTTGCGCTGGCCATCATTCCTCTCTGTGTAATTCCTGTCCGCTATGTCGGAAAACGGCTGCTGGCCCGCGCCCTTCTGCTGCAGGACAGCGCCGGAAATATTTCAACGGCACTGAACGAAAATTTCGGTGCGGTACGCGAAGTGCGGGCATTCAATCTTCAAGGGCGTGAGGTTGACCGGTTTTCGATCCTGCTCAACCGGATGGCCATGCATTCGGTTAAAACGACGAAATACAGTAACATGCTGGCTCCGGCGATTGAATGGATTACGGCCTGCGGAGTCTCGGCCGCGATTTTCTATGTAGCACAGGTCCGGATGGGTATTCAGGATATCCTGCCGCTGCTGGCAGCGCTCTATATGACGTATGACCCCATCAAAAAATTCGGCACGGTTCATAACCAGATTAAACGCGGCGAGGCCTCCGTAAAACGTATCGAATATATATTACATGCCGAAGACAGTGTGCCGGACGCGGAACATCCCGTGCCGTTTCGGGCGCAGGAAACGGATATCCGGTTCGAGAATGTTACCTTTGCCTATGCCGATGAACCGGTGCTGAAAAATATTGATCTGACAATTCCGGCAGGTGCAACGGTGGCGCTGGTCGGTCCAAGCGGAGCAGGCAAGTCAACCTTCGTGAATCTCATCCCGAGATTTTATGATGTAAATGAAGGTCGTGTGCTGATTGGCGGCACGGATGTGCGCTCCTACAGCAAGCACGATCTGCGCGCCCGTGTTTCGATTGTTTCGCAGGATACGGTGCTGTTCAACGACACCATTCTCAATAATATCCGCCTTGGAAGACTGGACGCGACGGATGAAGAAGTTATGGCCGCGGCGCGGCATGCGTTTGTACACGATTTCGTGATGCAGTTCGAAGAAGGGTACGGAACGATAGTCGGCGAACGCGGTGCGCGGCTTTCCGGCGGGCAGAAACAGCGAATCGCGATTGCCAGGGCATTTTTGAAAAATGCGCCGATCCTGATCATGGACGAGGCTACCTCGTCGCTTGATTCTGAAAGCGAAGAGAAAGTGCAATTGGCGCTGACCGAATTGGTCCAAGGGAAAACAGTGATCCTGATTGCTCACCGCTTCAGCACCATTCGAATGGCCGACCGCATTATTGTTATGGATGCAGCACGGGTGCGTGCATCCGGAATCCATGCCGATCTATACGCCTCTGATGAACTCTACAAGAGCCTCTACGACAAACAGTTCATAGAGTAAGCGGCGGAGTATTTCTTAATTTTTATTTTCCGACGGACGGAAGAGTGGCGCGGATGCCAGACTCGCCGGTTTTTTGCGTAACGAACGGAAGATCCTGTACGGCTTTTTCCCACGGATTGAAGGCGAGGGGGCCGAAGCCGCTGCCCAGTCCGGGCGCCTGACGCAATCCCTGATTAAGGTAGGCCTTGGCAACGATGATGCTGTCGAGCGGACGATAACCCAGCGCACGGGCGGTGGCGATTGCCGCTGAAAGGACGCATCCGGTTCCGTGTGAGTGCTTCGTCTCAACCCGCGGACTGGAAAGCCAGGCGTGTTCCTTGCCGTTGCTCCAGTAATCGCTGGAAAGTTCCATATCGTGCGAGCCATGTCCGCCTTTGATCAGTACTTCTTTGACACCGGTGGTCAGCGCTTTTTTAGCGGCAGCTTCAATGTCGGCCGGTGTGGCGATCTCCATGCCGAGCAGGTGTTCAGCCTCGGGAATGTTGGGGGTGATCATATCCACAACCGGAAAAAGTTTTTCGGTGAGCACGGTCCACGCGGAGGCTTCGAGCAGAAACGCGCCGCTGGATGAAATCAGCACCGGATCGCAGATGGTGAAAGGTGATTTGGCGTTCTTGAGGAAAGCGGCAACCATTTCAACCGTAGCGGTCGTGCCGAGCATTCCGAGTTTTACGGCGGCGGGCGGCAGATCCGCCTTGAGCGCTTCAAGCTGCGCGGAAAGCATATCGGGCGCGGTCCATTCGAGGCGACCCGTGCCGATGGTATTCTGGGCGGTCAGCGCGGTAATCGCCGAGCAGTCGTGCGCACCGAGCAGGTTGATGACTTTGATATCCGCCTGAATACCGGCTCCGCCGCCGGAATCCGCGCCCGCAATCGTCCAAACAATTGGTTTTCTCATGGTGTCGTTTTCCCGTTGGCTGCCGGCTGATTGCTGGCGGCTTTTTCGTTGAACTGATAAATCGTTTCGCCTTCATGGGCGAAGCCGATTTCGTGGGCGATCTGCTGCACAAAATATTTGTCGGAACCGAAGCGCTCCTGCTTAAGACGCAGTTCTTTGATGGCTTCCTCTTTGTTGCGGATATCGGCTTCCAGCGCGTTCTTGGTTTCCTGGTAAGCGCGGAATTGGGTCATCTTGGGTAAAAAGGCGAAAACAACGCCGGTCAACGCGAGTCCAATAGCGGCAATCGCGGCATAACGGTAAATAGTATTCCAGTACTTCTGAGGACTCACGGCGGACAGTATAAGGACAATTTATGATTTATGAAGTATGAAGGATGAAATTCTGAAGTTTCATCCGGCGAGGGAAGAGTACAAAAAAACGCCCCGGGAAATCCCGGGGCGCCTGTATTGCCGTGATAGAACTTAGCAGCCGTAGCGGGCGGCAGTTCCCAGCATCTCTTCGATACGCAGCAGCTGGTTGTACTTGCTGATACGGTCGGAGCGGCTGAGCGAGCCGGTCTTGATCTGGCCTGCGTTGGTTGCCACAGCGATGTCGGCAATCGTGTTGTCTTCGGTTTCGCCGGAGCGGTGAGAAACAACAGCGGTGTAGCCGGCTTTGTGAGCCATTTCGATGGAATCCAGTGTTTCGGTCAGTGTGCCGATCTGGTTCACCTTGATCAGGATCGAGTTGGCGCAACCGGTGTCGATACCTTTTTTGAGGTATTCAACGTTGGTCACGAACAGATCGTCACCGACCAGCTGGCACTTGTCGCCGATCTTGTCGGTCAGAATCTTCCAGCCCTTCCAGTCGTTCTGGTCCATACCGTCTTCGATCGAATCGATCGGGTATTTGGCCGCCAGATCGGCCAGGTAATCGGCCTGCTGGGCAGGAGTGCGTTTGGCTCCGCCTTTGCCTTCGAACTTGGAGTAGTCGTATTTGCCGTCCTTGAAGAACTCGGAAGCGGCGCAGTCGAGGCCGATCATCACATCCTTGCCCGGCTTGTAACCGGCATCCTTGATCGCCTGCATTATGCTGTCCAGAGCCTCTTCGGTACCGCCGGAGAAAGTCGGAGCAAATCCGCCTTCGTCACCGACTGCGGTGCTCAGACCTTTTTTCTTCAGGATCGCTTTCAGCGCGTGGAAAACTTCAGCGCCGCAACGCAGGCCTTCGCTGAAACATTTTGCGCCGACCGGGCGGATCATAAATTCCTGGAAAGCGATCGGAGCATCGGAGTGCGAACCGCCGTTGATGATGTTCATCATCGGAACCGGCAGAACTTTTGCATTCGTCCCGCCGATGTAGCGGAAGAGAGGAATGTTCAGGTAATCAGCGGCGGCGCGGGCGGTAGCCAGCGAAACGCCGAGGATGGCGTTGGCGCCGAGGGCGCTCTTGGTCTTGGTGCCGTCGAGGTCGATCATGAATTTATCAACGCCGACCTGATCAAGCGCGTCCATGCCGATAACCGCCGGAGCGATCTTTTCGTTTACATTGGCAACCGCTTTCTTCACGCCTTTGCCGAGGTAACGCTTTTTGTCGCCGTCGCGCAGTTCGAGCGCTTCGTTTTCGCCGGTCGAGGCGCCTGACGGGACAGCCGCACGGCCCATCGCGCCGGATTCGAGAATCACATCTACTTCAATGGTCGGGTTGCCGCGTGAGTCGAGAATTTCACGGGCCAATACTTCTACGATAACTGACATTTCTGCTCCTTAGGTTAAGGGTTTAAATTCCCTGAAAAATGAGTCCGGAATATAAAGGCCGACCCCGACCCCCGCAACATAAAACTAGGCCAAAAACGCGCCCGGAGATCGCGTTCCGCCTTCACATCCTTGCGGTTAAAATCGGTGTCGGTTGCGACGGTATCGGTATAGGCGCCACGCTGGTGGCCGCCAGCGACTATCGTGATTATTCAGGCGAGGGGTTTTGACCGCCAAGACGCGAAGGCGGGGTTGGCCACACCTGACCCCTGATGCCTGACCTCCGACTCCTGACCCCTGACTGCTGACCTCCGTCCTCTGACCTCCGACTTCTGACCCCTGACTCCTATTCACTGACCCCTGATTATCGCTTGGCTTGAAAGATTTGTCTGATAAGCTCGCGCCTTATTGAAGGGGACTTTTTAACGGGTTGCCTGACGGATTCAGGAGTCACTGGCGATCCCTTTTCTGACCCCTTTTCACCATCAGTAGAAAGTGAGTCGATAACCAAAGGTAATGTAAACGAAATTTTAGGGCGCACGCTTTTTGAAAAAGAAGAAGGGGGCGGAGCCGGGGGGGCGAGGTCAGTCCGATAAAGTGACAACACTGGTTATCCAGGGATGAGTTTTATGTCCGTTGAAGAAAAGCAAAACAACCCGCTGCATGGGTTAAGTGCCGAGGCGATGGTGACGGAACTCGTGGAGTTTTACGGGTGGGACATTCTATATGCCGCACTGGGACTCAATTGTTTCCGCATGAATCCGTCCATTGCCAGCGCGGTAAAATTTTTGCGGAAGACGGACTGGGCCCGGCATAAGGTCGAGAATTTTTATTTATACCGCTTTAAACAGATGCCGAAAGCCCGCGGGGAGGAATTCGATTTAGACCCACGGGATCGCGGCTTCGCGAACGGGATTGTTCCGAAAGATCCGATGCCGTTGACCGTTGAACTGATTGCAGAGATGAAGGCGGAAGCCGAAGAGAACTACCAGAACCGGGGGGGCGGAAGACGGTGAGTTTGTGGGTAAGTGAGTCTGTGGGTAGGTTAGTTTAGAGACTCACAAACGCACACACCCCCACACTCCCACACTCTCTCACTTGAATATATCCTGCCAGTTGCCTGTCGTTGAAGCTTTGGCATATTCGGTGGAGCGATTTTCAAAGAAGTTAGCATGTTCGACGCCGTTGAGCATGTAGTCGAGCCACGGCAGCGGATTTTCCGGTACGGTGTAGATGCTTTTCATGCCGATTCCGATCAGACGGCGGTTGGCGATGTAGCGGATGTAGGCTTTCACTTCATCGGGCGTGAGTCCTTCGACGGAGCCGAGTTCGAACGCGATGTCGATGAAGCGGTCTTCGAGTTCCACAGAGCGTTCGGCGGCGCAGTAGATTTCGTATTTCAGTTTGTCGGTCCAGAGTTCCGGATGCTCTTTGATGAAGGTTTTGAAGAGCAGGGCCATCGATTCAACGTGCAGGCTTTCGTCGCGGATGCTCCAGGTGACGATCTGCCCCATCCCTTTCATTTTGTTGAAGCGCGGAAAGTTCATCAGGATGGCGAAGCTGCTAAAGAGCTGGATGCCTTCGGTGAAGGCGCTGTAGACCGCGAGTGTCTTGGCCATTTCGAACGGCGTCTCCATGTTGAAGTTGAGCAGGTATTCGTGCTTTTCCTTCATCTCGGCGATGGACATGAAGACGGTGTATTCCTCGTCGCCGAGGCCGAGCGTTTCCAGCAGCAACGAGTAAGCGTCCTGATGGACAGCTTCCATGGCGGCGAAGGCGCTGAGCATCATGCGGACTTCCGGCACCTTAAAAGTCGGCAGGAAGAGGGTGGAGTAACCGCCGGCGACATCGACGTCGGCCTGCGTGAAGAATTTAAAAATATTCAGCAGAAGGTTTTTGTCCTTCTGCGAAATGTTCTCGTTAAAATCCTTCAGGTCGTCGGCCAGGTTGATTTCGCTCGGCATCCAGTGCATCTGCTGTTGCATCTTGTAAGCTTCAAACGCCCAGTCGTATTCAAACGGTTTGTAATAAGTTCTCTCTTCTAAAAGCGGCATAGCTCAATTCTCCTTTGGACTGCGCAGGCTTGCCTGCGCTTTGTTATTCCGAAGCTTGCTTCGGTTTTTTCTTAACGCGAAGCAAGCTTCGCGGATTAAAGCGGCGGCAAGCCGCCGCACTCCATATTGATATCACCCTTCACACGAAAGACAGGTGCTTTCCTTGTTGTAATCGAGCATGACTTCGCGCGGCTTCTGCTCCGACACGACATCGGCGCGTTTGATCGCTTCGCTGCGGACGTAGTAAAGGCTCTTCAGTCCTTTCTTCCACGCCAGCATGTGGGTGTTGTGCAGTTCCTGTTTGCTGACCAGCGCGGGGAAGAAAAGGTTTACGCTCTGTGACTGACAGACGTACTGCTGGCGATCGGCGGCAAAATCGATCACCCAGCGCTGGTCAATTTCCAGTGCCGTTTTGAAAACATCGCGTTCCCAGTCGGTCAGGAAATCGAGATGCTGCGCGCTGCCGCCCTGCGTGATGATGGATTTCCAAACCTCGGAATTATTCTGTCCGTGGCGTTCGAGCGCTTCTTCCAGATATTTATTTTTCATCAACGCCGAACCGCTCTTGGTTTTCTGCGTAAAAGCGTTGGCGCGGAACGGCTCAATCGACGGGCTGGTATTGCCGCAGATAATGGAGCTGCTGGCATTAGGCGCGATCGAAAGCAGATGCGCGTTGCGGACGCCATAGCCTAAGCCGTCCGGACATTCGCCGCGTTCGGCGGCGAGCTGTTTGGTCGCCGCGACGGCCTGTTCTTTGATGTGTTTGAACATCTGCATGTTGAGACCTTTGGCAATCGCGCTTTCGAACGGAATGCTGTGCGCCTGCAAGTAGGCGTGGAAGCCCATCGCGCCGAGTCCGATGCTCCGTTCGCGCTGCGCCGAAAAGCGGGCGCGGCCGATTTCGTCCGGCGCGTTCTGAACGAAGGACTCGATCACGTTGTCGAGGAAGCGGACGAGGTCGGCGATAAACTGCGGATGATCTTTCCACTCATCGTAGGTTTCCAGATTGACCGAGCTGAGACAGCAGACCGCCGTGCGTTCTTCGTTGGTTGGCAGCGTAATTTCACTGCACAGATTTGACTGGTGAACTTTCAATCCGAGCTTTTTCTGGAACTCGGGCAGGGCGTCGTTGGTGGCTTTGTCGAACAGGATGTAGGGCTCGCCGGTTTCAATACGGTTCTGAATCAGCTTCACCCAGATCGTCTTGGCCGAAACGGTTTTCTTCACCTCTTTGGTGTGCGGATCAACCAGTTTGAAGCTGTCGTCGAAGCCGGGAATGCGCGTCGCCTGATCAATCAGGTCCATGAACTCTTCGGTCAGCACCACGCCGTGATGCAGATTAGTGGACTTACGGTTTACATCGCCGCCGGTCGGTTTACGCACGTCGAGAAACTCTTCGATTTCCGGATGATTGACCGGTAGGTACGCCGCGTAGGAACCGCGCCGCGTCACGCCCTGGCTGAAAGCCAGCATTTCGGCATCGACCACTTTCAGGAAAGGAATCACGCCGGTCGATTCGGAGCCGTGCGACGTTTTGGAGCCGCAGGCGCGTACGTCGCCCCAGTAGCCGCCCACGCCGCCGCCGAACGACGAAAGCCACGCCGTTTCGGTGTAGTGACCGGTGATGCCGCCGCGGCTGTCCGGCACATAGTTCAAAAAGCAGGAGATCGGCAGGCCGCGATTGGTGCCGCCGTTGGTCAAAATCGGCGTGGAAAACATAAACCAGAGCATACTGGCGTAGTCATAGATCCGCTGGGCCATGGCATCGTCGTCCGAAAAAGCGGCGGCGGCGCGGGCAAATGCCTCCTGCGGGCTTTTTTCGCCGGGAAGCATGTAGCGGTCTTCGAGAGTTTTACGGCCGAATTCAGTCATCAGACTGTCGCGGGAAGAGTCAATTTTTACGTTCATCAGTGCCTCGTGTTGTCATCGATTTATTAAACCTACCAGAATGGTCATATTAATCGCGAGTGACCGTCCGCTCGGCAAGCTAAAAAACACAATATGTGGTGTTATCGATTAATTACCGGCACCATATAAGGGGTATATCCGAAGCTTGTCAGTATTAGCAACAGCCTGTATTTTCAGAGCTATGAAGCTATTTGACAGCCATTGCCATTTGCAGGACGGCGTTTTGCTTTCGGATATTGGAAGCATTCTGGCGCGCGCGGAGGCGGCGGGTGTTGAGCGGATGGCGTGTTGCGGCACCAGTTCCAGCGATTGGCAGAAAGTTTTCCAACTGGCGGCAAAATATCCGCAGGTGATTCCAATGGTTGGAATCCATCCGTGGTTTGTTGCGGATGGTTGGAACGGAGAGTTTCAGACTTTGGAAAAACTGTTGAGGGAGCATCCAGAAGCGGGAATCGGCGAGACGGGACTGGATTTCTCCTCCTTCGCTAAAGCTACGGCGGACAGGCAGGAGCGATTCACCAATCGCGCGGAGCAAGAGGCGAGTTTTGCGGCGCACCTTGATCTGGCGCGCGCGCTGAACCGTCCGGTTGCGGTTCACTGCGTCCACGCTTGGGGTCGGCTGATTGAAATTCTGCGTGAACATCCAGCGCCGCGAGTCCTGCTGCACGCTTTCGGCGGCGCGGCGGAACTGATTCCGGAGCTGGTTGAATTGAACTGCTGGTTTTCGTTCTGCGGATCGGTAACAAATCCGAACGCCAAGCGGGTTCGGGCCGCAGCGGTTGCTGTTCCGACAGGTCGTCTGTTGATCGAAACCGATTCACCGGATTTCCCTCCGTCAGGCTGCCAGTCGCCCAACGAATCAGCCAATTTGGTGCATATTGCTCGTGCCATCGCCGAACTGCGCGGTATTTCTCCAGAAAGTCTGGCTGAGCTGACTTTTTCAAATGCCGGGTGCTTTTTCACATCTGTCTAGTTGCGGATGGTTGCAGATTTCGCATATAGTGCGCCCCCTTATCCGGAGAATGCCTTTATGAGCCATGAGATCATGACGATTGAAGAGGTTGCTGAATATCTGCGCGTGTCGGAACGAACGGTCTATGACTGGGCGCAGAAAGGGCAGCTTCCCGGCGGCAAGCTTGGTACGACTTGGCGATTCAAGCGCAGTGATATTGAAGTCTGGGTGAACCGCCGTATCGGCAATTCAGCCGCTCCGGTTGCTCCGGCTGCTCCAGGTATGGAAATGCTGCGCCGGATTCTTTCGCCGGAGCGCGTTGTTTTTTTCGACACGAATCAAAAAGCGGCTGCGCTGAAAACACTGTGTGCGGCACTGGGAACCTCTCCATTGATTCATAATGAGGCGGAATTGGAGCAGGCGATTTTTCAGCGTGAGGAGTTGATGAGTACCGGCATCGGTTCCGGTGTTGGCGTGCCGCATGTACGGCTCGACTCCGTGGATGATCTCATCATGGCGCTCGGCATTGCACGTAAGCCGCTGGACGACTATTCTTCGCTCGACGAGATTCCGGTTCAAATCGTCTGTATGGTGGCGGCGAGCGGTACGCAACATCCGCAATACATTCGCGCGCTTTCGGCAATCAGTACACGGCTTAAAGATGAAACGGTGCGTAAGGCGCTGATTGGAGCGAAAGATGCTGTTTCGGTATTCCAAATCTTCATCGGCGGCGAACCGGCCTGATACACCATGATTTTGCTGACAAATCGCTTGGCTTAAACGGGTTGCCTCATATAATGCCGCAACGAAGAGAATTTGCAGTTTATCAAACGGAGGCTTTATGGACTCAGATAAAAGAACAAAGCCGGAAATGATCGCACGCAAAAGAAGCGCGGGAATTGAAACCCTTGGTATTATCATCGGCTCAGCTATTCTCGGTGCGACGGCAGCCATCTCTGTATCCCGCGCTATGCAAGGCAGTGTTGAAACCATCTCCACAACCAGTCTGCTCAGTTTTCTTGTCACCATGGGACTCTGCGTTTCTGCGATTGTTCTGGCGATAGCCGCCATTTCGCTTAGCCGTTCTGCCCAACGAACCATCGCGGAAAAATCGGAAGAGATGGCCGCTATGCAAAAGGCGATGGTTGCACAGACCGGTGCAGCGATTGACCATGTAGAATCATCGGTTATGCGCATCGGCGAAGAGATCGCTGATACTATCTACGATAACTTTGAAATGCTCGCCGAAGAGATTCAGGAGAGCCTGCCGTCGCGCGATGTCTTGCGTGCCGATGTCACCGAGGCGATTGAACATTCACTGACCGAGGCGATGATTGTGGTCGAACAGCCTGATGAGCAGGTCAAACCCGAAGAGGTTGCAGCCGATATAATCGAAGAAACTGTTCCGGTAGCAATGCCGGAGCCTGAGGCTGTCGTCGAAGTGAGCGCGCCGGTTGCTGTCGTTCCTGAGCCGCCAGCCGCTGAGCCGGTTACTAATGAAATGCGCGAAAAGGCCGATAAAAAGTACGGCGAGTTTAAAGACATTGTTTTGCTCGGCGTTGCCAATTATCCGGGTGTCATCGCACGCAAGATCGGCGAAGGCCAGTATCGGACTCAGGGCGACGAACTTGTTGACGGTGTGTTTGTGATTCAAAACGAAAAAGTGGCGGTGTGTACTTTCTGCACAAACGACATCATCACCGACCGCTTTATGGGCGAGAATGGCGACAGCTTCAACGTATTCCTGCATTCACTCGTCAATGAACTAAAAAGCGGCTACTTCACCCGTGTTTTCCTGGTGTTCGATGACAAGCTTTCCAATGCCAGTCTATACGCTAAAGCATTGAACGGACTGAGTAGCCGGATTGAGGCCGAAACCTTTGCCTGCTTTGAATTATTCGAAGGTTCACCCGATGTTATCATTCCCGAGCTGACAGAGCGCGTCAGCCAGCTGATGGATGCCGTCCGTGAAACCGCCGTGATAGACGAAGATATTCCTGCCATCTCTTTCCGCCGTCAAACAATGAGCGCCTGAGCATTCTGAGGGAAATGGCAAAAGACGGCTCGCAATTTTTCCAAGGTTTGGAAACACTGAGCCGCCAATGAACACGACCTATCCATCTTCATCTTCTTCGTACCGAGCCTTATTGCGAATTGCCGTGCCGCTGATTATCACCTCGACCTCGTTTCTGGTGCAGAATTTTTGTGCCCGCATGTTTCTGGCGTGGTACAGCCCAGAGACTTTGCAGGCTGCTGTGCCCGCTGGCATTCTTTTTTTTACTCTGGTGTGCGGCTTCATGTCCACGGCAGCGTTCGCCAACAGCCTGGTGGCGCAGTATTATGGCAATGGCGATCTGCGTAGCTGCAGCCGTTCTGTGGCGCAGGCCATTCTGCTGGCGCTCTTTTCATTTCCTCTAATCCTTTTGCTGATTCCTGTCGGGCTTTGGATGTTATCCGTCAGCGGACATGCACCGAATGTACTGGCAGAGGAAAAAACGTATTTTTTTATTCTGATGCTGGGCGGTGTTCAGATGCCACTCGCTTCCGCGGTAAGCAGTTTTTTCTCCGGACGCGGGCTGACCAAGGTGGTGATGTTATGCGCGATCGCCGGTGCCGCGCTGAATCTGCTGCTCAACTGGCTGCTGATTTTTGGTATCGGACCGTTTCCCGAAATGGGCATAGCGGGCGCGGCAATCGCCTCGGTGATTTCCGGTTTTGTTTCTCCGGTAATTATGCTGGCGCTGTACTTCTCACCGAAGAATAACCGGCTTTACGATACGCGCCGTCTTTTCTATTTCGACGCGCCGCTTTTCCGCCGCCTGCTCCGGTTCGGTGTGCCGTCGGGTATTCATATGGCACTGGATATCGGCGCGTTCTCGCTGTTTGTACTGCTGATCGGGCGGCTTGGCGAAACGGCCTTCATGGCGGCTAACATTGCGCTGAGCGTCAATATGATCGCTTTCATGCCTTCGATTGGAATCGGACAGGCGGCGGGCGTACTGGTTGGTCAGCACATGGGGCGCGGCGATTTGGACGGGGCTTCTGCCGTTGGCTGGCGCGCCGTGCACGTCGGCTGGATTTACACAACCTGTGCTGCGCTGACTTTTGTACTGATGCCCGAAATTTATGTTCATCTCTTTGCACGCGGCGATGTCCCGTTTGCTGAGATTTCCGGGCTCGCCCGTACCTTGCTTTTATTTGCCGCCGGCTGGGGCTTAATGGATGCCACTAATCTGATCATTTCCGGTGCGCTGCGCGGTGCAGGCGACACGCATTTCGTGATGTGGTACGAAACTTCTATGGCATGGTTTTTCTTTGCGGCGGGCGAACTGCTGATTGTCCTAGTGCTGAAGTGGGGTGTTTTGGCGGCTTGGGCCTGGGCGCTCGTTTACATCTGCCTGCTGGCGTTCGGCATGATTGCGCGCTTCCGCTCAAAACGCTGGCAACTTATCGAACTGATTGAGCGTCGGGAAACCGTATTGGAATGAGTCGACGGAATGCCGACGATTTAAGCGGTCTGCTTTTTCCAGTTTCGGATGGTCTGCATAATTTCACGCACCCAGATGCATTCGCACTCAACCGGACAGGGATCCAGTGCCCCTTGACGTACACATAAATCCGGACAGCATGCGGGTTTGTCTGTGTGCGAGGTCAGCATAGGGCGCGTGCTCAGACTGACGAACTCATTGACCGCAATCGCGAGTGTAGTGCCGCAGTTATTTGGCAGATGGGTGAAATAAAACAGGCCGCCCTTCAGATCGGCGAAGTTAACCTGATAACCGGACAGCTCTAGCTCGGAGTCAGTCAGGAAATCTTCCAGTGTTTCCCAAGGCTTGGAACACGTCGGACAGAGTTTGAAGGGCGCTGTTTTCATAAGGTAGGCTTTATACAAAAAAGGGCGGCCCGACGGCCGCCCTTGCAGTAATTAATGCTGAACGTGAACTTTAGCACCCTTGGTCTGACCGATGGCCGCGAGCAGTTTGCCGAACCACTTCACATCGATATCAAACGGCTTGCCGCCTTTAATGCGCGGGAATTCGATGGCGCGCAGTTCGTTACCTTGATCTTCGTCTTCACCGACTACGCCGCTGACACGTTTGAGTGCACACTCAACCGCTTTGTTGGCGCAACGCTTGATCAGTTTGAGATCTTCCTTATTGGCGGCGGCGGCGCGGGCGAAATAGCCGCTCTTCTGCACCAACACTTTTTCGGCGTTGAGCATTTCGGCGAACTGCTTGCCGAACCATTTGCCGGGGTTGACGGCGTCGAGTTTGACGTGGCCGAAAGCATCGCGCGGAACTTCTTCGCCGGCGGCGGTCATCTGCGCGACGATGGCTTCCAGCCCAGCGCCTTCAGAGATGAAAATATTAACGCAGTCATTTTCATCCATGATCTTTTTCAGGCGGGTGGCTTCGGCTTTGATGTCGATGGCCATTTCAGGAATGAAGATGGCGTGAACATCCTTGCGCATTTTGCTCAGGCCAATGCCGGGAACAAAACCCATCTTATTGAGTCGGTCACGGTAAACCTGCGCGGTGTAAGCGGTCAGCCAGCCGCAGTTACGACCCATCACTTCGTGGATGATCAGCATGCGCGGATTGGCATTGTGCTCGGCCACCACGTTTTCGAAATACTTGGCACCTTCTTCGGCCGCCGTCCATGCGCCGAGGCTCTGGCGGATCGGGAAGACGTCGTTATCGATGGTCTTCGGCAAGCCGACCACGGTCAGGTCGTAGTTGTTGTCCTTAAGGTAAGCGGCAAGATCTGCGGCCGTGGTGTTGGTGTCGTCGCCGCCGATGGTGTGGAGAACATCCACGCCGTCTTTCACCAGCTGACGCGCCGCAACTTCCAGCGGATTTTCACCTTCTTTAACCAGACCGCGCTTCACGCAGTCCTTAACGTTGGTCAGTTTAACGCGGCTATTGCCGATCGGACTGCCGCCGTGCTTGTGCAGAACGGATGCTTTGATGCGGATGGCCGAGGTGACGGCGATGGATTCGCCGAGCAGCAGACCTTTGTATCCGCTGGTGTAGCAGATGATTTTTATTTTCGGAGCGATCTTGCTGTATTGCTCGATCAGACCGCCGATAGCGGAGGAGAGGCAGGGGGCCAGACCGCCTGCGGTGAGAATGGCAACTTTCTTCACTTCTTTCATAATATAAATCCTTTCAGTCTCGGGTTTAAAAATAAGCGCACCATGATGGGAAGTTCGGCTTTCAAGGCAAGGCAAAAAAACGTTTCTAGTGGTTGACTTCACAGCCTCGCATCGCTTTAATGCGCCCCTTGTTCCGCCGGAGGATTATCACAAAGGTGAACGCCTGAAATGAGTTTTTCGAAACAGGCGGCCCCGAAAACGGGCTTAATTGGGCGGAACAGCAGGAAACAGAAACCAAAATCGGAGAGATGAATGAAGTATAATGGACCAAAAGTAAAGAAAGCACGCCGTCTGGGCATTGCCCTTTCGCCGAAATGTGAAAAATTCCTCGAACGCCGCCCGCATCCCCCTGGACAGCACGGCCCGTCACGCCGCCGCAGCAAACTGACAGACTACGGCAAACAGCTCATCGAAAAACAGCGTCTGCGCTATCAGTACAATCTGGCCGAACGCCAGCTGCGCGGCTATTACGCCAAAGCTTCGCGCAAAGTCGGTAATACTGCCGACCTCATGTTGCAGCTGCTCGAAACCCGTTTCGACGCCGTCGTCCTGCGTGCCGGTTTTGCCCGCACTATCTATCAGGCCCGCCAGCTGGTCGGTCACGCTCACTTCCTCATCAACGGCAAGAAGGTCAATATTCCTTCCTACCAGATGCGCGTCGGCGATGTCATCACCGTCCGTGAAGGTAGCCGTGAACTGGAAATTTTCCCAGCGGCACAGACGATTGCTACCACGCCGCCGTACCTGACCGTGGATGACAAAAAACTCACCGCCTGCCTGAGCCGCCTGCCGGAACACGGCGAAGTGCCGGTGCAGTGCGAAGCCTCGCTGGTCGTCGAGTTCTACTCGCGCTAAGTCTGGTTCCAAACCTTGAAAAAAAGCCCGCTGTTCATCAGCGGGCTTTTTTGCTTTAGTTGCCGCACCGAACCGAAAGGAATGCCATGAAGCGTTTTGTGTTGGATCGCCGCGAGGACGAAACCGGATTTTCCGGAACCGGTTTTGTTGCCGAAGGTGTTCTTTTTGACAACGGCAAATGCGCACTCGCCTGGCTTTCCCGTTACCGCTCCGTCACCGTTTTTGACAACATCGCAGAGGTGGAAATCATACACGGCCACGACGGCAAAACTGTTATCCGCTGGCTCGACTGAACTCATGCTCATTCGCGAAACAACTTTGACGGTTCTCGACTTTGAAACCACCGGCTCTGTACCCGGGTTCGACACCGAGCCGTGGCAGGTCGCAGCGGTCGTTCTGAAAAACGGACGCGTTGATCCGTCACAAACTTTCGAGAGCCTCGTCCGTGTCGACATCAACCGTCCGTTCAGCGCGTATGCGCCGGGCAAACACCACAAACTGCGCGAGGAAATCGCCTCCGCCGATGAAGTTTCCAGAGTTTGGCAAAAACTGGAAGGGTGGGTGACAGGCCGTCCGCTCGCCGCGCACAACGTCGCGACCGAAAATAAATTCCTGCGGCAGATGGCGCCGATGCACCGCTTTGGCCCGTGGATCGACACGCTAGTACTGGCACGGCAGGCGTGGCCAAAAGCACCGTCGCACAAACTCGAAGATTTGATCGCCGGATTGAAACTTGAAGTCCGCATTCGCGAACTCTGTCCGCGCGGCGAAGCTCACGATGCCCTTTACGATGCCGTCGCTTGCGCCGTTCTCCTTGAATATCTTCTTACCCAGCCCGGCTGGGAACAATTAACGATTGAAGATTGCTGATTTCGCTATCGATCAAACGCAAGGCGCTGTCCAAGGACGGCGCCGTTTGTTTGTCCGTTCTGCCAAGCGATTTGACCGGAGACGATGGTGGTGTCGACGGATGAACGGAAGGTGACGCCTTCAAACGGCGACCAGCCGCATTTGTAGAGAATGTTTTCTTTGGTGACGGTCTGAGGTTTGTTCAGGTCGACCAGCACCAAGTCGGCCCAATAACCTTCGCGGATGAAGCCGCGCTCTTTGACGCTAAAAATCCGCGCTGGATTGTGGGCGATTTTTGCGGCGATGGTTTCCAGTGAAAGCGCTCCGCTGTGGAAGTGTTCGAGGACGGCGGGCAGGGCGGACTGAATAACCGGCATTCCGGACGGAGCCGTCCAGTAGGTTCCCTGTTTTTCCTGTAAGGTGTGCGGGGCGTGGTCGGTGCCTATGGTATCGAGCCGGTCGGTGAGCAGTCCTCGGAGCAGAGCGGCGCGGTCAGAGGCACGCTTAATCGCTGGGTTGCATTTTACCAGCGCGCCTTTGGTCGTGTAGGCGGTGCTGTCGAAATAGAGGTGATGGATGCAGGCCTCGGCGGTTATTTTACGGACGGTTTCGTCGCGCTCTACGAAACATTCGTTTTCGCGCGGACTGCTGACGCGAACGACGCCGTTGTCGAACAGTTCCAATTCGCGGCCGGTGCTGATGTGCAGGACGTGCAACCGCGTCCCGTGTTTGCGGGCAAGTTCGACCGCCAGTGCGCTAGAGCGGTAACACGCCTCTTCGCTGCGGATATGCGGATGCGCGGCGAACGGAGTCTTGTCGCCGTAGCGTTCGCGAAAAATCTGTTCGTGCTTCTGGATAATACCGGCGTCTTCGCAGTGCGCGGTAAGGTTGACCGGACATTCGCGGAAAAGGTCTTCCAAGGTTTGGAGCCGGTCAACCAGCATGTCACCGGTCGATGATCCCATGTAAACTTTTACGCCGCAGACGTGTTTTGGATCGACGGCTTTGATCTGGTCGAGGTTGTTGAGCGAGGCGCCGAGATAGAAGGAATAGTTGACGGCCATTTTTTGCGCGGCGATAGCGAATTTTTCTTCCAGCCGCTCGTTAGTGATGGTCGGCGGACTGGTGTTCGGCATTTCCATGACGGAGGTGACGCCTCCGGCGGCGGCGGCGCGCGATTCGCTCTGCATATCGCCTTTGTGCGTCAGACCCGGTTCACGAAAGTGGACGTGGCAGTCGATCATGCCGGGCAGGAGTGCTTTACCTTTGGCATCGATGACGATATCGGCATCGGTGGAAATTTCGGTGCCGATCCGGTCAATCCGACCGTGGCGGATGAGGACGTCGGCGGCGCGGATTACGCCGTCGCTGATTACGTCTGCATTTCTGATCAGGATGCTTGGAACAGTGGAATGGTGGAATGATGGAATGGTGGAAGAAGGACTATTCATGACTGGTTCCGTATATCTCGTTTGATTCTTTGACGACAAATGAATCATCCCAATCATTGTTCTCCTGTTTTTCCTGGAGGCTTTCAATCAGTTTCTTCAGTCCGTTTTCCAGCCGGAAAGCCAGCGAATCCATCTGCTCGAATTCTTCTTCGGAGATATGCCCTGCCGGGCAGTACACATGCAGAGCAGATACGCTTTCGCCGGCTGATCCCATAGCGATGTTCAGATGTTGCAGGTATTCTTTGATGCTGCGTCGACAGTAGTCTTCGGCGATATTGCGGTGGATGGAGTCGGTGGATGCAATCTGCTGTGAAGCGACACGCTTCAGTTCGTACGGGAGGCGTTTAAACACATTCCAGGTCAGCAGATAAAGTTCTCTGGCATCCTGCCAGACACGAAGCTGCATGTACCCGCGATTGATGTTTTTCCGTAAAACCATCATTCCACTATTCCTTTATTCCATCATCCCGTTGCCACAAACGTTTGCTGACGATGATGACGATGGCTACAACGACCATGACGCTGGAGTAGAGCTGCCCCTTGGTCAGCCATCCGAAGTAGATGGTACTGTCTGGCTCGCGGAAAAATTCGGAGGCAATGCGTGCGACGGCGTAGAGAATCAGGAAGGCGGCGCTCAGGACGCCTTCGCGCTTACCCCGTGCGGTGCGGCGGATGAGCCAAAGCGCTGTAAAAAGAATGAGTCCTTCGCCGAATGCTTCGTAAAGCTGTGACGGGTGGCGCGGGGTCGGTATTGCATCTTCGGCTTGCGGGAAAATGACGGCCCACGGAACATCGGTCGGGCGGCCCCATAGTTCGCCATTGATAAAGTTGGCAATGCGCCCGAAGAAGAGGCCGATCGGCGCGACGAGGGCGAGGCCGTCGGTGATATTCCAGAAAGAAATCTTCTTTTTCCATGCGGTCCAAAGAATCACCAGAATCACGCCGAGCATTCCGCCGTGGCTGGCCATGCCGCCTTCCCAGACGCGTAAAAGAAACAGCGGGTCATGGATGAAAATGTCCCAAGCATAAAGAAGAACGTAGCCGAGCCGTCCGCCCAAAAAGACGCCGTAGATCGCGATGTGAATCATGAAGTTGCCAAGTTCTCTGGACGGCACCACGAATTCGCCGCGTTTAGACATCCGGAGCAGAAGCAGATAGCCGCAGAGGAAGCCGAGCAGGTAGGCGAGTCCGTACCAGCGGACGGCCAACGGGCCCCAGATCTGAAAAATCACCGGATCAAGATTATGCACCCAGTAGTTCATATCAAGCTGGACCCCCGCCAATGAAGCTTCCGGCTCAGGACGGAAAAATAGCTATAGCCGGGCAGGTGCAGGAAGATGGCCGGTTTATCGCTACGGGTGACCCGGACGGCATCACCGGTGTCGAGTTCCTCGACGTCCTGTCCGTCGGCGGAAAGAATCAGTTTTTTGTATGTACGCTGCACGGCGATTTCAATGACGTGTGTGTCCGGCAGAACGAGCGGCCGGTTGCTGAGAGTATGTGGGCAGATAACGCTGACACCAAAAACACCCGCGCCGGGCTGAAGAATGGGGCCGCCGGATGAAAGGAAGTGGCCGGTACTTCCGGTTGGTGTGGCGACAACCATGCCGTCGCAGGCAAAGGAGGTGATCGGTTCGCCGTTCACGGAGAGTCCGAGATTAATGATATGCGAGGAACCGCCGAAGCCGATGACCGCATCGTTTAGTATCCGGTAGTCAGCAGCCGGTTTGCCGTTGCGCAGAATCGTACAGTCGGCCACGGTGCGGATTTCCCTGCGGCATTTTCCGGCGGCCAGCGCGTCGAGCGCTTTTTCGAGGGAGTCTTCGCCGACACCGGTGAGAAACCCGAGACTGCCGAGGTTGATTCCGAGAATTGGAACATCAGCTCCTGCCAGCAGGCGGGCGCAGAAAAGAACGGTTCCGTCACCGCCGAGCGCGAGCAGGACATCGACGGTCTCAGAAAATTTATCAAACGGAAGGACGGTTGCGGAAGGCAGATGTGCGGCAGTCTGTCCGTCAGCAAACAGTTCGATCCCGAGTGCTTCAGCCCGCCGGGCAAGACGCTCAAAGATGTCGGCGGCGTGAGGACGTTTAGGGTTTGCAATGACACCGGCTTTTTTCATACGGTGATTGTTGCCACAACGGGTCGGGCGCACAAGATTTATTCAGGGGGAAATGGACGTCGCTAATGAGTTCTAAAACCATTGTTACCGCCTGTGATCACAACTTTGTCTGGGGCACTTTTCTGTTGCTCCTCTCTCTGCGTCGCAGCGGCGTTGCCCTGCCGGTGCATGTGGTGACGCATAATCTGGGTGAAGTGGATCGCGCTCTGTTGCGCCAGATTGACGGCGTAACCCTTTTCGAAGCCTCGGACGAGGCGAATCGCCGCAATATTGTCTATCAGAAGACTGCCGCTATTCTGACGGCGGAGACGGATTTGATTATGTGGATTGATTCCGACTGTATTGTCACTGGCGACATTACACCGTTGATTGAAGCCGCCGGCGAGGGATTGCAGATCCGGATGAGGCCGGAGTCAGAAATCGCCTATCTTTTCAAAAGGCGGTACACCTCCGGCGAAAAACGGGGAACGCTTCCGCTTAAAGTTCTCGAAATCTGGCGGAACGATGTCGGTGAGCGCCAGATACCGGCAATCAACACTTCCTGCAACGCCCACTGTTTCACGGTACACCGTAAGTACCTCGATTTTATCCGGCGCTGGGACCGGCAGATTCGCAAGGTGATTTCGGAAGATACCGGCGGCGGCGTAGTAAACGACCGGAGTTTCGCCTACTTTCTGCTCGATGAAGCGGTTATGAGTTCCATGCTGGCTTTTTCGAATGAACCGCCGCCGATCCGGCGCTACTTGATGGAGGCTAATCCGGATTGTGCCGTGATTCATTTCGGCGGGCAACCCAAACCATGGAGACGCTGGCTGTTGCGCAATATGGAATATTTCGACGAGATAACGGGTCTATTAGAGTGGGCTGAGATGCAAGGTTGGGCGCTTCCATATAAACCGTGGTATCTTCGGCGAAAATACAAAATACTTTGCCGGATCCATGCATTGTGCTTTGAAGTGCATCGCCATGTCCGGCGCAATGTGTGCGGACTGAAAAAGAAAAACTACTGTTGATAATTTATGAATATGAACGAACAGGCGACAAGTGAAGAACAGGGCGGGGCTTTTTTCTCCCGCGAGGCCGTTTCCGGGGTTCCGTGGATGGTGGCCAGCAAGGCGATTCTCTTTTTTGTCTACTTTGCAATTTCCGTACTGGTGGTTCGATATCTCGGCAGCACCCAGTACGGCGTTTATGCCATCTGCATAAACATCGGCGAATGGGCGGGTGTATTTTGCGGTCTAGGATTGGTTTCCGCGCTTTTCCGTTTTGTGCCCGAACTGGTTGTACAGCGTAATGCAGCCGGTCTTAAACGGCTGATTTTAAAATCTCTCTGGATCCAGATCGCAGCGACGTTTGCGGGCACGTTGATTCTGGTGCTCATGAAGCCGTGGCTCAACGAATGGTTCCATATCGACTTCGGTCCCTATCTGGTTCTGACCGGACTGCTGATCGGCTTCAGTCTGTTGAAAGAAAATGTTTCCGCCGTGGAAACATCACTGTTTCGCACTAAGCATATTTCGATGCTTACCCTTGCACGCGGAATACTTTGGCTTGTGCTGGTTGTCACGCTGCTGCGCGAAGTGCCGACCGCTGGTTCTGCGCTTTGGACACAGATTCTTTCCTATGCTCCTGTTTATATCGTCGGTCTGTGGCTTATGTACCGTTACATCTACAGCTTCGACTGGCGCTCTCCGCCTTACGGCATCGGCCGTCGCCGTACCGCGCAATATTCTTTCGCCATTCTTAGCAATACGGTTGTGCGCATGATGATGATGAAATATACCGAGGTGTTTTTCCTCGGTCTCACCGTCACGCCGGCCGTCATCGGCGCCTATGACCTCGGTTACTCGCTGCCTCCGCTGGTCATTTTCTTCATCCCCGATTCACTGCACATGCTTTTCACCTCCGGCTTTGCCGAAGCTTACAGCCGCGACCAGAATTGTCTTGGACGGCTCATCAAGGCCTACTACAAGATGACGATTCTGTTTATGGTGCCGCTGGCCATCTTCGGCTTCTTTTTTTCTCCGGCCGCCGTGATCATGGTGTACGGCGACGATATGGCGCTGGCCGGAGTGCTCGCCTCCGGCTTCTGTATCATTCATCTGCTGTCCACCATTTCCACGCCGCTGTCCATGGCGATTAAGGCCAAGGAAAAAATAATGGCCACCATGCCCGTTATGATTCTGCAGATCGTGATTAATCTGTTCCTCGACTGGCTGCTCATCGTTTACTTCAATCTAGGTGTCTGGGGCGGAATGGGAGCCGTGGCGGGGACGTTCCTGATTTCCGCGCCGATCCGCCTTTCAGTGGTCAAAAAAATCCTGGGCGGCATCTTTTTCCCGACCGCATACACGATCCGCATGACATTCACCCTTTTCATTCTGGCGAGTATCATGATCGTAGTCTCTGATCATTGGAACCTGCTGGGTCTTTTCAAAACCCGCTGGCTTAATGTCGTCACCCTCTTTGTACTTGGCGCCATCTACCTCCTGCTTTTCTTTGTAGCCATCCGGATGTTCCGGCTGGTTAAGGACGAAGACGTTGCCGACTTCCGCGAACTCAATATCAAAAAACTTAACTTCGTTTTTAATTTGCTCACCCCGCCTCGCGGCTAGTTGTACTTAATGGGTGAAATGTTATTTAAAGGCGGGAAACCCACCCCGCCGTTCCGGCACCCCTCCGGAGGAGGGGAGCACATAGAGGTTGTCATTCCCCTCCATCGGAGGGGTGGCCAAAGGCCGGGGTGGGTTATGTGGAGCTGTAAATGTTAGATTCCCTAATTTACCCTCCCGAAACTTGCCGGGCGGCGGCATTAGTGATTAACTTCGCAACCTATGTTGGCAAAACGAATCATACCTTGTCTGGATGTAACCGGCGGCCGTGTCGTCAAAGGCGTTAAATTCGTCGAACTGCGCGATGCCGGCGATCCGGTGGAGTGCGCCAAAGCCTACGAAGCGCAGGGCGCGGACGAACTTACATTCCTCGATATCACCGCTTCCAGTGACGGACGCGACACCATGGTCGATATCGTCCGCCGCGTCGCCGAGCAGGTTTTTATGCCGCTCACTGTCGGCGGCGGCATCCGCACGCCCGCCGACGTCCGCCGCATGCTCAACGCCGGAGCCGACAAAGTTTCCTTCAACACCGCCGCCATCAACGATCCGAACATTCTCAACATCTGTTCCGAACAGTTTGGAAGCCAATGCACCGTGCTGGCGATCGACGCGCGGCGTAACGGCGACGGAACCTGGGGCGTATTTACACATGGCGGCCGCAATCCGACTAAGCTGGACGCGATCAAGTGGGCGATTGAAGGCACACAGCGCGGCGCGGGCGAAATCCTGCTGACCAGCATGGATGCCGACGGCACCAAGAACGGCTACGACCTTGAACTCACCCGCGCCATTTCCGAAGCGGTCGGCGTACCCGTCATCGCCTCCGGCGGCGCCGGAACATTGGATCATCTGGTCGAAGCCGTCACCGTCGGCAAAGCCGACGCTGTGCTCGCCGCCTCCATTTTTCACTTCGGCGAATTCACCATCCGCCAAGTCAAAGAATACATGCGCTCAAAAGGCGTGGTTGTGAGGTTATAATGACAAACTTCAGTGACCCAAAAGGTTCACTGGCGGCGTATATTCGACTGTTTAGTTATTATTCTGTGCCATTTTGATGAGTGTTTCATGAACAAATGGGATCTTATGGACTGGCCTTGAGAGAATATGCCAAGTGCCATCAGGTTGGATGCAAGCCGCCTTCATCGTTTGTGTCAACGCATGTGATGATACCCAATGCATGATGATAAGACCTCCCATTACAGTTCGATAAATGCGATGCCCGTCAGCGCGAGTCCATGTAGGTTCGAGAACTAACTGGTCGAGGACTTCACCATCGAGTAATGGAATAGAGCAGAAGAATCCATATTCATCTGGTGCGCCGGGATTATTTGTGAGAAGCATCTGTGCCAATCGCTTTTCGTGCGGGCCCAGATTGACATTCGAAAAGAATGGTCTTGAGGATACAGCCATGCGCCAGAGGATGGACAGAAAGCAAAGTCGTACATGCGTATAATCGCAATCATGCAAGGTGAACATACTCTTATTATTTGAAACGCGTACTTTTGTTCTCCCATGAAAAAGGTTGCGTACGTAATTCTCATGGGGCGAGAACTGATTATCGCAATGCTGGCAGAGAAGGCGCTCCCACTCTCCGGTTTGTCGAATCATTATCGGGTGCTCCCCGGAAGCCGACAGAACAAGCATCTTGTGGTCAATTTGGTACATCGGACGGTAAAAGAACTCGGGTATGATATGTGATCGCACAAGCGTTGCATTGTTTCCACAAAGCCGGCATTTCATATTGCGTTTCCTGCCGAATAGGTTGGTTGACTGAACAAGATCATTGATTAGGTAACTACCCTATATCCTGCTTATGAGTCAATAGGGCATGAGCAACGTAGACGCGACGCCCTCGGCACCATTCTGGAGGGTCGCGCTCTGTCGCGACCGGTTCCGACGGAGCGGAACCCTCCATGACGGTAAATGGTGGAGCGGGCACTCCGGGCACGCTTTCTAAACGCGCCGGGACGGCGCGTTTCACCTTGGAGCAACGCGACGAGGGCGTCGCGTCTACCTTAATACTGGCAAGGGCTGGTACGGCTGTGTATATTGCCGGTCTTCAAATGGAGAGACTATGAGCAAGGAATTGGAAGAAGGACAGAAACTCGAACTCGACTGGAACAAGCTGGAGAAGGCGGTTGCCGGAACGAAGGGGATTATTCCCGTTGCCGTCCAGCACGCCGACACCAAAGAGGTGATTCTGGTCGCCTACATCAATAAGCTGGCGTTCGAGGAATCGCTGAAGCGCAAGATGCTCGTTCTCTGGAGTTCGTCGCGGCAGGAGCTTTGGATCAAAGGGCTGACGTCCGGCGAAACCTTTGAACTGCTGGAAGCGCGCGTCAACTGCGAACAGAATTCCCTACTGTTTATCGTCCGTCCGAACCGCGGCGGCATCTGCCACACCAAAAACACCAAGGGCGAACCGCGCGACTGCTATTACCGCAAGATCGACTTCGGTACGCTCAAGCTCGAAAACCTAGATCCATGAACAGCCGTGGAATAATGGAACGATGGAATAACGGAATATTGTTTCCTCTCATCATTCCATCATTCCTCTGTTCCAACATTCCATTCCTCTTATGAACAAACCAGCTCTTTTGCGCGCCATCATTACCGAGCTCGAAAACGATCTTCGCCGCCAGCAGGCGGCGAATAAGCAGGCTTCCGCCGGTGCGACCGACGGCGAGGCGCGCGCCGAAACCAAGTGGGATACCTGCGGACTGGAATCGTCCTATCTGGCGCGCGGCCATGCACTCCAGTTTAAGGCGCTGGCGGCGGATGTTGGTGAATTGCGGACTTTTGCTGTTCCGGTGTTTACCGGTCAACCTATCGGGCCGGGCGCGCTGATCGAAGTGGAACAGAATAAAGAAAAGACCCTCTTTTTTCTGCTGCCCTGCGCGGGCGGCACGGAGCTTTGCGTAGACGGAAGAGAAGTGACCGTCATCACGCCGACATCGCCCGTCGGGGCGGCGCTGCTCGATAAAAAGCAGGGCGACAAATTTTCCTTCCGCGCCGGTTTATCCGGTAAAATTATTTCGGTGTCATGAAAACACCCCGCAAACACCGTCCGAGAGGGCTTGAGATCATTTATGAAGATCGCGACCTGCTTGTGATTAATAAAGAGGTCGGCCTGTTGACGATGAGTTTCCACCGCGATGAAACGCAAACCGCAGAACGTATTCTGACAGATTACCTGCGTAAAGGGGCGGCCCGCTCCCGCCTGCGCGCCTATGTGGTTCACCGGCTCGACCGAGAAACCTCCGGCCTGCTGATTTTCGCCAAGACCGAAGCGGTACAGCAGCATCTCAAGGATCACTGGAAAGAGGTCGAAAAAGAATACCGGACGATTGTGCATGGATCGTTGAAAGAAAAGTCGGGACTGCTGTCGAGTTATCTGGCCGAGAACGACGATCAGTTTGTCTATTCAACCGATCAGACCAAAGGGAAGTGGTCGGAAACAAAGTATGAAGTCACCGGGGAAACCAAAGAGTTCAGCGCGCTGAAAATAAATCTGCTGACCGGCCGGAAAAACCAGATCCGGGTTCATTTTGCCGAGCTGGGCCATCCGGTGGCCGGTGATACCAAGTACGGACTCAAAGGGAAAAAGTTTGAACGGATGGCGCTGCATTCCCGGTCTATCGCGTTCAATCATCCTCACAACGGGAAGAGGATGACTTTTGAAGCGCCGGTTCCTGATTTTTTTACCCGTCTAATGAGGCAGGTTGTCGTATGAAAAAGTGTCCGTTTTGCGCCGAGGGAATTCAGGACGAGGCCGTCTTATGCCGGTTCTGTGGGCAGTTTGTGGTTAAGAAAGAGAAGGTTCTCTGGTATCTCCGCCCCGGCTGGCTTGTCACAGCGATACTTTGCGTGGGGCCATTTGCCATACCGCTGTTCTGGATTCATCCGGACTTCAGTTGGCGAAAAAAGGTCATTTTGACGACAATTACCGTGGTTCTGAGCTGGCTGACCTGGGTTTTAATGCAAAAATCAGTCCAATCAATCAGTGATTATTACGGAATTCTTGATCAGCTGTACAAGTGAGTTTTTTCGCGTACTTAATTCACCAATTAATCTGTAAGGGTATTGCCTACAAAAATCAAAACCTGCTTTGCATTTTCCCTCGCCAGGTTGTATAAATGGAGCCGGTCAAATTAGCTTTAATTCCCGCTGTGTGTAAGTCGGTAAAAAAAATAAAAAAAGCAGGTAAGAAATGAAGAAAATAATTCCAGGGATACTGTTCGTCGTGGGCATGAGCTTCGCAACGCAGGCAGCGGATAGCAGTTGGGGTGCAAACTTAGCAGGGCTATGGACAAACACAGCGGCGTGGGCTGGCGGAATTGTTCCTGGTATCACCAACGGAACAACCAGCGCGGATGTCGCAACTTTTGACGTCACGCTGACGACCAATCGCGTGATCACCGTAGACGCCAACCGCAACATCGGCGGCATCACCTTTAATAATGCCGCGAATCTTACACAACCCGTTCCTCAAACAACCACAAATGCCGCAACCAGCGTTGGCTACACCCTCAGCGGCGGCAACCTGCTGTTGAGTAACGGCGGCACGATTCAGGTGATTGCAGGCTCCGGAACCAACCAGAGCACCATCAGCTCGGCCATTGCAATTCAGGGCAACGGCGGTTCAGCCACTTTTAAAAATAACTCTGCCAAATCCGGTCTGTCTATCGGTGCGGTTTCGGGAGTTTCTTCGTCTGGAAACACCACCACGCTTTATCTGGACGGTACAAATACCGCAGCCGGCACCGGCATAGCGAACCCGAACAATATAGTGGGATCGCTATCTGACGGGGGCAATGGTGGCAAGCTGAAGCTGGTCAAAAACGGGAGCGGACTGTGGACGATTTCGGCCGCCTGCACCTATACTGGAGGGTTTGATTTTAACGCGGGAACGATGCGATACTTTGGGCAGACCAACGCCAACCAGTTCGGCTCGGCGGGGAGCACCCTCACCATCGGTAACAATGTCACCTTCAACCATGCCAATAACAGCGCGGCAGACTTTGTGCAGAATATGGTCGTGAACGGTAACTTTACCCTGTCGGGCTCTGGCAATACCACCTGGAGCGGACCGATGAATTTCGGTTTGGCTACACGAACCATCACGGTTAACGCCAACAACGTCTTTTTTAGCGTAATTTCCGGTGCGGACGGCGTGGGTCTGACCAAGGCAGGTGCGGATGAAATGACCCTTGCTGGCGCGAACACCTATAACGGCAACACGACGATCACTGCGGGAACTTTGATTTTAAGCAACTCGCTGGCTCTGCAGAACAGCACACTGGCTTACTCCGCCGCTGGCACCACCAATAAATTCGCCAGAGGAATAACCGCGTTCACATTGGGCGGACTGTCGTCTACGAAAGACATCGCCCTGACCAATATGGGCGGCGCGGCGGTTACCCTGACCGTCGGCAATAATAATAGCGATACGTCGTACAGCGGCGGATTCAGCGGAAGCGGCGGGCTGGTCAAGATCGGTACCGGCACGCAGGGGCTGTCCGGCACAAATACTTACAGCGGTAACACCGATATTCGTTCCGGCGGGTTGCAGATTAACGCCACAAACTCGCTGGCGGGCTGGAATACAGCCGGACGCTATAGTGTTTCCAACGGCGCGATGCTGGCCGTGGCAAACGCCGTAGCCGAAGCCGACCTTAACACGATACTCGGTACGGGTAATTTTGCCGCTGGCGCGAAAATCGGCTTCCGCACTGCGGCAGGCGACCGGACTCACAGTAGCGTCATCACCAACACGGCCAATGGCGCGCTCGGACTGGTTAAGTACGGCGCCAACACGCTGACACTGACCGCCACCAACACCTATTCTGGCGGCACAGAAATCAAAGAAGGCAACCTTAGCGTGGCTTCGATCAACAATAATCTGGGTTCCGGCACCATTACCTTAGGATCGCTTACAACCACCGGTACATTGATGCGCACCGGAACATCTGCCGAAACGGTCACCAAAACGATTGATCTGGCTGGTAACGCTATAATTTCGAACTACACCGGCAGCGCGATGACTATTTCCAGCGCCATTACGGCCTCCGGTGCAGGTAATAAGACGCTTACACTGACGGGTACCAAAAGTACGAATACTATTTCCGGAGTCATTCAGGATAAGAGCGTAACGGAAAAAACCGCGCTGACCATCAGCGACGGTGTCTGGACACTCTCCGGAAGCAATACTTTCAGCGGTCCGGCCACGATAAGCGGCGGTACGGTTAGAATTGCCAATAATAAGGCCCTTGGAGCCGGAACAGCGACGTTTAACGGCGGATCGTGGAATGCTGGCGGCGTTGATGTCGTCCTTGCAAATGATATTGTTATGAGTGCCGGTTTGAACGCTAATGCCCTCTCGTCGAGCATGGAATTTGCCGGGAAAATCAGCGGCACCGGCAACCTTACTGTTAATGGGTATGCGGCTGGTGTGACAAAGTTTTCCGGAGATAATTCCGGCTGGAGCGGGAACTGGCGGTTTACTGGAGCAAACAAATTGCAACTGAATAATGTCCTTGCGATGGGTTCTGGAACCACGCTGACCTTTAGTGATGCCGCCGCCAGCCGTGGTGTTGTCGAATCGCTGGTTGACCTGTCCGGCGGTTCCGGGCTCTCGCAAAACATCATTCTCGGCACAAGCGGATCGAGCACCAGCTATCCGACGTTTAAAACGACCGCCGACTTAAAACTGTCCGGTGTGATCAGCGGCGCGTCCGGAATCGGCCTGCTCAAGACCGGTGCTGGCAAGCTGACGATGACGGGTGTGAACACCTATGACGGTATGACTCTGGTTTCAAACGGTACGCTGGTTGTTAACGGCAGCATGCTGAGCACACAGATCACGGTGTCTGCCGGTGCCACACTGGGCGGTACAGGTACGGTGCAGGCGGTGACGCTGGACGCCGGAGCCATTCTGACGGCGGGCAACAGCCCCGGAACGTTGACCTTTGAAGGCGATTTACTTTTGTCGGCCGGCTCGACGAACATTATGGAAATTGCGAGCGACATTCTTTTTGATGTTCTCAAAGGAAATGGTGCGAACACGCTGACCGCGAACGGACTTTTTGTTTTTGATTTTGGTGCCTTTGGCAATACGGTTACCACTGGTTCAACATTTGCTGTACTTCAAAACTGGGTTCCAGGTGGTATTTCGACCAATGGAGCAACCTTCGCATATACAAATCTCGCTAGCGGACTCTCTCTTGATTACAGCAAGTTGACGTCTGACGGCACTGTGCAAGTTGTTCCTGAACCGGCAACCATCGGTCTACTTGGTCTCGGTGCGCTTGCCACCATGTTGATCAGCCGTCTCCGTCGTTCACGGTGATAGTAGGTGTTGATCGTAAAAGCCCGGAT
>Ga0247839_1001767_pt1 | contig 34392 bp, 22 predicted proteins | sample LaCruzMarch2015__6_FD_192405 | JGI IMG/M metagenome (GOLD analysis project Ga0247839, IMG submission 192405) | Freshwater microbial communities from meromictic Lake La Cruz, Castile-La Mancha, Spain - LaCruzMarch2015_16m | ecosystem: Environmental > Aquatic > Freshwater > Lake | place: Spain... | reverse complement strand
CTAATCGCTACAAAATTTCAGAAGAATTAATAGAAAAGCTTTGTAAGCGGTTTAAACTTCCAATTGTTGGTGAGGGTAGGGATAAGTTTATTTTATTATATAAACCAAATGTTTTTGAACATCCTATTACTAAAAAGCGTGCTTTGCAGATTAATTTATTTGAACTACAAAATCTTAATAAAGAATTACAGAAGGCCTTTATGAATGATTATAAAGGCAAGGCATGGTTTTGGCATCGGTTTGTTTGGCGAATGCCTAAGTTTATTCTTAAAATTTTAGAATATATTTATATCATGTTCGCATCATTTTTTTATTCGCCAAAGGATTCGATTAATATTTTAAAATCTAAAGTTAATACTTTTATTGCGGCACGTAAAATTATTAGTTATGCCCCATTTAATAAAACGAAAGTCGGAATTTTATTTAATGATCAAGAAACCAAAGACTTAGCAGGCATATTGCGAAAATATTATTCATCATGTATTTGGCAAAAGGGGGATATTTTGTTAGTAGATAATAGGAAGGTGGTGCATGCAGGGATGCCCGGGGCAGGGGATAGGCTAGTGCGTGCGATGATTTGCAATCCTATGGATATGAATTATTCTCACGAGGAAAATGGGGTCTTTGATTGTAAAGAGAGAGTCACTGATACGGTTGGTTTTTATATGGCTTCAGGTCAGCTTGCAGATGAAGCGATGGATGAGAATTTATCTTTGTCGAATTAAATTAGCAATTTTCCGCTTCCTTACGGTCGCGGCTCGGATAATTCATTTAAATGTCTGAGCCGTGAACGTAAGGAAGCGGAAAATTGCTAAACAACCCCTAATTATTGCCGAGAAAGACGGATGTTTTCACCGTTGAAGCTTGCTTTCTCAGTTGAGCGATAAGGGTTAATATCTAACCCGCCGCGCCTTGTATATCTTCCGTAGACGGTTAATTTTGAAGGTTTGCAATGACGCAATATATCCATAAAAATTCGCTCGATGCATTGCTCATGAAATTCATTATGGTTTCTAAACGATACTAAGTATTTTAATAAGCCTTCTCGGTTAATTTTGTTGCCACTATAGTTAATTTGTATACTTCCCCAGTCTGGCTGGTAGGTTACAAGGCAGTTGGATTTTAGTAAATCAGAACAAAGCGTTTCTGTTATAATTTCATTAGAAGTAGTTAAAAATGATGGCTCTAAATCATAATGGGAGCATTCGATATCAAGCGAATCAATAGATTCACCAGAAAATGTATTTTGAATTAACGGTAATTTATTACTATTTAATGGATGTATTTCGATAAAAACTGGAGCATCAATATATTTTTCCACATCATTTTTTATTATATTTTCAAGTTCGGTTGCAGATTCAAATTTTGTATTATTAAATGAATTAAAATATAGTTTAAAAGATTTTGATTCTATAATTTTAGGTGAAGAACAATCATATATTATATGCGCAATGCCAACACATGGCTTGCCTTTATTATTAAGCCACGAAACTTCATAATGATTCCAGGAGTCAACGCCAAAAAAAGGCAAATTAATAGGGTTTATCCCTAGTTCTTCCCGTTTTTCTTTACGCGATATCGCATATAATAAAGATGAATCATAATTTGAAATATAAAGGGATTTTTTGCCTAAGGCTGATTTGCGAGCAATTATATTAATATCTTTGTTTTTTGTCATAATTTCATCTAAATCTTTTCATTACATTTATTTTACCATAAATTTAAAATAGCGGTTTTTTTTCTGGACTATGCAGTTATCATAGGTGCGGTCTTTTATCTATATCTTCATCTTCCTCATCTTCACCTTTCTCAGGAATGGGATTCAGCGTGTTTACAGTTTGAGTGATTGCTCTTCTTTCTGCATCTTTAGCTACTGCTTGGGTAAATGCATCCTTAGTTGCAGTATTATCTGGCAAATCTTCGGTTTCATGTACAGATATGTGTGCAGGTATAGCTGAATACGTTTGTTGTTGTCCATGTGCATGGTCTTCAGAAGGGGTTGGTGTATCGGTCGGTGTATGCTCTCCTCCTTGTTTTGGCCGAGTTTTAGTAAACCAGTTTTTAATTGCTGATACTGCTGATATGATTTTGGGGGTTATAACTATAGCACCTATCGTTACTCCCATTACAACTCCGATCGAAGAAATTGCTATACCAGCCGGAGGTAAAAATAAACCTACGGTAAATCCTATAAAAATTAATGCTGTTGATAAAGTTGTAATTGATCTAACGGGGGCATACTCTTTTAATAGTCGTTCTTTATTTTCTTTAATCATAGTTATTTTTTCAATTAATCCCAATGCTTCTCGATAATTTTTTGTTGCTAATTTTAAGCTCTTCTCAATTTCTATGATTTTACCTGAATCAGTTTCTTGTTTTTTTTGTATTTCAAATTTGGTGACTTCACCACTTAAATGATTTAAATACTCCGCATAAACCTCGTATTTTTTACCACCAGTTAGTGAGATTAGTCTTGATTCTGCTTGTTTAAGTGCTTTATTGTATTCAAAATATTTATTAATTAATTTAGATATTAAAAAAACGCTATTTACTAATTCTACTCCTGCTAACGCTGTGGCTAAAATTGGCGCAACTGGTGGCACAGCTAACATTGCAATACTTAGGGCTATGCCTAAGGAGACATAAAATAATTTACCTGTAATCGTTAATGTAAAAGGTAGGTCTTTACCGTAAATTTTGGCATTAATAACCAGATAAGGGATTAAAGCAACGAGAGAATAAATATGTATACCTAAGCTAACTCCATGAAGTGGTGCTCCTAATTCATCTATTGATTTCTCTAGCTCAGGCGCGGTAAGACCTTTATTCTGCTCCATAAAAATAGCTGAGAATTCATCAAGAGGAGTAATAATTTTGTCGTCTACTTCTAAAGATACTTCGGCAACTTTTTTAACATTCTTAATGGTGAAATGATTAATTAAAAATCTTTTAAGGGGTGGTAATAAGTTATATAGCGTTTCTAGCCGACTTGCGCCGGGCTTTACAGAGCCAACTGCTGTGGGATTTTTTTCGTTTGTTGCCATGTAAATATCCTCATCCATACTGCATTATATTATTGTCGTAAAATTGTTCGCGTGTATTTATTATAGACTATTTTAGCAAAATTATATTTGGCATAGATAATGCATAGGCAAGGGAATATTCTAACGCCCCTTTGGATTCGGCGTGGATTCTATATAGAGTTTGTCCTTGTTCAATATGTGTGTCAATTGGGGCAAAAAACTCCATTCCGGCTGTTGCATCATTTGGGGCTCCGGCTAGTTTTGCGATTTTAGCGAGATTTCTATTATCAATTTCTGTAACTATTCCTGATTTAGTAGCAACTACATCATGTGTAAGAGAAGCTGTATTTGGTTCTCTAAATCCCCCTTGAGCTTCACAAATATCCAAGAATTTTTTTAAAGCCAATCCTTTAGTTAAGATGTTTGTTGCAATTTTTACAGCCTCATCATGTGGAATTTTTTTGCCAAATTCAAGGATTAAGGCCGCTATTGAAATGGCTCTATTTCTTAAATCACTAGGTGCAGACTTTTCATTCTTAAGAACTGCTAGAATATCTTTCGCTTCTAAAGCAGGACCTATGCCAATACCTACTGGTTGGTTGCCATCAGTTTTTATTATATATACTTTAATCCCAATGGCATTGCCCACGATAGTGAAATAATTTTTAAGTTGCAAAAATGCTTTTTCAGTTCGTATTTTTGCCGTAGGTCCAACTGGAATGTCAATAACAACATGGTTGGCACCAACGGCTCCTTTTTTAGAAAGTACTGACGCTATCATTTGCCCTTCGGGGTCAAGATCTAATAATCGTTCGACTTTAATTATAATATCATCAGCAGGGCTTAAGCCTAAAGCTCCTCCCCAAGCCATACATCCACCTTCTTTAGCAACTACTTGTTTGATTTGTTGGGCGGTTAAATTAACCTTTGTCATTGTTTCAATAGTATCAGCAGTTCCTGAAGGGGATGTAATTGCTCGTGATGATGTTTTTGGTATTATAAGACCCGCTTCTGCTACTATCGCTACGATTATAGGAGTCGTTCTATTTCCAGGTAAGCCACCAACGCAGTGTTTGTCAACTACAATGGGATAATCCCAATGGAGTTTTTCCCCGGTTTTTATCATTGATTGGGTTAATGAAATAATTTCATTTGTGTTTAAATTGCTATTAGCGCAGGCTGTAATGAAACTTGCTAATTGAACGTTTGAATATTTACCTGTCACAATATCATTTAGAATCGCATCAAATTCTATTGGTTTTAGTTGATTTCCATGTATTTTTGAACGGACATAGCTTAATGAGGTCACGGTAGTTACATGTGATAAACTAATAAAATCACCCTCATTGACGCCTAATTTTTTCCATGCAGATTCAGATAAACTCGCTTCACAGCTTTGCAAAATATTAGAGTGCACAATATTAACCATAGCGATTAGTGAGTTGTTATTATGGTTAACTACAATTTGGGTGAGCGCTTCAAAGCCTTCTGATTTACAAATAAAACAATCGGCATGTATTAATAAAATATATTCTTCTTGGGTATCTATACCTAGACGTTTTAATTTAAGTTGATTCGATTTATTGTCCATAATTAACTTTCCTGTCAGATAATTCTTTACAGGGCAAACTCATTTAAATTAAATCATTATGCCTTGATGTTTAGCCCAGTTTTACATAATTTAAATTAAAAGTAACTCCCTTACGTTGTTCGTGAACGTAGGAAGTTACAATTCAAAATATATTCGAATAATTCTTGACTAAAAATACGCTGCGAGTTAAATCTAGTCTTATCGAGTTGTTAACAAGGGATGTTAATGCAAGTTTTAGTCACAGGTGGTGCTGGATTTATTGGCTCGCATATTGTTAATCATCATCTTAATAAAAATGATGAAGTTTATGTTATAGATGACTTGAGTACTGGTTCTTTGCAAAATATTAATCCTTTTCAAGACAATCCCAATTTTTCTTTTACTAAAGACGACCTTTTAACCTGTAACGAGCTTCAAAATATAGTGAATCAGGCAGATAGAATTTATCATATGGCCGCTGTAGTTGGAGTTTTAAAAGTAATGGAAGAGGGAGTGAATTTATTATCTACTAATATTACAGCGACAGAACGTCTTTTAAAGTTTGCTTCATTATCAAAACGTAATCCGCGAATTTTACTTGCCTCATCTTCAGAAGTTTATGGTGGTGAATACGATATTCCATTAAAAGAAACTTATAATATGGTTATTGGTGGGCGTAGAAAATTTTGTTCTTCTTATATTATTAGTAAAGCTGCAGTTGAGGCTTTAGGTTCTGCTTATTATCATAAATTTGGCTTGGAAGTTATAAGTTTGCGACTTTTTAATACTATAGGTCGGCGTCAACGAGGCCATTATGGTATGGTGGTTCCTCGTTTAATAAAAGCCGCGATTAATAACGCCCCTATTGTCGTTTATGGTACTGGGGAGCAAACTAGAAGCTTTAGTGATGTCCGTGATGTGGTTGAGTTAATTGATATATTAGCAGGAAAAGATGAGGCACTAGGGCAAGTATTTAATGTAGGTAGAGATGAGGAGGTTTCAATTAATGAGCTTGCAGAACTTATTAAAAAAATAGCAAAAAGTGATTCTTTAATTGAACACATAACTTACAAAGAAGCATATGGCGAAGATTTTGAAGATACAATGTTTCGTCGACCGGATCTTACAAAAATCCTTGATTTAACGGATTATAAATATAAGTGGAATCTTACTACGACGCTTACGGATTTAATTAATAATTTTCAATCTATTTAAATTTTTAAGGAAGTTTATTTAAATGGCGAGATATATAATTACAGGTGGTTGTGGGTTTATTGGTTCTTTGTTAACTAAAAGATTGTTAGCTAGAGGTGATGAGATAATAGTTATTGATGATTTATCTAATGGAAATATTATAAATAAAGAATCAACTCTCATAAAAAAAGATATTACCAAATTAGATAATATTCATAAACTCTTTAATGGTATTGATGGTTGTTTTCATTTGGCGGCAAAGCCTGCTGTTAATATCGATTTGTCTTCATGGTTTAAATTTCATCAAACTAATCTCGGTGGTAGTTTAAATATTTTTAAATCAGCAATTGATGCTGGGAATGTGCCAGTGGTTTATGCCTCAACTTGTGGTGTATATGGAGATAATAATACATTTCCTCTGACTGAAGACCAATTTCTTAAACCTTTGTCTTCTTATGGCTGCGATAAATTTTCATCTGAATTAAATGCAGCTTTTTTATCTCATACGTTTAAGTTGCCAAGCATGGGCTTAAGATTATTTAATGTTTATGGCCCATACCAAAATCCTGCCTCGCCATATTCTGGGGTAATTACTAATTTTATTACACAGTTATTAGCAGGTGCGCCAATAACTATTTATGGTGATGGTGAGCAAACTAGAGATTTTGTGTTTGTTGAAGATATAGTTGCTAATTTGATTCATGCTATGGATATATTAAAACACGAAGCTATTGTATCTAATATTTGCACAGGTGTTACGACGACAATAAATGAACTGGCTTATTTATTAGCAGATTTATTGCAAGTGAAATGCGTAATAAATTATCAGCAAGCTCGGCAATATGATGCTCGAGAGTCTTATGGATCTACAAAAAAAATGGCGACTTATGGGTTTAAAATTAATTATGATTTAAGTCAGGGTTTAAGCAAAACAATTGATTATTTTAAATCAAAATTAACCGCTTAATATGCAAAATCATTATTTAGAAAAATTATTTAATCCTCGTTCAATTGCCCTGATAGGGGCTAGTGACAAGCAGAGTTCATTAGGAAAAGATTTATTTACAAATATAGTGGCAGCCGGTTTCACAGGAGTAATTTATCCTGTAAATCCTAAGTATAAAGAGATTAAAAATCTTAAATGTTATAAAACGGTGAAAGATATAAAGCAAGAAATTGATTTGGCTGTTATTGTTACTAAAGCCAATGTAGTAGAGAAGGTTTTAAGAGAGTGCGGTGAGCAATTTATCCAGCAGGTAATTATTCTTTCCGAAGGGTTTAGTGAATCAGGAGCAAAAGGTTCTAACTTTGAGAAAAAAATTGTTAATGTTGCGCGTGAATTTAATATACGTTTAGTTGGGCCTAATTGTTTAGGTTTAATGCGCCCTGCAAATGCTTTAAATGCAACATTGGATAATAGCCCGGTTTTACCTGGAAATATTGCCCTTGTTTCGCAATCAGGAGCAATATGCGCTGCAATTTTAGATTGGGCTTATGGCGAAAAGATTGGTTTTTCTACTGTAGTATCTGTTGGAAATGGTGCGCTCCTTGGTTTTGGTGAAGTGCTTGATTATTTGGCTTTAGATAAAAAAACAGATTGTATATTGTTATATATTGAACATATAAAATATGCACGTGGATTTATGTCTGGATTACGCGCGGCATCAAGGTTAAAGCCCGTGATTGTAATTAAATCTGGCAGGCACGGTGAGGGCGAGCGTTCGGGGATCTCTCATACTGGAGCTATGATAGGCTCCGATGATATATTTGATGCAGCTTTGAAGCGTGCTGGTGCTGTAAGGGTTATGACCATTAAAGAGCTTTTTACTGCGGCTGAAGTATTTGCATCTAAAAAACGACTTAAAGGGGATCAATTAATAATTGTAACCAATGGAGGTGGGGCAGGTCTAATGGCAGCTGATTATGCTTATGATTTAGATATTTCTTTGTCAAAGCTTAAATACGGAACCATAAATCTTATTAATACGGGAGTGCCTCGACAATTATTAAACTTAAATCCTATTGATATTTTAGGTGATGCAACTTATGAGCGTTATCAAAAAGTAATGACAGCGATTATTAATGATAGCAATTGTGATTGTTTATTAGTAATTTTAGCCCCTACCGCCTTGGCAGAGCCTTTGCTGGTAGCCAAAGAGATTGTCGCTTTAAATAAAAAAACAGATAAACCAATACTCACTTGTTGGATGGGGCGTGAGCAGGTTAAAACTTCACGAGCAGTATTTTCAGAAGCTCATATCCCTTGTTTTAGTACGCCTGAAATTGCCGTAGAAGCTTTTTCATATCTTTGTGATTATTATCAAAATCAACAATTATTATTACAAGTGCCAGAAACTATTTCCTATAAATCTAAAGCAGATATTAATGGTGCTAAGCTAATTATTGAAAAAGCTTTAAGCGAAAATAGATTTATTCTTAATACTATTGAATCAAAAGAAATTCTTAAGTCTTTTGGTATACCTGTAACCCAAACAATAGCGGCACAAAGTGAGAAAGAAGCATTAAATATAGTAGAGTCTATTGGCTTTCCAATTGTGATGAAAATTAATTCGCCTGATATCACGCATAAACAAGATGTATCTGGAGTACAGCTTAATATTACGAATATGGATGGTGTTAGTCATTTTTTTACAAAGTTAATATCTAATGCAAAAAAAGCGATGCCTAACGCTAGAATAGATGGTGTCACTATTGAACGCATGTATAAAACTCCTAATGATCGAGAATTAATGATAGGCGTTTTAAAAGATGAGGTTTTTGGGCCGGTAATAAATTTTGGTGCTGGAGGTAATTTAGTTGAGGTAATGCAAGATCGCGCATTAGCACTCCCCCCGTTAAATCAGTATCTAGCTAAAAATGTAATCGCGAGCACCAATATTGCAAAATTACTTGGAAAATTTCGTAATAAACCAGCGGTAAATTTGCCGGCTATTGAGGAGTTATTATTACGAGTTTCGGAACTGGTTAGTGAGTTGGGGCAAATTCAAGAAATGGATATTAATCCCTTAATTGTCAATGATAAGGATTTAATTGCAGTAGATGCACGTATTGTTATTAATTCAGCTGATGTCTCTATTCCTTATAGTCATATGGCTATACATCCATATCCTAGTTATTTAGTTTCAGAGTGGCAGTTAGATTATTATACATCCTTAACCATTCGTCCAATTCGTCCTGAAGATGCGAAATTTGAACAGGATTTTGTTAGGAGTCTTTCTGAAGAATCAAAATACTTTCGTTTTATGGGGGCTATGCAAGAAATGACGCCGGACATGTTAAAACGTACAACACAAATTGATTATGATAGAGAAATGGCATTAGTTGCAGTTATTCAAAAAGATGCAGTTGATATTATAATTGCTATCGCAAGATATGTGACTAACCCTGATTTTAAATCATGTGAATTTGCTTTAGTCGTGGCAGATGAATGGCAAAATAAAGGTATTGGTAGTCATTTAATGCGATGTTTAATCAATGCTGCAAAGATAAAGAACTTAGAATCTATGGAAGGAGCAATCTTGGCTTCTAATAATGGCATGTTAGCTTTAGTTGGAAATTTAGGTTTTAATATCACTTCAGATCCTATAGATCCTACTTTAGAATTAGCAACTAAAATTTTGTAATTGAGCCCTGAAGAGCACGTCTCAGTTAGGACAATTATAAATTGGACATTATCTGAAAAATTTTTAAGCTTTTGCTTAATCAGCACCTAGCATGTTAGCATTCGCGTTTATTATTTTTATATAGGCGTTAACTTTGAATTATCGAGCAGATATTGATGGCCTTCGTGCTGTAGCTATTTTGTTTGTTATGATTTTTCATGGTGGTTTATCTTTTTTAAAATCAGGATTTATTGGCGTAGATATTTTTTTTGTTATTTCTGGATTTTTAATAACTAGTATTATTAATGATTCTTTAGAAAATAATCAGTTTTCCTTATCTAAATTTTATAGCAGAAGATTGTGGCGACTTCAGCCGGTATTTATTTGCTTATTACTTATTACAACCATTCTTGCTCTTATTTTTTATTTACCAGATGACTTGATGGACTTTAGTCGAAGTGCGCGTAAAACATCGCTTTTTATATCTAATATTTATTTTAAATCCATTACCACTAACTATTTTGCACCAGATACACATCATCTTCCTTTGTTGCATACTTGGTCATTATCCATCGAATGGCAATGTTACTTAATTCTGCCAGTTTTTTGCTACGTATTAAAACGTATTTTTAAGCATAATTTTAATATGGTCATCTATTTATTAACGATCTTATTTTTTATTTTATCTATCTATGAATCTTATAATTATCCTGCCCAAACTTATTATTTCTTAAATAGTAGGATTTTCGAATTTTTAATAGGAGCCTCTGTCTCTCTATATCATTTTAAGCATTTTACTTTTAATAAAACATTGCTAAATATCCTAGGAATTTTGGCTATTATTACGTTATTTTATGTGGCGACAAAAGACAATATTGTTTTAGGATATCCTAATTATTATGCTTTATCTGTTTGTGTTGCAACGGGAGTAATTATTCATTTAGGAAAAAATAATTCGAATAATTATGTTACTCGATTTCTTTCTTTAAAGCCTTTGGTTTTTATTGGTTTGTTATCTTATTCTTTGTATGTATGGCATTGGGTTATTTTCGCAGTTTTTAAGTACCAAGGAATTTCTGAAACGACTTTAAATTATTTATTCACATATAGCCTTATTTTTATTGTATCTTATGGATCTTGGCGATTTATAGAAAAACCATCGCGGACATTTTCTACGATACCATTTAAATATACCTTTGTAAGTCTTATACTTTTACCAATAATTTTTGTTCATTTAAATTCATACGTTATTAAAACTAACCAAGGATTCCCGGCAAGATTTGATCAAGAATTAGTTAATGTTTATCAGAAATTAGAACAAAATCAGTTTGTAGAACGGCCTAAATGTATAGATAAATCTGTGGATGATCCAAATAGTTATTGTCATATTGGAGCAGAAAACGATATTGGTAATAAAAAAGCGCTAATGATTGGCGATTCATTTGCTAATCATTATTGGGGATTTATGGATGTTTTGGGTAAAGATGCAAATCTTTCAATCTTAATGACAGGAACATCTTCATGCATTACTCTGCCAGGGATATATTTATATAATTGGTGGCATTTTAAGAATCAAGTCTATGCTAAATGTCACGATGCAACTATAGAATATTATGAGATGATTAAAGCTAATCATTATGACTATGTGATCATTGGTCAAAATTGGCCTAATTATATTGGTGATAATGTCATCAAAACATTAAATGATAAACGTTCTTTATCTTTTACAAAAAAACGTCTTAAATTCGCTTTAGATGAAGCATTGCAAATTATTAGTGAGTCTGGTGCAAAACCAGTATTAATTAAACATTCAGCAACAGCTGCTTTTATTCCTAATGCGAGAGATTGTTTTTTTAAGCATATAAAGCTAAGACAAAAATATAATCCTCGGCAATGTGATTTTGATCTTCAGGTACTCGAAACTGAAAAGTGGTTAGATAATTTATTTAAACAAATGCAGGATAAATATCCGGCATTAGTCATTATTGATCCTAAAAAGGTCCAATGCCCTAATAACCGATGTAAAGCAGCTATAAAAGGCGTTCCTATTTATCGTGATATTGGTCATATTACTGATTATGCGTCCTTACAATTAGGTAATCTTTATTTGAAAAATTATAATAATCCATTGGGGAATAGTGAGTTATAACATTAAAGCTCTTGCTCATAGCGTAGCCTATATAGAGCTGCAACCAGGCTAAGTTTTTTAGCCTGGTTGCACCACGAACAAGTCTTGGTAGGTAGGTATTTTAAAGTTTGGCCTCAGCTGCAACAGATTCTGCAGCCACAGGAGCAACTGGTATAACAGGCGCTTCTGTTGCAGCGGTTACTAATGGAGCGTCTTCCAAAAGCAAACCAGCTTCAAAGAATCTACTTCCAGCACCGCGTGGTCGTCTAGGTGGGCTGCTGATTATTATACTTGCTGAAGCACTAGCCTCAGCAGCATTAGCATGTGGCGATTCTAATAAGTTTCGAGTAGCAGCAAGAGCTCTTGGAGGAGAACCTGGATCCCCCGCTACGTAATCAAATAATAGTTTAGCGCTTGAAGCAGCACCTCCAGCAGCTCCATGCCCTTGAGGAGAAAGCTGTTCGTCAGAGTCGTAATAAGCTCGTCTGCGCTTCCTATCATATCTGGTTATTTTGATTTCTCTTGGTTGGTCCTTAAGCGCATCAATATCAAATATACTTTTTACTTCGGTTTCTAACTCATCCTTTTTAATGGAATAACTTGGTTCTTCATCACTACCTCCAGAAGAAGATAATTTTTGAATATTAATAATATCTGCGAGTCTTACTGAAACTGCTTTTAATTCAACTTCATTTGCAATCAGAATGGCAAGCACCCATTTTAACGTATCAAAAGGGGGTCTAAAATCACCACTTTTATGGTTAATAAAGATTATCTCTTTATGATCATCAGAAAATGTAATGTTCCCAGCGGTAATGCATCTCGCACTATTAGCGGCATCACCAGTTATTTGATAGTGAGCAGGAATGATTTTGTTAGGACCACCTTCTTCTGCAAACCATAGTATTCCATATAAGTCTACTAAAAAGCGAACGGTGTGCGTGCTGTCTTCTGCACCACTATTGGTTTTAATTTTTTCTAATAAAGAATTTAGATGATTTATTGGGTAAATGCTATGAGAAGAATCACAGTTAACTGTTCGTGGTGATAAACAACCAATGCTCGGCCTGTCATTGGTTGGGCTAAATATATCTGGGAATATTGGCATAATTTAAATGTCCACAATTAATAAACGAGGTGCTGCATATTACTGCAATTTGGTTAATGAGTCTATTAAAATCTGCATTAAATATATTTTTGTGTTCTTCATGTTGACACTTTGCACCAACATTGTTAACTTTAGTGTTATAATAATAGAATTTATATAAAATAATGGTATTTGGTTACATTACTTAACTTTTAACAAAGCGATAGAATTTAATATTTTTTAAGGTATTAGGAGTATTTATGGCAAAGTGGACAAAAATTGGTGGCGGCTCCTATAACACTGCTTATCGAAGTGAAGATGGACTAGACGTTTTAAAAATTCAAATAATAACAGCGGATCTAGCAACCAATGATTATGATACACCTAAACGATCAGTTCGTTTGTGGAATAAATTAAACTCTCATATTCTTCCTCTGGCTCGAGAAGTGAACATACCTGGACTAGGTGCCGGATGGATTTGTCCATACATTGAAGGTAGGCAATCAACAGATGCTGAAATTAGAGAAGCATTAATTAAAATCTTTAATGACACTGGACGAATTATTATAGATGCAGCAAGTCCTAGAAATTTTGTTACTAAGTATGATGGTCAAGTTGTATGTTTAGATATTGGTCAAGCTTTGGAATTAGAGCGAAGAGATGGTGAATTCCTGTTTGGTGGAAGGTCTCGAAGAAAGAGTATAACATCTATTAATGCTTGGCGAGATCTAAAGGAATCGCACATAAAATATTTAAATAAACCTAAAATGATAAGAGATTTTCCTGAAACAATCACAACAGTTAAGGCCTTGCTATTTATAAAGCAAAATTACCCAGATATCTTTGATATAAGTTTTTTAAAAGGTAATCACGCAGTTATTTCTAATCTTGCGCACTCTTTTGATTTAGGAACTAAGGTAACGACATTAGATCTTGGTGCATTGGTGGCTGAAGCCGCTGTTGTTGAAGAAAGAGCTGTTGCAGATCCTCATGTATTTAAGAGGTCTCGTCAAGTAGATATTGGTGTAGTAGCTGCTTCTGCTCCTATTATTGTTGATACCGCAGCTGTCGCAGTCGCTGATGTTCCTCCTTCTGTATCTTTACCTGCAGCTTTTTCTGCTAGTTCAGAACATATTCTTGCCTCAGTCCTTGGCAGAGTGAAATTTAATCGATTTTCACGTGATTTTGAATCTCCAGGTAGATCCGCACCTTCAGTGCGTCTTGGATTTTTTTCAGGTGGTATGCGTTTGGCATCAGCTGATTCTTTATGTGGTCATGAATCTTCAACGTTTTTATTGGGCGATCCCTTTGACGAGGGTGCTCGGGTTGTTATGAGTGCGATGAAAAAAATATAGCACTACCTTGTGATTCTCGTATTTACTATCGTTAATTGCTGACAAATCCACTTATATAAGCTAGAACAGAAGATCCTAAAGCATCTAAAGCATATCCTCCTTCAAGAACTGATATGTTGCGACCTTTGCAATGCTTATCAGTAATTTGCTTTAGTTGTTGGCTTAGCCATAGATAATCAAATTCAGTTAAATTTAAAGTTGATATTGGATCTTTTTCATGGCCATCAAATCCTGCCGAGCAGAAAATTATTTCTGGTTTAAAATCGTTAATTTTATCCAAGGCATTTTGAATAATTTCCGCACGAAACTCTCTGCCTGTTGAACCTGGTGGTAAAGGGATGTTGATAATATTATTTGCGTTTGTAGGTGGCCCATCAAAAGGATAAAGTAGATCTTCATATATTGAGCAAATCAGTACTTTTTTAGAGTTTAGAAAAATATCTTCAGTACCATTTCCTCGGTGTGCGTCAAAATCTACAATAGCGATACGTTTTAAATTATAAACTTTAATTGCATGCGCCACCCCTACAGCTAAATTATTAAAAAAACAAAATCCCATGGCTCGATTGCGAGTAGCGTGATGTCCAGGTGGGCGTATATTGCAAAATACGGAATTTATTTGTGGTGATTTTGATAAAACTAAATCTACAGCTTGAATTACAGCACCTGCAGCGTGACAGGCTGCTTCTAAAGTATTATGGCCAATTAGAGTATCACTATCGATATTAATTAAATCATTTGCTGTATTTAACTTAAAAACTTCATCAATATACTTACGATCATGCACCATTTGTAATTGTTCAAGCGTGGCTTTAATGGACTTTTCAAAAGTTACGATTGATTTTAGTTTAGCTAACGCCTTTTTAATTACTATTATTCTATCAGCACAATCAGGGTGGCCAATCCCTGTTTGATGCATAAGGCATGATGGATCTGTTATTATTGCTGTAGTCATGTAAGCTCGTATTGGTCTAAATATTTAGGTATTTCAACATTCCAGTTAAACTCATGTTCAATTTTAGCTTTTAACGCATCTGATGCTTCTTGTTCACCATGAGTTATAAATACTCTTCTCGGCGTTGTTTTTAAGTGACTTAACCACGTAAGTATTTCTTTATAATCAGCATGAGCAGATATATTTGAAATTTGTGCGATTTCTGCTCTTATTGGAATCATTTGCCCAAACATTTTTATTTCTTTTTCCCCACGAATCATTCTGTCTCCACGTGTTCCACCTGCTTGAAAGCCAGAAAATAAGATTGTATTTTTATAATCGGGGGCGAGATTTCTAATATGGTGTAAAACTCTTCCGCCCGTGGCCATGCCGCTAGCTGAAATAATTATCATTGGCATTTTTTTATTTGTAAGTGCGATAGATTCTTCTACTGATCTAACATATGTAGCAGTTTGACCGACACTAGCAGATTCTTCATTTGTTAGGCGATGAAGATTTGCATGGTGATAAAATATTTCACTAGCATTTGTAGCCATTGGGCTATCAACAAAGACTGGAAGATCAGGAATTTCATTTTTTAGCTTTAATTGGTGAATATAATATAAAATCGATTGAGTACGTCCAACAGCAAAAGCAGGAATTAAAATACTACCTCCACGTTTTGAAGTTCGATTTATAATTTCACCAAATTGCTTTTCTGGATCAGTTTCATCATGTAAGCGGTCGCCATAGGTTGATTCAATAACTAGATAAGTAGAATTAGGCGGATCAATTGGAGGCTTCATTAATGGATCATTTAGTCGGCCAAGATCACCTGAAAATAATATCGATGTTTCTTCATGTATTAAGCGAATTAAAGACGCTCCCAAAATATGACCGGCATAGTGAAAAGATGCATAAAATCCATCATGAAGCATAAAAGGTTTATCAAAAGGGACGGTTTGAAAGTAACTTAACGCGATTTCTGCATCTTTTTTTGTATAAAGAGGCAGGGTTGGTTTATGTTTGGTATATCCTTTTTTATTGGCGTAACGAGCCTCTTCTTCCTGGAGATAGCCACTATCTGGCAATAAAATATTAGCTAATTTCTTTGTCGCTTCAGTACATAAAATTTTACCACGAAAGCCATTCTTAACAAGTAGGGGAATATAACCACTATGATCAATATGTGCATGTGTAAGCAAGATAAACTTAATTGATGAAGGATTAATTGTCAGTGGTGCCCAATTGCGTAAGCGCAAATCTTTATATCCTTGAAAAAGACCGCAGTCAACTAAGATCTCAATATCATTTGTTTTTATAAGATATTTTGAACCAGTGACAGTTTGCGTTGCCCCTAAAAATTGTATTTTCATGATCCCTCAATAAATAATATTCTTGCTGGCAAATCTGCCAGCAAGCTATTAAAGTAGTTTATACAATTTTTATCGTTAAAGCTCTATTTTACCAGTTACCAGATCCACAGCAGCTAGAAGATGAGCCGCAGCAACTTGAGCTAGAGTAATCTGGAGCCACATAGGTAGTTCCGCAGCCACCATCACAGGCGCAACTAGTTAGAGTTAATGTTGAAATTACAATAAATACAGTTAAAATTATATTTTTCATAATAGCATCCTTGCATTAGGTTTGTACTTAAATAATACGACAAGCATTGTTATTTTGCAAGTTGTTGTCGTTTGTTGCGTTTATTCTTGTTGACTGTTATTCTTCATTACCTAATTAGACTATCACTTGTTGTTTAGTCAGAGAGTCTAACGTCAACATGTGGTGTATTGGACCTTTTTTATGAAAATTCAACATATTATACCGATATTTTGTTATTTTGCCTTCTTGATTTTAGTTTCTTCCTTTAATCTTCTATCTTATGATACCTATTATTATTGGGAGTGGAGTCGACATCTGGATTTTGGGTATTACGATGGCTCGCCACTGATCGCGTACTTCATCAAAGCGTCGACTTTATTATTTGGTGATACGCTTTTTGCTTTAAGCTTGGTAGGCGTTGTCTCTATAGCAATAACGAGTTTAATCATTTATAAAACCGCAAATCTATTTTTATCTAAAGAAGCGAGTGGCATAGCTTTGCTCTTGTGGTTATTTTCACCATTGGTAACACTAGATCTAATCAATCAAACAACTTACGATACACCATTAACCATATTTTGGGCGCTAACCCTTTATTTTGCAGCAAAGTACATAATATCTAAACGACCTAAGTACTTGTATTTTTTGGGAGTAAGCATTGGTTTAATGATGCTCTCAAAATATTCTGGGGCCGTATTGGTTCTTGCTTTGTTTGTGTTTTTATTGACCTCAAAATATCGATATTTATTTAAATCAGTACATTTATATTTAGCTATGTTGCTTGCGTTTGCGTTATTTAGTCCAGTTATTATTTGGAATCAGCAACATGATTGGCAATCTTTTTTATATCAATTGACAACTCATCAATTGAAAAAAAATATTAATCCCTTCGTTAGTGTCATAAAATCATTTGCTTGCGTGTTTATTCCGTCCTTAAATTTTATGTTGATCCCGTCTTTGTTGTGTTGGATAAAAAAAATAGGCAAATTCGATGATCAAATAGCAGATATCGTACGGTTATGTCTTGTGGTTTGTACTACCTTTATTTGTTTTTATTTATTGGTAGCTACAGAAGATGCTATAAGAGATAAGTGGTTGGGAACTTATCTTATTTCCAGTGCGCTTTTAGGCGGTTATTGTTACCAAACTATGCGTTATCGAATATTAACCCATTTAGTAATCGGTGCATATATGATTGTGAGTTTAGGTATCGTTGCTAATAATTCCTTTGATATCTTTAAAACTACTGACAAACTAATATATTATCGTTTGATTCAACAATTTAATACCGAACATCCTAATTTACCAAAAACTATCCTAACCTCTAGTTGGCTTGAAGCGCGCATGTTATTTTTTTTAAAAGATAAACCTAATGTTTATACTATTGATTGTGGATTAGAACAGAATCAATACGCATTATGGAGTAAAGATATTGCGCAACAAGTTAATAATAAAACACTAAAAGAGGCGTTATTTATATCACCATATGATCAAAGTGTATGTGTAAAAAAATACTTCAACCATTGTGAGCAATTGGCACCCATTATTTACTCTTATAAAACCAAAAAACTTAGTGTTTATGCTTATATATGTACAAATTAAACAGTAAAAGATCCAAATTTTTAGGGTATTAAACAAATTGATCTATTGGTATGTTATAATCCTATCCGCTCCATGATTGTTACGATTAGGTAGGATTATAAATTGGAAATTATGCAAGAATTTAAAGATATGAAAATTTTGCTAGGGATTTGTGGCGGGATTGCGGCTTATAAGTCCGCAAATCTTCTGCGTGAGCTTAGGCGAAAAGGTGCTGAGGTTCGTGTGGTTATGACTCATGCAGCTCTCGAATTTATTAAGCCTTTGACATTACAAGCTTTATCCGGTCATGAGGTGAGGACTGAGTTATTTGATGCTTCTCAAGAAAATGCTATGGATCATATCGAGTTGGCACGATGGGCTGATTTTATTCTTATAGCTCCTGCCACGGCAAATTTATTGGCAAAACTAGCGCATGGAATAGCAGATGATTTGTTATCTACTTTATATTTAGTTGCTGAAAATCAAGTTATCTTTTGTCCTGCAATGAATAAGAGCATGTGGTCACACCCTGCGACTATTAATAATTGTAAATTGCTTGCTGAAAGAGGCGATTTGTTTATAGGTCCTGATGAGGGTTTGCAGGCATGTGGTGAGTTTGGGTTTGGTCGCATGAGTGAAGTTGATAAAATTATTTCTTCTTTAAGTTTTTATAATACGCCTAAAAGTCTTGAGGGTAAAAAAATTTTGATTACGGCAGGTCCTACGCGAGAAGCTATTGATCCTGTGCGTTATATTTCTAATCAGAGTTCGGGGAAAATGGGTTATGCTTTGGCCGAAGCCGCTGTAAGGGCTGGAGCTATGGTAACTTTAATATCAGGCCCTACAGCATTAACACCGCCTAAAAATCTTAAATTCATCGAAGTTATCTCCGCAGAATATATGTATCAGCAGGTTTTAGCTGAATTACAGGATGATATGGTTTTTATAGGGGCTGCAGCAGTTGCTGATTATCGTCTAGAATCAATTGCTGATAATAAACTTAAAAAACAAGATAATTCTTCACTTACACTAAATTTAATTAAAAATCCTGATATTATTGCGGCGGTTGCTAATTCTCGCAAAGCTTCATTGGTAGTTGGCTTTGCCGCAGAGACAGAAAATTTAATTGATAATGCACTTACTAAATTAAATGAAAAGAATGTTGATATGATCATTGCTAATCAAGTAGGTAATGGTCTTGGTTTTGATAGTGATTTTAATAAAGTTACTGTGTTAACTAAAAATAGCCAAACTGAATTATCTTTTGATCACAAAATAAAGCTTGCTGAAGATCTTATTGCAATCATTGCTACAAGCCTGCAAAATAAGGCGCACATGACGAATAAAACAACTCTTTTAGACGTAGGATCTCATGGATAAAATAATTCAGTTAAAGATTTTAGATAGACGTATAGGCGATACTATTCCCTTACCTACTTATGCAACAGATGGTTCTGCAGGAATTGATCTGCGTGTTTGTATTGATGAACCTATTCAGATTGCAGGTGGCGAAACAGTTTTGCTTCCAACTGGTATTTCTATATATATCGCTGACCAAAATATGGCCGCTGTAATTCTTCCGCGCTCAGGTCTTGGACATAAGCACGGTATAGTTTTGGGAAATTTAGTAGGTCTTATTGACTCTGATTATCAGGGAGAATTGAAAATTTCTTGCTGGAATCGTAATCAAGAGCATTTTACAATAAACCCAGGTGAGCGTATTGCTCAATTAGTTTTCGTTCCAGTTGTTAAGGCACAATTTTCTTTAGTTGAATCATTTGCTGAAACTAATCGTGGTGAAGGTGGGTTTGGCAGTTCTGGGAGACAATAAATGACAAGCCACTCTTATAGACAGCGATTAGTTGATAGAACAGTATTCAGAGCCTATGACATAAGAGGTATTATTGGTAGTCAATTGGATGAAGATGCCTTTTATAGTATTGGTAAAGCAATAAGTTGTCGTCTTTTGGAATTAAATCGCTCATCTATATTTTTAGCGCGTGATGGTCGGTTAACAAGTACAAAGCTTGCTAATGCTTTAAAGCAAAGTTTGATTGAAAGTGGAATTACGGTAATTGATTTAGGCGAAGTAGCAACTCCTGTAATGTATTATGCAACCAATGTTAATAGTGTTGATAGTGGGCTGATGGTAACCGGAAGTCATAATCCTGCTGATTATAATGGGCTTAAAATTGTTCTTGGTGGCAAGACGTTAGTAAGTAGTGATATTGATATACTTTTTGATTTGGTTGCATCTTCTAAGAAAGTAGAAGGAGCAGGGCAGGAGGTATATGTAAATATTATTGATGAATATGTAGAACGTATAATTTCTGATATTAAATTAAAACGTCCATTAAAAGTTGTGGTTGATTGCGGTAATGGTATTGCTGGAGCGACTATCCCTAGGGTTATTATGAATCTTGGGTGTGAAGTTATTCCTTTATATTGCGATGTTGATGGTAGTTTTCCAAATCATCATCCTGATCCTAGTATTGAAGCAAATCTTAGCGATCTACGTGAAGCGGTCTTTGCATATAATGCTGATATTGGTTTGGCATTTGATGGTGATGCGGATAGATTAGGCGTTGTCACGAATGAAGGTCAAGTAATTTGGCCAGATCGCTTGATGATGTATTATGCTAAAGAATTATTACAACGAAATAAAGATGCTACTATTGTCTATGATGTTAAATGCTCAAGTCATTTAGCTGAATTTATTGAGCGTCTGGGCGGCATTGCGAAAATGTGCCCTACTGGTCATTCAATAGTAAAACAAGTAATGAAAGAAGAAAATGCTCTACTTGCTGGTGAAATGAGCGGACATTTATTCTTTAAAGATAGGTGGTATGGTTTTGATGATGCGTTATATAGTGCTTGTCGTTTACTTGAAATTTTATCTAATTCATCATTAGCTGCAAGTGAGCAATTTGCGTTAATTCCTAATAGTACTAATACTCCTGAAATTAAGATCCCAATTGTTGATGAAGAAAAATTTCTGTTCATGAAGCGTTTTAGTGACGAGGCTAAATTTTCTAATGCAAGATTAATCACTATTGATGGTTTAAGGGTTGAATTTCATCATGGGTGGGGTTTATTGCGAGCATCTAACACTACTCCTTGTCTTGTCGCACGTTTTGAGGCACATGATGATGAAAGTTTACGTGAAATTCAAGATTTATTTAAGGTGCAACTTAAACTGTTAGATAAAAATTTGATGATCCCATTTTAGGGTTAATCTGATTGTAGCAATTGTAGCAATTGTAGTAGTTGCTATGGTTGCTTTCAACCAGGGTTATAATCAGCTACATCCTAGTTGCTGCTAAACAGGCTAAGCTTTAATTACAGCATAAAGCATTTCATGTAGAGCTTCTTCGTTTTGTTTTCTTGCTACAACTTTATCTTCTCTGGCAATAATAAATCCATGTTTATCACATAATGATTTTATATAAGCCGGATTATGGCTAAATCTCGCACTTTTTTGTAGTTTATATGGTTCATTATCAGATATTTCATGGGAGAAAATAAATATACTATTTTGGTATAAACAATTTTTTATAGCAATAAATAATGGTTCTAAGTCACTTAAATAAGGTAGCACATCGGCAGCTATTATAAGGTCGAAGTGGCTAGAAGTTAGATTTAAAAAGTTTAATATTTCATCCTCAACTAGTTCATCATAAATCTCTTTCTTTTTAGCTTGTGCTAGCATTTTGGCACTAAGATCGATACCAGTTAAGTATTCTGCTAGTTCACGTAATATAATTCCACTTAAACCCGTCCCGCAGCCTAGATCAAGAGCATTTTTAACTTTTGTAACTTGCAATTGATGCAATAGCGCTCCAATTTTATGTGGTAGGGAATATTCAAGTATATTTTTAACATGATCTTCATAATTAATAGCATAATTATTAAATAAATTATTAACATATGTAGTACACGTATTTGGATTTGCTTTATTCCCAGTAAGGGCAGATAGCATAAACTCACAAGATTTATCTTCTGGATTTGCTTTCATCGCGGATTTAAGTAACAAAATTGCTTTATCGTGATCTCCTAAGCGCATGCTAATTGCTGCAAGATTATTTAAGCTTGCGAAATGATCTTTTTTTAATTTTAAAATAGCTTCGAAGTGAGTCTTCGCCTCTTTTAAATGTCCAAGTGACATTTGGGCTACTCCAATATTATAAAGATATTCAATATTATTGGGGGCGCGTTTTAATAAAACATCATAATGCATTAAGGAGTTTTCAAATCTGTCATTGTGAATAAATGTTGCCGCAAGGTTATTACGTGCTTCTACGTGATCTATATTTATGGTTAAAGCTTTAGTGAAGTAATCAATTGCTATTTGGTCTTGCTTCGATTTTAAGGCAATAACACCTAGATTAGTTATAGCCTCAATATGTTCGTTATTAAGAGCTAATACTTTATTAAAAGCAAATTCAGCGTCTTTAATTTTGTTGTCCTCTAAATATAATATACCAATATAAAACTGAGCATCTATATGGAAAGTGTCGAGCTCAAGTACATTTTTAAATTGAGTGAGTGCACTATCCAATTGATTATTATTAAGAAAAAGTAATCCTAAATTAAAATGAGCAGTAATAAAGTCAGGTTCTTTATTTAAAGCAATATGATAGTGATGTAAAGCTTTCTTAATCTCACCCTTTAAGGCATAAACTGCGGCAATATTATTATGAGCTTGAGCATAGTTTGGATCTAATTCAAAAGCTTTTTGATAATGAAAAATGGCATTATCATAATCGCCTTTATTTTTATAAGCATTGGCAAGATTATTATTAATTTTAGTATCATCTGGTTTTAGTTCAAAAGCACGTTTTAGATAGGTGATAGCGCTATCATTATTCTTAGATTGCGCATGAGCTAGAGCTAAAAAACAAAGCGCTTCTATATGATTGGGTGATGATTTTAATAATTCATCATAACAATTTATAGCGAGTTTTATTTCTCCTGAAAGCTGATATTGATGTCCTTCTGAAAATAATGTCTCTATATCCTTGTTAGTCATTTTTCATATTATCCATTTGATTACGTAACTGGTTCAAAGCAATAGCACGATGGCTTATAGTGTTTTTAATTTTGGCTGGAATCTCTGCTAATGTGCATTTGTAATTTTTAACATAAAATATTGGATCATATCCAAAACCATTATTTCCTTGTTTTTTAGGCCATATTTCTCCATTAAATTTACCTGTGGCAATTAATGGTACCGGATCATTTGCATGCCTTACTAAAGCAATAGCACAATAAAAGTATGCTTGTCTTTCATTATCTTTAAAATTTTTCATTTTTTCTAATAAGAGATTGATGTTCTCATCATCGGTTGCATCAATTCCCGCATATCTTGCTGAATAAATTCCAGGAGCGCCTAAAAGCGAAGTTACGACTAACCCCGAATCATCAGCTAAAGCAGGTTTTTTAGCGATATGGCTTGCGTGGCGTGCTTTTATTATGGCATTTTCGATAAAACTTAAACCCGTTTCTTCAGCACTATAAATTTCTAGATCTTGTTGCGATATGCAGTTAATAGGCGCCAATATATCTTGTAATTCAGCGATTTTGCCTTTATTGCTTGTAGCTAAAATTAGATCATTCATTTAAGTAAATTGAAAATTAAAGTTAGTTATTATGTCATGAAAGCTTAATTTTTTTAAAGAATAGCTATATAAATAAAAATTGTTATTGCCTCATATACCCTATATATTGATTAGGCCAGATACAATAACTATTAAGGGATATAAAAATGAATAAAAAACTAGTTGGTTTATCAGCATTTTTGTTGTCTTTATCAATGAGTAACACAGTTTTAGCATGCTCTGATCATATGAATCATAGTTCAGGTCATTGGGTTGAAAGAGTTACAGAAAAACTTAATGTAAATCGAGAGCAAAAAGCAAAGATCAAATTAATTAGTGAAAAAGCAACAATTGAATTACAACCAATTCGTAGTAAGTTGCGTGAATTACGTCATGAATCAAATCAACTTTTAACAGCTAATAACCTTGATGAAGCTAAGTTAGATAAATTAATTAATCAAGAAAAAGACTTATTAGGTAAGATGATAAAAATTAGAGTCATGGAAAAACATGATGTTTCAGTAGTTTTGACTGCAGAGCAAAGAACTAAATTTTCTGAAATGATGCAAAATTGGGAAAAGAAACACGAAGCTTATAAAAAATAATAATCGTAGCCCGGTTGCTTGCAACCGGGATCTTTTCTCTACAAGCCAAAATAAGTATCATATAGATCAGTATAAGTTTTATCATTTTGCATGTCTTGCAATTCTTTATTAAATTGCTCTAATAATGGAGCATTTTTTGGTAGAGCCATAATACCAATTCCATCAGCCACCTTCATTTCTTTCCCAACTTTAACAAATTTATTTTGAGAATTAAGGATCCAGTAATCGGCTTCATTAGAATCCATAAATGCAGCATCAATATCTTCATTATCTAATGCATCAATGAGCTTTTGTAAATTATCATAAAATACAATTTTAAATTTTCCATCATATTTTTTACTTAAGAAAGAACTATAAATACCAGCGCTTATATCAGTTCTTTCTCTAACTAAGCCAACATAGCTATCCTTTGATAATTCATCAATTGATTTAATTCCTTCATCCTTAGTTGAGATAAACTGCCCTTCACTTAATAAATAAGGATAAGAATAAATATAACCACCATTTAATGGATTAGGTGTTACATAAAAATCAATTCCATCTATGGCAACATCAATTTTTTCATCATTTAAAGAGGAAAATAATTCATCATATTTCATAGTAATTATGTCGCACTGTTGATTAGTTCTTTTGCATAAAAGTTTTATTAGATCTATTTCAAAACCTTGATTTGTAAAATCAACATAAGGGGGATCAAATACAACGGTACCGACGTTAATTTTTGCGTAAACATTTGCGAATGGAAGTGAAAAAAAGAGGATAAATGATAATAAAACCAACTTAAATCTCTTCATAAATGCCATCCTTTATCATTTTAGATTATTACAATATAGCATGTTTTAGGAGATAAAAAAGATGGTTGTTTTGTAAGAATTCTTTATACGAAAAACCAAGATTTAAAAATACCTTCATAATTTGGATAGGGTGCGTCTATAATTGCTTGAACAACCCCGTGAATAAAGCGTGGGGATGAACGTAGATGTTTTGTAGGGTTCATGAAAAATAATTGTCAACATACCCTAGTATTCGGTTGATTTTTCCCAAGATTTTTTACTTTATTATTTAGGATAATTCCCACTAGTATTTTCTGGTGGAGTAGGAAATTCATCATCTTTAGCTTTAGGTGATTCTTCGCCTTTTATTTTAAGAGTTTCTCTTATAAAAAATCGAGAATAATCTCTTGCGGCAATTTCTGCTCCAGCTTCAACGCTTGGATTTAAATGAGTGATTATTCGCTGTAAATCTTTCCCAGTGCGAACTAGATATTTATCAGACATCGTGTCAATGGCTGTTTCTATTGCTGAGAGCTCATCGGTATCTTTTCCATTTTTTTCATAAAGATCTTTAATTGTTTCTAGTAATGAAAGCGTTTTATTTTTGAGATATTCAGAATATTCAGACAATTTTAGCTTTAGGGCTGCTTTATTATAAGATTGATCTGTTGTTAGATTATCCAAAATAGCCTTCTGTTCTTTTACAAATTCTCCGCTGTCTTTGAACTTTGAAATATATTTAAGTTTTTTGTCAACCTTATATTCTAATTCTATCTTCTTAAACTTTCTTTTTAGTATTGTGTTAATTTTACTCAGCGTAGCTATATCAGTAGCTCTATCAATTTTTTGTAACTCTACTTCTATAAATTCTTTTACTTTAACTGGGCTTATTATGTCGCGCGATTGAATAAATTTTGAGCGAATTTCGATTTTCTCTAAAAGAGCACGAGATTTAAATTTTAATTCATCTATTAAAGCAGGGGATGCCGGCATTGTGCTTCTAGCAGAATTAGTATGATTTGGGGTCTCATCTGTTACAGCTGGTAGGATTTCAGCATTCGAAGCTACAGTATCATCATCACTAGAGATTCCTTCATCAATTGCTTCTAATAGACTTTGATAAGCTCTCCCAATATATTTTTTGAAGCGTTTTGGTCTTGGCATTTTAATTTAATCCTTACAATAGACTTGTGTTATAAATATAATCAATATGCGCAATATTCGCAAGTTTTGGTCTATGGTTTGGAGTGACTTTGATTTAAATTTTAATTCTTTTCTTTATAACTTATGCTTCAAGTTGCCAGAGCCAAGAGACAATTTTATAGACATGTTTGCGTAAAAGGCGCTATTTGGTAGATAATAGCGCATAAAAAATTGTTGATTCTTAAGCAAATATTAAGTGTAGATATATAGTTAAATATAATTATGAGGGGATAACTAAGTATTCTTCAAAAGTTTCGCTATTTATTGTATTTAAATTATCTTTCATTATCCTTATATTTTCTCTAATTGCCTTAGTTTCTTTAGGTAGATAGTTGTCACTGTTATATAGACCAAAGGTAATCCATTCCAGAAGTTTTTTAGCAAATTGGATAATGAAATTTTCTTGATTTGGTGCTAAAAGATTTTCTTTGATAGTATTTTGTATATCAAAATTAACTTGTCCAAGTTTTCCAAACGCCATCTCGATTTTTTCTTGTGAAGGAGACTGTAATTGTTCTATCTGAATTTTAAGGATTTGAGCTTGATATTGCATTAACAAAATTGCGTTATCGATAAGTAATTTATTGGCATCACTTTTAACTTCAATTTTGTAAGTATCTAATTGGCTTGCCGCGAGTTCAATTTCAGCTTTAAACTTTTCAATTGTTTTTGCCACAAATTTTGCTTGTCTCTCTATAGCATTAACTGGTTCTGGTTTAAAGAAAGTTATGACCTCAGCCACCTCAACTTTTTTAACAACTTGCAGTTTCTTAGCAAGTCGAGTCCATTGTTTATGTAATCTTTTAAATTCATCAATCTCATCAGGAATTGCATATTCTTTAATAAGATTCCATCGCGCTAATAAAGTATCAACTAAAGCCTTATGTTTTTGAATTTTTATGGCTAATTTTTCACTATCTAAATTTTGAAGTTTGTCATCAATTAGAGTTGTTAATTTATTGATCCGCAATGCAAAATTTGCAATTTCAAGTTTTATTGTTGCGCGTTGTAATTCTTCTCTTAAGCGTTTAGATTCTTCTAGCTCATGTTCTCTTGTTGATAATTTATCTTTTAATTCGCCGGTGGCTGTTATTTGTTTAGCTAAAAAATTTTTTTCTGTTTTGAGCTCATCTGATATTCGACTTACTTCAGCTTTAAGATGATCAATTTCATCAGTAAAAGAAAGGATAAAAGTCGAAATATCTAACGTCTGAATCGCCACTTCTCTTTCAATAAAAAATTTAATTATAGCAATTTGCTTAACATCTTCGCTTTGAATTTGCGGTGTAACCTCTGTTAATAAATTGTTGTAAAATGTATACGCATGCGATCCTTCTTTACTTGCAGTTTTGAGTTTATCTAATACGATTTGCCTAAAAGTAATTGACAGTGCACCATTGTGTAATAAGGCTAATAATTGTTCATGATTAATTGATTCTTCTGCAAACTCTAAGAACCATTCTTTACAAACCAATATTGCAACAGCCCGTGCTTGCTGTAGCTTAGATGTGGAGGTTTTAAAGTTATCACAAATAGCATCTAAAATTTGAGTAGTGGTTTTAAATTTATTTGTATTATTTGTAGTTGTTCTTAAGAAATTTTTTAAAGGATTAACAGGTTCTGTATTACTTAATAAGTGGACTAATACATTCTTAGATTCAGTATCGCAAGTTGAGTTAATTTTCTCAATGAATTTTGCTAAAAATGAATATTCCTGATGTTCTAAAATGTAATTTAGCAGGTTTTTTCCATTAGAGTCTATTTTTTTAAATAGTTCTTGCCATTTATTAGGTGTAAGCTCGATGGCTTCCCCTAATGATAATAATTTGATTACTCCAACAAAATTACCTTTTTCTGCAGCAATTAATAAAGGATATGCAGATGTTCCGATTGGAGCTTCTAATAAAAATCTTTCAGTATTAGTCTTGTCAGCTTGCATAAGTGACCAATCAATTAAACTGCTTGTTAGCTCATCTTCTAAAAAAAGATGGTATGGAGAAACATTCTCAGGTGGGTATATCACATTAATGATGCGTGAAGGTGTTAATGTCTTACTTGGGTTGATTTGATTATAAGCTACAATGATTTGTTGAAATAATTTTAGATTATTTAACCTTGCACAAAAATGTAAAGCTTGCAGGAAAGCTTCATCATCTTTAGTGCCTGAAGTTAATGCTTTTAGTAATAAAGCTAATTGATCTTCTTTATTATTGCGAATGGCTATATGAAAAGCATTGGTTGACCACTTAATGTATGGTAGTTCTTCTTCTGGACCATATTTACATAATATTAGATTAAATATTTCATCACTGCCAGCACCGGCTATTATATAGGCGTTTATTATGGCTTCAGCGGCATCAGTCAGTCCTTGTTCGAGTGCGTAATGCAATAAGCCTTGTTGTTTGACCAATCCTATGAATTCTTTGTTAGTTGTAGAAATTTTACTAATTAACTGGATGAGAATTTCGTTTTGGCCTGTAGCAATACATCCTTTAAAGATATTTTTCCAAGGCGCATTATCTTCAATGAATTTATCGTTAAGCTCAGCTTCATCAATAACTTGCTCTAAGATAGCAATGACTATTTTTTGTTGAGCTTTTGTTTTTGGATAAGTACATAATACCTCTAATCCACTAATTCCATTGATTACTTCTTGTAATAATGAATCTACTCTTAGCATTGATAAATCTTTATGACTATCAAGTACATCACAGATTAATGCTTCTCGATTAGAAGCAAGTTGATAATCAATATCATGTATCTTTTCATATTGTCTAAAACAGGTTTCTACACGGCTTAAAGTTGCTTTTAATTCATCTTTTTTTAGTCCATTGCCTGAGGCAACGGCTGCATGAACTTCTGACAAAATTTTGCCAATATCCTCTCCAATTTTTCTTGTGGCTTCTTCTTTCAAACATATTTCTTGAAGGGCTAGTAAACGTCTGTATATATGAAAAGGCTCGCCTTCTCTTTGATTCGAGGGGATATACATAACAGCATTTTTTTTCTTATATGCAGCTTTTGATTCCAGCTGTTCCTCTGTAACTTGATCATCAATTTCACAGGAAAAATAACGGTTATACTTAAATGCGGAAATAATTTTTAAACCCAGTGGATTTTCCCCATCCATTTCTAAAATTCCGGGAATTACATAGTCAGATACCGTTCGTCCTTTAACAAGAGCAAAATAGGCGTGGCGATTACAAATACCAAAGGTCATTGCCGTCAATGCCCAATCATCCATCATTGGATTGTTCGATTCGAGGATGGTTTTAGTAGCAGGAAGATGGTCTTCATCATCACAACCCACTGCTAAAACTTGGGGGCTTATATAAGGTAAAGTACTACTACGGATACCTGTTAATATTTCCAAACGCGGGTTAATGCCATAGAGATATCCATCAACCACTTTTTTAACAAAACGCCCTTTAGCGTCGGAACAAACTATACCATCTTCGGATATTGATGGCATTTGATCATTGCCAAATAATTCAGTGAAAATTTGACATAAATCGTCAGCTTTGCCAATGTAATTAAGTTCAAAACCACCAGTTGCCCAATCAATAAATTTAATTTCATAAGTTCCATCCATTCTTCGCTTATAGCGAAAATTCTCAGGTTTAATATCGTTGTGAGCAAAGCCTAGCTTTTGAAATTCTTGTGCTTTATCAATAAGCTCCAGAGATAAAGAAATTATTTCATGTAGATCTGAATTTGTAGATTCTAAACTTGGATCATGGTAAGAATGATCAGCTTTTGAATGGCGGTTTAAACGACGATTAGCAGCATCAGCAAAAGTAACACCTTTTGCGCGTTCGGATAAAATTCTATATTGTTGTGGTCTACCATCTTTTTTATATAGGAGGCCCGCGACTCTTACTTTGTCATCTTCTAACCAATAATGTGTGAGATTATGCTGTGTTTTTGGGCTTTTTTCAGCGGCATTTGTTAAAGCCTGTAGAACATCATATTCAACGCGATAAAATGGGTCGTTTCGGGATATTAATGGGCGTAATTTTAAATTTATTTGTGCAGTTTCAGTAAAAGTCGCTTCTTCTTGTGAAACATATCCCTTTTTAATGATTCTATTTAAGCCAGATAATAACTCTTCTACTTCAATGACTGAACCATATTGTCCAACACCTACGAGTCTCATATGAGTAAACATGCGTCTTTTTTTCATGCCAGGAGAAGCATATGCTTCATTAAATCCTGCAAAAGGTGCTATGACGCCACGACTACCACCAAAAGAAAATATAAAATCACAATTTCCTTGTGGTTTTAATAATGAATATCTAATGGGTGTTTTTAATACGATTGAAATATTATGCTGCTGACCATCTAAATCAATAACCTTTATGGTTCGAGCACCAGTTGATGAGTCGTGTGGGATCTTGAATTGAACATTATTAATTGTAAGCGGTTTGATTGCTTCAGCGATTTGTTGAATAGCTGAAAAATAGGTTAGCTCTTCTGCTTCAGATAATACTGAAAGACCCGCATCCGCTCTCGTTAATAACCAGTTAAACTCTTCAGCCATCAAAGTAATATCACGCACTATTTGGCTTTCATCCGCAGCATTTAAATTTAAACTTTTTTTCATCGCCAAGTATTCTATTAAGAAAATATCGGTAATTTTTATTGCTGTTGTTTCTGGATCTAGAGGTGTTGTAAATGCGGCTTTGAGTTCACTTAATTTTTCGATACGATCACTACTTGATTGGGTGATGATTTTAGCTTTAGCGATAATTGAAAGGTTTGCGGGTAAAACAGACAATTCCTCAAATCCTGCAATTTCTAAAAAGGCCGCATCTACTATCGATTCTAATTGGTCATTTTTTAGGACGTCGTTATAATGGGTAGTACATAGATTTTCAAATATGGGTAACAAATTTGCTGGCGCCGGTGGTTGATTGTGATAAAAAATAAATAATTCTAATACCTTACGCAATAATAATTCATCATTGTCGCTCAAATTCAATTGACTAATCTCTGTAGGGAACCGCTCTTTAATTTTAACGCTTACTTTAGTTAAGGCTGTTTGATAAGCTAGATTTTGTGAGGCTGGTAAATCTAATTGACTGACTTGTTGATTAATTTCTGCTAGTGAATAACCAGAAAATTTATGGCTATGTATATTTTCTGTAACATCTGAAATAGTAAAAATTCGTTGAACCATAGTTTCGGGCCTAAGTCCAAATCCACCACTGCCAATAATCCTACTAAGGATAGCATCAACATTCATCTTATCTATATCAAAATAAAAGAGCTCTATGGTTATTTTTCCATCATCATCAATGTTAATGACTGGAATTTTAGCTACTTCATTTAGTTTCGATTTGATGGTCGCTTTGGCTAAATCCATTTGATCTTTAGATAATGGGCTAACTGAATTACCTAATGGGAATAATTCCGGTTTTCTTCTTTGCTTTCGTAAATTTTTGACTTTTAGTAGCGCTTCTTCTAATTTTTGTTTTATAGATGTTAGCTCTTCACCTATTATTTTCATAGTTTTTGGATCAGCTTCTATTTTAAAGGGATGATTTCCTTTAAGGTAGTGAAGCAGAGCGAACTTGCTAAACTGTAGGTCTACAGCAGGATTTTCAGTAAAAAATTCAATGTCACGGATATTTCTTGCCCAAAATAAATCTCGTGCTAAATTTTCTTTAAGCTGTTCGACGTATTCGCGACGATCTTCTTGGCCAAATCGTAGTTTATGAAATAGAGCTCTCTGATAGATGGCGGTATCTATTTTCTCTTTACTAGACCAATCATTGTCTGAACTAATATTTAATTTATCTGCCACGCTAGAAAGTATCAGACTTATATTTTCGCCTTTTGAGTTTTGGTATTCGCTAAAATTGTCAAGGATTCTGGAATTACCGACATCAATCAATTTTGTAGTTAAAGAAGTCAGAAATGACTGATGCGCATAATTATCTGCTGTTAAATTGTCTGTTTTTTCGACTTTAGAGCAATCGCGATGTATGAGTTCAAATAAACCCATTTGCACTATTTGTTGGCATTTTGGGCGCAACGTCTTATCATCAGAATGATTAAAGGTAATAATCGCTTGTTCTAGCATGTCTTGAATATTATTGGATGTTAGCGTTTTTAATTGTATCTCTTGGTCTTTTTTATCTAATTTATATAAAACCTCAACATATAATTTTGTTTGCAAATTTTTAAAAGCAGGAGGCGCATCGGAGAGTATTTTTGCTAAATGAAGGACATTGCTGAATTTATCAGCAAGATATCTAATAAATTTCTCATCTATAGCGAGCTCTTCTTTTTTATCGATGCCAATTCTGCTAATTTCAGTTGTGATTAATGTCTTTTGCGCCGCAATGGCTGCCAAATTCTCTTGTTGTTTTGATTTGAAGGCTCTTAATTGATCAAGATCGGTATCTTCATTGGCTAATCCATTTAATTTTTCTTGTATAATTCTGCATTCAGTTTCTAACGCATCTAAAGCACTTTGTAACAAAACCTGTTTGATTTCTAAGGCTATATCTTCTGAAAAATTAATTTGTTGAATGCCTTCAGTAAAATTTTTACAATGCGACATTTTTCCTATCCAAATTGTTTTAATTATGTGGGTGCTAGTATATCAAGCACGACTGTGATTTCAATAAAAACACTATGATTTATGTTGTTCCAAAATAAAAACGGTAAAATCTGGCGTTATTAATTTTACTGTTAATTTAAGATTGCCTTAACAATAGAACATTACAATCACCATATTTTTTAATAAAAACAATCGGTACATTGATTCAAAATTTGTACCAATGTGTTTGTTTAGATTATTAATTTGAGGGTAGTATGAAAAATAGACATGATATTTTTACGCAAAGTCTAACAGCAAAACAAGCTGATGCGCTTCTTTTACCTTTAAATTTTCCTTTAGAAAGTGAACGTTTCTGTGCGATTTATGATGAGCTTGCCGCTTTAGATGATAAATTTCTTGATCCTTCTCTTACAGCATCTGCTGCTAAAATAGTGGAAACTTTTGAAAATAAATTGGCAACTAAAGATATAACTACAGATGAAAAAATTGATAGTATTTCTAACTTTCTACATGAGTTAAGTATAGATTCTAGGTTATCTTACCTAATTGGTGAAAAACGTATAATCGAATTATTATTACCACTAATAAAAAAATCATTTTCAAGTGAAGATTGGGATGAATTATTTTCTTTAATCTGCTGTTTAAATAATTATGATGGGCCGCTTTTTGCGGCTTTTAAGGTGTTTTTTAAGGAACTTGTAGATAACGATGATCTTGAATCTATTTATAACTTTCAAGATTTTTTGTTCCAACTAGATTTTGAAAGAACAATGGAAGACGCAGATGCATCAACTAATTTCCATACTCAGCTATTATCTGAACTCTTAACACAGATAGATAATGAGTCTAAGAGCAGCTTATTAGGTATTATATTAAAAAGGTATAAATCCTTATTATCAAGCCCTATGCGGGATAGTTACACTCACTTTGTTCGAGATATGCTAAATTCAATTTATTTTGATCTTAATCAAGAATCAATAATCAATTGTGTGGTAAAGCTTGTTCCTCCAACTGAAGTAGTTAAGCCTTCTTTAAAAACCACAATAATAGGTGACGCTATTTATTTTTGGGAAATGTCAATTGGAGTGATGAATAATACTAATACAAATAGCGTTTATTCTAAGCTTCCCCCTGTGGCATTTAAGAAAAAAATACATGAAAATTTAACTAGATTAAATAAGACCACAGAAAATATTATTTTATTTGCTGAAAGTTTCCATTATCTATATATATTAGTTACAAAGCACCAAGATGCTTATCCTGAATTTAAAAGAATATTTGTTGATTTAGAGAATATTTTAATAGTATTGCGCGAAGGTGGTAAAGAATTTTCACCAATAATTGAGGCATTACTTAATGAAGACTTGGATTTTTCTAAGAAAGCTATCCGTGGAATTAGACGTCTATTAGAAAAAGATCCGGCTGTAATTAAAGAAGATAAACCACACCATGTGGTAAAGAAAATGAGCGTGCCTGCAGAGCTTGTTTATGAATTACCATCGAATACGTTTTATCAAGAAAAAATAGATTTATTGAGGATGCATCT
>Ga0247839_1001765_pt1 | contig 34415 bp, 62 predicted proteins | sample LaCruzMarch2015__6_FD_192405 | JGI IMG/M metagenome (GOLD analysis project Ga0247839, IMG submission 192405) | Freshwater microbial communities from meromictic Lake La Cruz, Castile-La Mancha, Spain - LaCruzMarch2015_16m | ecosystem: Environmental > Aquatic > Freshwater > Lake | place: Spain... | reverse complement strand
GGCCACCACATGACGGCTTTTTCAAAGTTGGCACCGCCACCCTTTAAGAACTCGGACACGTCCTCAGCCGCGACGAACTCACCGTCTGACATATCCTTGAGGCGCGCGATGTCTGGCATTGCCGCGCCGTTCGCAACCCCTTTGACCTGCAACTGATTGGTAAGGGCCGTGATGCGCTTGGTGACACGCTCAAGCTCTTGCATGAGCGGCTTGCAGATTTCATAGGGGCAAATCGGGACCAGTGAGCCGACTTCTGATTGCTGGATCACTTCGCCGGGAAAGAAGTCCCGCAACTTTAGAGGATCAGGTTCAACCAACAGCGGCTGCGTCTTGTCTTGGTCCGAGATGAAGAAGCAAGACCGTGAAGCCTTGTCCCAAATCTCATAAACCTTGATCGTGTTGTAAACGCCGCGTGCTGGCTTGCCGTCCTTTGTTTCGGTGATGTCAGTCCGCTTGGTGCCAAACGAAAACTTCTTCATCCGCTCTTCAAGGGCAGCCTTGGGGTCTGCCACTGGCACCACTGGCGCATTCGGATCATGCGTTGCCGTTGCAATCGAGCGCTCAACAAGGCGCTGGACCTCTTCGCGCTTTAGATCGTGCTCGTATGCCTCAAACGGCATTGCCGACCACGTATTGGCGGGGCCGCGAATGTATCGGTTGTAAGGGACGTTCTCAGGGTAGCACTCTTCATGGACCAATGGCGCGAAATGCTCACCCGTTGTCGGGTCCGTCTGCATGTTCTGCTGATCGTGAAACGGCTGATAGCGAACGCGAACAGCGCCGCGACCTGGGGTCTTGTGGCTACGGACGGCCTCAAGCATGATGTCGTCAAACGCGATCATGTCGAGTGTCGCGGTCAACGCACGCTCAAGCACTTGAGCTGCGATGCGCGATGGTTGACGGTCGTTAACGGGTGCAGCGCCTGGAACTGGCTGTTGCGCCGGTTGCGCGCCATTTAGCGCGTTCATCCGGTCAAGTTCAGCCTCGTCTTGGAAACGGCGGCGAATGTCAACCTTGGGCGTAGCCGAATACAGCGCCGGAACAATCGTCTCGATATTCGAGAAGAAAATGTTGAACGCGGTTTTTTCTTTGCCGTTGTAAATCTTGACGGCCTTCTCAGCCGACGTGCGCCAATCCTTTTCCTCTTCGCGCGCAAGCTCAATCTTCGACAGCCACAGCTCAACCTGTGTCTTGCCGGTGCCGAGTGCTTGCTCGTCGCTATCGATAGAGGCGTAGTCGTGGCTCAAGCGCTCAGAGTTCCTTTAAGCGGCGTTGCATTTTGATGATTTGGTCGATGTCCATAGACGGAATGAGTGCGCCGCCGTGGCCGATCTCGAAGCCGTAGTCTCGGGCGGGTTTATTCACGACCTTGGGCACTTCGATCTTGATAGGGCAGTTGACCGCGAACTCACCAAAGCTGTCGGACGCGTGCGAGGCTTCATCGTGGATCGGCGTCGTGTAGGTTCCGAGCGCATCGTTGAACTTGCGGCGGAACCGGCGAAGGCGCTTTAAACCTGCCTGAACGCGCGGCGTATTGTGGAACCTCGTGATTGGCAGCATCGAACGCACTGCCGGAATGCGGTTGTCGTTGCGGTCTGGCACGCCCTTAGCCAAGGGCTTCAAGCCGAGCGCATCCAAGATTTGGTGCCTATGTCGCCCGCCCGCGCCTTGCTCACGAACGCGAACGTCGTGTGGAAGGAAGTGCTTTTCATAGCGGAACGGTTCTGTTCGCCCTAGGCGCTCCATAGCCATTGGCTGTGACCAGCCGTCAAACTTATGCTCTAGCGGCGGCGGGATAAACTGCTCAGGCAGTGCATACCCAACCACATCATCAAAGCCGTCGCCGTTGGTTTCGTAGTAGTCGATGACGTTTACGTAGGTGCCGTCGTGCTGGAAGAACCAAACCGTCGTGTAGTCCGATATTCCTAAGTCCCAACTCGTAAAGACCTTGCGGCGCGGATCGTGCGGGAAGTGACCTATTCGGCCTTCCTTCTCCGCTTGGGCTAACAATCGAGCGTAGTAAGCGCCCTCAGAAACGATCTCATAGCCGCCGTTCCATACGTGTTCGGCCATCTCGGGATCAGCGGAAAAGTCGCGATCCATTTCGTCTTTGAGAACGCCAGGGAACCAAGGGTTATCGCGCCAATTGATTTCGACGCAAACCGCATCCTTGGGCTTGTTCGCGCCTCGGAAGAACTCGTCTACCGGGTCCGTATCCCAACGAGGGTTCCAACTGCACCAAATCTCGGATTCAGGCTTTCTGATCGTTGGGCGAAGTAACCGCCAACTGCGGGCCGATATGCTTTGCGCTTCCTCAACCCACGCAACGTCGAACCCTTCAAGCGACTTGATGTTGTCCGCGTTATAATCCTGCATCCCTCGAAAGACCATCAGACCGCCGCGTGGGCCTCTGACTTCATCGCGAAGAACCTCAAACTTGGATTGAAGCCCTAGCTTGGCGATCTTACTTTCAACGAGCTGCTTAACCGAATCCTTAATGGAGTTCTGGACTTCGCGGATGCAAACAACGCGCTTGCCTTCGAAGGTCTTGAGAACGGCCTGCTCACCAAAGAAGTGAGACTTAGCCCCGCCTCGTCCACCATGTGCGCCCTTATAGCGAGCCGGGTACAAAAGCGGCTCTAACTTTTCGGGGACATCAACCCTGAGAACGGACAACGCGGTATTCTATGACGTTGTGCGTCTCGACTGGATTGTCGGGATCGCCTGCGACTGTCAACGGAAGCACGCGGCCAATCAATGAGCAAAACGCCCTCATGTCTTCTTTGGCTACTTGGCGTAGGTACTTTACGCCGCCTTCGTTTGCGAGAGCCTGAAGGATCATATCCTTGAGTTCGCCGGTCGTTTTGTTGGGCGTGCCCTTCTGACGGCCACCACGGCGTTCGCCCTTCTTAGCGCCGCCTCGTGTGCGTTTTTGGCTGTTTTCCTCTACTTTAACCATTGGTGCGGCTTGGGCAGTCATGCGCTCACCAGCTTGCCAAGAACTGGGGAAGAGACAGTGCCAATAGTCCATTGCGGGACTATTTCTTTCAGCGTGTCGAACAGGGACTTGCTTGATCCCCACGCCTTAGTCTTGGTGTCCTCAGACAGAACGCATGTCTTTACGTTACCCATAGCCATTAGCTGTTCAGCTACCTGCTTGACGGTAAGCGCCTGAAACGTGAAGCCTTTCGCATTTGTTGCTTTACCGCCTTCATAAGACCAGATCGCTCCAGTCACGGCGTCGGCGCATCCCAAATCCATGGCAACGTGAATATCCGTCACTGGCGTTTGTCCTTCCAGAGCATCCGGCTTGCCGGTGAGGTCCGATTGATGGAATATTATTCCAGAGTGTGGGGTGCCAAGCCGTTATTTTTGGCACTTGGTGGAATGGTTTTCTACCGTTCGTGCGGTAGCGGCTTGTAATACGACGCCGAGCTGATGTCTTTTGCTGCGATCTTGCCGTCTGCCGTGGTGATGAACCTATTAGAAGTTTTTTCGATGAACTTCGTGATGATGACCTTACCAGACGTGAGCACCACTCTGATTTTGGAGCCTCCATGGAATGATGTGTGTGGCGCACTCTTCATGGGAGCACTGCATATATAAATGCTGAAACGCCAATGGAAAAGAACGTGGCCATGGCAAGCACTAGCACCCCATAACTTGTCATAAAACCTGCGAACCACGCCATGCCTAATGCAACTGGATCAAACATTTTTACTTCCCTAACTTCGCGATCTTAGCCCAATCTGTCGGGATGCGATCTGCTTTGACACGAAGCAGCGTTTCGGCTGCGAAGTTGATCAAGTCGCTACTGGCATCTGGTGGCAAGACGGCGTGAACCTTGACGCCTGTTGGCTTGGTGACGATGAGAACTGTGCCATTGGCTGTCTTAGTCAGTTGCGGCGGAACCAGCGCGACGTGCGGTGCGGCTTGGTGCTTTGCCACTGGCACCACTGGCGGCTTTTTCGATGACTTGCGCTCTACAGCTTCAACGATGTCTGCAACCATTTCCTCAGCAAGAGTTGAGGTCTTGCGATAGATTGCTGTGCCGGTTTCAGTCACGCCGATCTGGACGTATGTGGGCTGGCCTTTCACGCGGGATCACTTTCCACACTCAACATCAACCGCGCTAATCGTTTTTTACTAAGTTTGCAAACCATGAACTCGTCAGAGTTTGACCACCATTCTATCACTGGTGGTGCCACATTGAATTTCTTGTCGCGCCTAGCCATCTGTACAAGGCAGTGCACTCTATACTGTGAAATCCCAATTGACCGCGAAATATCAGCCTGCGACGCGCCATCATCTACGGCACGAAGAATAGAACAACGGCGCTCCCATGCTTTTTGCTTGCTCGCAATGTGATGCGGAATGACATCATCCCAGGTCAAGGTCCGCTTTCTCCAGCGTCGTATTCGGTCGTCCATTTGTAGAGTTTCTGAGCGTACTCTACCAGATTTTCGGCTGAAATAGTCTGGCCTTTGTTCATTTCAACAGCGAGTTTGAGCACTTCGAGGCTGGTGTTGTTGAGGCCGTGCCAGTTGTCGCGTTCAACCTTTTTGATTGCAGCCGGGGCAGGAATAAACGAGCCACCGGCTGGGTTAGGCGCTGGCATGCTCATGCGGCTTTAAACCCTCTCAGGCTTTCGATGGCGTTGCGAAGCTTTGGATCGTCTAGAGCAGCAACGGCCCGAGCGGCAAATCCGTTATCGGTTTTGACGACTTCGCGCGTGTGGATGTGCTGTGGCGCTGGCAGCTTTGGAAGGCTTGGGCTTGCTGGGGTGTAGTCGTAAGCGCTTGAGCGCTCTTTGATGCGGTTACGGCCAGCAACAAAGAACCCAACAGGTGCCATGATCATGAAGGCGAGCGAGCCAGCGCCAGCGATGAAAATGTTGACGAAGCTGAATGTCACTTTGTCAGGATCAATCGACTTCTCAGGCGTTGCGCCGCTCATGGCGAGGAACAGTTGAGCGGCGACGTTGGTTTGGTTGACGACTGCCGATGACTTGTATTCGACGGCGGCAGAAGCGTTGCGGCTGTTGGCGAGCGCTTCCAGCGTGGCGTTGTACTGTTTTTGGTTTTCGGCAATCTTCACAGCCGTTGCGCGAAGCGATTGAAGGTGTGCGAGTTCGTTGGTGCGTGCCTCACACTTGGCTTTGCAGCCGTTGCGCTTGGACTCATTGGCAACCTCAAGCTGTTTAGCGGCGATTGGACCATCAAGCGTCTCAGGCGAAGCTGGCGCGACAGTCATGGACCAACCATCGGGGCCAACCTTTGCACCAATCAACTTGTCCATGTCAGCGTCGAGGCGCTTCGTGTTGGCCTCCAAGAGCTTGATCTTGTCCTTGAGTTCAACAACGGTGCTGCGACCGTCGTCGTACTTGGCGTTCTGCACCGATGCTTGCTGGACGTCACCGACGCGAATGCTGGAACCATAGCCAAGGTGCGAGTAGAGCGCGACAAGTCCAAGCGGAATGCAGAGGCCAGCCAAAACGATGCCACTGGCAAAGCGACGGTTTTCAACTTCGCTGTACACTGCATCGGGCAGGAGCGCGAAGAATACGGCAACCAGCGCGAAGCCGACGCCGTAAAGCCAGGTCAGAGTGACGCCGTACTTGTAGCTGATGGCAGCGTCAACGATGAGAGCGAACGCACCAAGGGCAAGCCAAAACTTGCCGGTGGTCGTGTAGCCGTCCATGAATTTTGAAAGGAAAGATCGCATGGTGTCCTCCGATGGTCAGGATCAGGGACGCGGAACTGGTTAGATGACGAGTAGAGCGATGGCGACAAGGGCCAATTCGGTGACACTCGTTGCCATGCGGATCGCGATAAATGGCTTAAGCAGAGCGCACGCGGCGAAGAAAATACCGACGATACCAGCAATAGGACGAATGTAGCCGCGCGCCTTGTTGAGTTCGGTCATGCGTTCCTGCTGTTTTGTTCAGCGATGCGCCCTAAATCGGCCATGTGTTGGGGCTAATGATTTGGGCAGTGAGTTTAAAACCGCTGGTTGGTTGCAGTGTGTGTTGGCCGCGAACAGTCAGGTGTTCGGGCGCGTGTGCGAAAAACCAGCGGAGTTCGTGTGTATGTTCGCGTATGTAAAACGGCCCTGCTCTGTCGCAGTTTCGCGTGCTAGAGCGGGGCCGTAATTCTTAGCCTACATTAGCAAAATCGCCGTGCAATTTCGTAGCTGCTTGCACATACGCATCGTGCGCATCGGCCTTAGACTTAAACGTTCCAAGCCAAACACATTTTCCGCCAGATGTAATAGTGGCAAACCAAACTGATGGCTTAGACTTCTTTTGCCAAACACCTTTAAGCCCGGAAGTGTTCGACCTGTTCTTGCCCCTGTTCCGCATATTTTGCGAAAACGAAGCTGGCCTAAGATTATTCAGAGCGTTGTTTTGCTTGTTGCCATCGATATGATCGATGCTCTGCTCGGGCCAGACGCCGCTGTGCAGAAGCCACGCGATTACGTGAGCGCAGTATAAGACGCCTCTAAACCTGACTACGAAATATCCACCGGTCTCCACTGTTTGGACGACGTGTCCAACGCGTATCGTCCCGCGCTGTTTTATCCAAGTCAGATTACCAGATATAGGATCATAGCTAAGATATGAGCCAATGTCATCGGCGCTTGGCCTCAAGTTATCCACCTATGTATTTGAGGCACACGCCTCCATCGTGCTGAAAACATCGGATCACAGGCTACTTTTGCCTCACCGTCAGCCGGGTTCGTCGGGTCTACTGGACCGCACAACGATACACCTTTCAAGCACTCTGCCTGATTTGCGGGGCAATTTCAACCCGTTGCAGATACCGATCCTGAATTTCCACAACGCGCATTGAGGCGAGCACCTCGATCAGCATCTTTGCGCCGGTCTTGGTCTTGGAAATCATCGTCGATTGCTGGCCTGCGAATGCGTGTTCCGAGGCAATCCGAGCAACGTCACCGATCTTGAGCGGCGCAATCTCCAAATTTGACCGCACGCGGCGTCCTGAGATTTCGTTGAGGTATTCCATGCACTGGGGCGGGAGCGGGCTGGGAGGGCCGTATTTGCCATCATAGCGTAGCACGTTGGAGACGAGGCGTCGAGGTGCGCGGCTCATCTGGTAGAGCAGTTGCCCAATGTCGTCCTGATGTTCGGCCTGGACGATGGTGTAACCCCTAAAAAGCGGCATTTTGCGGAATTTTGGCTCAGGGACGGCATTCAGCTTGCGGCTGAATTGCGCGCGCAATTCCTTTTCCTCGAAAGGGACAACAGCCGAATAGCCACGCTCACGGATGGCGCTTTCAGCTTTGAATTCAAGCTGGGGTGTCGCGACAAGCACGAACCAGGGGGCGGTATTCATCGGCGTGTCCTTTCTTGGTGGGGTGGGCACGCTTTACGGGACTGCGTTAGTCATCAGTTTGTGTTTAGTCGCTTCAAGCAGAAATAGCGCCTCTCTGGTTTCGCAGTTACTATCCATGAACATGTCACCATCTGGCTTCCATCCAATCACAATAAGGGTGGTCAGCTTTTTTGATGATGAATTAGCAAGAACCGAACTAGCGGTTTCAGCGCTGGCGAGTTTTTCTACGTTGGTCATTGCTTTGCCCTTGCTGCTTCGAGTTCGGCTTTCATTTTCGCCATTTTCGCCCGCTCGTTGGCCTTGTGGCGATTCGATCCGTGCGGCATTTCACTTTGAAGGCACGGCTCATCGGCAACGTAATCCCAAACGTGAACCACGGTTTTCCCATCAGCGCCGGTCGCCTTGATCGATCCGAACTGTTTGCAAATTCTGCGTAGTCCGCTCATTTTGAGCCTCTTGCTGCTTCGATCAGAACTTTCACCGTATCGGCCCGGATCGTGATGAACTGCGTATGCCCCGCTGCAATGATGTTATCTATGCGGGCTTGGGCGTCGGCTATCGCGGCGGATGTTTTGGTGGGCATCATGCGGCCTCCTTCACGCCAGCAAATCGGCCATGTGACCGGCACCAGCAGCCGGTTCCCAGCACGAACAGCCGCTAACGTCTCCAATGACGTGCTTTAGCAGCGCCCGAGTCGCCCATGGTGGGGTTGGAAAGAAGTCGAGGCTATCGACGGCTTCTCTCCTATCAGCCATCACGGCAAGCCCGCCGCTTGGTTTTAAAACGCTCATCAATCCATCCCCCAAAGAGCAGCAAGGCAGGCGAGAATTGCTGCAAAGCTGAGTATATGAAGGTTCATTAGTTCGGTCTCCGGTAAAGTTTTCTAAACTCAGCAAGCCCTTCAAGCTGCGTGACGAAGTCAGCGACTTTTCCATTGTTGACGCTGGCGACAAGCATACAAAGCGCGTCGTTCACCAGCACCATATCGACCTTGCCATCCGGCCTTATGTGCGGTTCGATCTCCTTCGTCAGAAATTCATGCATCCGCTCATAAATCCCATGCGAGGCGATCCCACGTTTGGTGCGAAATTCAATTTCGGCCTCAGTTAAAACTCTGTGCGTCATGTTCTAGGCTTCCCATACTTAGACTTTGACGCCCGCTTCTTTTTTGCGAGCTTTTGCGTAAAACTCAGGCCGTATCCCTTGATCTTTTCGAGAACAACGCGACCGTCCTTAGTGTCCTTGGCTCTGAATCCGCCCTTGATCTGGATACCGCTGTGCTTCACGCTGCGATCTCTACTCGTTTTGAATTGGCCGCGAATACGGCATAAGCAAAGCCAAGGGGCGTCGCGCTCCTTAGGTCAGCACGATCATCAGATGGCGGTAGCTTGTGCATCATCGAACCTAGCGTTGGGACGCCAGGCTTGCGGTCAGGCATTACAAAGCCGTTGCCGGTCCAAAGGCATGTTTTCTTGGTGTACCCGTCGGCTGTTGGGTCTGGCGCATAGCCGGAATAATGAACTGGATGAAACGTGTGGTCAGGATTGCGCCAGTAGGTCGCCAGCGTGCCAACAGGGTTTTCAATCATGTAAGGCGCTTTTGACTTTTCGCAGGCGTCTCGCACGGCTTCCACGATCTGCAACGCCTCGATAACTTTTCCAAGCCCTTTGCCCTTGAACCAGCGAGCGCCTGACGATGCCAGGTGAGTGCATGGCGGGAAGCCAAACACCACTACCGGATTAACTAGGTTCCATTCTTTCAAATCCAGCTTCGTCACGTCAGCGACGAAGTGCGTCCTGTTCCTGTGTGGGTTTTCCTGCGGCTGCAAATCGACCGTTACGGCATAGTATCCAGCCTCAATCCACGGGCGGACCATGGTGCCGGTGCGGTCGCAAAGCGAAAGTACGTAGCTCACTCTCCCCCTCCCGTCATCTGCGCTTCTAGGTTCTTGGCTATGGCTTTCATGATTTCGCGCTCATAATGGGCCCCGTCGCCACGAAAGCCCTTAGGCGGGCGGATCATCGTTTTTTCAAATTTGGCGATCAGGCTGCGCATGAATTGCGCCTGCGTTCCAATGGATATTAGGCTAGCCATGAACCGATCCCATCCCAATTCTTGTCCATGACGATACCCAGCCGATTAACATTGCCTTCGTCGTCGTGGCCACACGCTTGGTAAACTCTGTCGAGTCCCTGCAACCCATGAGGCGCGTAAATCACTTCGCCTATCGTGCGGACCTTTTGACGGGCGGCATCACTTGAGCTTTTGCCACCTAATTCGCCAACATCTACAGCATTCAAACAGTATGCCAGAGCTTGTACATCTTCCTTAGAAATCATTGCGCTGACTCCACATGTTTCTGATCTTGCTGCTTTTTCCATTCTCCTTTTGCTTGGCCTGCGGTGTCGTATTTATCGGCCAAATGCAGATCTTTAATCAGGCTGTCAGGAACTAGGCATTTTGGATGCCCTGGCCACGGACCAAGGTGCTCAATCGGCCACTTTCCGTTGGCGAATTTATCAATCCCAGCCCTCCACCGATCAATGGTCATGCTGGCGACCTTGGCCTTGTCCTTCCACCAATAATCGTTGGATTTGGCGCTCGCTTCCGTCGCAACTCCAACGTTTTCCCAGCGGCGTTGGCTCAGGAACGTTGCAGCGTGGCATGCAGGGCGATCCGGCTTGGCTCGCAAGATTGCGCAATAGGCTGGCACAGCACCAGCCGCCGCCGTCCGCTCGCAATCGGTCATCTTCGCCCAAAACTTCCAGGCAACCGATTTAGAACTCGCTGCCGGTGACGGGTACGACTTCCAAAAGTTCTCAAATGCTTCCGAATAGTCCAGCTTTGAGCGAACATTTCTCGTGGCAGCCAATTCCCCCACTTGGGGGTTAGGGGGTTCTTTCTTTTCTGTATCTGTATCTGTATTCTGGGGGCGTTTCAGTAACGTTACACGCAACGTTACACGCCCAGGCCACGCTAAATATTCCTCTCTGGTCATGTGCCGCTTGTCGGAATTACAGACCCGGCAAGCGACCTGCAAATTGTCCGCTAAATTAGTACCGCCACGGCGCGTTGGGATAATGTGATCAAGCGTTAAATCATCGGTTGAATCGCAATAAACACAGGCGTTATCGCATGTTTCAAAGACTTCCCGACGAACGTCTTTATGAATGTGGTCAATAGCGGTGAGGCCCATCTCCTTACGCTTGCTGCGGTGCTTGGCAACACGGGCTGCACCGCTCGTGTCGGTGATGTACTGCCGGGCGTTCCAAGCAGTAGGTTTATTGTCCTCATCAATGAGATTTTTAGCGAACAATACAGCCTTAGTTTTTGCCCACTCGTCATCAGTAATTCGGAGTTGAAACGCAACGGTAACGTCCTGTAACGTTACATCACCGTTACTGCAACGCATGCACAACAGCATGATGTAACGACGCTGAAACGTTTCAGGTAACATCTGAACTTTTGGATCAGTCAGAAATTCGGAGTACATCCGAAACCACGCATTCGATTTCATTGGTGCCTCCTAACTGACGGGTGTGGTGCTTTTGTAAGGTCTGAGAAACGGGTCAGATTAGCGTCAAATGCCATTTGGACAGGACCACATGCACCATGACGTTGCTTGGCAATGATGATTTCAGCCTTGCCAGCCGCTTCACCCTTCTTGGTGTGCCATGCATTCCACTCTGTAGACCCAGCATCGCTAGGTTCTAAGCGATCCAGATAGTATTCATCGCGGTACACAAAGAGCGCGATATCTGCGTCTTGCTCGATTGATCCGCTGTCTCTCAGGTCTGCCAACTGTGGGCGCTTATCTGTGCGCTCCTCGCATTTGCGGGATAGCTGGGAGAGCGCGATAATTGGGATTTCCAGATCTTTCGCCAGCGCCTTGAGGCCTGTAGTGATTTCAGTCACGTCAGATACGCGGTTGCTTGAGTTACCGGCCATCAATTGCAGGTAGTCGATAAACAGCACTTCTATCCCGCGCTGGCGCTTAATGCGCCGTGCCCTAGCTGTCATTCTGCCGATGTTAAGACCACCAGCGTCATCGACCCACAGCGGGGCTTGGCGGATTTCGTTTTGAGCGGCCTTAAGTTTGCGGAAGTCGTCGTCTGTGAGGTCCTTGCCTTCACGCATGGCGCTTGTTGAAATTCCAGACCGTTCGGCAACCAAGCGAAAGCCGAGCTCCGTCGATGACATTTCAAGGCTATCGAACTGAACCTTGATGCCTGATCGCGCCATCTGCCACGCCATGTTGAGGCATAGCGCCGTCTTGCCCATAGACGGTCGGCCTGCTAGGATAATCAGGTTGCCGGGGGCAAGGGGGCCTAGCTTGCGATCAAGATCTAGAAAGCCCGTTTTAATGCCCTTGGGGCCTTTGTTCATGTATGCGTCGTTCACTTCAATCAGCACATCAGACACAATGTCTGCGATGTGCTTCGATCCGCGCCCGTAGGTGTCGCTTTCGGCCAAGCCGTAGAGCGCCGTTTCGACTTGGGAGATAATCTCAGGAACCTTGGTGTCTTTCGGGTCTTGTGCCGTTGCGGCCAGCTCTTGCCCCAATACGATCAACTCGCGCCGCGTGTAGAGGGTGCGGAGTTCTTCGGCGTAGTCGGCAACATAGGCCAAGCTCACGGCGTGCGACGCCAGCAACCCGAGATATTGCGGGACCGTCATCGCATCGCTGATCGGCTCCTCATTTTCAAACGATGACATGAGCGTGACAGGGGTGACTACGCGACCGCCTTGGTACGCTTGCCGAGCGGCTTCAAAGATGCGCCCGTGCAATGGGTGGTAAAAATGGGCTGGATGCAACTCGCCTACTTTGTCGAGTGAGCCGTTCCAAACCATGATTGAGCCAAGCAAAGCCCGCTCGGCTTCGAGGCTGTTCGGGACAGGCCGCGTAATTGGTGACGATCCGTCCATCACTTCACCTCGTCAAACGACAAGGCGATGTCCATGAGGGTGTTTGCAGCGCGGCGGAGTTTGACCTGCGTTTCCTTAACGGTCAGGCCGTGCATGTCGACCGCACTTATCCCAAGTGCGATTGCTGAAATCCGCATTGACAAGCTTGCGGTTGGGGCAAACGTCTTGATTTGGTCGTGTTTTGACGGTATATTTTGCATCGTCAACGCTCCGAATTGAACGCCGCCGCGTTCGGTTCAAACAATTGAGAAACCCGCCGGTGCCCCCCGTGCGGGTTTTTCGCTTTTTAGCGGTAACGGCCAAGATGAACGGGCAACGCCGTATCTTCTGCGATCTTCGCCACGACTGTTTCAAACGCCGCCGCTTCGATCAGGTCAGAACGATCCATCTTCAATTGGAACTTCACAGCGCCGCTGCCGACTTTGTAACGGACCCAAACCGGAACCGCGTAAAGCTGGTCGCGGAAGTAAACGGGAATCCCGAGCGTAAGCTTTTCAGGAAGACTTCCGCTTGATCCGGTTTGTTCGGTACGGTCCTCGTAGCCAAGCTTCACGTCACCGTTGGGCTGATAGGTGACGCTATCGAACGAGACTTTGCGATTGGCCTTGAAGGTCCGCACCACGTCCAGCAATTGTGCTGCTGCTGGTTCGGAAATATCGGCGCGGTTCTCTTCGATAAACTCAGCAAATTCGGCTTGTTCCATCGGCTTTGCGCAGGCCGCGTGCCACAGCTCCCATTGGTCAGAGAAGCGCGGGTTGTAGACAGCCACATGCTTGACCGGAGAAGGCTTACCGGTGTCGTGGTAGTCGATAGCTGCGGTGACATGCGAAACGCCGCCACCTGCCAAAAAAGAGGGCTCTGCAAATAACCTGCTGCCGCCATCCTTGAACTTGTTGACGTACCCCGTGAGGCTCGCAACGTCGTGGACGATGACGACTTGCCCGATGCGCGAAAGATTGCGTTCAAGAGGCTCCACAGTTTCGGTTCGATAGCCCCCTGGAACAAGGAAGGTCTTGCGCCCGTCAGCTTGCTCAAATGGCTGCAATCCAGCGGCTGCAACACCCTTAGCAAAAATCGTATCAATCACGGTTTGGTCGATCATTTGAAAAATCCTTATTAGCCGACTGTCTTGATGGGTTCATTCGCAGCGCCTTTGACCTCTCGGAGAGGCAAACGCGGCTGATTGGGGTCGTCCCGCATCAGCGTTCCATCAGGCGCCACAAAAAATGTTGTGGATGGGCGGTCATGTTCTGGTTCCACGGCTTTGTAATCCGCGTGGACTTCAATTGATCCACGGCCAGTCGGGACAAGCTCTACCGTAAGCGTGAGCTTACCCTTTTTGCGGGTCTCGCGAACGGCGTGCGTGACGTTGCGAAGAGCCTCCGTCAAATCACGTAGGATTTGGCCTCCCTCGATTTCACCGAGCGTATCGGTGAAGGGTTTGCCGTTGATTTGTGTCATGTGCTAAAGTTTCCTTGTTCGATGCTTTCTAGTGTTTCGCCAGCCCCACCGTTCCTAGCGGTGGGGTTTTTCGTTTCAGTCCTTAGTGATCGTGAGATTTCGCCCGTCCAGTCCTGCGGGCGCTTTGCAGAGGGAATGACTGGACGGGCGATCCGCGTACTCCGGGAGAGGGGCTTGCGGAATCCGGTATTCATCGAATGGCAGATCGAACGCACAAATCGGCGTGAATGGCTGATTGACCCGTCCTGCTTTGGAGAGGCTGGCGAGCACGGTTTCGCGGTGCATGATTGGGTTATGCCTGGACATAGACCAGCTCCTTGCGTTTGGCTGCGCGCGGCTTGATTTCGGGTGCCTGATAGGCGCGGGCGCAATGGCTGGGGCAATAGGGCAGACCAGGAACTTGGGCCTCACCGCACGCCATCGCGCCGTCACGAGGATCGTTGCATATCCATTTGCAGGCACCGGCTTGAAGGTCGGAAAAGCGAACACGACCAGCGTCGGTCGCAACAGGTAAAGGAAGCGGATCAACGCAAATCGTTTTGGTCGCCGATTTGCTGATGTACTGGATGCTGGCAAATCCAGCCTTAGGGCGCTGGATGATCGTTGCTTTTTCGATGTTGGCGCGACGGCGCGAAAACTTCTGACGTTGCGTTGTGCTGCGCTGCTGTAACCCAAGCCGAGTGATTTTGCCGATGACAGCGCTGCGGGTGACGCCCCCCAATTGACGCGCAATGATTGCGCACGACTTGCCATCAGCCCACAGCTTCTTGAGGAGTTCAACCCGTTCATCATTCCAGCAATGCGAATTAGTGAGCATGGCCGAAGTGCCCCCGTTCGCAACGGGTAAGGAGATCATCGAGTTCTTCGTCGGTGACGGGCTCAAACTGAGTTCCGTCCCATTTTCGGTCCGTGCTGGCGTCGGCATCTGGTTGCATCCGATCTGATGGTGGCCACAAGAGTTTAGGCAGCATGGGTTGATCCCTGAGATTGAGGGTTGAACACACGCAACAAAAACGGGGACGCTGTTACTAAAGGTTCAGGCCGTATCCTTTAATAATGATGGGCGTTATTAAAGGTTGGCGTTAGTCGTCGCCAGGCTTAGTGACGATCTCAGTTGCAGTGTCATCGCCGTCGAAAAGAGCATCAGCGAGCCACTTGACGGCAAGAATAGTCACGCAAATGAGGATGACGCTGGACCAGTCGAGTAGGTGGATCATGCAGCGGCCCCCGCTAAAGGCCGCTGCTTAGGGCGGCCCGCCATCCCCAAGGCATGAAGATCCAGCGTAATTCCGCGCTTCTTGGCCTCAAGGTAAACCTGAAGGTGGTAACCGCGAGGAATACATTCATCCCTCAGCATGTTGCTAACCGCGCCGGGCACGATCTCTAAAAATTCAGCAAACCGGCACGTGCCGCCGAATGCCTTCACAAGTTCAGGGATTGTGGTAATGGTGTTCATGCACGATTATATTTATGGTGCATGAAAGAAGTCAAGTTGGCCTGGTCTATTTCTTCTCCGTCCGGCTGTGGATTATCTTCATCCCCATGGAAAACAGTGATGAATTCGACCGGACTAAAGCTGGCGTCGGTAGACGCCTCGCGCTCGTGCGAGCTGCCGTTGGGCTTGATCAGCGAGAATTTGCGGCGCGGGCGGGCATAGCGTCGTCTACGTATAACCAGTATGAGACCGGCAAAAACATGCCGGACTTGAAGTTTGCTCACGCTCTCTGTGATGCCCATCGTTTGTCCCTCGATTACATCTATCGAGGCGACCAATCCGCCTTACGTCGTGAAATACATGCCGCCATACATGCTGTGCGACAACTACGCAAAACCAACTAATCCCCCACTCTCTTATTAGTGCGTTCTAATTTAGTTCGCTGCCATGCGGTGCGTCAACGAAAAAATGTGTGCGTACCATGCGTTAGGTCAGCGTCCACATTTTTTCATGCTACGTGAAATTTTATCCATTGACACTTTCACCCAGCGTGAATAATCTCTCCCCATGCCCAACAGACAGGGCGCTAGGGGAGAGAGAAAACGTGGACATCAACACACTCACTATCGGTCAGGCTATCGGTCAGGCTAAAGAGGCAATCGAGACCGGCAAGCAGATCGAAGCTGCGCTAGGTGGCAAGACCGCAACGTCAAGCGCTCCATGCAGATCAGACAGCACTTCGGAAGGTCTCAACATCGTCATTCTTGATCGTGGCTTTGTTTACGTAGGCGATGTCGAGATTTCAGGTGATTGGGTCATCATCACCAACGCTAAAAACGTCCGCCGATGGGGCACCTCGCAAGGGCTTGGCGAACTTGCGGCCAAAGGCCCACAGCCTGAAACAAAACTCGACATGGGAGGCACCATTAAAGCCCCACGTCGCGCCCTGATTGGCCTTCTCAAATGCGAGGCGTCAAAATGGACAAAGTGATGTCGCTGGACGGCAACGGCAACGGCAACGGCTACGGCTACGGCTACGGCGACGGCGACGGCTACGGCGACGGCGACGGCAACGGCTACGGCAACGGCAACGGCAACGGCAACGGCAACAGCAACGGCAACGGCAACGGCGACGGCTACGGCTACGGCTACGGCTACGGCAACGGCGACGGCTACGGCGACGGCTACGGCGACGGCGACGGCAACGGCTACGGCAACGGCAACGGCGACGGCTACGGCTACGGCTACGGCTACGGCAACGGCGACGGCGACGGCTACGGCGTTTGAAACATCAGTCTGCATTAGACCACAGGGAGAGAGAAAATGACCAGCTACGACGGACACCGCATCAGCTTTGAAGAAGCGCCGCTCCTGATCAACGGCATTACAGCCGGATATCTGCACAGCGGGTACGTCGAACTCGACACGCTGGGGGACATTGAAATTGTCTCTCTCAACAACATGGAATTTGGCAAGAAGCGGGCCGAGTATCGCCGGGGTGACGGCGTCATTTGGTCGATGCTGAGCCACAGCCTTTCGCAGCACCTTAAGGACGATTTGGCTACGATCAGTGACGACGTCGAAGGCTGGTCCAATTTTAACGCCAACCGCGAATACGGCACCCACGACGCGAGGGCGCTATAATTCCAATTGCCGCCAGTGCGCGCTTGTCTCTCCAGGGGCGTCTCCAAAACGCACGGCGGCGATAAGGCTGGACGGTTTGAATCTAAGCAGGCCGTCCAGCACTAATTCACCATTGCCCATCCATTTCATTGGCGGGCGATAAACCGGGTGCGGTTTGAGGGGTACCAGATCGCACCCGACCATTTCAAAACGTAGGGGCTGACACATGGTCATTGATATCAATAGTCCAAAAGGCAACACGATGGTTGCGTGTGGAATTGCAACCCGTTTTTTAAAAAAGCTAGGTGAGAAAGACAAGGCTGACAAGCTGGTGAAGGACATCTTTGCAGCAAAAAGCCCTGACGATGCACGCGCGTTGATAACCGAAGCGACGAATGGATCAATTCAATTCGTTAGCGGCAACGGATGGGACGAATGAGCAACATCCACACCCTTCCCGGCAGAGCGCCGCCAGTCCGCGAAGTGCCAGCGTTCAAGCCGAAACTGCGAGGCGACGAAACCGAAGTTCTAGAGCTTGAAACGGTGCTGGACTCCGTTCTTTGGATCGAACGCGAAGTTGAAAAACTGCGCAAGACCGAACCAAGCATCAACGTCGTCATGTTCCTGCTTGGACTAGTGGACAAAATTCAAAAGAGCGAAGGCATTCAAGCCTAGCAATAAATCAATTAGTGGCGTTGCGTCATGCGTTTTCAATCTCAGGGGGCAACGTGCAACTTTCGAAAAACCAGACGAAGGCGCTTGATTTAGTCGGCCTAATGGCAGGGCTGGCCGTGATTTTAAGTTTTGCCGCAATGGGTGGCGTGATTTTGGCGATGGCGATGGCGGTGAAGTGATGGACGATTATGCATGGTGGCGCGCGGCGCTGGAAACGGGTTCTTTCACGGTCGAAGAGGGAAACCCTCAGATCGGGTTTTATAAGACCAAGCGCAACGGCCAATGGGTGCCCGTCGCGACCTGGCGCAATAAGGCGTCCGGCGAACTCGTTGCGGCGGTCGGCAACAAGAGCAACCAGATCGCGCCGAACGATATCTGGATTTCGTGCGCCAAGTTTCCGGTCAGCAACGAGGCCGCTAAGGAAGCGTTTGCCACCGGCTTGTTCCCTGGTGATGTTGCGCCGTTGGGCGGGAACGCCGCAGCGCTACCGATTGCCGAACAGATCGGCCTTGTGATCGAAGAAGCGCTGACATGGCTCAAGGGCCTTGGCGGCAAGATCAAAACCAAGGTCGAGAGCGACACGATTGCGAACTATCGCGACCAACTGAACGGCCTCAAGAAGAAAGCCGAGGCCGAACACAAAGTCGAAAAGCAACCGTTCTTGGACGGTGGCCGCGAGGTGGACGAGAAGTTCAAGCCGTCGATTGCCGAGGCTGAAACGACCGTCAAATCGTTGCTTGCTGCGCAGACCGTTTATCTCAATGCCGAGAACAAGCGCATTGAGGACGAGGCCCGCGCAAAGCATGCCGCCGAAGTTGCCCGTGTGGCTGCCGAGCGCGAACGGATCGCGAAAGAGCAAGCCGCGCTGATGAAGGCGGACCCCATTGCCGCGATGACTTCACCGCCACCGGCAGAGCCTGAACTGCCGATCTTCGAAGCGCCTAAGCCGGTCACGGCTGGCGGTCAGTTCGGCAAGAAAACGAGCCTGCGTACGGTGACGAAATACATCGTTCGCGATTATGCGGCGACGCTCGCGCACGTCAAAGACCATCCCGACGTTCGGGCGGCTGTCGAGAAGGTTGCGGCGGCGCAAGCCAAGGCGGGGGCAAATGTTCCGGGTGTAGAAACGGTCCATGAGAAGGTCGCGGTTTAAAATGAACGAGATCAGCCCAATTCGCGCCCCTCTCATGGCCAGCGCACACGGGATCATCCCGACCGACTTCGAAAGCGTGTGGCGCATGTCCACCGTGCTTTGCAAAACCGGCATGATACCGGCTTGCTTCAAGGACAAGCCGGAAGACACCGCCGCCGCGATCATGTGGGGGATGGAGATCGGGATCAGCCCGATTGTCTCCCTGCAAAGCATCGCCGTCATCAACGGACGGCCAAGTCTTTGGGGAGATATTCTTCCCGCAATGGTGACGAAGGCCGGTCACAAGCTGGACGAGACGATTGAAGGCGACGGCGCAACGCTCAAGGCTACGTGCGTTTTAACGCGCCGTGACGGGCATACGGTCACGCGGTCATTCTCTATGGCCGATGCCAAGCGCGCCGGTCTGGCGACCAAAACAGGCCCGTGGACGCAATATCCGCAACGTATGGTGCAGATGCGCGCCCGTTCGTGGGCGGTGCGGGATGGCGCGGCTGACGTGTTGCGCGGCCTGCAAGTGGCAGAAGAACAGCAAGACGCCATGCGGGATATCACGCCGCAGAAAGCTGAAACGCTGGACATTCCAGACGCGCCGGAGCCGCCGAAAGTCACCGCCGTCGAACAGGCTCAAGACGCGCCAGAGCCGATTGCCGACGAAGCCGGGTTCCTTTCCAAGCTCGAAGATGACCGTTCGTTCTGCGCATCGGTCGAGGATGTTGCCGAACTGAAAGAGCTGAACGCCGACATCATCGCTCGCCTGTCTACGGCTGGCCAGAGCAAGGCAGCTTCGATCCTTGAGGTTGAGTGATGAGCGACAACAAAACCAGAGACGACATCCTCGACATTATCGCTGATGCGATGGCGAACGCTCACGACATGGACACCAAGTGGACCGATTACGCGTGGGCTGCCTACGAAGCTCTGAACGCTGGCGGGTTTGCCATCGTCAAGACGGATCTGTTGGTGAAGGCCGCGAACGCGCTGGACGGGGTGAAGCCATGAGCCAGATCACTCGCATGAAAAACCACGCGAACGAAAACACAACCTTAAGCGCCGCCGCTGTTGGCTACGCCCGCAAGCTGGCGATGCAAGGCAAGCCCCCAAGCGTCATCGGGATCATGGTCCGCGCTGCCGGGTATCGTCTGACAGATGCAGATGCGATCTCAATTTGGCAGGACCATGAGGAAGCGTTTAGGGCTGCACTGGAGGCCGCTGAATGACCGTCACTTGCCCTTGCTGCGATACCAAGTTTGATCCGGTCAAAGGCGGTAAGCCTCGCAGCTATGACGCCCACAAGCGGTACTTTGCACTGGTCCGCGCTGCGTTCTTCCATTGGCCTGAAGGAAATCCGGTGCAGTTCTCGTCCGAAACTGAGTGCCGGAAGTGGCTTCAAATGCGCAGTGGGTGGCGGGACATTGCGGCTCGTATTCCGATCAGCGGCCTCAACCCGGAACGGCTGAAGGTGTTTGCTGAAGCCGCGTTCAAAGCAGCCGGGGCGCACGCTGTTCCAGTCGTCCACAAAGGCGAACTTGTGATCTGGGTGCCGCGCTCCATTAAATACGACACGATGCCTCATTTGGAATTTTGCGCATTGAGCGATGCAGTCGAGACGACGATTGAGCAAGAGACTGGAATTAAAGTAGAGCAACTGTTGGCAGAAAGAGCAGCGTAGGGAGTTTGGTGATGGATGAAGTTGAACTATCAAAAAGTGTTAACTTAATTGCAGGCCGGATCGCTTTAACAATCAATGCACTCAAAAATAAAGTATCATTGTTGAAAGACGATTTGCGGAAAGAACGCGCAAAGTCAAAGCGGCTTCAAGAAACCTGCGAGTTACAAGCGGATATGATCCGCAAGTCAAAAGAGCGCACATATTCTTACAAGGCAGACAAGGTGAAGCTGAGGGAACCGGCATGACCCACGACCCATACCATGTCACGTCGCGCAAGCCTCTCACGGCCAAGCAGAAGCTAAAGATGTTTGTTGAGCACAACGGCATCTGTTGCGTGTGCGGCGGCAAGATCGACGGCGTGAAGCAGGCTTGGGACGAACACGTTGACCCGCTTTGGCGCGACGGCACGAACGACATGCAGAACCGCCGTCCTGTGCATGTTGCTTGCGCCAGACAGAAATCAGCGGATGAGACGAAAGATCGGGCGAAAGGCCAGCGTATAGCTGAGAAGCATTTTGGCGCGAAAGAAAAGCGCGGCCCTGCAATGCCAGGGACAAAGCGATCAGGCTGGAAGCGCAAGATCAATGGGGAGACGGTAAGGCGATGAGCGACATAGTGGAACGGCTGAAATTCGAGATTGAGAATGATAGCCCGCTTCCGGGCATGATGTTTGTCGAGAGCGAAGAGTGCATTTCCGAAATCACCCGCCTCCGTGCCGAGCTTCAAATTGCGCAATCCATCCTCGGCAGAAAGTTGGTTGAGTTTTGCGCCGATAAGGCTGCGCTGGTAGAGGCGCTGGAATGGTACGTTGACCATGACGATGCAGGGCCGAACGATGAATATCACTTGGCAGGGCTAGAGCGAGCCCGATCCACCCTTGCTCAAGCCAAAGCCGGTGAACCATGAGGCTCATGCAACGGCTTCGCACCATCGAACCAGAACGGGCGGAAGCCGCAAACGACCCGGTGCAAATCGAACCGATCACCGCTGACAGCCTATTGCGAGAAATCGCCCGACACAAAGCCAGGTTTTTAGAATGCCGTGACCAGATGCGAGAGGCCCGCACCGACTGGCAAGCATCAATTGAAATGTACGAAGCGCACATCAAAAGCCTGAATGTTTTTGATCTGAGCGAACCTATGGAGATTGAACCATGAGTGAGACAGAGACGGGCGGGAAGTGGACGCCGGGGCCGTGGCGCTACGCCTATGACCCAATCCGAGATGATTGGGGATACATCCGGCTGGCAAACAAAGTCGTAATAGCACGGGCAAACACATTCAAGCTTTGTACGGAGGATGATCTTTCCCTTCACCGTGAAAATGGAACCGATCCTTGCGCGGCAGATGCCCGCCTTATCGCCGCAAGCCCTGCCATGGCGGATGCGCTGGAAAAGGCAATTCCGGTCCTGCTATCGGCGCATGAGAATGATGCCTCGGTTGTTTCATGGGCTGCTCTCGAACGCGCTCGCGCAGCGCTCAAGATCGCAAAGGGGGAGTGAGATGATTAGGCTCATCATTCGAACCGTCGACAGTTCGACGGCATATCATCTTGGCGGGCCAGGAACACCAATCGCAACGTCGTATCAGACATTTGATGTTGATGCGCCTAACGTCGAAAAATTCCTGTCCGAATTTGATGGAGAGACCAATAGCTGTGTTGAGCGGCAAATACTGGGTGTTGAAGTTCTTCCCTCCCCTCCCCAGCAAGAGGGGGGGTGAGGAGATGGACGACAAAGACAAAGCGCTTTTCGACAAGTTCAACACCGCGTTCAATTCAAGCCGATCCTCATACGAGGATTCTATTGTTGCAGTTGCCAAGGCAGTGATCGACGCCGCCGTTAAAGCGGAACGTGAGGCGTGCGCGAAGATTGCCGATGACCACCATGAATCCGCCTCGCTGGTTGTTTTCACGCTTGAGAGCGGACCAGAACGAGACGCGGAATTAATCAAGGTTGATACGGCAGTCGAGATCGCCGCTGCCATCCGTTCCCGTTCCAGCGAGGGCGGCAATGGCTGATCGTCGCACAGTTTGCTGGTTCAGCGCCGGGGCTGCGTCTGCGGTCGCAACGAAACTTACGCTTGCGGACAACCCAAGCGCCGTCGTTGCGTATTGCGAAACAGGCGCAGAGCACCCCGACAACGCGCGGTTCCTGCGCGACTGCCAAGCGTGGTTCAAGCGTCCAATTGAGCGCATTCGGTCAGATCGGTTCGCCAGCACTTGGGACGTGTTCGAGAAGCGCCGTTATTTGGCAGGCATCGAAGGCGCACCATGCACGATGGAGCTAAAAGTTAGGCCCCGTCTTGAATGGCAAGAAGCTGCTGACATCAATGTGTTCGGATACACCGCAGACCGTCCTGACGTGGAACGGTCTAAGCGGTTGCGGTCGAATAATTTCGAAATGGCAATCCGTACGCCGCTGATTGATCGCGGGCTGACCAAAGAAGCGTGCTTAGCGATGATTGAACACGCAGGCATTGCACTGCCTCCAATGTACGCCATGGGGTTCCAGGGAGACTGGCAATGGATAAGCTCATGACCGTGAGGGAGGTGCGCGGCCAGTGGCTGACCCGCTCAGAAGCCGCGGCTAGGTGCCGACTGTGTGAGCGCAGCTTTAGCCAGCGCGTCAAGGAAAAGCGGCTACCAGCGGGGAAATCTCTAGGTCGCCGTTTACTGTGGGATCCGGCAGAAATTGACGCCGCGATAAGAGGCATCCAGAATGGACCAGTTGACCCAATCATGGCTGCCATCCATGCCGCCGAAGCTCAAGCTGCCGCCAAACGTCGAGCGCACCAGGGCTAAGGGGCGCGATTACTTTTATCTGCGGGTCAAAGGCGAGCGCATTGCCAAACTACCCGGAAACCCGGATATGCCGGAGTTTTTTGAGGCCTACGCCGCGGCAATGCGCCGGATCCATAGCGATCCCAAGCCAATCCGACATGCTGACGGCACTGTGGGATGGTTAATCGAGGCCTACAAGTCAGCGCCAAGGTATCAAAAACTCACCGCGGCAACGCAGGTTAGCTACGCCAAGGCTTTAGACCGGCTATCGGTCATAGGGACGTTCCCCGCGGTAGATGTTCGCCGCCGCCACATCAACGTCATTCGCGATACGCTGGCGGACACTCCGCGGACGCGCCAGCTATTTGGGCAAGTCTGCTCTGCGCTGTTCAATTACGGGATCCGCGAGCACGACCTAGAGATGTTGAACCCCGCTAGGCTCATGAAACGCGACGGTGAGGCCGAAAGCTACTTGGATTGGTCAGAGGACCAGATGGCCCTGTTTGAGGCATCTAGCCCACCTCTGCACCTCATGACGGCATATATGGTGGCTCGATACACAGGCCCGCGCCGCGGCGATATCGTTTCCCTCATGCGGTCACACTATAGTGGATCCGCTATTGCGGTCGCCGGATCCAAGAATCAGAACCCGGTGCTAGTGCCAGTGCACTATCGGCTTAAGGCCTATCTGGACGCCTTGCCGCCTGCACTGTTCCTGATTGCCGACGCCGCGGGCCGTCCGATCCGTCCCGAGCGGCTGTCCAAAGACATGCGTAAGCATCTCGACAACATAGGCCTCACAGAGTTGCACTTGCACGGATTGCGGCACACCGCGGGGAAGGCCTTAGCAGAAGCCGGGTGCAGCCCGCACGAGATTGCCGCGGTACTTGGCCACAAAACGCTGCAAATGGTGGAGCGCTACACCAAGAAAGCCCGCCAACGGCGCATGGCTGGATCCGCGGTCGTTAAGCTTGAGCGGAACAGAGACGAAACGTGAATCTGCCAAACTCTCTAGGCCACCTGCCAAACTCCAAAACGAAGTTAACAGCAAGTGGTTGAAATCCTTGGTGAGCCCGGTGGGGGACGATCCCACGACCCTCTGATTAAAAGTCTAGGGATTGTTCCATGAAATCAGAGCGGTTTGGCTAAAGATCATGGCAATGCGTGGCATATCCCAGCATTGAAAAGATTATGGAACATTCGACGGATGCCAAACTTTCCCGCGGGCCGTTCGAATGAGAAGGTGTCGCACGAACTAGCCGCGCAAGGCGCTGGTATCGCTAGCGGTTCGGAAACGGCTGATTTTGCAACCCGCCATCTACCCTGCCAACGACAGCGCAGCCAACCCAGCAGCCCACGCGCCACCATTTGGCATGGTTGCTGCTTTCTCGCGGATTTGCATTAGGGCTTCTGTGCGCTGGCGCAGCGCCGCCTCAAGCTCTGCGATGCGGGAATCCTTGCTGGCGTGCATTATCGCCGCTGCGAGACGGAATTTTTCGTCGTCGTCCAATGGCGATCCAAGCCAACGAATTGGGTCTTCCCTCTTACACGTTAGTTGAGCAGACGAGGCCGGGGCGCTTCATCTTCGTCATGACCTCAGTTGCCGTGGTCGTCATTTCCTCGTCCTCATCGTCGAACGTACCCAAATCAACTTCAACCGTGTCGGGATCATCAACGAGGCTAACGTCAACGCCTTCCATATCGCGCTCGTGCAGACCGTAAATGTTGATGTAGGTGCGCGTGGCTTCGGCCTCGTCGTTGGCCGCTATCCAATCCGTTCCGGCATTCGTCTCGATCACGAACAGTTTCATAGGTCAGTCCTTTGCCGGTGGTTCGATCGCTTCGCGCAGCGCTGGCGTGTGCTTGTCGGTGATTTCGACTGGCGTTGGCATTCTCTAGTCCTTTGCTTCTAACTTGCGGCGCAGTTCGCGCGCCATGACCGGGTGCATTACGAGCGAGCCGTCCGGCATTTGGAGTGCTTCTTTCTTCGGCGCGTAGGTGTAGATGCGGGATGCGTTGTGCCGCATCCGCCGAAGCGTGCGGGATGGCGATCTGACCTTTGACCAATCCTCATGACAGTCAACCATGTGAACACTTTCCACGATCTGCCCGAGACGCGGCGGGGGAGGCGACCCAAGATCGGCGATCATTCGATTCAGCTTATCGAACGATAGTGGGTTGCTTGGTTCAGGCGGGGTCATGTTGCTAGTCATCATGCCGAGGATCATGTCGTCCATCCTGCGGCCCAGTCGATTAAGTCTCTGCTCCAGGTCCATGACCCTTGCTCCTTATTCGCGCTCACCGCGCCCACCGAACTCTTTGTAGCACCGGCTGACGCTCCATCCCGTAAGACGTAGGAGCCGCCGCAGTTTATCGCGGTCGTCTAGCTTCGGGTCAAACCACAGCAATCGCGCGTCGGCTTCACCCTTCGCAACGTCCTTCTTTGGCCGTCCGCCGAGCTTGCCGTGGGCTTGCGCCTGCTTGCGATTGTAGGCCCGCGATCCCTTGGTCAGCCGCTCGATGGCGTCGGCAATCATGCCGTCACGCTCGCGCGGGTTTGACGACGTTCTGCCGGTGGAAACCTCAAGAACGCTCGCGCCGCGTTCCTCTATTTCCGCTATAATCGCCCACAAATCGCGCCGTGGATTATCCGTGCGCAGCTTCTTAGGTTCGGCAAGTAGCAGCGCGTGGCGCACCTTGACCACATCACCCTGGCGCAGGGTGATTAGCATTTCTACCCGTGCGTCGTGCCTCGACAAATCGAACGTCACGCCGCAGCCGCCTGCCTCAAGTTCAGCCCGTTGCGGACCCTCGGGGTAGCGGGGCAGTGCCCGTATAATGCAAACATGGTGTTTCTGAAAGGTCATGTTTAGAAACGTATCACAACCCTATTGACACAAGCAAGCCGAATGTGTAGGTTGTGAATATCAGACGGGCAACCCGAGCTGACCAGCGCCTCGTGGATCAGGGGCGGAGAATGAAAATGACGAACCATTCAAAACGCGCCACGACCTACACGGTCCTCAATCGTCACGGTGAGGTACTGGGTGCTGGTGAAACGCTTGCCAGTGCTGCAAATGTCGTCATGGGCTATGACGGTCATGAGTTTGAAATCCGCCCAGCAGACGGCGGCTTCGATCTCTGGACTTCGTCATTCAGTCGGAACTCCACAGCTTACAACGGCCTCACCAAATCGGTTGTTTTTAGTCGCCACACTGACGAAGAGCTGGCGACTGCCGAGATTTACCGGAGCGTCATTCGCAAGGCTGACTGGTGGTGCGGTTGTCGTGTCATGACAGATGCTGACTACGCTGCCGAATGCGCAGAACTCGACGCCGAAGATCAAGCATAAGGAGCTCCAGCCATGAGCACGAGCCCAGAAAGCATTGCGGATGCGCTGCCGAGAGAAATCAAGCGCGTCCAGCAAAAACGGGAGCGTTGGCTTGGCTATGAGCGTGAGGCAGGCCCGCAAGCAAACTTCAAGCCTGCCTTGTTTATCATGCAAAATAGCATTGATAACGCCGTCGCTGCTCTGGCCAGCGGCGATGTCACGGAGATGATTGCCGCGTACCAAGACCTGCAAGATCAAAGCGACAACGACTAGCAAAGGACACCCGTTACATCGCCAGCCAAAACACCCTGGCCGATGCGTGCACCACTTACAGCCCCCTATCACCTAGAGCAGGAGGGGCAAATAGGAGGCGAGTCAGCGTTGATTGCTGCCGGTCGTGACGCTGGCGTGCCTCGTCCAGCAAACGGAAGCCAGCAATCCCAACGCTGACAGCGACAGCCCCCCACATCACAAACCTAAAAACTTCAATGCTGCGTCTGGCTTGTAAATGATCAGCCACAACACGATCAGAATGACGATTGGAGCGGGTATTTTTCCCATTGGCGTTGATACCGTTTGGGCTTCTGGCTCCGGCTTGGTTTCGAGTGACGTGACCCTGCCCTCCAGATGGTCGATCCGAAGGGCCAAAATCTCCGGGTCGTGCCTCAAGCGAGCGCTTAAGGTTTGCCAAAGCATCGTCAAGTGTGCGGGCATGCGTATCCATCATCGCTCTACTCATGGCCAATGGGGGTTGGGATGTGGGACACTCATCAACGGATCATGTGTCGGCGTCATGCGCTGCCACGGTGGGCGGGAGTCGAAGGGGATTGCGCAACCTGCAAGCGATAGGGCTAGGATTAGGGCGAGCGTTTTCATTTGGACGCCACCTTCTGCTCTACGTCACATGGAGCTTTCAACACCGTTTCTTTGCCGCTCTTAAGCGTCTCATAGCGGCTATTGTGCTCTGCAATTTCCTTTTGCGTTTGGCATGTGTCCTTTCGGCTCATGCTGATCACCTTGAAGGCATCAAGAGCGCCTTTAGTTGTCGTTGCGGACATTTGGGTCGAGCACGCCCCAAGAACGGGGGTCACGAGACTTAGCGCCAACAGTATTCGCTTTATTGACATTGGCTGTATCCTGCTTTTCGATCTTGGCTGTGGCCTTCGCCGCACCCTTCGTTTGCTGGTTCCACGCAAACCCAATAATCGACGCAACAATACCAAAGCCAATAGCTGCAAACCGGCAGAATTGCTTGAATTTATCGTACCCGTACTTGAGAATTAGAGCCTCAATCATGACTTGTTGCCCCCAAGTTTTTCAGCGATTGACGGGAAAAACCACAGCACACCGCATACGGCAGCAATCATCGTGAACGTGAGCGGCGCGGCAAGGATCGTCGCTTTAAACGAGACGATCTGTTCCCCGATGCCTTGCCATGCTGTGGCGTTGGTCAGGCTGTTGGTGACAGCAGACGGCACTGGTGGCAGCGTGGGCGTCAACGCTACGGTCGCCGAACCGCCCGTCCCTGCCACAACGGCGGCGACTTTCGCGACGGTCGCCACGGCCTCAGCCGTCCGCATTTCAGCCTTTGGCGTCGGCACGTCGTTCTCTGGACTGAACGCGGGCGCAACCGGCTCAAGGAACGCGCAGGCGTGCGCCTGAGACCATTGTTCGTCCGTCATGGGGTAATCCCGCCCCGCCTCCTGCAAGGCCATTGCCTTAGCCAGCGGGATAGCTTTGGACGGATCGCGCAACAGGTCTTTGGTCAGCAGGTCGGAGCGCTTAATTCCGCCCTTCTCCTCAAGTACCTTGATGTAGGTCGAAACGTAGAACGCGCCGCACCATTTGGTGATGGCCTTCTCAATCGTCATGCCGGTGTATTTGGCGTTGAGCAGATCGAAAAGTGCGGCCCCGCCCTGAATGTCAGAACGAAAGGTCGCGATCAGATGCTTGCCGTCCTTGCTCATCAAGGTTTCGTAGGAACTGGACCCGAACTTGCGAGCGCTTTTGCCGGGATATTGAGCGCCTGGGTTGCGGTTGCGTATCGACGCCGGAACGATGGTCATGGGATCTGCCCCTGTGTTGTACGGGACGCAAACGCAACGGGTACGGTTAGGCGTTAAGAGTCTCAGGCCCAGTAACTATCGTCGGCGTAGTCAGCCGGGATCGGCGTCATTGCCTGGAGCGCGAACGAGTGCGCCCAGAGCGGCTGGCGCGATGCCGTCGCCGCCATCAGGATGTACTGCCACTCCAGTGCCGTGATCGTCGCGGGGCCGGTATCGGTGACGACGGTCAAAGTGGTAGCGCCCGCGCCGAGCGCGATCATGGCCTGGGTCGCCTGCGTGACCTCGTCCCAGCCCTTCATGTCGGCTGGTGTTGTGCCGATGTGGTGGACGCCGCGTGCGTCTCCAAAAACATAGTCAAACCCGAGCGCCATGCGGCGCTCGCGCTCGGCCACGATGTCAGCGACGGTCACTGTCGCCGCTCGGGTTGTGACAACCCCCATGCCCCAATCCACAATCCATCGTTCCACGGGTACCCCCGGCAACGTGACTGGATCAACGATAACGTGTTGGGCACCGGGTGGCACGAGCGCGGAAACCATGCGGGCCTCGAACTCGGCATCGGTCTCGGCTGGCGTCACAACCCGTTGCGTCGCTGGCGTCACTATTTCGACGGTAGCAGGCGTGACGATTTCCTCACTCTCCGGCGTGATGATCGTATCGCCATCCATGACTGCCGGCACGGTGCGCGTGACAGCAGGAACGTCCCTCGTCACTGCCGGGATATCCTCAAACACAGCGGCAATCATCGCGTCATGCGAAACGCTGACTGTGGTGATCGGATGCGCAGGCGCTTGATAAATTATAAACATCGCTGGCTCCTAAATGATCGCGAACGAAAACTTCGCGTCTTCGGCGTTGTGGGCGTTGTTGACCGTGAAAATTCGGATCGTGTTGCCTGACCGGAACGTGTCGTCCTCAAATCCAATTTGGACGTTGCTCGCTGTCCGAGCCGTGGTGACAAACACCTCAACGTTAGCGGGCAGCGTTCCAGCGAGCACGATCTCGTATGTTCCAGCAGCCAATCGGGTGCAGGATGTGACACCGACCGACCGCAACAGCGCGCCGGTGGAACCATTGACGCGCCCATGAGCCATGATCTGATTGGGTGGCGGATTGCCAGCGTGGTATATCTCGTAAGAGTTGAGGCCCATCGACCATCCGCCACACGCCAACTTGTTGTTAACGTCCAGACCGAGGCACATGGCGAACGCGCCGGGACGATGGAACGACATGTAGGCCGCAGCACCAACGCCTAGTCCCTGGACCATCAGGCCACCGGTGCCATAACCAACGGTCGCTGCCTGATAGATCCCCCCCTGCTGGTTGCCCTGAAAGTTCGATTGTGACGACGAGTTTACATTCGGGGTGGAGATCGGGCCTCTGAAGCGGGCCTCTGTTGAGGTCAGGCGTAACTGCTCGACGCCGTCGACGTTGAAAAACAAGTGGCCGCCGGTCATGGTCACGCCGTCGCCGGAGCTGATCCCCAATGGATAGGCGCCGCCCGCAGCCAGAGCGCCAGCGTGGAGCTTACCGCGCGATCCGGCGGATAAATAAACACCGGTCGTAGAGTTCATGGTCCAGGAACCGGCCACGAGAGCAGTCGATACTTTTAGTGACCCGGATATTTCAATTTTGAAGCTGCCAGTCGGCGCCATCCCGATGCCGACGTTGTTCGATCCGTCGATCTGAGCGATCCCAGCCCAACCGGCGAGCACTGCGCTGTACGCCTGAACGGAGACGCCGAGAGATGCAGCGATCAGGCCGGTGACGCGCGCGTTCGTATGGTAGAGATTGACAGCGCCCTCCGTCACCGCATCGGTCGACCCCGGCGACGCCGAAATCTCGACGTAGGCGCTGCCCGACCAGCGATAGATTTTTCCAGTGTCGAGCGCGATGTAGATTTTCCCAGCTTCGCCGGGCACCGGAAACGAAGCGAGCGCATTGAATTCCAGCACATCATCGACGTAGGCTGGGAGATAGGCTGCCGGAACCCGCGAGGTTGCGTCAAGCGGCGCGACGCCGTTGGCCGCGCCCTTTGACGCCGACGCAAGAGCGTCCGTGATGCCGTAGCCCGCGAGTGTCGTGGGCTTGTTGACAATGCGTTGGACGCCGGTCGAGACGGCCCAGTCGGCAGGAAGTTGGTTAGCCAAGGCCGCTGCCGCCGAGGCTGCCGCCGCTGTTGCCGAGTTGGCCGCGCTAGTTGCTTGTGTCGATGCGGCGGTGGCGCTGCCAGCAGCAGCCGTCGCCGAGTTAGCTGCATTGGTGGCTGACGTATCAGCGCCGGTCTTGGAGGTAGCAGCCCCCGTCGCGCTAGTAGCGGCAGCGGTCGCGGAGTTTGCTGCCGCCGTCGCTGCGCTTTGCGCCGACACAAGGTTTTGGACAATGACAATCCCGGTTGCCGAGGCTTGATTGGCAGAGTTTAGAGCCGAGGTTGCGCTGCTTGCTGCCGCTGTCACCGAGGTTGCCGCGTTCGCTTCCGAAGATGCTGCAGAGTTCTTCGATGACAGCGCTTGCGCCGCACTCGTTGCGGCCTTGCCCTCGCTGACAACCGCCGCATCTTTCGAGCCTGCCGCTGCCATGGCAAAGGCCGCTGCCGCCGTGGCGGCGTTTTCCGACGCCGTCGCCTGATCGGTCGCGACCTGCGCTTTCGTCGTCGCCGTCGTCGCGCCAGTCGTGGCGATGGTGGCCTGATCGGTCGCAACCTGCGCCTTCGTCGTCGCCGTCGTCGCGCCAGTCGTGGCGATGGTGGCCTGATCGGTCGCGACCTGCGCTTTCGTCGTCGCTGTGGACGCACCCGTCGAAGCGATGCCTGCCTGATCAGTCGCGGTCTGCGCCTTCGTCGTAGCGGTCGCCTGCGCGGCCTCTGCCTCGTCGCGCGCCGCCTCGCAGGCGGCAACCGTGTCGGCCCCACCCGGGTCACCTTTGACCAGCACGAGGTTCATGGCGATGGGCAGCGCGTCGGCATCGGTCGCAACCACATCGTAGCCAACGCTACCGGCGCGCTCGATGTAGTAAACGGTCAACGGCGCAAGCGGCGTTGGCAGCGCAGCAACGATCTCGCTCGCACGAACTGGAATGGTCATTGGGGCACCTCTTCAATTTCGATTTCAAAGGCGAAGCCCTCGGGCAGGGGCGGGGCGGGAACTGGCAACGGCGCGGTCTCAAGGCCAAACTGCACCCGCTGCGTCCACGACACCGAAAACAGCGCGACGCTTCCCGAGAATTCGCGCAGCTTGCCGCTGTAGAGGTTCTCGATGATGACATCGCGGGGCGGCTCGACGAACGCGAGCGCGAACGTGTTGCGATGGATGCGCGCCGCGATCCGCTCGGCGAGGTCCATCGCGGATTTGTGGGCAGGCCAGTTCGGCGCGGCCTTGGTCACCACGAACGCGGCGACGACCAGATGCGCCTCGCGCCCACCCGTCGACATTGCGTCGGTGTGCGATGGACCGGCAATCGACACCCGCACAGCCGGCGCTTTGACGGCGTAGGATTTCAACTCATCCAGCTCAAACGGGCCGAAGTGCTCATCGACGGCAACGCCGGTTAACGCCGCCTTCAAATCGGCTGTAACGGCCTCATGAAAGCGGTTGAAATTGCCGGTCGGCGGTTGGTCAACCATTGAGCTGTCTCCCAAGCATGGTCACGAGGTGGCGCTCCATCTGCGCGCGGTTCGCCACACTGATCCCGAGATAGGGGCGGGCGGGGATGGTGACGCTGGTTGCAAACACCATCCGGTCACCGGCGCGGAACACGAGGAAGCGGCCACTCGTTGGCAGGATCGTCCCGCCGGTCTGATGGATGGCGGCATAAACGAGGTTGGAACCCCAGCGGACGGACGCGCTGCCTTCGACGGCGTGATGGATGCTGTCGCGCAGGAAGCCCTGTTGCACGAGGATCGAAGTGCCACGGCGGTTAGGCCGCCACGGCGTGCCGTTCGGCGCGGTCTTCTCAGACGCGATGCGGCGCTTGGTCTGCATCTCGCCGATCTGACCCAGCCCGTCGAGCACGAGTGTGCGATTGAGGGCTGCAAGGTTGTCCACCCGCCGCGTGAGGCGGTCGAACGAGCCGTCCATCGTGACGTTGAGGACGACGCCGGTCATGGCCGGTGCCCCGCGACAAGCAGCGCGGTCCCGATCATCGACACCATGACACGGGCGACAGAGCCTACGGCGTCCTCACGCCAGGTCATCGCGGCGAGTGCCAGCAGGCCGATCAGCGCCGCGTAGATCAATGCAGCAATGGCGCTGGCGATGCCAGCAAGCGGTGGCGGATTACTGACGGTGAGCGGTCGGGAGAACGGCATCACAGCCTCCGAAGCAGTTCGCGACCAAAAAGGCGCGGCGTGCTTTCGACGAGAACGGTTTGCGGCGAAGCCAGCGGCGGCGCGCCACTGGCGGCTGCGGCGGCAGATTGCGCGCTGGTTGGAATGGATCCCAGACCGGCGACGCCCTTGGCAACGTCTTTCAGAAACGCAATCGCGTCTTCGTAGCGCTGACGCACGTCTTCGCCCATCAGCGTCGGGTCGCTCGCCATGCGGTAGACCGCGATGGAGACACAGCAATCGCGCAGCACGCCGGAGGCGCGCGGAAGGGGCAGCGCATAGCGGTTGGAGATGTAGCCGTCGATCACGTCGGAGGCTGTGTTCAGCGCGCGCTCGATCTTGGCGGCGTCGCGGGTGCCGTTGGCGTCGATGTCCGCCAGCATATCGAGCCGGGGCGCGCCGTAAATATCAATGATGTCCTGTTCGCTGGCGTAGGGCATGGCGGGGCGCTCTTTCAGGACAAGAAACGGACCCGGCGGCGGGGTCAGACCGCCGGGCCGTCAGCCCGTGCGGGGGACGGGGACGCGGAACGCAACGGACGCTACAAAACAGGTGGGGTCTCTCCCCCTAGTCACGCCTCATACGGGGCGTCCCGGTTACTGCCCGCAAGGGCAGGTCGTGGGCGGGCCTAGATCAGGCCAGCCAAGGGGTCTGGAAAATCTCGACCAAGTTGCGGTCGGTGTTGGTCGCGCCGTTCGGCAGCCGTTCGGCGAGGATGATGTCGCGGGCGGCATCAGAGTTCGACGTACCGACGACGAGCAGGTTGGGCGTGAGGCCAAGCGGACGGCCATTGTCGCCGGTCATGTTCATCATGGCGGTGCGGGCCGCGCGGAAGTTCTCTTTCGTGAGCGCTGCCTTGCTCCCGAACGCCATCTGCCAGAAGCCGAAACCAACGTTGCAGCGGCCATCGGTGCCGTAAATGAACTGCTTGGTGTTGAACACTTCATCGGAGGTCTTGGGGTCCGTTTTCGCGATAAAGTCGAACTTCCGGCGGTTCTGGAAGATGACCGGCTTCAGGGCGCGACTGGTATCGAGCAGGAACCACGGCGCAGACGCGCCAGCCTGCATGTTCGAGACGGCGACTTCCTTGCCCTTTTCGTTCGTGACAGGGTGGTTCGCCGAGAACATCGGCTGCTTGTCGTAGCAGGTTTCCGTAAAGCCCCGGCTCAAGATGCCGAACACCAACTCGTCAGGGAATACGGCGATGGAGCGGCCAAGTTCTGTCATCAGCGGCGCATAGACGCCGAAGCTGTCGTCTTCGATATCGTCGCGGTCGACCGCAATCGTGCTCTCGAAGCTCTTGTTGGCAATGGAGTAGTCGTGTGCCGAGATGTTGGTGACGACGCGGTCGCCGAGCCATTCGCGGATGCGCGGGGCTTGCCCGAGCCAAGCATATTTTTCCGACTTAGTGGTCGACGGGACCACGGTCGCTATCCGCGTATAGCTCGGCTTGACGCCATCAAACCCGTTGTTGAATGCGGCTTTGTAGCCGATGAACAGGTTCGCGAGATTGCCTTGATTGATGATCATCGGCTTATGCCTTTTGCAAGATTGAAAACGGTAGTCCCTGCGCAATCCGCGCCGGGCTAGTGGAACGTCAGAGGGTCAGATCAGAC
>Ga0247839_1001761_pt1 | contig 34491 bp, 32 predicted proteins | sample LaCruzMarch2015__6_FD_192405 | JGI IMG/M metagenome (GOLD analysis project Ga0247839, IMG submission 192405) | Freshwater microbial communities from meromictic Lake La Cruz, Castile-La Mancha, Spain - LaCruzMarch2015_16m | ecosystem: Environmental > Aquatic > Freshwater > Lake | place: Spain... | reverse complement strand
GCAATCCTCAACCACCAATCCCATCCCCCCGGAGCGATGCACGGTGACGTTCTCGACCAGCACGCGATCCACGCTCGACAAGTGGATCGCCGGCGAGAGCCGGTTGGGCCGGAGCATTCCCTTGCAGACCATGACTGAACCAAGCGTTGGAAGAACATCATGCGCGTTGCGAATCCGGAAGCGGGTGGGAGTCATCTCGGTTACTCCGGCAAATGAATGCGTCTTCGGATTCCAGAGTTTCAACGTCGGCTGCACGACAGCGGCGGCTTTGGATTGTGGATCTATCCAATAGTTCCACCGGATATCCTGACGGGCTTCCTTCGGATTCTGCTCTTCCCCGAAGAATCCCTCGGCCATTCCGCCGAGCAATTTTCCGTTCCGAATCTCGGCTTCGCATTCCGGCAGCATCTCCACCTCGAAGAAATCATCGCCGAGGGCCACAACCGAACCCTCAAGTTGGAAGGGCTTCTCCCAATCAATTACCAGATTGCGCAGGGTGATATTTTTTGAACGATCGACCGCGATCGGCATGAGAACCCCGTGGCACATCAAGGTGGAACCCCGGCCGTCGATTTCAAAGTTCGAGAAGCCGGCCAGATGCACCGCCATTCGCCGGTAGCCGGAGTCGTGATTCGTAACATGCCGGAACCCACCCTCCGCTTGATCGGGAAAAAGGTTCCAGACTCCCTTTTCCAACACGAGCCGGCGAATACCCTCCGCGCGGCACTTCTCAATGGCTTCGCGCAATTTCGGAACGGCGTCTGCGCCGCCATCAGGGGGCGACAGGTTGAGCTCGGATGCCCGGCAGGCCATCGAGAGGAGAGCGGGCAGGATGACCAGCCGCATGCGGCGGCACCAAAACCCCTTGACCGGCAAGCCCCCCGCCCTCATTCAGTTTGAAAGGAAGGCACTCCGGCACCCGTCCTGTCCTGCGCATGGATGGGTATCTGCCACACGTTATGGAAAGCCGCCCGATCGCCTCAATCTTGTCTCGAACGGAAAAATAGCGCACCCAGCAGGACGCTCAGAATGAAACCCGCAATCCCGGCAATGATGAGGTGGTTGGTCGTGATACTCTTTCCGCACTCACAACTCCCTCCTTCCCACTTCCCGGTCGTGATGAGTGTCTTGACGGATTCGATGCAGGGGCAGGTGCTCATGAATGTATGGATTATACCAAATTCCAACTTCCAGCTAGAAAAACCTGGGTTGGGTGGGACTCGAACCCACAACCAACGCCTTAAAAGGGCGCTGCTCTACCATTGAGCTACCAACCCGAGAGGGAGCGAAAATCTAGACGGACCACAAGAAGACGCAATCTTCAATATCAAAATTTGTTCAACCCCTGCGTTTCCCTGACTTCGCTCAACGAATTGATGTCGGAAATCGGTGCTTGCGAAATTGCGCCGCACTCATCGAGGGGGATATTTGGTCGGATGCCCTCGAACGGCTTCTCATCCCCGGGGTTTCTGTTTGTTTTCCGCTTCGCGAAAAATCTGGGCAGGAGTGGATTCGAACCACTGAAGGCGTAAGCCAGCGGATTTACAGTCCGCCTGTAATACGATAGTAAAAAGCTGTAGGTGGATAAAGGTGGACAAAATATAAGGATTTTGCTTTTCTTTGCAAATGGCTTCAAAAAGCAAAGAGAAACTTCCGGAAGGCGTCGGGCTCTATAAAAACTCGAACGGGCGGCAGACCCTTTGGCGCGTCCGGATGGGGCCGACTTTTTTGGGAGCTGGCCGGCCGGCCAAAAAGAAAAACTTTGCCACGCGGGAGGCCGCCCTCGCATGGATCAGCGAGCAGACCGGGCAGGCGTATCAGGAGGAAGCGAAGAAACTCCAGATCACGGAAGTGCAGGTGCATCAGGTAAAGGTTGCACTTGCCCAACTCGCGGGCCGGGCCACGCTGGTTGAAGCGGCGGCGGCTTGGGAAAAGTTTGTCGCACAGGCCGGGGAATCAAAGACCGTGGAGGATGCCATCACGGCACTGCACTCGGACCAGAAAAAGCAGGGGCTCTCTGATCGTCATGTGCGGGAATGCAAGGCCAAGCTCACGAGATTCTTTCTCGGGTTGGAAAAAACCAAAGTGTGCGACTTGAAAACCGAGGATCTCGAGGACGCCCGGGATGCCGACGATGCCACGGGAAAAGAACCGTCCCCGGAGCAGCGGGCCAAGCGCCTCCGGTATGCTTCGCTGTTCATGGAATTCTGCATCTCAAAGAAGTGGGTAAAACCGGCCGGAAATCCGCTTATCGGGGTAAGCCGCCCCCGGCTGAAATCAAAGAAGATTTCCTGCCTTTCTGTTGAGGAGGTTGCACGTCTCCTCCTGGCCGCGAAGGAACACCGGCCCGCCATCCTCCCGGCTTTGGCCGTGAAGATTTTCGCAGGGGTGAGAAACGAAGAGCTTTTCTTTTTGACTTGGGGGGCATTCAAGGCCCGCACGATCAGGATCGAGAAAACAAAAACCGACCGGGCTCGGTCTTCTACGGTTGCCGATGTCCTGCGTGAATGGATCACGATCCCAGAGGACACCAGCGGCTTGATCTTTGCAGTCCGGCCCGAGGTCAAAGACCGTGAGGCGGTGTGGCTTGAAGAAATCGCTGCCGTGGAAAAATCCGCCGACGTGGAGATCCCGCAGAACGGCTTGCGTCACAGCTTTGGATCTTACCACTACGGCCAGCACAAAGACGAGGCGGAGACGGCCTTCGAAATGGGGAACAGCCCGGCAATCGTCCGGGCGCATTACGCCGATGCCGTTGACGCCGATGCCGCCGAACTTTTCTGGAGACTCTCCCCGGCAACTGCCGAGCGGCTCATCAAGCACGGAAAACAAGCAAAGAACGAAGCGTTAAAACCGCGCAGCCGGACTATTGCCGAATACTGATGACAGCCCGGTCGGCTCACTCGTAGCGGTTCCAGATCGGCCGGAAATATCCGAGGATACATTCCGGGTTCCGAACGCAAATTTGTACATGGGCTTTCTCGGTCACCTTCGCTCCCTCGAAAAGCGGCCCGCCTTCCGGGAATGCCGCCCGGATGGAATCAAACGGCTCCCTCTTCCCTGATTCGCCGGCACCGGTTTCCCGCATTTGGTGGACAAATTCAAAAACCGCGCAATCCAGAAACCTTTTCACCAGATCATTGTCGCCGGCACCGCTTGGCTCGTTACGAGGCATGGAGAGTCCGGCTCCATCATACGTCCGCTTGAGCCCAAGATACGCCTCCCGAACAATCTGCCGGTTCACATCCTGCGAAAGATCCAGACACCGGCCCGGCCGGATAATTGCCCCGATAACAAACGGCTCCAGAACCGGCCGCTTTGAGAGGGCGGGGTTTTCCGACAGAAATTTCGCCCACTTCAATGCCCGGTGGGGATCACCCTCCCAAAAGTAAATTCCGCTTCCGAGCCAATCGTGGGCATTCTGGCTGGGAAGAAGATCTTCTTTCCCGGAAAGAACCGGCTCCCCGACCGAACGGCAGCACCCATGGAATCCGAGCGTAAACCCCGCAGCAATCACTTCGAGTAGCGGGCCGGCAGCTTCCCGGACTTCGTCAAAAATCCATGCCGGATGAGAAATGCCCTGGCCGATTCCTTCGTGGCGGCGGCTTCGCGGGTCACACGCCGGATGTGCTCGATTTCCTTGCGTGCCTCCTCGCGTGTCATGGTCATTGTCGCGGTTCCCATGACCAGAATCCTCCTACGGAAAACCACCGTTGTAAACTCCATTTCTTGGCGGGGGAAAGCCTTCCCCCTGGTCGGAATCCGCCGGCTTCCTCCACACCCCCTACAGCGGGGAATCCTCCCCCGCAACGCCCCCTCCACCATCTCCCAAATCACAGTCTCAGCTTGTGCGGCAATTCCTTCGTTGCCTTCCTACCTCCCACTAAAGAAACCGGTCTGTTTTTTCCTCCCGGAATGGATCCGACCCGCTTTTCCGCCGTTCTCTGAAACCGCTTCACTCGCTTGACCGCCACTCAATCTGAGGATAGGGGGGTGCCAGTCCGATGAAAAAAGCCTCCAAGCGCAAGAAGAAACGCCCCGGCTTTCGCGATGCCCTGCTTGATTGGTATCAGGCAAAGCGGTCGGTTCTCCTGTATGCGGGGAAATTTGCGGGGCTTGTGCTGCTCTTCTGCCTGCTTGCCCTGACGCCGGTTTACCAATCGCTCTTGGAAAAGGAGGTGATCTGGGGCGCGAAGCTGGCGCATGGGATGCTGTCCGCATTTTCAGGTGGTGGCTCTGTGGTCTCCGGAGCCACGCTTTTGCGGGGAGAGGAGGCTATTCTTGAAGTGAAGCCAAGATGCTCCGGACTGCATTTCTGCTGGCTGCTGTGCGCCGCGATCCTTCCCTTCCCGGCCCCGTGGGGATGGCGCATGGCAGGGGCGGTGCTCGGCTCTCTGATTCTGGTGGGTTTGAATATTCTGCGGGTCATCACTTTGTTCTTGGTGGGGTGCTATTATCCGGGATGGTTCCCTGCGGTGCATGAACAGGTCTGGCCGGTTGTTTCCCTCCTGGCGACGATGTTCTTGATGGGGGCTTGGCTGATTTGGGTGAAACGATGCGAAGAGTGAAATGATTTCCAGCGTTCTTCGGTTTCTCGCCGCCTTCGTCGTGATTTTCATCGTGCTCATGATGCTGCCTTGGCCGGGGTTGGCCTACATGGCTGTTTTCCGCACGGTTGGGACGTGGTGTTTCTCCCGCGATGAAGGCCAGCGGGAAGTCTCCTTCCTGAAATCTCCGGACAAATCCGCAACTTTTTGCCGGATTGAAATCGCCAACCGCGCACGCCTCAACCCCGATGGGTCCGGCCTCGTGCGCAACGTGGATTTCGATGTGCGGGGATTTGGCTGGAAACCGATGGCGCTTTTTATTGCTCTGGTTCTTGCCTCTCCTCTGCCTTGGAAGCGGCGACTGGTGGCGCTGTGCTGGGGGCCGCTCTGGGTGCAGGCTGCCGTGATGGGGCTCCTCGCTTTTGCCATCTGGAACGAATCCTCCGAAATCGGACTCGTCACGATGAGCCCATTTTGGAAAAGTCTCGCCGCAGAGTGCCAACACAACTTCATCGCCCATTTCAGCCTCGCCGCGCCGGTCGTGGTGTGGTTGCTGATGACATTCCGGACCGGGGATTTGGCGGTCTGGCAACAGGCGGCTCGCAACGGATCTTGACGCGACGCAATCTTTTTTTGAGAACAAACACAACCGGTTGAAAAATATTGCGTTACGGGATCGTCACAAAACCTTTCTGGCGGGCGTTTTCGCACCTGCTATCGGCGGTTGTGGCATGAAAACTTTCGTCTGCGGAATTCTTCTGGCGGTTGCGATTACGGCCATGGCCGACAGTTTCACCTACGACGATTCCAACCGTCTGACGGCGGCGGACCAGAGCAACGGGCTCTCGCTCAGCTACGGATACGATGGGGAAAGCAACCTGCTTTCCGGGGTTTCCAGTGGAGCGGCCACTGCGAATGGAATCGCCGAGTGGTGGCAAAATTTCTATTTCGGAACGACTGGCATCGACGCACTGGCTTCCGCCATCGGCGACGGGGTGAGCAACCTGACAAAATACGCCCTCGGGCTCAATCCGCTCACCGCGTTGTCCGGCCAGCTTGTCTCGGTAAACCAGCAGGCTTTCAACGGGCAGACCTACAAATACCTGACCTTCACCCGCTCGATCGCGAATGCGGCGATGGTGAGTTTGGAGCAGTCCAGCGACCAGGTGAATTGGTATGGGGGCAGTTCCTATTTCACGCAGGTGGGATCGGCGGTGGATCTGGGGGATGGCACCGAGCAGGTGACGTATCGGAACCTGACGCCACTGCCCGCCGCGAACAGTCTTTCCTTCCGGCTGACCACGAATGGCGGAAGCCCCGGCCTCCTCGCCTACAACAACATCACATCGGGAACGGGAGTGCCCGCCATGCCGTGGTGGAGTTTTGCGCTCCTTCTGGTGGCGTTGCCATTCGTCGCGGCAAGATTTTTGCGGGCCGACGGTGGAAAGATTTGCCTGATTCTGTTGGGCGCGAGCTTGGTTGCGGGAACCCCGGTTCATGCGGAATACGGGCCGGGATGGTTTTTGGACGATGTCGTTGCCCTGCCGCAGCTCCTGAGTCCGGGGCAGCAGCCTCCCCAACAAACTCAGTCATTTTCCACTTTGGGTGACATCCAGCCCATGTCGCTCATCAGCGGTCCGGCAGCAACGGCGGTGACACCGGAGTTGCAGGCGGTGGCAACGGGGCTGAACAACGATCCGGTGGCGATTTTCAACTATGTGCGAAACAAAGTCCGCTTTCAGCCGTATTACGGGAGCTGCAAAGGGGCGCACACGACGTATCTGGATGCGGCGGGCAACGACATGGACCAAGCCAGCCTGCTGATCGCCCTACTCAACGCGGCGGGATATGCGAACACCTCCTACGTTTACGGAAAAATCACGGTGCGCAATACGGCAACGGATGGGAACGATCTTTCCCATTGGTTCGCTTGCGACACTCCCCTGGTGCCTTGGGTGCTTTCTGCGTCGCGCATTACCGGCATCAGCGGCATCAATTACGGGAGCTACATCGCATGGACATTCGATCATGCCTGGGTGCGGGTTGTCATCGCGGGCACGACATACAATCTGGATCCCAGTTACAAACCCTCCGAGTTGGTCACGGGCATTCCATCAAGTGATTTGAAGACGTTCAGCGGATACAACCGCGCCCAGTTGATGACTGATGCGGGCGGCACGACTGGCACGGATTTCGTTCAGAATCTGGCCGGCCCGGCATTGGAAACGCGCTTGGGGCAATATGCCTCGACCCTGCGCACCCACATCAAAACCAATCTCCCGAATTCGACAATTGAAGACATCCTTGGAGGGGGAAGAATCCTCGAGCAATCGGCATCGGGACTCTCCGACGCCGCTGCCGTGCTGGCCGGCTTTTCGCCTGCGGAGACATCCACCTTTGGCACCATCCCCGCACAATATCAGGCGACTCTCCGTGTCCAGATTGGCACGCAGATCGACGCGACATTCAATGCGGATTCCCTTCAGGCCAACCGGCTGAGCTTGGTGTTTTCGGGCTCGAACGCCCAGTTGTGGCTTGGCGACACAATGGTTGCGACCGAAACCAACGGGAGCGGGACCACCGCAAGCGTGACACTTTCAATGACTCATCCGGCTTCGTCCCTGTCGCAGAATCTGGGGGCCGTCAACTACAAGCGCACCGGCAGTTACGATTTGACCTATGCGTTTTTCCCCAGTCCGTTTTCCAACGGACAATGCGATGCCAGCGATGTCCGGCTGCAAAGCTACGTGGCAGGCGGGCTGGCGGATACCACCCGGCAGGTGCTCACCGAGACCCTTCACAATATCGGCATCAAATGGATTCGCCGGGTGGCACTGGAACATTACACAGTAGGGAGAGAACAGGGGTGTTATGCATGGGCGCACCATGTCTTTGGACGCTCCGGGCAGGACTCCGGCTACTATGTGGACATGCCGGGCGGGCTGACGACGGTTTTCAACGCACAGGGCAACAATGTCACTGCCTTCAAGGCGTCTACTTTTATATTGAGCGCCATGGAGCATGGGGTTATCGAGCAAAATGGAGGCAGCGCGTCTCTTTCCACGATCAAATGCCTGGCGCTCGCCAACGATGCCGGGCAGAAAATCTTCCGGGCCAATTCCGCGAACTGGAGCACGATCACCGGGCAGTTGACCCAATACGCGGATCAGAGCATGCTTCTGGGTTACATCAACGGTGGCTACACCTTGTTGCTTCACCAGAACGGGCAGACCGGGGTCAACCAATGGAAGGGCTACGGATTTGCCGCGAGCACCTCGCAAGTCGTCGGAATGATGATCTCCGGAGGCCTCAGCGGAGGCTACACCTCCACACCGGCACCTCCCAGCGGCGCGTTGCAGGCAACTTTGACAAATCGCGCCTCGGAAGAGGTTCGCGCCCCCACCAATGTCACCGTGCCCACGAGCGTGGAGCCGGTGGACTTGGTGACGGGGGCCTACACGATGGAGGTTGCCGATCTCGCTCTTGGGGAAGCGAACACTCCGCGAGGGCTGGCATTCAGCCGTTCATACGACAGTTCCCGCAGCTTCCAGCAAACGGCGCTGGGCAACGGGTGGAGGCATTCCTGCGACGGGAAGGTTTATCTTGGCAGCGATCTGGATGCGGCGTTCGGTGTCCGCCAACCCTCCGATGCCGTGCAAACCATCGTGGCGGCGCTTGCCGTTGCCGATTTTGTCGATACCTCCACACCCAAGGAAATGATGATCGCCGCCCTTTCCGCGAACTGGCTCGTCAACCGCATCACCAACAACTCGGCCAATGTCCAGATGGGGGAACAGAGGCTTACTTATACCAGCCTGCCGGATGGTTCCTGGAATCCTCCTCCGGGCTCGACAACAGCCCTCACGGGCACCAGTGGTAACTTCACCCTCCAACCCCGATTCGGCGGCAACGTCACCTTCGATGCACAAAACCGCGTGAGCCAGTGGAAGGATGTGGACAACAACACCCAGACTTACCTCTACGATGCCACCGGTCGCCTCTCCACCGTCACGGATTCCCAGGCCCGAGTGCTCACCTTTGCCTATCTCTCGCCCACCAGCCCGCTCATTCAGACCGTGAGTGATGACACGGGACGAACTGTCACATTCTCCTACACCGGCAACAACCTGACCGGCATTCAGGATGTCGAGGGGTTCAACACGACGCTCGTCTATGACACGCGCAACCGCCTCACAGACTGGAAGGACCACGCCGCCGCCTACATCACCCGCAACACCTACGACACGCAGGATCGCGTGATCCAGCAGCTCAGCCAGGGCGTCGCAAACCGGCTCTGGAAGTTCCTATACTCCCCCGGAGCGACCCGCGAGGTGGACCCGCTCAACAACACGACCACACACTATTTCGATTCCAAAAACCGCCAGGTGGGAGTTCTGGATGCCCTCAACAACTTCACCTCCACAAGTTACGATGGGCAGAACCATATTATCAAAACCGTGGATGCCACCGGCAGGCAAACCCAGTTCCTCTACGACGCAGACCAGAACCTCCGGCAAACCACCGACAATGCCGGGAAGATTACGTATCGCGACTACGACGCCTCCCTGCGGCTCTGGAAAATCACCGACCCCACCAACAAGGTCACAGAATTCGGTTATGACGGGGAAAACCACCTCACCAGCACCAAGGACCCCGGCGGGCGCATCACCTCGATGACCTACAACGCGGACGGGCGGGTGCATGTGATGACCGCCCCCGACACGAAAACAACCACGTTCACAGCGTATGACCAGTGGGCGAACCCCACCGGAGTCACCCGCGGCGATGGAACCACCACCAGCGCGGTTTTCAATGCCCGAGGCGACATGACGAGTCTCACCGACGGACGCGGAAAAACCACTTCCTTTACATTCGACAAGCGCCGCCTGCTCAAGACCCGCACCGATCCGCTCAACCATGTGAGCAATTGGACGTATGACAGCAACGGGAACCCCGCCACATCCGTTGACCGCAACAACAAGACGACCACCACGGTTTTCAACAACCTCGGCCACCTGCAAACCGTCGCCGCTCCCGAGACCGGCACGGTCACAATGGGCTACGATCTCGCCGACCGCCAAACCACCGCCAGCGATGGGCTCACCCACACCACAACCACAGGCTTCGACGCAGCCGGTCGTCCCACCTCGGTCACCGATCCGCTTTCGATTGTTGTTTCGCAGACGGTTTTCGACAATGCGGGCCGTGTGGTGCAAAAGAAAAACGGCCTCAACAAGACCACTCAGCTTTTCTATGATGAAGTCGGACGCCTCAGTTATTCCCTCGATCCCCTGAACCGCCGCATTGACAGCACATTCGACGATGCCGGGCGCCAGCTCACGCTGAAAAACCGCCTCAGCAAGACCTTTTCCCACGCTTACGGAACGGACGGCCTTCCCGCCGCGTTCACCTTTCCCAGCGGACGCCAGAGCAGTATCGTGGACCGGGACCTTGCCGGACGCCCGAAGACCCTCCAAAGCCCCGGCGGGCAACAGGCCGTCCTCACCTACGAAGGCATGGGCCGGATCAAGACGCAGGCGGATGGCGTGGGCACGATCACTTGGACGTATGATGGCGAGGGCAATCCGACAAACATAGCAGAGGGGAGCGCCAACATCGGACGCACATTCGACAACGCGGGCCGGATGCTCACCTGCACGGATACCGCTGGCAACACGGTCAGCTACTCCTACGACAACGAGGGCAATACCGCCACCATCACCTACCCTGGTAGCAAGACAGTTTCTTATACTTATGATGGCTCAAACAGGCTGAAAACCGTCACGGATTGGGCAAGCAGGCTCACGATCTACACCTACGACAACGGCGGACGCCTTACCCAAATTGATCGCCCGAATGGCACCCGCCAACGCCTGCAATATGACAATGCAAACCGGCTCACCGCCACGTTCGAGGAACACGGGGCAACGTCCCTCTGGCAGGCGGGCTACGGCTACGACAATGCCTACCGCCTAACCAGCTACACGCCAACTCCGATCACCAAAACATTGCCGCCGCCCCCGGCGACGATGACCTACGACACCGACAACCGGCTTGCCACCTACAACGGTCAGGCTGTTTCGAGTGATTCCAATGGGAACCTGCTATCCGCCCCGGTTTCGGGAACTCTTCTTGGTGCGCTCACATGGGACGCCCGCAACCGCCTTCTCACCGCAGGCGGGGTCACCTATGTTTACGATGCGGAAAACAGGCGGATCAGCAGCACGAAGGCTGGCCAAACCACCAACTACACCTGGAGCCGTGGGGCAACCTTGGACCGCCTGTTGCTGAAGAACAATCCCGATGGCAGCGTCACCCGCTACATTTATGGGCTCGGCCTGCTCTACGAGGAAACCACGCCCTCCGGCGGAGGCGCGGCAACGACTTCGTTCTATCATTACAACTGGCAGGGCAGCACTGTTGCCATCAGCGATGCCACCGGCAATGTCACCGCCCGCTTAAGCTATTCGCCCTACGGCGAACGCACGGTCGAGAGCGGCACGGTCACCACCCCGTTCTGCTTCAACGGGCAGTTCGGGGTGATGACCGAACCCAACGGCCTGCTCACCATGCAGGCCCGGTTTTACTCCCCTGTCTTCCGCCGGTTCCTGAGCGAAGATCCCGCCGGATTCTCGGGCGGAATCAACCTCTATGCCTACACATCGGGTGACCCAATCAATTATATGGATCCCTTTGGGCTCGGGCCGATGACCAGCGCCGGAAAATACCTAGGATTCATTGCATCAACCGGTCCCTCTCCACAACAGCAGTTTGTGGATTCATTTGCCAGGGGCGATGGAATGGGGATGATTAAACATGGGGTCCAAGGATTTGTGCAAAGTGCGCTCGTGAGCGCCGCCATTCTTGCCACGGACGGAGGAGCTGCCGCAGGCCCCGCACTCGCGGCCACAAGAGTCGAGGGGGCGGTTGCAAAGACAGCAGAGGTGATTCCTGAAAGTATGACGACGCTTTACCACGGAGGAGTTCTCCGTGGAGAGGCAGTTCAAGCAAGTAGGTTATCCACTACTACAGAGATTGAACACGCCTTCAAATATGCAGCCCAGAAAGAGGGAGGGCAGGTTTACCAATTTCAAGTGCCTACACGTCAGTTGAACCAATGGATCGACAATTTCCAGGTTCAGGAACTCCGTGATACGCTGAAAGGGACAAGCGGCAGCGCGCTGGAATTGCGCTTCTCGCCAAGCGCGGCTCCAGAACTCAACAAATATCTCATTCCATGACCATGAAATTGAAACCATGCTGTGAACCATTCGGTGTTCTTTTGAGTAACGCGGGCGAAAAAGGGATTGCTGTTGTCCCTCGCATCCGGGATAAGTCTCGAACTTTTTCCCTTCAAGCACGGCCTTTTGAGCCAAATATAGTATCAGTTTTATCGGAAATTGATCCGGTTACAGGCAGGAACAAATGGCCCTCGCTAGAGCAAGTAACGGGGCAAGTGACTTCTTTTGTTACGGTCTTAACCTTGCCACTAAAATTTTGTCCAGCATGCGGTAAAGATTTGCAGGCCGTAATTGACCAAGATCCTAGTGCATTTGATGAGGATGCAAAATACTCCGAACATCTTTGGCGCGAGTGAAAGACGGCAACAACTGGGGTCGGACCGAACCAATAGAGTGTATGACACATTTCCAATTCCACCTTATCGGCCATGAACTCAATTCGCCCTGACATTATAGCCAGAATCACTTTACTCCCTACTGATCAGGGAGGAAAGACAAAGACCATTCCGGCAATCCAGTTTGGATGTCCGATTCAATTGGAAGGAGAATCGTTCGATTGCCGCTTGTTACTTGATCAGATCGATTCAAGTCTAGCTCCTGGTCAGACAGTCACGGTTCCGATCAAGTTCCTCTATTCAGAGCTTGCCCGTCCTCGGCTAAAGATCGGCCTGCTCTTTACGCTGCATGAGATAGGCAAGATTGGAGATGGGGAAATCTTGGAGATAATTGCCCCTTGAGCCGCAAATGAACCCGCACTCCAACCAATAGCGAAGGCCGTGCCAACCTATTTGGAAAATGAAGTTCAGTCGGTTGATTCGCTCACTCCCGTTCGTCTCCCCCCTTGCGGGCTGCTCTGCGATCAGTCTTCCCCGAGCCGTCCCCCGTCGCACACGAAGTGGGGAGACGCGCCATGACTCTAAATCGTTTATGCAATTCCATTCAGGAGCCTCATGAGAAATGTTCCCCTTAGGCGGAAGAGGCCAGCGGGGGCGATGGCTTGCCTCACTTTCGGGACCTGTCCGTGAACTGGATTTGATTCGAAGAAAACGCTGCACCTCCTTCATGATGCAGAGGTTACTCCAAATCCCGCCACTTCGCCCCCAACGCGTCCAGAATCAATTTCGTTTCCCAATCCGAAAGGCCGCGCTTCCCTCTTTCCAGCATTGAAAAAACCGGTTCATTCAATCCGCTCCACCCCTTGCGCTGAAGACGGGCCACAACCTCGCTCTGCCGCAATCCGGCATTTTTTCTCAATTCCCGTAGCTTCTCGCCAAGAAAATTGAGTTTTCCGCCTTTTGGAGTCGGGGAATTTCGCCTTGCCACCCATCCCAGCTATCGCAAAAGCTTGCCATGTAGTTAAAGCCTGCTTTAACTTATGTGGAAATGTGATTTTGTTCGCAAACCCATGACCCGCCACTCATCTCCACAGATCGTTCCCTTACCCGGCATCGTATTCGTCCTCGCCGCACTGGTCGCATCGGACTCCGAACCTCGCTCAATCATGAGATTTCTTTGCCGCACGGCGCAGGACCCCCACCAGCGACACGTCAAGCGCACTCGCCACGGCGTGGAGCAGGATCAACGTCGGATTCCTGATCTCCTTCTCGATATGCTGGATGGCCGCACGGCTCACCCCTGCCTTTGCCGCCAACGTGTTCTGGGAAATGCCCTTTTCCAGTCGCAGCCTCTTCAACTCTGCAACGACATTTTGGGAATAAATCTGAGACTCGCGGAGATTCAAATTCCATGAACTTTATCGTGACAAAAAACTGCCGCATACGCTACTATAGTAGCCGTTCCCCTTCCAAAAATATGAACCCTTATCCACATACCGTCTTCTCACCAAGCATCGCATTCGTCCTCGCAGCGCTGGCCGCATCGGCTGCCTGCCCTGTCGCCAAAGCAGAAAAAGCCAGCGTGGCTCCCCGCATCGCCAAAATCCAGCAGGATGTCATCATCGGCGATTCGAAGAGAAAGCCCAGCGTCGTCAAAAGCACGACACTCATTCTCACCGGCCCGGAAGCACGAATCCAGAACCCGCCTGAGCCGGTCGCCGTGGACACAACTCCGGTGGAAAAAAAGCAAGCCGCGCCATCCGACGTGGATGTGATGGCTTCCGAGGACGGGAACTTTGTCGCGAAGTCCCAATTTGAAATGGGCGAGCTTTTGCGCAGCCAGCACAATCCGGAGGCCATCGGGTGGTATGAGAAGGCGGGAGCCAACGGCCATGCATTTGCCCTCTACATGCTGGGCTACATCTATCAGAGCGGCGAACCCGGAACGGAGAAAGACCTCCCCCTGGCAATCGAATACTACCGCAAGGCAGCCGCAAAACGGCACCTCGGGGCATTGGATGCGCTGGCCCGGATTTACGAGACGGGCGACGGCGTGGAGAAAAATCCCGCCAAGGCGGCCGAGTATTGCCGGATTGGTGTGGAGGAAGGCGTTGGTTGCCCAGGGACAAAGGCGGTGCTCGCACAAAAGCTGAGCCGAATGTATGCCGAGGGACAGGGCGTTCCCAAAAGCTTGCGAAAAGCCGTGTTCTATGCGGACAAGGGTTCGGATGGCGCTGATTTGGAGGGAAAATTGTTCGGAGACATCTACAGGCTTCAAGCCGAAGCGGAATCCGACCCGGAAAAAGCCAACGCGCTCTACGCCAAAGCGACCAAGATCTATACGGATGCGCAGGACGAAAAACCCGCCGCCCGATACCAACTCGGACGTCTGTATGCCACAGGCAGAGGCGTGCCTGCGGATGCCGACAAATCGGCTCAACTGATCAAGGAGGCAGCCGATCTGGGTTACCTCCCTGCGAAGTTTGAGGTGGAACATCCCACGGCCAAAGCCCTCGGAATCAGTTCCGATCAAGCGTCCGTTGACATGGTCCGTGCCGCAGCCGAAGCAGCACAGCCCCAGGCTCAATACGAGCTTGGCACGATGCTGCTGTCAGGCATCGGAGTTGAAAAGAATCCCGGCGAAGCCATGAAATGGTATCGGTTGGCCGCGAAACAAAACAACGCCGATGCGCAGTATGCCCTCGGAAAAATGCTTGCGGAGGGTATCGGCGGGAAAAGAGACAAGGATGGCGCATGCGAGTATTTCAAAAAGGCTGCCGAACAGAAGCACCCCGAAGCCGCCTTCGAGGTGGCCAAAATCTACGAAAGCGGAGACAAGGCCGTCGCGTTTTACACAGAAGCGGCAGAAGGAGGGGTGGCCGGTGCCCAATATGCGCTGGGAAAGATGTTTGCCGCCGGAAAATCCGTGCCTGTTGACTTGGTGAAGTCTTCAAAATACTACCGGGCCGCCGCAGACCAAGGCGACCTGAAAGCTCAACTCACACTGCTGAAAATATTTTTCCGCATCCACAATCGGACCGATGTCGAAGATGTGCAGGCTCTGATGGCGTTCCCGCGCCCCGCACCCGGCGACATATTCAAATACGCACAGAATGCAGCTGAAAACTCCGAACCTCTTGGACAATACTACCTCGGCTTGTGCTATTCCAACGGCATCGGAGTGGAGAAAAACCCATCAGAAGCTATTGCCTGGCTGGGCAAAGCCTCAGGAATCAAGGCAGCAGAGGCCGCACGGTAAGCACAAAGCGGGATCCGAAGCCGGATTTACATCGTCGGGCCGGGAGTGAACTTTCGGAGTTTCAACTCCCGCTCCGCCTCTCGCTTGAGGAGGGTATCAAGCAACACCACATGCCTCTCCTGGCACCTATGGACCTCGGCAAGTTGCTCGGCGAGGAGGAGGGAGAGTGTTGCCCGGAGGGACCCCAATCCCTTTTGTTCCAGATCGAGCCCCCGCGGCGGGGGGAGCACACCACCCGTTTTCGGGGAGTCGTGCCACGGAGGGAGCATCAGGACATCCGCCGGATCACTTCCCAGAGTTGCCGGCGGCAGGCGTCGCGAAATCAAAATGATGGCCTCGTAAACCGCCCGCAACGAAGCCCGGATCTCAGACACTTCCTCCGCCAAAGCCAGTTCTGTAACCTCCCCGCGCCGGACACGTTTGGAAAGCAAATTGATGTCGTTCATACTTTGCTTTCTGGTTCCAAAACAACCTCTATGCAAGGGGAACAAAGCGACGAAAAAACACGGCGAAAGCTGTCAGCGACCGGGGCCGGTCATGACCGGCTCGGGCAACGCGGACAACTTTTTCACAAGTTCCCGCGCAGCCGTCTTTACCACAGTGCGGGTGATCGGAGCGGCAATGGCTTGGGTTAGCCTAATACTGTTCATCACGAACTTCCTGTGTTCAGTGGGAATCATCCTCCACATGGTAAACTCCATGGCCCCGGCAGCCAACGGCCAAACACCCTTCACGCCGAAAAACCGCAGGGATTCCCGCAGGAGGCTCCGGTGGCGTTCCGTTTCCTGTGCCCTCTTCTTTCGGCGGACGTATTCCCGGCAGGCGTCCTCATACTCCTTCTCCAATCCCATTTTAAGGAATTCCTCCTCCAGATGGGAATCAACAGCAGCGGCAATTTCCAGATCAACCATCTGGCCCTTCCGGCTTTTGTGGGACTCCATCAACTCCTTCTGTTTCGGCGACAACAACCCCGGAAACCGGCGATTGACCCGGTCCGCCCCGACAAGCCAGGGGCCCCCGGTTTTGAATTTTGACTTCGCCCAGTTTTCTCCCGCAGGAGAAGTCTTCGGAACTTGAAAATGGTAGTGGGCAATATCCGTATCCTGATGGCATCCGCCACCCCAAGGAACCCTTCCGGAAACCTCCTGCATCTTTTTTCCTGCGGTGTGCGCCACACGCAGGAGGAGGGCATCCCGCTCGTCATCCTCCAACTGATTGATGACTGGCATCGTCCAAGGTGGCACCGTCACCACCATCGAAACCGCTCCGCACTTGTGTTGCCCCCAAGTCTCAACTTCCTTGCCACCACGAACAACAAGCCGGCGAAATCGGCGTCGTTCCTTTTCCTCTTTTAAGATCCGCTTGCGGTATTTTCCAGCATCCACTTTGGCCGGCGAGGGCAACGGTTGATCACCAAGCGCGGCAGAAAAGTAATCGTCCCGGTCCCCGAACGAAAACATAAACCCTTTGCTGTCGGCGTCAAAATCAACGCCCGTCAAATCCTTCCCACCGGGCCGCAGGGGAGAAGGAACAGGAACGAAATCCACGGCATCCCGCTCTCTTTTCTCCCGCTTGTCTTTGACGTGCCGACGGGAATCAGGATCGTCATGCTCAAATGCTTCGCGTGAAAGGTTTCTCATAAATGCAATAAATCAAAGGTTTAGAAAATCAAATACAGTGGGGTGGCGAGACCTGTTTTTGTTCTACAAAAACTCCACCCCACCCACCACGCAAGCCCAACCTGCAAACCCGTCTGATATCGCGGGATACTAATGACAGAACGGCTTGACTATTAGCGCGATTTGAAACCATAATACAGCAGCGAAACGCGCTAATAAAATGAGCAGATTTGAAAAACTTGAAGAGGCAATCCGGCTGGATAAGTTCCCGGTTTTCCAAGGCCGACATGTCGGCCTTCCGGGACAACTGGCAAGGGTGGCCGGCGTGGCACACAGCACCGTCCGGTATGCCTACTGCATGGGGGAAGTCAGAAAATACGAAACGGACGGGGCTGCATTGTTTATTGATGCGGGGGACTTGGCATCTCACTTCCGGCAGGCGAAACCCGGACGAAAACCCCTCCCAAAAAATACCCCTTGCCTTCCAGAGGAGGAGACAGGAAAAGCTCGGCATGAAACCTGAACTCACAAACAAAAGTAACGCCAGCAATGGCACACAAGCCTTCACCCGGCCAAAGCCGGGCATAACCAGCACCCTCTACCTCACACAAACAACTCCCCGGCTTGTGCTGGGCACAACCGAGGACGCCCGGAAGGAGGGCAAGCGCGTTAGCTTGATTCGCCCGGCGCATCTACCACTTCCATACTCCTATTGTTCGGTTGAAGTTTTCCGCGAAGGCTCCGGGCTTGATGTCTGTGACCCGCATACAAAGCGAGAGCTTTGCCACCTCGGTTGCACGTTTGAAAACTTCGAGGAGGTCTGGGCCGACCTCCTTCCCAAATTTTCTGCCGCCTACGTGGAGGGGGATTCCCGCCGGCCAACTGGAAGGAACGGAAAAATGAACGATCAACCCACACCATTCGATGCAGCTCATTTACTCAGACGGGAAATGGGAAAACAACGTGCGGCAAATTACATCCGTGCCGTCCTCGAAGAACTACAGGAACCGGAAGAAAAGCCCCGCCTGCTGGACGACGACGAGCTGGAAACATTTCAACGTATTGCGGAGAAAGTCCGGCTTGCTTCGGAATGACGAAACCAAGCCCCTGCCGGTAAAATATCGCCCTCATCAAAAAGCGGAGTTATTTTGGTAGGGTTTCTGTTAGGAGCCCCAGAAATCGGTCCGGGCAACTTTGCCCCACGGTAAAACCATCCCCAAGAACCATGCCTTTGTTGGGGTGGTTTCTGGAAGGGAAGCCGACCCATAGCCCCTCCGCTCAACTGGCGGCTCGTGGTTCACAAAAACCTGAGCCGCCATTTTTATGGCCGGCCACCAGGGAGATGCGGAAATGCGGTCGAGTCATCCACCTTTCCTAAAGGTCCAAGGCTTTTTTCAGAAGCCGATCCAGATATTCCCTCCGGCTGATTCCTTCCAGACGGGCGCGCTTTTCCAACTCCTCTGAAATTCGCCGATCTATCGGAAGCCGTTCATTTTTTCCCGCATACCGACCGACGGCCGCCGCGATCAACTTCCGGCGGCGAACCTGTTGGAACGGACTTTGGGGAAACTGCCGCCATGTCCGTCCCTCCAATTTCTTCCCTGCGACTTTCTTGTTTCGTCCTCCCCATTGCTTGAAAAAGAAGGGCACTTTGTTTGCCACGCACTGGTCACGGACGGCGATCGCCCATGCAGGGTCAAGCGAACGAGCCGATTGCCCGGATTCTCCCCCGCAGATCACCCAGGAGACCCCGCGAAGATCCAGGGTCACCGGACCAAGAAGGGGTTCCACAGAAAGAAATCGGAGTGTGGCCGGTATATCGGTGAGGACCGGGATTCTTTGGTCCGCCCGGATTTGATCCTCAACGGAGGTTCCCAGCCAGACATGGGGCCAACCCTCGCCCCAATCTGGCGGCAGCATTCCCATAATATTATCCGGGCGCTTCGTCAGAATTTGCCAATCCAAATTCCGACACCGGCAAACCAAATCCCACAAATCGGCTCGCCATGAAGAATCAACCTCAGCGTCAAAAACATCGGCCATACTCGCACAGAAAACTTTGAGGCGGACGCCCTGCCGGCCGGCACGGGCATCCCAATCAATCGGTTCCCGCCAATACTTTTTGGAAGTTCTTCGGCGAACCTCACCTTTGCCCCAAGACACAGGTCCGCCGGCTATGCCGACTCCCCGGCGTGCCCATGTTTCAGCGTAACAATGAGCGCAGCCCGGAGAAACAGCAGTGCATCCCCACCAAGGATTGAAGGTGTAATCTGTCCATTCGATGGAAGTCATGCGATTAGCCTAATCATATTCCATTCAGGCTTCAACGCGGATTCCACCTGAAAACCTATTGGAATTGCTTCGGAGAACACCACCAAGGAAATGCAGATTGCCGGGACATCTCCGCTTCCGGTGGCGGAAATACCACCCACCTCAACAAAGCATGGTTTTTTGAGGTGGGTGGTTTCTTTTTGAGGAGGGTTCCGGTCCCGACCTCCTGGATGCCACTGCGGGGGGCAGGCCGTTTTAAATTCTGTCGGAATTGCATCCGCTGATTCTTCCTGTTTGATTTGCGGGGAGATGAATGCGGAACAGAACGAAGACTTCAAGATCGTCAAAAGCCTTGCCGAAGGATTGACACAGGAACCGAATTATTTGATCGAGGGGTTGATTGAGAAGGGGGACCAGGTTCTTCTCTACGGGCAACCGAAAGTCGGGAAAACCTTTCTCGCCATCCAATTGGCCTGTGCCCTCGCCTGCCAAAAACCCTTTCTCAAGTGGGAGGTCAAATCGCGGAGAAGAGTTCTCTACATAAATTTTGAAATGGGAGAGCGTGTCTTCGCCTCTCGAATCTCAAAGTATCTCGATCAGCCGGAGACAGAACTGCCCGTAGAGGAGAGGGCGGAGTGTTTTGACAAGCAACTTGATGGAAATCTGTTTTTTTCTGTAAGCCCCAGAAAAATTGAACTCTCCACCCAAAAGGAAATGATCGAGAAGCTCATCGAATCAGAAAAGCCGGATTTTGTCATATTCGACACGCTGACCAAACTCCATTCGGCAGACGAAAGAGAAAACAATGCGATCCAGGGCGTCCTCACGGAGGTCCGCAATGTTTGCGAGAATGACAATGGCCCCATCGCTCACATGATTGTCCATCATGCACGGAAGTCCTCGATCAACATCACGGACAACGGGCACCACCTGACGGCGGCGGAAATCCGGGGAGGGAGCGCCATCCGGGGAGAGGCGGATGTCATTCTTGGCCTTGCCAGCAACTCGGGAGGAGCAGGGGGCGGAGCAAAATTGAAGCTGATCATGGAAGCAAGGAACGTCCATCTGGAAGACTTGGACCTTGAAGTGGGGGAAGATCGGGTTTTTCGCCCGGCGACGATTCAAACCGAAGCGGTCATGAAGGCAAAATTCTACGACCTGCTGGCGGCCGGCAAGAGTTCCAAGAGTGAAATTGTCGCCTCTTTGGCAGAGGAATTTTCCGTGAAAAAAGACACCGTCACCAGAGAGATCGAGAAATGGAAAAAGACAGATCACTCAATCAGGGAAACGAAGCATTCCAAAGACGGCCGAAAGAAGATGATTGAGCTTGTCCGGAAAAAGTAGCCGGATAGCCGGATACGCACATATACCTATACCCGTTAAATCCGTATATTTTCCCCACAATCCCGGTAACCCAACCATGAAGGCTCAGGAACCTTAACGGTCCCATTTCAGAACATGGACGCCCCCTTTCGGGGCCGTCCATAGTCTCAAGGACATTGGTCCAAGGAACTCTGTTCCTTTTTCATTTTTGATCACAGAGAGGGATTTTCATCCCTCTCTGTGCATTTCGACAAGCCTCCGGCTTGATCTGCACCCGTAAAAACCCGGTCTGTTCCGGGTGCCCCCATTTTTTCCGGCAGGTGATTGTGAGGCCTTTCGGCCTCCATCCACTGCAAAACGATTGGGTTTTCAGGAAGTGGGGAGAAAGGGAGATCGGGGGCTGATTCGATTACAAGGTTGTAACCTCATTCGTCGCCGGACTGTAAAGGGCTCCAAAGTGGAGAACCTGACCTTCGCCCGAATATCCCCACGGACAATATATGATAACAATATCGAACAACTCACAGGAAATCGTTGCGTGTAACTTCTGGGACTACCCACTGCATGTCAGTGGGGTCTCAGTTAATGCAGGGTGTATCCGGCTTTTAATACCGGAGGCCCATGAGTGTCACATCCCTGAGATGCTCAGGGAGTGCGCCCATGTGGTTGTTTCCACGATCAAGAAGCCGGCTCTGGATCGCTTTTCCATGGAAATCCTTTTTGAGGATTTCTCTGACACCCCGTATTCACTCCAGATTCAGGGGGGTGCGGTCATCGGATTTTTTCCGTTGCCAGATGCGGAGCTCATTGAGAGGAAGTTGACCATTTGGGTCAAGGGTCCGAAAAAGGTGGCGACGCTCAAAGCGTATAACCGGGAAGTTCCCCGGTTGCCTTGGTTGAAGCCTCTCTTCTAGGAGAGGTATTCCCCCAGCATGGTAGCGGCCATGCTGGGGGACGGGTGGCTTCCTTTTCCGGGGGGCCGTCCCGACCACCGGGAAGCTCCCTGCGGACCGAAGGGATTCGATCCGCAGGTCTATCCCCCGTATTCAATACGGGGTTGGCAGGCCGTTTCCGGCCTGCCCCCATCCCTCCGGAAGGTTTCAACAACACCCCGGAGAACAGAAATATCAGGAGAAAAATGCAAAGCATTTTTCTCCATTAAAACCGATATAAAAGGACAAGGACCGGGCACCGCCAAGGGAGCCCGGACCGCGTCTAGTAGATTATCTGTAGATAATCTTAGAAGGGAAAAATATGAATGGGCTAAGCCATTCAGAAACAGCACCCTACAACAGACCGTGCGTGACTGATACTACGGGTTCTGTGACAGATACTACGGGATGCGTGACTGATACTACGGCGCAGCCGCCGAAACAGGGGGGCGGGAAAACGAGAATTTCCCGGAGGCGTATTCCGTGACTCCCCAGCCGCAGCCGGCTATTTCCCGGAGGGCCTTGCGGACCCGGTGACGGCGTTGGTTCATGGTGGCCTCCCGGCCAGCATCATCCGGCCAGACATAGCCGCTCAAAGCCCCAACACCCACACGTTGAGATTTTCCGGGATCCAGAAAGCCGCAAAGGCGTTGGTGGATCAAGCGGGCGACGTCCGACTTGAGACTCCGCACCTCCCGCATGTCAATCCGGGCGTAGGGTCGATTGCCAACCACGGCAGCGGCCAGTCGTGGATTCAAGCCAACATGGAGTTGCCCGGTGCCCCCATCGAAACCAAAACTCAGCAGCCGGAAGGAGGCGACTTGATCGCCACGGCTGGCGATCACGCTTACGTTGCTCAGACGAACAAGGCTTGCCTTCAAACCTTCAATGTTTTTTCCGCCGTCGCTCATCCCGGTTTCCGCCAGGAGCCGACCAACTTTGCCACTCACCATGAGGGCGTCCATTTGCTCGGCTTTCTGTTTGGTTTCCAAAAGTTGTCTCAGCTCCTTTGGAACCTCTGCGCTCGGGGAGGGACTGAGCGTAACGCCGGCAGGACCGGCGAGGGCAACGATCCCCTGGAGAAGCCGCAAATCATCCGCCCCCAAAGGCTCAAATCCCACGAAACGGACCTGTTCCTTTCCGAGGCAATAGCTCACATCCAGTTTTTCTTTTTTCCTCGCGCCCTTCTTCAGGCTCCGGAACAAACCCGGAGCCAGACAGTGTGAACGATCATGGCGCGCATGGGTCAACTCAGTGCCCATCACGCCCCCTCCGGATCATTTGACCTTTCTTTTTCGGATCCTCGGATTTTTCAAAATTTACTGCGTGGAGAATGCCACCCGGCCCGCGTTCAAACCAAACGTCCTCCAATGGAGCGCCGTAGTTTTGTTTGGACACACCGAAGCGGACGAAGAAACGGCGTTGCTCTTGGGTCACGCCCATTTCTTTCGCCTCGGCTTTTGACATGGTGGACAAGAATCCCTGCCAGCGGACATTGTCCACCAGCACCGACGAACCACGGGAGGATTGTTGCTCGTCCACAGTCCCGCCGAGGGCTGAGGATTTTGAGCTGTGGTGCAAAAACAAAACCGAGGCTCCGGTTTTGGCAGCGATGTGCTCCATCGAATCCACCACTTCCGCCATGGCCCCGCTATCGTTTTCGCTCGCGCCGTGGAATCTGCGGAGGGTGTCGAGGATCAATAACCGGGCACCCATTGCAGCATGCAGAAGCCCATGCTCGGATGGAGGATCAAGAAGGTTAATCCTCTCGTCCTCTCCAACAAGGGGATGAATGGTAAGCTGCTCCAAGACCGCTTCACGCAGGGAGGGGCTCAACATTTTGCCCAGCTCATGCAGGCGGACGTGGAGCGCTGATTCGGGATCCTCCGCAGCCAGATATACGACACGCCCTTTGTTGAGGGTTTGCCCCCAGCCAAGCGAATCAAACCCCGAGGCGATTTGGATGGCGATCTGAAGGGCCGTGAGGGACTTCCCCGCTCCGCCGGGGCTGATCAAGGCACCGACGGTGCCGTGCAGCATGCCCGGCAAAACAAAGTCAAGTTGAGGAGGGACGGTTTCGAAACAATGGGTAATGTTGAGTGCTTTCATCCCAAGTGTTTTCCTGTCTTTTTTTGAAAAGTGTGAATTATTTTCAAAAAAGTTTCGCGGCCCCGCCTCCCAGGGGCCGCAGAACAATCCCGGTCGGCGTGAGACTTCGGAGAAAAACTCCCCCGTTCCTCCTCCATTTTTTCCGAAGACTCCCGCTCTCCACCCAACGAGCGGCCAGCCGTGAAACCGCTCTCCTCCGCCTCACTCCCGCAGGCCGGCACGAGGTCCCCATGCCCCCGGACCTCGACCGGACCAGCTCCGCTCCGGCCTCCGGCTCCCGTTTCCCCTGCTCGCCGCCGCGCATTCGCGCACGCTCCCTGAGGTCGAAGGCCGCAAGCCCACGGAAACCGTGGACAAACACGCCCTGTCGTCAGAGATCCAGAGGCACAGGAACTCTTCCTTCCCCATCGAAACGGCCAGCGTGAGAAAACTCCTTCTCCATTTCGTCCCTCATTCCGGCGGAATTTTTGACGCTCGCCGGCAATCCATTTCGCCTTTGGCGAGATGCTCACTTCGTTTGTGTTTGTTTTAGCCTCCTCACGCGCTTTGCCGTGCTCCGGGTTGCCTCCTGCCTCTCGTGCCGTTGCACTTCTCTCGATCCCGTTCCGGGACTAACCGCGTCAAGGCTTTCCGGAATCCGGCATAAACGGCCGCCGCCCGGGGTTCCCTCCATTTATTCCGTTTCCGCTCCACTTCGTTTCGGCCTGTGACCCGGCGGGACTTTGGAGGCCGCTCGCTCTGCGGGGGGCTCGCTTCAAAGAAAAATTGTTATGAACAACAATTCTTCTTCTGCGAACCCCTTGAAAGTGGTCTTGACTCGAATCGGAGAGCCCAGCCTTGCCCAGTATGGCGCGGCACGGACTCCCCTCGACTCTCCGCAAAATGCCCTTGTATTTTGGCGGGATGTCGTGGCAGCAGATCCGGCCTTTGAGCCGGAGAAAGAGCACCTTGTTGCCGTCTTGCTGGATACCAGGTTGCGGCCCAAGGGCTACCACGTTGTATCTGTGGGGACGGTAAACGAGACAGTTGCGCACCCCCGCGAAATCTTCCGGGCCGCAATCGTCGGGGCAGCTTACGGAATCGTCCTGATGCACAACCACCCAAGCGGAGATTGTTCCCCATCGCAAGCCGACCGGCGGATGACTTCGACCATGCGGGAGGCTGCAAGCCTTCTCCAGATCAACCTGATTGATCACGTCATTTCCGGGGAGAGCATCAACGGAATGCCCCCTTTCTTTTCTTTCCGTGATGCCGGGCTCCTTTGATGCCATCCAGAAAAACAATGATCGTCTCCTCCCTCCATTGCCTGCAAAGGCTGATGGATGAGGAGCGGGGACGGGATCGGATTTGCTGGGAAAACCTCGCCCGGTTTCAAGTCGAATTTTCCAAGAAGGCGGCGGAGCTTGTCAGCTTGGAGTTGGCCGCTTACCGCCGGAAATACTACCCGCAGAAATCGCCCGGCCCTTGAGGCCGGGGCTCTGTTGCCGTTCGGCAAGATCGAAACCAATGCCGCGACTTTCCTTTGGCTTTCTTTTTGGAAAAACTTTGTCTTTGGGTGGACACGGAGGTGGACACGAAATAACGAAGCGGATTTTCTAACTTTGTTTTGCACTTTCAAAAACAAAAACCCCGTAGATCCTTTATAAGAAAGGATCTACGGGGTTTTTAGAGAGAATGGGCAGGAGTGGATTCGAACCACTGAAGGCGTAAGCCAGCGGATTTACAGTCCGCCCCGTTTGGCCACTTCGGTACCTACCCGGAAAGATCCCCGCAGTGCCAGTGGATTACTGGTTTGCCGTTTGGGCGGCGCGCGGTTCCAAAGTAATGGATTTTATCACGACTTTTGGCAATGGAAAATCGTTGCTGTTGGTCGCGAGGTTGCTGATGTGGTCAAGGACTTCGAGTCCTTCAATCACCTCGCCAAAGACCGTGAATTTCCCGTTGAGCTTGGGAAGCGGGGCGAGGCAGACGTAGAACTGGCTTCCGTTGGAGTTTTTGGCGGGATTGACGTCGTCGGGGAGGCGGGCCATGGCGACGGAGGCCTTATCGTGGTTGAGTTTGATTTCCGCAGGGATCGTGTAGCCGGGTCCTCCGGTGCCGGAACGGTCGGCCTGGCCATGCCGGCTTGCCGGATCGCCGGTCTGCACAAACGAACCCGGGAACACCCGGTGGAAGCGCATGCCGTTGTAAAATTTTTTCCGGATGAGTTCCTTGAAGTTGGCGACGGTCAGGGGTGTGGCTTCGTCGTGGAGCCCGATCACGACGCGCTGGAGTTCCTTTTCCTTGCCGATCCGGATGTTCAGGACGGCGACGTCCGGACCGACCGGGGCGGCAACGCAGGGGAGAAGACCCGAGACAACAGCGACGAGGATGGCAATGTGTATTTTCATTCAGACCGGGCGTTTTTCGAGTTCCCCGATCACCGTGCCTGCCGCGTCGGCGGCAAGGAAGTGCCGGGCATCAACGAACTCACGGTTGAGATACCCGAGCGCGAGCGTTTGCGCCAACTCAAAATCGCAGGCGGCGCTGGTGAGTGTGCCGGCAACCCGTCGGGGATCGTCTTTTGAGATCAGGGAAACCGGCAAATCCAAAGGCAACGGAAGGGTGCCGGAAAACCGGTGGAGAAGGCGATTGACGCGCCCCACGCTCCTGAGGCGCGAAACAACTTCCTGGCCGACATAGCAACCTTTGTCGAAGTCCACCGATGACCGGTCCAGACCGGCTTCCTGCGGCAGGGTGTCCGCAGTAAGTTCGGAGCCCCAGCGGGGGACCCCGTTTTCAATCCGGAGAAGATCGACCCCGGAGCTGTCCGCTGCTGGAATTCCAGCGGGGGGGACGATACAATCGTAACCGGAAATCCCGATTCTGTTGATTTGAAGGACGGCTTCCGGAATGGCCGCTCCGAAAACATGATAAACCGGCGGATCATCCACAGGTCGCGAAATCATCACATCGTCGGAGATAATATAGCGTTCGAGACGGGCGGTCGTCTCCTCAAGAAGCGACTCCTCGGTTTCAATAATGAAGCCGGTTCCTTCACTCCAGATCTGGATCGGAGCGCAGAGCCTGCCTTTTGCTGAGAGAAGCAATGCCCGGCGGGCTTGTCCGGGCTGCAGCCTGTAGATGTCAATGGTCAGCTGGCCGTTGAGGTAGCGCGGACAGTCAGGTCCGGACAGGCAGAAGCGGGCTTTCCCCTGGACCGGGAACGCGCCTCCTGACTGCCGAAGAATGCGGCTGCTCTCCGCGGCACCGGGTTTCACTTGCGGCTGCGGAACGGGTTCCACCCGCTGGAGCTCTTTGCCTCGACGCCGCCGGGAGTTTCCTCAACCGATTCCGCAGGTGTTTCCGGTAGCGGATGCCCCTGCCCGGGGAAACCGTAAAATCTGGCGACCACGGAGAAGTCCGAGTCCCCCCAGCCCTGCTGGATCCCTGCCATGGCGGCACCTGCGAAGGCGGATGCGGCCGGCAGGTCGATATCTTTCTCGGAGGCCAGCCCCAGCGCAAGCTGGATGTCCTTGAACATGTGCTTCAGCGAAAATCTCGGCTCAAAATCCCCAGCGAGCATCGCGGGGATTTTCATGTCTGCAAGCGGCGACCGGGAGACATTCGACTGGAGCGCGAGCGAGAGCTTGCGCAGCTCGATCCCGTTTTTGTCGAGCAGGGCATGAGCCTCTGCAAGGGCCTCCACCGCAGTCGCGGCGAGTAGGTTTGTCGCAATCTTCACGACCGAGGCCTGGCCGATATCACCGATCTCCAGAACGGCTTTTGACGATGCTTCGAGGACAGGACGCACGGTCGCCAGCACGGCGGGATCTCCGCCAATGTAGTAGACCAGTTCGCCGCGCTCCGCTGCATCCCGGCTTCCCGTGAACGGCGCATCCAGGAACTTGGCGTGGCGGGCTGCCACCAGATCAGCCGCCTCTCGGGTCTCGTGCGGCGAAACCGTCGCATGATTCATCACGACGTGATCGGGGGTCAGCGCCGGGACGAGCGCCTTGACAATCGAGATCAGCGCCTGCCCGTCGGAAACAAAGATCTGGATGTGCTTTGCCGACTCGGCAACCTCGGCCGGAGAACTGAGGAAATTCGGCTCCGGCCGCGGCGAGCGGTTGTGCAGCCAGACCTGATATCCGTTCCTGCGGAGGGCGGACACCACTCTGCTGCCTATGATGCCGAGTCCGATGACTCCGACCGAGGGTTTGCCGGGGCGTCCCATTCGCCTGCTCAGTTTGCGGGCGGGAGGGTGGAGTCGATCTTAGCGGAATCTTTGAGATTTTTCAGGATCCCTTGAACCGCCTCGCGCTGCTTGGTGCTCTTCAGGTAGGCGGCGATCTGGTCCTTGACCTCCTCGAAAGGCACCGTGCCGGCGGGCTTCTTCTCAGTCACCTTAATGACGTGCCAGCCGAACTGTGTCTTCACCGGGCCTGCGATCTCTCCCGGCTTCTGGCTGAATGCGGCCTCGGCAAATTCGGGAACCATGCGGTCCTTCGAGAAAAACCCGAGATCGCCGCCGGATTCCTTGGCTCCAGGCTCCTCGGAGAGCTCCTTGGCGAGGTTGTTGAAGTCCTCGCCCTTCTTGGCGCGCGCCAGAGCGGCCTTGGCGGCGGCTTCCTTCTGCTTCACCACCTCGTCGGAGTCATCCTTGTTGACCATGAAAAGGATGTGGCTCGCTTTGACGGTTTCCGGGTTCTTGAACTCCTCTGTGTTCGACTCGTAAAATTTCTGGGCATCGGCGTCACCGACGCTGTCCGTGTCCTTGATCTGGCTCTGCATCCAGCGCTGCTGCTGGAGCATCGTCCGGAGCGCGGTGGTAAGCTTCTCGGGAGTCTGGCCCGCTTCCTTGAGCTGAGCCTGAAACGCATCTTCCGTCGGGAATTGCTTTTTGAGCTTTGCAATCTCGGCGTTGACCTCCTCGTCGGAAACGACCTCGCCGGCTGCGGCTTTTGCCACGAGCTTGTCCATGATCAGCTCGTCAAGGATCTGGCGGTATCCATTGAGCTTCTGGTCGGCTGAAAGATCGTCGGCCTTGACGCCGGACGCCTCGACGGCCGCGCGGAACGCCTCGTCGAGCTGGGCTTTTGTGATCTGCTCGCCGTTAACCGTGGCGACCGGATCCTTGAGTTCCGGCGCAGCGGAGGCTGGTGCGTTCGCATCGGCTGCGGCAGGTGCTGCGGGAGCCGCCGGTGCGGCTGGTGCGGTGGTTGCCGCGGGCGTTGCAGACGGGGAGGGCTTGGCCGGGGACTCTTGGGGAGCCGCGGCAGGCTTGCAGGAGGGGAACAAAACCACGGCGAGCAGGGCCGCCGGGCATAGCAAAGTGCGTTGGAATGGTGTCATTGGAATAAGAAAGACAACACTTTCTCAGGAATGTTCATCAAATGCGAGTGTAAAAAGAACTGGCTGATGATGAGAATGTTGATGACACCGGCTTGCTGCTGCTGGAAATTCACATCCTTGGTGCCAAAGTAACCCGACATGCCGTTCTCAGAAGAAATCGACACATCCCTTCAGCGGAAGTCCGCTCTACTCCGGTCCTTTGAGCGGCTTCTGGACCCCATCGGGAATGAGGACCTGCAGGCGCTCGCGGCCCGTTCCGCAGCGATGACCCGGCGGCAATTCGGCCGGACGATGAGGCTGTTTGCACCGCTCTATCTTTCCAACGAGTGCATCAACTCGTGTGTGTATTGCGGGTTTTCGCGTGAGAACGCCATCCAGCGGGTAACCCTTGAAGTGGACCAGGTGGAGGCGGAAGCCCGGCATCTCGCTGGAGAGGGGTTCCGGAACATTCTTCTCGTGGCGGGCGAGCATCCCAAATTTGTATCCGGCGATTATCTGCAACAGTGCGTCGGGCGGCTGCGCGGCTTTGTTCCCGGGATTTCGATCGAGGTGGCGCCGATGGAGGTGGATGCGTATCGTCCGATTGTCGAGGCTGGCGCCGAGGGGCTTGTGGTTTATCAGGAGACCTATCACCGGGGGACGTATGCCGGGATGCACCTGCACGGCCCGAAAAAGGATTTCGGATGGCGGCTGGACTGCGCCGGGCGCGGGCATGAGGCGGGGTTCCGCCGGATCGGCATCGGGGCGCTTTTCGGGCTCTGGCACTGGCGGGACGAGGCTCTGGCCCTTGCTGCCCATCTGGAATACCTGCAGCGGGCTTGCTGGAGGTCCCAGCTGACGGTGAGTCTCCCGCGGCTTCGCCCGGCGGCCGGTGAATTCGAGCCCAAGCATCCGCTTCCCGACCGGGATTTCATCCAGTTGCTCTGTGCCCTCCGCGTCACATTTCCGACGGTGGGAATTGTTTTGAGCACACGGGAGCCCGCGGTCCTCCGCGATGTCGTGGCGACATTGGGCGTCACGATGATGAGCGCAGGCAGCCATACCGAGCCGGGCGGCTATACCGGGCAGGGACGCGAGGCGGTGCACTTGACCGTGAAGGGAAAACCGCTCGCCTCAACCGGCGGAGGCAGCGCGACAGAACAGTTCTCGATCTCGGATGTCCGGAGCGCGCCAGACATCGGGATCGCCCTCGAAAATCTTGGGCTGGAACCGGTCTGGAAAGATTGGGATGCCGGCATTCTAGGTGCCGCATGATGACGGTAACCGTAAACGGCGAGGCCAGAAAGCTCCGGTCCGGAACGATTGCCGGGCTTGTCGGGGAATTGGAGCTTCCGGCGCCGCTTCTGCTTGTGGAACACAACGGAACAGCACTCCGAAAATCGGATTGGGAAGGCGCGGTTCTCCGGGATGGCGACCGCGTGGAAATTCTCCGAATCTCGGCGGGGGGGTAGATCGAATGCGGAATGCGGGAGCTGTACGCCCCCACTTCACACTTCATACTTCTTACTTTATACTTCGCACTCCCCGCCCGGCCCTACAGGGACGAGGCTGTCCGGGTTTTGTTTTCCCAGCGGGTCAGGAGATGGACGACGAGGTTTGTGCCGAACTTGTAGGTTGTGATCAGGGATTCCGGGGTGATGTTCCGAAGGTAGGTCTCGCGGTTGTTCCAGATCTGCTCATTGATGGCGACCGGGGTGCCCTTTTCGTTTCTGCGCATATCCACCTGCCCCTGCTCGGTCAGGCCGACCTGCCACATGTCGCCGTAGTCGTTCGCGGTGTAGATGATGGCGATTTCGCCATAGATTTTCAGCGCGTAGATCGGCTCCTTGTAGAAGTTCAATCCGGGGGGGATGTTCTTGACCTCCGGGAAATACGCCTGGGCGTAGATCGGGTGGGTTGTGGGAAGCTCCTCCCAGTCCTTGTCCACGTCGGGGATCACGCGCTTCATTTCCCGCCGGAAAGCGATGTCGAAACGGGAGTTGCGTCCGGGCACCGAGCTGTCCCCCCAGATCGCCCCGCCGAGGCGCACGTATTTCTGAAGGTTTTCCACCTCCTTGTCGCTCAGCTTGAAATCGCGTGTGCCGGTCAGAAAAATAAACGGTGGCTTCACCGAGAAAATCTCGTCCGTGTCGAGCTTGATCGCTTTGACGTTTTTGTAGTTCGTCTTTACCTTGTTCTTCGACCACGAGCTCATGAAGTAGAGGAGGTTCGGAAGGCTTCCATTCTCGATTTTGCCGCCGATCGACTGGATCGTGGAGTTCCAGTTTCCCCCGGCGTATTGTCCGATGTAGGCGGTGAATTCGAATTCCCGGTTGCGTGTTCCGGTGCCGCTGCCGCTGCCTTTTCCCCACCCTCCGGTGAACGCCTTGATCGCGGAGGCCTGGGCTCCGGTGAGACCGTCACCGCTGACCGTGCTCGGTTTTGGCGCAGCCATCTGGGTGTCCGGCGGAGCAGTCGGAGTGACCGGGGTCACGATCATCGGCGCCATCGTGAAATTCATCGCGGAGGGAGCAACCGTGGTGATCGTGTTGACCGTGCTGGTCGTCGGAGTGACCGTGATATTCGGTGTCTGCGGCACCTGCTGCTGGGTGGTCGGAGGAGGTGCGGTGGTGGCCTCACCGCCGACGAACCCGCCGCCTTCGCCTTCAAAATCCGGCGGCTCCTGCACGGCTTGAAAGAGGACGCTGGTGCCGAAAACCGCGACCAGAATCGCATGAAGGATGAAGGAAATCGTGAAATCGCGTGAGTTGCTGAACTTCTCGATCAATTTCTGGAGAAGGGGCTGCTTTGCGGAGGGCATGCTGGGACGCTAGTTGGAATTCTTGTCCCGCGCGAGGGGAAAAACGCAAAAGGCGTCCCGATTGCGGGGTTTCCAGAGCGGCCGTAGCCTGCGGGCCACTGATATGGGGTGCACCTCAGCTCCCCATTCCTTCTCCCCCGTCCGTTTTCCCGCCCCACGGAGACAGGCCGGGGTCATTTGATATAATATCCGGAAACCCTCCAAACGCCCCCGCCATCTTTCATCGGCGTTACGGTCTCGACGGCATCGGGCTTGTTTTGAAATGTCGTCCCGAACTGCATGACCACATACTCTCCCTGGGGGGCGCCGGGGAGTGATGTCGTATACTGCGCGCCGATCAAATCTCTGGATTTGACGTCGCCAAGCGGATCCCGGACCGGCGCGATCATTTTTACCCAGTCCGCCTCTTGGACCTTCTCCTTAAAGAACGGGGCGGCCTCCTGCCAGCTTTCCCGGTAGTGCCTTGAATCCACAAGTCCGAGCCAGCTTTTGGCAGCCTCCACGGCCTGATCGGTTTTTTCATCTGCCCCGGCCAGCTGCGACAAGCTGATGCTGACGATAAGCGCGATGAGGGAGGGGAGGCGGGATGGTTCCATAAGGGTTTATCTGGTTTTGTCGTTTTTCTGAACGATGGCCGCGACCGCTGCTGCATTGAAGATGAGCAGCAAGCCGATCAGCAGAACGAGGCCGGAAACCACCGGCCCCTGCCAGAGATAAAGGCTTGCGGGGAAAGGTTTCGCGTCAGGTGCCTGGGTCAGGGTGATGACCAGCGTGGCCGTGGTCGCGGCAAAAGTTGCGGTGTGGGTCGCCACAAGATAGAGCCCGACGACACGCACAAAAAGCGTTGTCCAGTCATTCTTGTTCATGGAGTTAGAGTCGTTTTTCATCGCCGGCACCGGTTGGGTTCCACGTCAAATGATCCCGAGCCCCTTGAGGAGCGAGAGCATGATGGCCGCCGCCATGACGGATCCGATCTGTCCGCCGGTATTCGCCGCCATGGCGTGCATGAGGAGGTAGTTGTGCTTGTTCCAGCGCTGGCCTTCGTTTTGGACGAGGCGCGCGGCCATCGGGTAGGCGGAGATGCCGGCAGCCCCGACGAGCGGATTCACCTTGCCGCCGGAGAGCAGATACCAGAGTTTGCCGAGGAGGATGCCTCCCACCGTATCGATCGTGATCGCCACGAGCCCGAGGCCGAAGACCATGAGCGTCTCGCGCGTGAGGAACTGCGGGCCAGCCATGGTCCCGCCGATGGCGAGTCCGAGAAAAAGGGTTGAGATATTCGCGATCTCGTTCTCGGCGGCCGAGGCCAGCCGCGGGACGACGCCAGTGACCTTCATGAAGTTCCCGAGCATGATCATGCCCATGAGAGGAAGGCCTTTCGGAGCGACGATGCCTGTGATCACCGTGACCACGATGGGAAATGCGATCAGCGCGGCCTTCGAGATTTTTCCCTTCGGGCTCGGCATCTTGACCTCCCGCTCCTTTCGCGTCGTGAGCAGGCGCATGATCGGAGGCTGGATCACCGGGACCAGGGCCATGTAGGAATACGCGGCCACCGCAAGAGCGCCAACCATCGCGGTCGGAATCCGGTCCATCCCGGCAAACATGTTCGAAACGTAGATGACGGTCGGCCCGTCACAGGCTCCGATCGCAGCGACCGAAACCGCCTCCTCCTTCGAAAACCCGAGCGCCAGCGCGAGGAGAAGGGTGATGAAGATTCCGAGCTGCCCTGCGGCGCCGAACAGGAGAAGACGCGGGTTGGCAAGGAGCGGCGAAAAATCCGTCATCGATCCGATTCCGACAAAGATCAGAAGCGGGAACAGCTCGTTGCCGATCCCGAAATCGTAGAGCGTCTTCAGCACGCCGTCCGCCTGCATCACCTCGCTCAGCGGCAGGTTGACGAGCAGGCATCCGAAACCGATCGGAAGCAGGAGCAGCGGCTCCACACCCTTCGCGATCGCCAGCCAGAACATCACGCAGGCGACGGCGATCATGATCACATTCGGACCGCCGTTGGAGAACAGGAAACGCACCCCCTCGAACAGCGCGCCCAGCGCGCTCAAAATCGCGTCGCTCATTTCTTTTCCTCCTTGTCATCCGGACGGACCGGGAAAAATGCGCAGAGCAGGCGGATGACGATCGTGATCAGGAAGAGCGTGGCAAGGGTGCCGCCCATCCCCACGACCAGCATGGTCAGACCGAAGACGGTGGTGTCGTTCATGGGTTTTTGCCGGTGGGAGGGGAAAGCCGGTTGTGCCATATGGAAAGCACAATCGAGACCAGAAGGACAGATCCGATGACGAAGAGCGAAACGAAGGCGTTGTGCTTGAACCACTCCTCCACTGGAGGATACGCGCAGGCGATCATCTTCGCCCCGATGAAAAACAGGATGATGCTCACGCCGTGCTTTAGGAACTTGAACATCCCCATGATCCCGCGCAGCGCAAAGAAGAGCGAGTTCAGCCCCAGCACCGCAAAAACATTCGAGGTCAGAACCACGAACGGATCCTGGCTGATCCCCATGATCGCCGGAATCGAGTCCAGCGCGAAAAGGATGTCCGTGCTGCCGATGACGAGGAAGACCATGAAGAGCGGCGTGATGAACCAGCGGCCGTTGTGCCGGATGACCAGTCGCCGGCTTTCCGGGCCGACGGAATGGACCGGCAGGAACTTTGCAGCGAGCTTGTAGAGCAGGTTGTTCTCCGGCTTCACCTGCTCGTT
>Ga0247839_1001754_pt1 | contig 34545 bp, 26 predicted proteins | sample LaCruzMarch2015__6_FD_192405 | JGI IMG/M metagenome (GOLD analysis project Ga0247839, IMG submission 192405) | Freshwater microbial communities from meromictic Lake La Cruz, Castile-La Mancha, Spain - LaCruzMarch2015_16m | ecosystem: Environmental > Aquatic > Freshwater > Lake | place: Spain... | reverse complement strand
CATCAGCCCGTGGATCGCAGGCTTCCTCCTCCTCAGCGTCTACCCGCTCGTCGCCACGCTCTACTATTCTCTCAGCGACTATTCCGTGCTCTCGCCCGCGGTTTTCGTCGGCATGGAAAACTACCGCAACCTCGCGACCGATCCCATTTTTTGGAAGTCGGTCTACAACACGTTTTTCTTCGCGGCTTTCGCGTTGCCCCTCGGACTGCTCGTTTCGCTGACCCTGGCCATTCTCCTCAACTTCAACCTGCCCGGCAGAGGCATCTTCCGCACCGTGTTTTTCCTTCCTACGCTCATGCCCATGGTCTGCTTGGCCGTCCTCTGGCAGTGGATGCTCAACGGCGACCTCGGACTGATCAACAACGCCCTGCGACCGCCGCTTGATGCGGTCAACGCGCTCTTCGGCACCAACCTCACGCCACCCAACTGGCTCCAGGAACCAGTCTACGCCAAGTGGGGCATCATTTTCACCGCGCTCTGGGGCGTCGGGCAGGCGGTGGTCATTTATCTGGCCGGACTGCAAGACGTGCCCCGCCACCTCTACGAATCGGCCGAGATCGACGGCGCGAATTTCTGGAAAAAGACATGGCATATCACCCTGCCGATGATTTCGCCGGTCATTTATTTCAACCTCATCATGGGTCTGATCGGCTCCTTCCAAGTTTTCGCCGTGCCCTATGTCATGACCGAAGGCGGCGACGGTCCGGAACGGTCGCTGCTTTTCATGGCGACTTATCTTTACCAGAACGCCTTCGACTACTGGAGCATGGGTTATGCCTGCGCCATCGGGCTCGTGCTCTTTCTGGTCATCCTCGGGCTCACGCTGCTGGCCACCGGCCTGTCCGCGCGCCACGTCCATTACGAAGGAAACTGACCTATGCCGACCGCATCGCTCACACGACCCCTCAAGGTTCTGCTGATCTGCTGCCTGCTGGTCAGTGCTTGGGCTTTTCTCGCGCCGATGTTGTGGATGCTTTCCACCTCGTTGAAGCCGCTCAACGAAACAATGACTTTGCCGCCGGTCTGGATCCCCAGCGAAATCCAGTGGCGCAACTATCCCGACGCCATCGCGGCCATGGGCCACTTCTGGCGCTATGCGGGCAACTCGCTCTTCCTGGCCATCATGACCGTGATCGGCACGGTGACGAGCAGCGCCCTCGCCGCCTACGGCTTCTCGCGCATCGAATGGAAGGGGCGCGACAAGGTATTCGTCATTCTTCTGGCCACCATGATGATCCCCTTCCCGGTGGTCATGGTCCCGCTATACAGCCTGTTCAAATCCCTCGGCTGGATCGGGACCTTCAAGCCGCTTTGGGTGCCTGCTTTCCTGGCCGGGGCCTTCAGTGTTTTTCTGCTGCGGCAGTTCTTCCTCACCTTGCCCAAAGACATGGCGGAAGCCGCCCGTATCGACGGTTGCAACGAGTTGCAAATTTTCTGGCACATCATCCTGCCGCTTTCCAAACCGGCGCTGCTGGTCGTCGCCATCTTTCAATTCATGGCCACCTGGAACGACTTCCTCGGGCCGCTCATTTACCTCACCGAACAGAAGGACTTCACCCTGGCGCTCGGACTGCAGAGTTTCCAGAGCCAGCAGGGCGGAACGGCGTGGCACCAACTGATGGCGGCTTCCACTCTGGTGGTTCTTCCGGTCATTGTGCTTTTCTTCTTTACGCAACGCACCTTCATCGAGGGGATTGCCGCGACAGGATCGAAGAATTAATCGCGGCGCGCGGAGCCAGGTGAACCGTTAACCCAGGCGGTGCTTGGCCGGCACACCCAAGCGCCTAATTTCCAACATGTTGAACTTCCCGGCTAATCGGGGCTTGTGCCTCTTGATCGCTTCGACGCTGGCTTGGGCCCACCAGTCGACGGCTCAGACCACGCCGACCAACCCGCACAAGGCACCGCTCTACTGGAGCGTCTATGAGTATCACATCCTCGGCGAGCGCACCGCTCTGCCCGGCATGCAGAACTACCTCCCCGAGTCCGAGTTCGCCGCCAACGTCGACATGGTCGAGGCCAAGCTCAAACCGTATGGGTACGACATGATTTGCGTCGACGGCTGGGGTGACACCACGGCGATGAACGCCAACGGCTATCGGACAAGCCATTCGCGCAATTGGACCCGGGACTTCGCCTGGTGGGCCGAGCACCTCCGCCCGCGCGGGATGAAGCTGGGCATGTATGCCAACCCTTTGTGGCTGCACGTTGATGCCGCCAACACGACAGCGAAAATTGTCGGCACCGACATCAACGTCTCGTCGCTCTACGCCGCGGACGACCCTTGGTGGGTACAAATCGAACGTCCGGGGGCGGAAGCTTACGTGAAGGGCTACATCAAGCATTTCGCCGACATGGGCATCGACTATCTCCGCGTCGATTTTCTGTCGTGGTATGAAACGGGAACGGACCGCTACTTCCCCGGAACTGTTCCCCTCACTCGCCCGGGCGGCCATCCGGATCAATACGCCACGGCCTTGCGCTGGATGCGAGAAGCGGCCGAGGAACACGGCGTTTTTCTCAGTCTGGTCATGCCGCACCTCTACAACGAGGCGGCTACCGAGCAACTCTACGGCCACATGATCCGCGTCAACGAGGATGCCTTCGCCGGCGGGTGGTCCCGCTGGAACAATGCCGACCGCGGTGTGAAGCGGGCTGGTTGGTCGGTCTACGCCAACGCCATGGATGGCCTCGCGTACTGGTCCTACATCGCGGGACGTGGCAAGATGATCCTCGATCCGGACTTCATCCGGCTGAACACCTTCGTCGACGACGAGGAACGCAAGACGGTGATCTCTGCCTGCCTCCTCGCGGGCAGTCCGGTCACCCCTGCCGACACCCACACGTCGCTCGGCCCGCATTTGTGGCTCTACACCAACCCGGAGATGCTCGCCTTGAATCAGGACGGCTTCGTCGGCAAGCCCCTGACCAACGACGTCACCTCGGTGAACAGCCAGATCTGGACCGGCCAAATGACGAATGGCGATTGGATTGTCGGGCTTTTCAACCGCGAGGACAGCCCGCAGACCCGATCGCTGGACTTCCAAACACTGGGCTTCCCCGCCGCCCGCGTGCGCGATCTTTGGCAACACGCGGATCTCGGAACATTGTCTTCCCTGGAATTTGAAATTCCCGCCCACGGCTGCCGTGTTTTCCGCGTGGTTCCAGGGGCCGCGGCCCTCCCCGGTCCGTCCGCACTCCGGCTCGCGTCCTTGGCCACGACCACCGTGGCCGGCGCCTCGGGCGGCTTGCAAGGGCGCGCGATTTGGACCGTCACCGATGGCATGGGGCAGCCAGTCCCGGGCGCCATGGTCACCGCTTTCTTTGGAGGTTCTTTCGACGAGGAACTGATGGGCCTGACCGATCCTGCGGGAGAAGTGATTTTGACCACATCGGCGGCGATGACCGAGCGCCCGATCTTCCACGTCGAGGCCCGGCATGTGGCCAAGAGCGGATACGTTTACGGTGCAGACCTCAACCAAGCCGGCACAACGGTCTCGGGCCCGCGGATGTTCGCCGGCGGTGATTTCACCGAATGGAGATTGCAGGACATCGCCATGCACTGGAAGCAGGGCGCATGGCAGGCGGATCGCGTGGCTCTCGGCAGGAACCTCTTCCCAGCGATGAACAACAAATACGAGATGAAGTTCGCGGACGATCTCTATTTCGTCGGCAACGACTGGGGCGGCGCGAGCGGCACCAACGGCACGGCCCAACCTTCAACTTACAGCCGAGGGACCAACATTGTTTTCAGCATCCCGACCAACGGGCTCTACAATATGCGGTTCGACACGAACACCCTTGGCTACACAATTCTTCCCGAATGGCTCACCACCGATGTCGGGGCCGTCGGTATCGCCGGTATCACCGCATCGCCGGGGCCATTCTCCTTTGTCCTGCGGGCCTCCGGGGCGGATATCGAGACAAACAGCGACGAGTTTCACTTCACTTGGCAGACACACAGAGGTGACCTAGACATGCAAGCCAAGGTCACAAGTCTCGCTCCGACCGACCCCTGGGCCAAGGCCGGCCTGATGATTCGCAGCACGACCAACGCTGGCTCTCGCCACGCCTCCATCTTCGTCACTCCCGAGACGACCAACGGACCCGGCAATGGCGTGATTTTCCAGCGACGCAACAGCACCAGTGGCACCACCACAAAGGTTGTTACAACCGGCTTCGCCGCCCCTGTCTGGCTGCGCCTCCGGAAAACCGGCACGACTTTCCAGGGTTACTACTCGACCAACGGCACGAACTGGACCCTCCTCCGCTCGACGAACGTCAACAGCATCGGCACCACCTTTCTCGCCGGACTAGCGGCCTGTGGCCATTCGGACGGAACCCTGACCGAAGCAAGGTTCGACGAGGTTCACATCCGGACGAACACCAATACAATTGTTTGGTCACCGGGAAATCCAGTGCGCGGGCGGAGCGCCCTGCTTACCTACTACGCGGAAGGCAGACCGCTGGCTGCTTCTTCGCAAATCTACGCACGCATCCGCCCCAACGGCGGAACCGAGGAAATCTCACCCCTGCCTCGCATGACGAAGGTCAGCCCTGAGGTCTGGACCGTTGCCTACAATGTCCCTTCGGATGCAACCAACCTCGTTGTGTCATTCCATAACCAGGCCGGCGCAGCCGATAGCGGAGCAACGAACGCGACGGCGGCTGGAAGCGGTCCGGTTCTGGCTGCACCAACTTCCGCTCCGGGGACACCGATCGGACCAAGCGCCTACCCGTATGCGACGGGCGACGGTGTTCGGTTCGCGTGGGAACCGGCAGCCGCGGAAGACGGTGTCGCCCCCCTTTACCGCGTCACGATCAGCAGGAACGGAAACACCTCGGTGCGGCTGACCGGCTTGGAGGAAATCAATGTGACAACCGCGGTCGGGGACATCATTTCCGTCATCGTGCAAGCAATCAATCCGCTGGATTACAGTCGCATCGGCGCAGTAACAGCCGTCGGCGCGGCCACCACGGTGCTCGACGCACAGGAGGATCCGGATCTCGACGGGATGAACAACGGCGCAGAGGAATTAGCCGGAACAGATCCTTTTGATGCGAAGTCTGCGTTGAACGTCGGCATCGCCAGGATGGGCGGCGGCTCCATCGCATTGAACTGGCCCAGTGTCCCCGGAAAGTCCTACCGCGTTCAATGGTGCGACAATCTTGCCACAGCTTTCACCGTCACCGGCCAAAGTACCGTGATTCCGGCGTCTTCCGGAACAACCACCATGTGGACCGATCAAGATCCTTCTGCCTCCAACCGTTTTTACCGGATCATCCTCGTACCCTGACCCTCCGCGACCAGAGGCATTCAAGAAGCTGCGACGGCAACGGGACGCTCCGCCCGCAGGGGCGCGGCAGCAGCCTCGGCTTCCACCACGAAACTTTCTCCGTTGTTGGCCACGACGCGAGTCGTGGCGACAGCCGATTGGACCTCGCCGTCCGCATTGAGCTGACAGGGTCGCATACCGTGGAAATGGAGAACAAAGCGCCGACGGGCAAACTCGGGGTAACCCGAACCGGTGACGTTGGCGCGCAGCGTGATCCGTGCCCCTTGGCGCTCCAGCTCGAAATCCGTCCGGAAGAATGCGCCGCGGCGGAAGGCAAAGGTCAGCCCATCGTCCTCCTGCAGCATGGAGGAGGTCACACCATCTTCGTGCGGAGCGAAAACGTGCAACTCGATCTCCTCCGGATGGTACCCCATGGTGGACTCGGGACTTCCCGGCCAACAAGGCACGACGGAACCGCCCCGAGCATAGAGCGGAATGCGGTCAAGCGGGGCCGCTGCACCCAAGCGTTGCCCGCCTGGCAATTCCTCACCGGTGTGCCAGTCATACCAAGTTCCCGGCGGCAACCAGACCTCGCGGGAGGTGGCCGACTCCTCGCAAACCGGGGCGACCAAAAGGTGCGAGCCGAGCATGTATTGGTCGTCCGCGTCCCAAGCTTCCGCCTGCTCTTGGAAGTCCAGTATCATCGGGCGCTGCACGGGCAGTCCCGTCTCGGCCGACGCGATGAATTCCGAGTAAATTGCCGGCATCAGACGGTAGCGCATCCGCAGCGCTTCGCGGCACATCGACTTGGTTTCCTCGTCGAAGGCCCACGCGTATTGCGCAGGTTGACCGGCCGCGTTGTGGTTGCGGCAGAAGGGCGTGAGGGCCCCGTATTGATACCAACGGACAAGAAGTTCCGGGCTGCAACCTCCCATGAATCCGCCGACATCCGCACCGACGAACGGCTGACCCGAGACACCGAGCCCCAGAGCCATGGGCATGGCCATCCAAAGATGGTCCCAGCGGGAGACATTATCGCCGAGCCAGTTGGCCGCGTAGCGCTGGATTCCGGGAGAACCGGCGCGGGAGAGAACAAAAGTCCGACGGTCCGGCATTGCCTCGAGCAGCCCCGACACGGTGCCCATGGCCATGAGGAGGGCGTATTGGTTGTGGAAGCGGCCATGGGAAAATTTCCCGTCGCCGAAGAGCATACCGTCGGCGGGTATGTCTCCGGTCGCCGGCTCGTTCATATCGTTCCAAATCCCCGCCAGACCCGAGCGGACGTGATCCGCGTTGAGGCGTCCCCACCAGGCGCGGGTTTCCTCCTTGCTGAAATCAGGGAAGGTGGTCAGCCCGGGCCAGACCTGTCCTTGGTAAATTTCCCCCGACGCGCCGAGACAGAAAAGACCCCGCCCGCGACCCTCGTCATAAACGCGGTAGCCGGGCTCGGATTTCACCCCTGGGTCGATGATCGTGATGATGCGGAACTTCGCGTCCTCGAGCGATTGCATGAGCGCGGACGGTTCGGGAAATCTCTTTCCGTCCCACGTGAAGACGCGGAATCCGTTCATGTAGTCGATATCGAGCCAGACCACGTCGCAGGGGATTTCTTCTTCGCGGATGCGTGTGGCGAGTTCCTCCACCTGCTTTTGATTGTAGTCGTGCCACCGGCATTGATGGTGCCCCAGCGCCCACAAAGGCGGCGCCTGCATCCGGCCGGTCAGCCAGGTATAGGCGTCGAGAATGCCGCGCATCGTCGGACCGGCGAAGACAAACTCGGTGTATTGCCCGCCATCGAAGCCGATGCTGTAGCGGTCCGGAGCGGAAAAATCGAAGCGGCCGCGGTGACTGTTGTCGCAGAAAAATCCGGACATCTTCCCGCCCCCGGCGCCACGGTGATAGAAGAACGGGATGGAAATGTAATACGGGTCGAACGAAGTGCTGGTCGGGTCTTTGAGCGGATCGTCGCCGGGCACCTCGCGATAGCCGCCGCTCACATTGGGATTGAGCACATCGGAATTCCACAGCACGAGATCGCGCCCGCGACGGTCGAAGCGCCCGGTTTTTTGCCCCAACCCGTAGAAGGCATCGTCACGGCCGCAACCGCGCACCAACTCGAAGCCTTCTCCGACCGTCCGGTAGAAGTCGCTGCCCTCGGGGGCTCCGGCAAGAACAACGCTGCCATCCGCACGGTGAACCGAGACATTGAAGGGATCGAAGCACACGGTGACCGTGGCTTGCGGCGAGGCGAGTCGGACAAAACCCTTCCCCTCCTCCCATACGCAGGGCACTCCAGCCGCTGCGAGGTCGGCGCACACCGCATGGGTCGGTTGCTCTTCGAAGGCGCCGCCGCGGGAGATGCGCAAACGTACCACCTCATCGCGCAGGAACGCGACCTGGCAGCGCTCCGTCGAGGCACCGTCGAGCACAAACTCCCCGCCGTGGGGCAATCGGCGCGCTTCGGTGACAGTTGGTGCGTGGGGTGCTGCGGTTTTCATAGTTTGGGAGACGATGGTCAGGACGCAACTCAGGACCCTACCCCATCGGCGAAAAGGACGGACCGGGGAAACGGTAAACAGTTCAGCAGAAAACGGCGCATATCAGCAGATGCGGCGCCCATCGTCAGCCCGAAAGAGGAAGACCCGCGCGGGATCGATGACGAAATCCGCGTCGCGCCCGACCATATCGCGATCGGCTCTTCGCTCGGTGCGACTGACCACTTTCGCCGCGCCCGTGTCGAGGGTAAGGAAAGTCTCGGCACCCACCGTTTCCACCGCGGTAATCCTGGCCGTGAACCCACCGGGCAGACCGGCTGCTCTATCCACCGGAACGCAGTGTTCCGGGCGCACGCCGAGCACGACCTCGCCGGCCGGCAACTCCGCGTCTGTGCCCGCAGATCGCAGCGCAAGGCGAACGCATCCGCCGCCTTCACGGAACACCGGGGCCCCCGCCTCGTTCTCCAAACGGCCGCGCAGGAAGTTCATCGGCGGTGTGCCGATGAAGCCCGCGACGAACATGTTGGCCGGCCGGTCGTAAATCTCCATGGGTGGCGCCACCTGCTGGATGACGCCGTGGCTCATGACCACGATGCGCTGCCCCATGGTCATGGCCTCCACTTGGTCGTGGGTCACGTAAATCATGGTCGCCTGCAGACGCTGGTGAAGCTGGACGATTTCCGACCGCATCTGCACCCGCATCTTCGCATCCAAATTGGAGAGTGGTTCGTCGAAGAGGAACACGCTCGGCTGGCGCACGATGGCGCGCCCCAGCGCGACGCGTTGGCGCTGGCCGCCCGAGAGCGCCTTCGGTTTGCGGTCGAGGTAATCGGCAATCCCCAAGATCCCGGCGGCAGCATCGACCCTGCGCCGGATCTCATCCTTTCCGCACCCGCGCAATTTCAGAGCGAAGCCGAGATTGTCGCGCACCGACATGTGCGGATAGAGGGCGTAGTTTTGGAAAACCATCGCGATATCACGGTCCTTCGGCGGCACATCGTTGACCAAACGACCCCCGATTTGGATCGAACCGCGGGAAATTTCCTCCAATCCGGCGATCATGCGCAGCGTGGTAGACTTGCCGCAACCGGAGGGACCGACAAAGACAACGAACTCCCGCGGTTGGATCTCCAAGCTCACGTCGCGCACCACGGGGTGCTCGGCACCGTTGGCCCCGGGGTAGATTTTCCAGATGTTCTTGAGGGTGACTTCGGCCATAAGAAGGCGGCGCTAAACGGAGCTGCCCACAGGACGCAACTACGAGGCAAAAAGAGTATGTATCGATCGAGGCGGGAGGCGCAACTGCGCCAAGGTTCATTTCGGCGGCCACTCGCGTCAACTGTTAACCTTTATCCGGGGCTTCGTCGATGGTATACGGAGCGCGGTCGTGGTTTATTGTCTATGCAAGATGATTCTCCCCGTCTTCCACAAGGCTCGCGCGTTCACCCTCATCGAGTTGCTTGTTGTCATCGCGATCATCGGAGTCCTCGCCACCATAGCGATCCCGGCCTACTCGGGCATGCAGGCCAAAGCTGCCGCGGCGACATGCTCCTCCAACCTGCGGCAAATGGTGGTGGCCACCCAGTCCTTTGCTGGCGACAACAACGGCAAATTTCCGGCGTTAGTCAACCACCCATGGGACGAAAAAGGGCATATCGCCGATCTCTCAACGGCCACACTTTCACAGGTCCCGCTCTTGCCCTTCGGTATCGCGCTCGCCCCCTATCTCGGCTTCGAGCCTGTTGATACTTCCACCGGAAACGATGCCGAAGACATCCCGAAGGTCTTCATGTGCCCGGGGGCTCTACGCAACAAAGCCAACACACAGGAGAATCCCTGGCTGGGCTCGTGGCCTACCTACCGCTACAACAGCTACGCGGCGGCTCGTCCCCCGGCAGCGGCAAAAAACCTCACGAAAGCTATGCTCTTCATCGACGCCGTTTGGCCCGGATGGAGCGATGCATGTCTCTCGTCCCACGGCGCTCCGGGTATCAATGTCGCTTATACCGATGGTCACATTGCGTTCCTGCCGTTGGATGAATACCGTAGGCTGAATCCTAGGACAGATTATCAAGGCGACCTCTACCGCAACGGTTGGTTCTTGGATCAGTAAGCGGACCACTTCGCCCGGCCCAACGAATGGTTAACTCCTCATTGTCGGTTCGAATATGTACCGTCTGAAAGCGGCGCAATGTCTTCTCTGAGTAGAAGCATCTTTAGCTCTTAGAGCTTGTTGCCTCGGCGTTATGTAGAGCGTGGCGAGCCGCTCCGAGAAGGGCGGCTTGGCCCTTGAGAATGACGCGTAAGGGGATCTGCTTCATGAACTCAATGAACCGTCCCTTGGCGAAGAATCCTTCGAGGAGCTGCGATCTTTGCAGGATAGGCAAAATCTTCGCGGCAATGCCGCCGCCGATGAAAACGCCGCCGGTCGCCATGGTTTTCAAGGCCAGATTGCCCGCTTCGGCACCCAAGATTTTGGCGAAGAGCTCCATTGTTTGCATGCAGAGTCGGCAGAACGCTTCAATGCACATAACGCAGCAGCTCGGGTCTTATCTTGACCGGTCTAGCGGGGAAACCATGTAAGTGCAGCACGGCGGTGCACGGGGGCCGACAAAGGCCCAGCAACGCAGACGCTCATGGCGCATCTGCGCAGTTCACCGGCGGGGACCTTTTACCGGCGGTCCGCGCCGCCGTGAACCTCCCTCAGCTTCCCCCGCGACGACGGCACCTCCATTGGGAGATGTAGAACGCGAGGGCGCTCAGGCCGAGCAGAGCGTAAGTGGTGGGCTCAGGAATAACGTCAATCTGCATGATCTGGCCAGTGATGTCGCCACTGCCAAAGTCGGCCGTCTGTGCAACGGTGGAAACAGAGATGGTCAAGTTAGTACCAAACAAGACCACAGTTTCGTATTCACTTTTTGTGTAAAAGTTGACTCCGTTGTAACTGGTGGCTCCTGACGCGTTGGCGAAGAAATAGTTGAAGGTGGCGCCGCCAATCGATGAAGCGAAACTCGCTGGCTCGTCGGTGAAAAAGCCGCCTTTGTATTGCACACCCGTGTTGCCGGTGAACAATGCCGCTCCGATGAAGTAAATATTAATAGCGTTACCCCCGGCAAGCGATTGGCTGAAAGGCGTAGGGCTGGTGACTCGGATGAGGTCGTTCACGCTGCTGGCCGCGTTATTGAAGGTGGGCACGGTCCCTGTCAGTTCGAAATTATAGTCGGTGCCGGCCGACGGGTTGATTTGCTCAGCTGTAAAGATACCGGGACTGTTGCCCGGGTCGATGGATCCCTCGCCGCTGAGTGTGCCAACCGATCCGTAGCCGCTCAGGCTGGCGCCGGAGGAAACGGTGACGGAGGAGCTGGCAATCGATCCATTGGAGAGCTCCAGAGTGCCAGCGGCGACAGTCGTCGGACCTGTGTAGCTGTTGTTGGCGGAGAGGTTGAGGCGCCCCAAGCCTTCCTTGGTCAGGCCGCCGCTACCCGCAATCGAACCAGACAGTTCGCCGACTGCGGAGGATGTGCCGACATTGGCCGTGAGGTTTTTTTCCAAGCTGACATTGCCGGAAAGTATGGCCGTCGTGCCGCCCGCATTGGCGAATTCGATGGCGCGGAGCCCGGAAACTCCCGACGCATTGGTCTCGGCGTTGACCGTGATGGCGCGGCCGAAGGTCCCGTCGGTCGAGACTCGTAGCACCGCATTGCTTGCGTTGACCCCGCTGCCGCTTGCTCCCCCGCCGATTTCGACAATGCCCTCGGCCAGAGATCCACCGGCCAGATCGAGAACGCCGTTGTCGACGTAGAGCCCCCCTTCGAAGGTGTTGCCCCCCGAAAGCGCCAGCGTGCCCCCGCCCTGCTTGATGATGCCGCGCGCCCCGCTAACCACCCCGGTGAAAGCGTGAGACGTTCCGTCAGCCGTGAGCAAGGTGCGCACGAGATTGGTTTCGTTGCCCAAGTCAACCGGCCCGGAAAAGGTCAGGGAACCGGTGTTGACCGACGATTGCCCCAAGCTCGCATTGTTGTAAATCTGGATGGAATTGGTGATTGTGCGGGCCGCGCTGCCTGACGCCGCGAGGGTCTTAGCCGTGGCGTCGGCGAAGGAAAACATGAAGATACCGCTGCCGAGTGCCTGGTCACTGCCGACCAAAATCGTGCCGCCGCGCATAAGAGTCGCCCCGCTGTAGGTGTTGGCGCCGCCAAGATCCAGGGTACCCTCGCCTTCTTTGCCCAACCCGCCCGAACCGGTGATAACGCCGTCATAGGTCAAGATACCGGAGGCAACGGCAAAAACTCCGCCACCGCCCGCCAACGTTACCCCCCTGTTTTGCAGAAGCGTCATGTCCGCCGTCGTCTGCAGCTTGCTTCCGCCGGAGGAGTTCCCGCCGCTTAGCGTCAACTGGTCAGCCACGAAAAGCCCGGGATCCGCGCCCAGACGCGCATCGGAATCGATAGAGAGGACACCCGCGGAGATCGTGGTCTTCCCCGTATAAGAAGAATTGTTACCCGACAAAGTCACCGTGCCACTGCCAGATTTGGCAAATAGTCCACTGCCGTTCATGGCGCTGACAAAACCGGAATTGCCGGAGCCTGCCAGACTGAGCGTGCTGCCGTTGGAGATCGTGGTGGCGCCGTCGTAGTTGTTGTCCCCGCCACCGTTGAGCACCAAGGTCGTGTTGTTGCCCACCAGCAGGTTGCCGGAGCCCGTGAATGTGAATCCGTTGGTCACAGTGCCGCCCGAATTGAAGACGCCCGAGTTGGTCACCGCGAAGTTGTTGAAGTAGATATTGCGCTGACCCAGACCGTCGCTCTGGTTTCCTTGGTAGAGGTTGAGGCCGGTTATGTTGCTCGAAGTAATTACGTTAGTTGTGTAAGAAACAGATGAATTCGTCCGACTCGTCATGGTGAAAGTAAACCCATCTGTTGTTCGGAGCAGTGTGACAAGCATCGGCGTTGTCCCATAGCCGAGCGTGCTGACACCACCGACGGAAATGCTCGAACTGCCGCCGTTGTTCACGTTGAAAATTGTAGAACCGCCGGACCGGATATCGAACCCCTTGGCTCCCGCTAGTCCGCCATCGAAGTTCATCGCCCAGTAAAAACTGAAGGAGTCACCCACGCCCAAAGAGGAACTGAAGCTGCGCGTCGCATTCGCAAATCCGCTGTTGTTGGTGGTGGAAAACAGCCCAAAAGCCGTAGTTCCTATGTTTGCCGTGCCCATGCCGTTAGTTGAAGGATTGCCGATGAACACGCCGGCATTGGCACCGGGAACGGAAAGCGACCACAAGTTGAACCCGGATCCGCCATTGACCCCATTGGTCCAACCATTGGCGTAAGCGGCGTTGGTCGCGCTGTCTGAGGCGAGGATAAACTGCGCAGCGCAACGCTCCGTCATGACGAGGTTTGCGACAAGGGCGAATGCTGCAGCCAACCGGTAAACCGGCGAGTGCAAGAACTGGTGTGCGGCATGACCGCAGGGGGAGAGCGGGAGCTTCATAGGGGGGAGTTGAGTTACCCACCCGAAGCTTATTCAGTCTCCTGCCGATCCAGAAGCCGAACAAACGACGGGCAGATGACCTCACCGTGACAGGATGTGACGCGTTGGCTACAATCCGCTTATTGAACAGTTAACTGGCGAAGCGCACTCTGAGGCGCGGGTGCGCCTCCCGGATAACACGCGACAACGCATTCATGTGGGACTTTGCGTAGAGGCGGTCGGCGGCCGATTTGCTACGCTCGACTAGTGGCTGTGCCACCTTTGTCTAAATGCACCCGGCTTGGCGGTTAATGGTGTAGATCTTGACGGTGACCGAATCCGAGCGAACCAGATGAACCGAAGAGCCCGAATTTGGCCGCCGAGGAGGCCGAGAAAACGATGTTTTTGTCATCGTTTTGTCATCAATGTCAAACGACCCAGCGTAAGTCGTTGGTTGTAAGAGCGACCCTAACGGGATTCGAATCGCTCGAACCGACGACCTCCGCACCATCATTGGTGGATTGGAAGTGTGTCATGCTTAGCAACTTGGAGAATATGCCGATTTTTTGGGGCGTCAAGCGATCGTGTGAATTTTTGCGTTCGTAAGCACTTCATTAGCCGAAAATGTCGGAACTTCTTTTGGCAACTTTCCCTTGGAAAGCAACGTCTGCTCCGCCAATCGCTGACCACTCAGAGAGGCGGGGGTTTCGATCCCCGCGTGCTAAAGACGACCGTGGTAGCATCATCGAAACTCCAGCCGAACGGAATTCTCCGACGAAGCAACTCCGCTCTCAGCGCGCGATAGGCCTCCGCCGAACGACTATCTACATCCAAAGTAGCGTAATTACCTTGCTCCAGTATTGCGTCAAACGTTGCACCCAACGCGGAACCAATAGCACTCGGGCTTACACCACGTCCGGGCTGGGTCGTTGCCTCGTCTGACTCCGGATCAATATCCCGCCAGACTAAGGATTCCTCGTTGCGGACCATAAAACCATTTCGCGCAACACGCACGGGAAAGATTTCGTTATTCTTGAGCAAGAAATAAACATTCCCGCCGCGCTCAGGCTGTTCCTTGGGAAGCCGTAGCTGTTCAGCTTTACTATTAACAGTGTCCGCCCTCTCCTGCCGCAGCGTGTCGAGCCGCATCTTCAATCGATCCAGTTTCTCATTGAGAGAAACGTTTTCTGTTTTCAGTCGCGACAACCTGCTCGTGATTGAGACCCTGTCTCCTAAAGCTTTGTCCGAAGCAGGGTCATTTCCAGCAGCTTTCGAGGCTGAATCTTTCCAAGCAACCCAAGCTTCATCATTCTTGCCTTTAGCTGTTTCAAGCGTGCCCTTTAGTTCATCCCGACGCGACAGGAGGTTCGGGTCGACTGAAACCGCGGTTGCTTGCCGTTGAAGATACTCCTGAGCTTCTTTGACATCAGATAGCAGGGAGGCGATCTGTCGTTCGATCAATTCTCGGTCCGCGCTGGATGCCTGCTCTTCCATACGGTCCTGAGTGTCTCGCGTGAGAAGAGTGATAAGAATCGCAATCAGAACGATTCCCCCGAAGGCGTTACAGATCGTGTCCAACAACAAGTCCAAGCTGTCGTTGCCTTTAGATCTAAATCTCCTGCCGGTCTTCATCAGTCGTAGATAAGGATCATTGCCGCCGATTGTTCGGCTTTTTTGATTGCGTCCTGAAATGTCGCCGCGGGGGCGCTGTCTTTGGCTAGCTGAAGATCGGGAACTGCCAGGCTGGCCAACCAGTCGAGGAGCACTTTGCTTTTGATTGCATAGTTGACGTTCTCGACATGGCTTCCGGTGATAGCCAGCGCAGCGTCTTGATCTAGGCGGGCAGAGACCACACCAACGACATTACCCTTCTCCTCAAACAAAGGCCCGCCCGAGTTTCCGGGCTGCACTGGCACACTGACTTGGAAGGTTGTTGGATCGTCTTGGATTCCCGCCAAACTTGAGATCTCGCCTTTGGTGAATTTTGGCGAAAGCCCCTGCAACTCCACGTTTGGAAAACCGATAGTCGCGACGGTCTGCCCTAAAGAGACTTGGTCACTGTGCTGCAAGAAAAAGGGTTCTGTCTCTGCCTCCACCTTCAACAAACCGAGATCGTTCTCTTTGTCGACATAGAGCAGCTTAGCTCTTTTCCATCCCGCTGTTTTCGAGCCAACAAAAAAAGTGCTACCCGCAGCTGCGACGTGCTCGTTTGTGACGAAGTGTCCGGCAGAGGAAATAAAAAAACCTGATCCGTTGGCGACTGGATCGCCTCTTTTTTCCACTTCGGCTTGAATATCAACCTCCACACCAAAATCCGGCGCACCGCCCTCTTCACGCGGGGTTGAACTGACCGGGGGAGCTTCATCGGGGCGCTCTTCTGGACCTAGCGCGGAAGTAAAACGGACGGTTCCTTCCTCCTCCACGATGTCGTATCCGACCTCGTAGCCCAGCTCCTTCGTCGCATTCACAACGCTGTGGAAGCTGCTTAGGGTCGATGGCTTGAAATAGAGTACAACAAACTGATCAGCTGGCTTAGTGCCCTCAAGGACATCGGAAATACCTTTGGCATCGACTTTGCGAGGCGCCGTCTTTTCGGCACCACTGTCGAGTCTCTGGGCTACGAACTTGTCAGGTAAAACAGATACAATGATCGGCTCTTTGGAGGTATCCGAACGTTCATGGTTTAGCCAGATATCGGTCGTATTACTCGCAGCCGCCAGAGCAGCTGCTTGGGCTCTCTCAACCTCGCCCTCTAACTGATCTATCTGGCGGGCGAGTGATGCATTTGCCTCCTGGGCCTTGGTAACGGCTTCCCCGCCCTCCTTGTTAGCTTGAAGAACTGTCTGCAAATCTACCTCCGAAGGACTTTTTTGAGCAAAACCCCGAGATTCCTGCACGAGCCGAGCAGATTCCCGATTAAGTTCGCGAACCATGCTCTCGATATTCTGTATCTCTGCCTGGACGTTGCCAGCCGTCTGGGTGGTCGACTTAGCTGTTGTAGCAACGGCAGCTATCTTTGCGTGTAGCTCATCTCTTTGTGCAGACAACTGCGCGTGCAACTCACTCAACTTCGAGTTAATACGTGGCTTGGTTGGTGTGCCACTTGTTAACTGCAGCGCCATCAACAGAGCGATCAGAACCATAATGCCGGTGACGGCAGTAATGATGTCCTGAAAAGCAAAGAAGCTAGTGCTTCCGCTGCTTGATGCGAAACGCCGCTTCATTTCGCTCGATGCATGGTCCTAGCGGGTCAGGCGCAGCCGCGCCACGACGTTGGCGTGGCAGTAGTCATTGCATTCATCCAAGAATTCCGACTCCCGACCCTGCAGATAAGTAATTAGCAGCTGCAGAATGAGAGCACACACCAGAGCCACGAGGGTTGTCTCGAAGGCCGTAGCCAAGCCAAGCGTGACACTCTCAAGGGAGGTTCGAATAGACTCCATATCGCCCCCCGCCTTTAGGGTTGTGGAGAAAGAACCGATCGCGACACTCAAGCCAAGAACAGTGCCGATGAAGCCGAGCACCGGAATAGCCCACACGAAGCCACTTACCAGACTGTAGCTCGATGTGACTTGCTCCTCGTCGTACTCCGCCTGCGTCTGGAGGATATTAGACACGTCGCTGATCTGTCCTATGTTTTTCAGGTTGGAAAGCGCTCGCTCTATCCGATTCAGCAACAGAAAGTTTGCAGTCGAGTCAACTAGGGTATGAATGCGTTCCAAGACGGGAGGCGTAGACTCTGGATTGAGAATAAAGTCCGCTTGGCTAGGAATGGCAGCCAGTTCCAGTGCCTTGCGCTGCAAACTCAGTTTGCGCCACTTCACAAAAAGAATTGAGAGAGCCCAAAAGAACAAAAACATGGTCAAAAACTGGGTCGGACCTCGTTCCAGAAACATGTCGCCAACCCACTTGAGCGCCTCGTTGGGCTTAATGGCTAAAGTGACAACAGCGTAAAAGGCAGCCGTCAGTAATGCGCCCGAGATCAATGTCAGGAATTTGTTAGCCGAAGTGAACCGGCCTCCGCGAAATCCAAGTCGCTGCTCTATATCGCTTTTGGACCAATTAAGCTGGTAATCTCGTCTCTCGAATGGGTCACGATGAGGCTCTGCAGTTGTGGTGTTTTGCATATTTTCGGTTTGGTTAAACTCCGCTTGGCTAAAGGAAAACTCTTACATACCCAGCCGGTCGGCTAATGCGGCGCGCGCTACCTGCTGCTGTACTACCTCCATAAAGCTCATAAGGAGTCCAAAGAGAAAAAAAAGACCGACGCCAGCCCATGCGTTAGTACGCCCATCGCAGACAAGTTGCAGGCGCGCAGCATCCGCAGAGGGCGCAGTGGCCAAGATTTGCTCAACCTTTCTGTCGACGTGTTGCTTGTACATGTAGTTTGCCCAGAGCCCCCAAGCGAATGGTAGGACGGACCATACCACTAGCATTCTGTTGTCGGGGAGCTGAAACCCAATCTCGCAGGCCCTTAACAGCAAAAGACCAAGCAAGACAAACCATGCGTTTTTGTACATTTTTCGATAGGCCATCCAGCCAATGCCGAGGAAGAAAGCTGCCCAATTCCATGAGTATTTGCGACTGCCCTCCTCAGCTCGCTGCCATTTTGTGAGGTAATACTCTTTATTGTTGCCAATAAAGAGAGGCACAAAATTCTCTTCGACGTGGACCGCTCTCTCTTTGACTGGTTGCACAGGCATCTGTCCTACCGTGACACCTTGCATTGGCCGGGGAAGGTCAGGCATGAACTTCCCAAGTTCCATCCACGTAGGAAAACCCTGCTTCCACACCAAATCCTCTCGCTGAAATATGCCAGCTGCAGCCATCTGGCGAACGACCGATTTTATGTATGGCCCCTGCTGTTGGCCGTTTTTGGCGATGTAGAACTCGTCCTCCGGCGGGGGTGGTGGCGGACCCCCGCGAATAGCCTCTTCGATCTGCACCGACGGCTCGCTGATGGGGGTATTTGGCGCGGCAGCCTCTGACTGGAGGGAACTACGGCCTTGTAGCAGCTCCTCTAACGAGATCCACCTTTGGTCACACAATACCTCATGGGCTAAGCTAATGTCGTTATTGGCCAACATCACCTGCAACTCAGCTAACCCAAAGGGCCCGGCCACCTTGCCTCTCCACCTTACCTTGAATAGTTCCTCATTAGCCATTGTGTGAATGTTAGAAACCCGAGAAGTCAAGCCCCCCTTCGGCACCGGAGCCAGCGTCTTCTTGCATTTCATCTACGCTCTCGTTGAGCTGCTGTAGCTCCTTGCGGATTTCGTTTGACTGAAGCAGAGCGACTGCAGCGATGCCTGCGGCCATGTTGTTCTTTCCTGCTCGTCGGCGCCTGTTAGGAGCTAAGGCCGCATCGGAGAACGAATCCGCCGCGCTATCATGCTGCGTTTGATTCATCTGCGTTTGATTAAATGCAAAGAATACCGAAAGAGGCCGCCAGTCTTGCTCGCCCCCCTCTCGCCATGCCAAGTCATCTGGCGCGAGAACCCCGGCATCCCCCAATTGTCTGACGACACTGCTAGTGTAAGGTCCTTGTTTCCGGCCATCCTTCAAAATGTAAAACGTAATCTCTGGCGGTAGTGGCGGTGGCCCAGAAAGATTCGACACCGACGCTTCGACTACCGGGCTGGCAGTCGGTTCAGGGGGAGTCGCAACGAGCGATGCGGCACTCAATATCTCGTCGATACAAATCCAGACTCCGCCGGATTCCACTTGATGAAGTAAGCTAATCTCCCCGCGTGACAACATGCGTTTGAGGGTATCGAGATCGTAAGGCCCCGAAGTTTTTCCCCGCCACCGCAGTCTGTAGCCGTTGTTTTTCAATTCTCTTCTGGTAATGAGGTTGTTGGTGCAGCCGTGAACAAGGGTGGAAGCATGGCTGTGTAATAATCGGCGTCACTTGCCGAGATTCCTGCTACACCCAAGGCATTGCTAAGCTCGCGTGCCGGATCTCCCGAGATTGCGAAAACAGGCGATAGGCTTTGCGCAGCAGCTGCAGCAACGAATCCATTTCCTTCTTTTTCCGTTGTCCTTTGAAACGCTACGACAGGCTTTGCGGTTCCACGCTCAAGGGCCCACAATTCATTGACGGCTTCTAGCTCTTCCTCCGTCGTTCGCACAAAGTTTCCGTCACTAGCAACATAGCCGACGACTGCGATACCAGACGCCAAAGCTGATCGAGCCAAGGCTCGCGTCAGCTTCTGTTGCGAGACGTAGGACACGTCCTTACGGTTTTTGAACCAATCTTCCAATTGATTCGAAAGAGGGACTTTTGCGGGAAGCATCCAATCGCCGCTTTGGATTTTGCCGCCAGCAACCTCACGCATGGCATCGGCATCTGAACTAAGGGAAGGCGCCCAAGCGAGACCCCAAACCGGCCTGGCCTTTGCGATATCGTAGAGCTCCTGCAATACGTATGCTTTAGCCAAGGGTGAAGCGATGTCAGAGGCCATCACCCTATCCATAGACTCCAATATGTTTTGGCGATACTCCGAACCATCTGCGTTAACCAGATCCTTGAGTTGAAAGTCATTCATCGCCTGGGAGGTTGCGCTTTCCTTTTCGTCGACCACTCGTTTTCCGGACTCTTCTCCCACTGCAGACATTCTTATGTAGGCATAAGCCTGTTCTTTAAAATCAACCCGGCCCCCGGAAAGAGCCGGATCATAAACGATACCACTCGCAGTAGTATTATCCCCGGTATGGGTCGATCTGCGCATCTTGCCACGGGAGTAAATTCTCCTTTGAGACCATGATGACGCACCGAGCGATTTCTCCTGAAGTTTGGCCTCGTAGATCTCCACAAGATCCTCGTCGTTTACCAAATCCCTGAGAGACTTGATCTCCGTTGGCGTCGTCCCTGGCAGCTTGAAATCGCCGGACAGATTTTGTGGCCCCTTAACGGCGGCCCAAGCTTCAGGAGCATTCGGCAGCACAAGTGGTCCTAAGAGATCCTGCGTAGAAATCTTTTTCGTGGCCAAAAACTGCGCAGCTTTCACTTCTTGAGAACGAGGCAGCTGCACCTCGCCCAACTTTAGTATGGCAGCCGAAAACTCTTCTATTGTTTTGGCGGCATTAAGTTCCATCATGGCCGAATCGTATGTCTGCAGCAAGTTGGCGTTTAGACTAACTTTTTTCTCCAGGTCGGCTATTTCCGCCTGCGCCGCCTCAGATGGACGCAGCTCCTGAACAGGAGTCTCCCTAATGACCAAAAGACCGCGGACGGTTTCGGTTAGTGGTTTGAGTGCGCCCCTTATTTCCTCTGCACTGCTGGCTGTTTCGAGTTGTTGCGCTTGGCCCCTCGCCTTCTCCAACTCCTCCTTGGCGTAAGCACCCCTCTCCTCACGCTTTTTCACAAGCCAAATGGAAAGCTGACCCTCCGCTTCGGATAAGTTTGGCCGTAAGGTGTCAGCGACATCTCCTGGCATCTCTTCAAGAGCTTTTCTGGCCTGCTCAAACACGGCAAAAGCATCCTCTGGCGTTTTGCCATTGAAGCCAGTTGCGGCCGTTTCCTTGGCCCTTTCAATTGCAGCGAGAGCAGAGGCTTTTTGCCCATCCACCGCTTGCAACCATGCCTCAGCCTCCGAAACAGCGGACTTTAATGACGGAACCGACAGATAGCTTGCGCTTGGCCCCCGAACCTCGGCCACCAGCTTCTGCAAGGGGAGCGCTTTGGCTTCGCTCTTTAGTGTAAGTAGCTCGCGAGCGTATTGGTGGGCTTTGAGAAAGAAATAACCTCCAGCAACAGCACTTAACAAAGCGACGGCTGCGGCAACGACCAGTGAGGTGTTCCGAATCCTTTTTCCTTTTCTCAGACGCTCAATCTCTGCGTCCAAATGCCCACTAATCTGGCCTACTCGGGCCGCTAGAGATTCCGGTACCGGCAGCGTGAACTCCTTAGCCCTTTCGTATGCCTTCTTAAGACGCAACCGATCCTCTTCGAGTGTCTCAAGCGAACTCTTCGAAGAAATCTGCCTAACGCTCTGGACCTGGTCGGCGGCCTCGCCGATTGCCGAGAGCGCCTCCTTAAACTGGGCATCTCTTAGCGCCTCTTGGCGGCAAGATTCAAAGTAGTCCTTTGCGGTCCTTACAAGCGCGAGTTGGTCCAAAGAAAGATCGAACCGGTGGCTAGCAGCAAGGGAAAGCACCCGGTTGGCTCTTTCTCCGCATTGCTGCCAACGACCATCCTCGCGAAGCTGCGCTAGTTGTGGAACAAGCTCGTTAGCTTCCAACCGTGCCTCGCGAGCCCTGACAGACGAGCGAGCAGACCTTCCGCGTCCAATTGCCGGTGCATCTGAAATTTCGAGCTTTTCACACTGCTCAAGACAGGAGAGAATCTCAATCTCGTTTTGTTCTTCCAAGGCACTCTCAAGGCACCTTAGTGACTCTTCTTTGCGCTTTCTCTCGAGCCGAGCCACTCCCCTCGAGGCATCGGCATCAGAAGGATCTAACTTAGAAATCGTCTTGATGATATCCAAAGCAACAGCGTCGTTTTTCGCGGCCATTGCTGCCCGGAACTCCTTGTAGAGCGCCCGGGTTTGATCAGCCTTACTGCCCTTGTTGTAGAGCTCGTTGAGCTTATGCACTGCAGAACGGTCGAGCTTCGGCGCTTGCCTTAAGGCGTTAAGGGCGCACGCCTCTTGCCAGTCTGAGGATTTGGCAAAACTTAAAGCTGCGACGGCGTCCAAAAGGTTCGGCCTCTCTTCTGCCAACATGAGTGCCTGCATAGAGCTCCCCTCATCGATCATGCGGGCGCACTGAATTAGCCGCTCATTCACGCTGGCGCAGACTTCCGCATATTGATCAGCGAGATCTCCGTCATTAGCGCCGGGGCCTCCCTGCTGGAGAGAGGCAGTTAGCTTTGAGACAAGCCCGCTGATATCGCTAAGTGTAGTCATCGGTTGATTTGCATGGGGGGAGCCAGCTTTATGCCGGGAAGCAAGGTAAATGAACGACCATCAGGAAACCGCACTTTCAGCTCTGCACTTCCTGATGCTTTAGGACCACCGATGTTCCTGAGCGAATCTAACTCAGCTTCGACATTCTTAAGCTTCTCTGCATTTGACTTATCGTTGGTAGGGACATTTGCCTTAAATGCTGCAAGAGGGCTACTAGAGCAGACTTGGAAACCATCCCTTAGAGCTCTTAAAACTTCCTCCTCCGGGTCGTGGAGAGGCGATTGTTCTTTCGATGGTTGAAGCAACCGGATTCTCCGATTAAGCCACTCGTAAGAATGCTTGATAACTTCCGCTGCCGTTACTTTCTTCTGGAGCTGCAACCATTGTTTCAGTGCGTTGGGATCCAGAAGCCAAAACGATCTCACGTTTTTATCGTCGCCTCCTGCTTGCGGCTTTTGACTAGGGTTTCGCTCACTTGCCAGTGTGTTCAAGTCGTCCCTATTAAGCTGCAATCTTGGCCCAATCGAGGGGTTAACGTAGGCGGCATTAAGAGCTCCGATGTACAGTGCGCTGGCCACCTCAAATTCCGTGGGACGGTTGGTCTGAGTCCCTTGCGGTATCGGTAGCTTTTTAATTTCCTCAACGAGCCCGGCGGCAAGCGGCTGTTCCGCAGGTTTTTGCACTTCAGCTCGGGTCAGCGGCTCAACAAGAACAGGTCCAATACCCTCAAAGTAGGCCTTTTCTGCTGAAGACGCATTCTTTGGATTCTTTGCATCTTCGATCTCTTTCCTAAGCAAATCCCTGCGCTTTTCGAGGTCCCCTAACAATTCAGACGCGTCAAACAGGAGCGTTTTAGACGGTATTTCCTTCTGGCCAAGCTCGGGAGTTGTGAGCGTGAGAAGATACTTCGAATCCTCGGGAAGAAGTTTCACAGAGCCACAGAATCCATCTCCACACTCAACGGAGATGTATTTGCCGCCATCCTGACTTTTTAACCATGCACCGTTCTTCACGTAGGGGCCAACGGCGTTTTGGTTGATCTGCTCTGTGTCGTCGGACCCAAGCCCGATAAGTACAATTGTTTGTCCGCTTGATCCGTACTCTGCGGTGTAAACCGACGTATCGCCTCCAGCCTGCCCCCGCCCACTTCTTTTCAATGGCAGCAATTCGTCCTTCCTCATTGAGAAAACGGGAATGTCCACTTCGTTTGTTTGGCCCTCCAGCTTCCCATTCGCATCGACGAATTTAGCTTTACCGCCCTGGTCATCACTCCAGTTACGAACCGTAAAGCGAGACGGGCCGCTCTTCCAAATTCCAGCCTTACTCGCGCTTTCCAGTATATCGCCGCCCGCAGCGATGACATAAGTCGTTTTAGGACCAACCTGCGCAGCTTGGGTTTGGGGCGCGGGGCCAACCTGTGCCGAGCTTTTTCCTGCTTCTATGGACAATTCGTCGAAACGACTGATTATCGACACCACAAGATTGGTCTCCGCGAGAGCTTTATAATTGCAATTCGGATCGTTTATCTGCGCCCTCACCTGGTATGTGCCGTTGCGACTTTTGTCATAGCTCTCCTTCCATTCCGGATCGCCTTCGCGCTTAAACGTTAGCCGGACGAAATCTTTTAGCGGTTTATCTCCCTTTCGCGGATCCACGCTAGGAGTGACACTGAGCTCGATCTTCTTGTCGCCATCCTGCCACGACTGCCCCAACGATTTCGGGTCGAAGGTAATTGTCGCTTCAGCATAGGGAACCAACATTACTTTCGAGACGGTTCGCCCTGCGCCGAACATCTTGCCCGGAATTGAAGCGGTAACTCGTGTCTCTCCAGCGTTGGTCAAGAAAGGCGGATTTACTTTAACCTCATGCTCTCTTCCCGCAGGTAGTGTTCTAATCAGAACCTCGACGGCTTTGCCCTCATAACGTGGAAACTTTGTTTGGGCAAACTCGATCTCAGGAGGCATTGGAAAGAGCAGAAACCAAGAAACTGCCACGGCAACAATTAGTCCCGAGGCTAAAGCCAAGCCATTGGCATTGCTCTTTAGCAACTCAAAAAGCCCCCGCTTTGCAGGAATCGGCTTTGGGTCGTCAGGTCGCTGACTAGGCCCTGTGGGTGGCCGTTGGATATGCCGTCCGTTGCCCGGCACTGCTCCCTCGGGATCGCCATGGCCGGTGATTGCGGCTCTCGCCGATACCTTGCTCTGACCACCCAGTGGCGCTTGCGCAGCTGTCTGCGCCGGTTTAGCAGGCACGGGATCATTCAGCGTAACCCACTGCCTGCCGCCTAAAGACCGCAGCTTTTCCACCATCGGCGAATTTTCAGGAACGCCAATCCACCGATAATCAGAGATTTCGTCGCCGGGTTGAAAATACGTGGTGAATGTTACTCCCCACCCAACATTTGGGCACACAGACTGGGCTTCTGCATATAAGCAGAGAACCATCTGAGCATACTCCTCGTTTTGTAGCTCAAGACCACTACCGTAAACGAACACGGCCCCCCGCATCGCAGCAGCTGTGGTTAGGTTGCCCCGGCAGCCTGGGTCCCTGCTGGTGGAGTAAGCCGCCCAATACGGGCAAGACGCGTCTGCCACATGCTTTCCGTACTCGATTGCCCCTTCTATGTAGCCGCAAAAACCGTCGTGACGATGCCAAGGAGAAACGGCCATCAACCCAGCGGGGGTGATTTGCTCGGAGGCCAGCCCCGAAGCCTCCCTCTCGCTAAAGATCAAGTGCTGGGCCTCGTGATTAGTGCGCCCCGAATAATCAGCCCCGGCATCTCGAATGCAGCTTAGGACGTGCCACAATCCCTCTCCTGTCTTCTCGGTGCGGTAAGAAAAAATGACGCGATCAGACTGTAGACCCCGCTCGCGACTAAACTGAGAGCAGCGCTCCGCCGACTTGACCAGTTGCGGCGAAATACCCTTGCTCATGGCCACGGTGCCGAAGCCAGAGCGCCCGGCCTGAAGAAGCCGCGGCGCACTCGTGTAGATCAACTTCTGGGGCATTCGGTTAAGTCTTGGGGCGCCGGTTTCACCTTTTTCGGGGAACAAGCTGCGGCACGATCTGCGACAAAATCCAGAGAACCGGAATCTCCACTAAGATCGGACTGATGTTCGAGGGATTTGGTCCAATCTGCGGTGTTTTCCGGCCTCCTGCGTCGGTTGAGTAACCTATAATTTCAGGAGAGCAGCCAAATGAGCTTACCGGGAAATACTTAACGTTTTCCGAGATTGCCTCCGCGCCAGCAACCACTTGGGGGCAAACGTCCATCATCAGGCGCCTTACTACGTCGGAATTCTCATCAACTGCATTCTGGTCGAATTCGTTGCCGACAATAGGCTGGGCCAGTGAGTCATCCCGCAGGAGATCTCTCCAAACATCAAGCTTTCCAACAACTACAGCGAGTGGGGTCTTAAGCTTTGCGGAGGCACCCAAGCCTAGCACCTTTTTAACCCGAACCTTGGCTTCTGCTAGTATCGTATCTTGGATATCCGCGTGCGAAAATTGAAATTGCGGATCGTGATGTCCAGTTAGACGCGCACGAAACTCGGTGCTAAAGACCGGATCGAAAAGAAATATAATGCCTGCAGCGGCCGCTAGGTGAAGCGTGCCGGGAGACTCAGTCTGGTCGATGTTTGGCTGAAAGTGTTCACCAGCGTTATCGTAGAAGGTCAAAGCTTTAGCGGGACGGCCGTTGTCCTCCGGCTGGATGTTAAAAATAAACGGCTTGGGGAGCATGACACTTCGGCCATGGCGCCTGGTTCGAACGTACATATCTCCTTCAAGGCTAGTCTTTGCCAGACGAGCCTCTGCGGGCGTGGCAGCTCCAAAGAGCGTATCTCTCATCACGGTTAGAGCGGCGTTCGCAGAGGGGTCCGCATCGACAAAAGCTGCCCCAAAGTGCTTGAAGAATGTCCTCTTAAGCATATGGGTCAAAATAGAGAGGAAATAGGACTTGCCGGAAGTCGGAGCACCCACAATCGAAATAATGTGGTGTTCTATATCGAGAAAGTCGGGCGGGAGCTTTAGGTGACAATGCGGGCAAGCGATGTCCATTGTCGGAATTCCCATTGGATCAAGTGCCACCCCGTGGTCGTTGTAGCGCGTGGCCCTAAACCTCTTCATTTCTGAAGAGCCCAGTATTGGGTCGCTTTTTAGCTTTTCATGGACGGCCACGTGTTTCACATCACCAGGATCGAAGTTTTTCCAACAAGTAGGGCAAGTGAGTGACCCACTGTCACCGCTCGGCAACTCTTCCTCGTCATCATTGGTCTGCTGGATGAGTTCTTCGGACGAACGTTTCTCGCCCTGCGCTGCAGCCGGAACGCCGAATATTTGCCTCACTGATTCGACAAAAAATCCAACCTTCGCACCTTCTAGGAAAACAGCCGTCTCAAAGCGCCCATCCGCCCCCACGTCGGGAAGATAACTTGCGACCTCTTTTTGAGAGTGAGGACCAGACTCTTTTTTTGAGGGGATGTGGTGCACAATCCATCGAGTGGTATCCAACGACCGCAACCATTTCTCAGGGTCTCTGGTAAGGCGAAACACCAACAAGTGGTCGCCGACCTTTAGTGAGTAGTTCGCATCTTTCTTGAGCAGTGCCTCGCTTGCCTCTGCTCCGCTCAACAAAATAGAGCTGCTACCGGAGCGTACGCTGAAGACGTAAGCTCTGCCTGAGGGTGCAATCTCGCAGTCGCAGCCAGGAGCATCGAGAACCATGTCACATGCCCCGCCCCCACCAATGATGAATGGCCACTTTGCAGCCGTGGCCATTTCTCCGGTAAGGCAGTTGTAGACCGCCAACTTTGGTTCCCCAAAAAGGTTCATCAGCAAAAATAGCGGAGCGGTTGGGGAAACTTCACGTTTCAAGGGGGCATGGGAAAACCGGCTCTGTTATGCCCAACGGACTTAGACTAAACAAGCATAATCATTTTTTCGATAACCTGCACGCATACCCGCCAGCTTTATTGAGAATCAAATGCCAAGCCGCTACCTCGGGAGTGTGGCAGTAAAGGCATGGAGGGTCTTGGGGCATCCCACGACCGGAACTTCTCAAGCGGGGGGAGGTTCAAACCGCCCAGCAAGAGAACTCTGATTGCGAGCGTAGGTCCTCCAGCTGTTCTCGGCGGCTCGCCGAGAATATTCAGACATCTCAGGGAGATCTATATCGCGACGTCACCGTAGTCAGGGTTCTGTTGGACCAAATCTCCATTACACACGATGCCGAAATCGTGAGGATTCCATTTACCGATCTGCCAGCCGCTATCCAGCAGAAGTGTGGCTAAGATCGTGAGAAAGCCGCCAGTCGATAGGGAGCGAACGAGGTAGGCGAGACTAAGCGGGCGCCGAGGCTGTGAGAGAGGCTAGGGCTAAAGTTGGCGTTGCTGTTAAGGACGCTTAATGGCTTTTGCTTCGTTTCCACGACGCAAGTTGCCCTCTTTACAAAGAAAAGTGACAACCACGCTTTCAGCAAATGCGACATTCGGCACAGAAAGATCTGATGGAATTGAAACGATTACATCAAGCCGTTCCGAGTTCGGCCCGAACCCGTAGAGCTCCACGTTTCTTCCAATGAGGTTCCGTAAAGACCGCCCCTCGTCTGCAAAGACGGACGAATTTACACGCAAAGTGAGCGTGATCGTCTTGCCTTTGTAATTGCCAGTATTGTCAATGAAGTCGGCCCAGTCAAAACTCGTTCCCTCCTGGACCTGCGAGCCTTGATCTATTGCCGCGGCTGCAGCTGCCACTTTGGCTTGTGCCGCAGACTCGGCGGCACTCGCTGCATCTTCGTCGTAGCCTAGCTTGACTTGCAAATCTGCGGGCAGTTCAGCAATTCGGACCGAAGCGAGACCTGTTTCGTGCATGACATTCAACCGCGAGGCATCGTGCGATCGATAGGTGACTCCCTTGTATGTCTGCCCGTTGATAGCAAGCGTATCTGGAACCTCGATGGCGAAAGCCGAAAAACACGTGGCGACGAGTATTGCGAGGACGGGCTTCACCTCGCCATGTAAAACCCTAGGTGATGAGGGGGCAAGCCTATCTGCCGTCTACGGCCAAATGGGAGGAGGCGGATGTATCGTCTGACATGCACCGGAAGTTTGCGGGATTTTAGGGAAAGCGGAAGATGTTTGCGCGTCATAAACAGTTCCCTGTCTTTGCTGCTAGAGTACACTCCCAGAGGTTGCTTAAGATACGTTGTGCCGTTACATCAACAGGATGGCATCCAAGCCCACTCCCCGCACAGACCGCTTTATGCGGGATCTCAAGCGTATGCTCGACGGAAGAAGAGGGCTTCATGCCCAGTTGGCCGGCTATCTGAATCCCGCCAATCCACGAGCCGGAAGCACCCGCCTTTCGGAATGGATTCATCGCAAAACGACTCCTTCTGCAGAGACATTTCTGGCCATTCAAGAGTGGATGGACGGAAGGCGTTAGCCCCCCTACCCCAAATGTTTTCCTTGGTCGGTCCGGAGTGACCAGCTCGGACATCTTTAGTTATTCATAAGTAAGGAGATACACCGAAAACATCCAGCGGTTTTCGGGGCTTTTTTGGTTCGTTTTCTACACGCTTTCCCGTATCATCAAAGGGCCTTCAAAAGAGGGCATCTGATGATCCAAATCACACCCTATAACCGCACGCGCTACTGGGCTGTTTACCTGGATGGCGAGCTTCTCGCCGTCACGGTTTACAAGAAGGGCGCAACGGCGATCGCGCAAGCGCTCGCCCGGCACGGATACCGCCTCGAAAGCTGAAAAACTTCAGCGCGAGACGATGGATCGGGGATGGCCTCAATTTTCAACAAACCACCGACTATGAAAAATCCGTGGGACGCAAAAGACCTCGACCGACTCATCTGGAAAACCCTCGATCTCGCGACCGATGCCGTGACCTCGTTGCGCTGTGTGCGCACCATGCTCTCCGCGGTGCTTTCTGTGGCTGAGGCTGGTCCGCCCCCACCAAAGCGGTCATCCCGTAAGAAAAACCGCAAAACTTGACTCAACTTAACTAGAGCAGAGTGAGACCAAGAACAGGTTAACGTGCCGCCCGCTTCGCGGAAACCTGTTGGGCTCGCAGTTAAAAAGATTCCTTCACCTTGGTGGTGGTCAGTAACTCATCTTTGCAGATGTGGTGCATGGATGGCGCATCGACTTCTGCAACCTGTAAGACGCTCACCAGCACGTCATTGCACATTACTTGCATAGGTTGCAGAGGTCCGCGGTAGTTTTTGCCGGTTGGCTATGCTCATTTTTCTTCCATTCCTGCTTAGAGCTCTTCTTTTTATTTTCAATTTGGAGGACTGTTAAAAACCTATGCAACCTATACACTCAGGTTGTTACACACAGATAGAGAGCACTTTGCGCGTGCATTGTTTGCTTGCCGACATCTGCAGACCTGTGAGGACCGTTGCAGACGCGCAAAGGAAAAAGGGTCACAGGGAATTCCGAGTGACTTTTGATCGCTGACCGCGTTTCGCTAAGCGGCCTCTTGCATGAAATACCGGCGCTTTCTGCCCTTGTCTCGAGTGCCGAAACAGTAGGCCTTTCCTGCTACCACGTATCTTCTTGGGGCCTTATTTTCGTCCGTGCTTGGAGCGTATCTGCTCAACATCCGGCCGAGTGCAGAGCGGCACTTTGGAGAAGGAGTGAAGACTCCGTCGCGCTCTGATCCCTCCAACATCCATTCAAACAAACCTTCGTCGTGGCAGATTTGGCAAATCTCTTTGAACTCAAATTCCTGCCTCTGTTCGTTCGTTTTGACTCTCAGGTAATCAATCAGGTTGCGAATGCAACCCTCTTCTGTGTTTCCTCCGGACTCGACCGGGGGAGTTTCCAAGCAGTCCCCGAAGCCAGCAAAAGCCACGATTCCACCGATGATGTCGCACCACCTTTCGAAGCCCAAACGAGGCTTACATCCAAATGATGTTGCTGATTGCTTCCCCGCCCGCGCCCACGCTCTTAAAATTCCCCACAGAGCTGAGAGAACGCATCGCTTGTTCTCTTCGTTCAGTAGCCACTCTTCATCCAACACCCAGGAAGGCTGCCGATCCTGCACATTGCCCTCATTGACATGCAAATTGCAGATCAAACAACGATGCGCCATGTCAGGTGACAAAACGCAGTCGTTTCCCGTGATAAAAAGTGTCTTTCGGTTTTTGACCTCAAACATCCGAGTTTCCTTGAGGATTCTTCCCGACCAGCTTGGGCTGGTCATCAGGGCCTCCAGTGTGGGGCTGGCCACATATCCCCGCACATTATCAAAGCAAAGATAGATCGATCCGGTGAGCATCTCGGCGTCAATGACCTTGCTCAATTCGTCCTCACTGTTTTTCCACGATAGTCCTTTGAACGAGCCATAGATCGGCATAATCACCAACTTAGCCAATAGAGACTTGCCGGACCTCTGAGAGTTGGCCGTGTAAACGAATCCCATTCGGTTTGCTCCATTCCGAAGCAGCGCCGCACAGAACAGTGAAAGCATCGCGGCTATCTGCACAGCTTGTGACCGGCTATTCCGCACAGGAGTTCCGTCTCCGCCAGCGTTATCGCTGACTGCGTGTTCCTTCCAATCAGCGAAAGGAAATTCCGCTAGTAGCCACCGCAAATACCGAACGCTCTCATCGAGCGACCAATCGTAATATGGCATCTCCCGAGACACCGGAGCCTTTCTGATTTCTGGAGGATTCATAACCCGAAGCCGAAGGTGAAGATTCCGTCTTCATATCCCGGCTGAAACAATTCCAGGCCGTTTTCTTTGGGAAGAGGCACTGGATAGATTTCCTCTATCTCCTCCACGAAGGACCCAAAAAACTTCGATTCCAACAGTTGTTTGGCGACAACGGTCGGCATGTCCTTGCAAACCGTGTAGGGCTGACCGTTGCCGTCATACTTCGTTTTTGATGTCGCTACATGAGACTGACTCCACGAAACAAAGGACTCCGCAGTCATCGGGATAAAGCGCCGCTTCGACTCGTCAGCAACGATATAGACGTAATCCCGGCGATACAACCCGCAGCCGCGCAAATGTGATCCCATGTTATGGATGAAGCCAATGAGCAGTTCGTCCTCTCCAGGTAGCGGCACCATTGGCAAGGCTCCATACCGACTGGCCAAATCGCCAGTCAGCACTTCGTGCAATGCAGGGACAAGCCCGGGTGAATTATTGCAAACAGCACTCATTGTCTTACCAAAACGGCCCTCCACGTTCCCTGGCTTCTTGCCACACAGCACGACGCGGAGGTGCTTGCATGGCAAGCGCTGCACTCAGCGCCGATCTCGGTCTTGCATTTTGCCCCGCATCTCCCTCGCGCACGTCGTGCATGATGCGTTGCGCATAAAAATAAAGTCGGCTCATTCATGTGATTTGCGCGGCGATGACTTTCGCCGTTTTTTACTTGGTATTCTGTCAACTTGCTTCTCATCACCGCACCCTCCTGCCTTGTCGTTACAGTCCCATCTTGCACGCAAAAGAAATCGGTTGCAAATAAATATATAAGGGTTATGCTTACACTTACTTTATGAACAACGAGAAAACGCCATGCCGCCAAATCCGTCTAGCTTTGGGGCTCACTCAAAAGGAATTTGCCGAGCAACTTGGAGTAGCGAAGCAAACAATCGTTGATATTGAGGGCCGACGCGGCGCCTACGCTAATCGCATTTCCTTGCGCCTAGCCCGCCGCATGGCCGTGATATCCGGCGCGCGCCCTCAGTCCCTGATCTCCCAAAAGGGCACGGCCGAGGGTTGCCAGCCGGTCGATGGCAAATACGAAGTTTATTCCGAGGGTTATGCCGCGCGCTGGAAGGACGCGGCCCAAGACCGCAATTGGTCCGAAGACGGCCCTCATCCCTTGATTGGGGAGGCCGTCTGGACTGTTGCTTCGGCCTTAGCAGCAGCTGACGAACAAGGCCCCCTGAGAGCAGCGGTGCTTTGGGAGGAACTGCGCGACGTAATCGACAAACAGCGTCGACCCGATTCCGATAAGCCCGGACTCGCATTAGGCAGGGCGATGGCGAGGCACACAACCCAACGCGTTAAGTTGAGACGCGAGATACCTGGGGACGGACTCAAGGAACTCCATCCCTTAACTCTGTTGAAGCTGGCAAACCAAGAGGAGGGCGAGAGGCTGCTAACCCTCTCTCTCATCACTCGCACGGCGGCGGAATTGGCTTCCTCCGAAAAGTCGCCGAAAGAGCTCCAATCTCTTAAGGACGCTGCGGATCTCCTCCGCAAGAGAGGCCTCGCGCTTCTCAGAGAGAAGCCCTCTCCCGCGGCAAACGAGCAAGGCGCAAGGAACCAGGCCAACAGCGCAACTAGGCGCAACTCCCGGAGGAAGACAATCGCTCCAAAGCGGCGTCGATAGTAGTTCTGCGGTAACGAATCGCCCTTCCAATGCGCATGTAGGGCACCAACCCGTCCATCCGCCAGTTGAACAGTTGGCGCGGCTTGATGCGCAAATACGCAGCGGTTTCCTTTTCCGTCATGAGGGGCTCATGGCCTTGGCTTTCTATTTTCTGCGAGTCCATGCCTCTGGGTGCATGTCAACTCGGCTGGTGAGCGAGGCTTTCAAGCAACCTGCTCGACTGGAAACCGAATCAGGCTTGAAGGACATTTCGGAACGAGGCCGAACCAGGCTTCGCCCTGCGCCTTCGTAACCACCTTGCGGTAGTTGGAAAACATCTTCTGAGGCGAGTTGCCCATCTCCAACGAAACCTTGGCGGCGTCGCAAACCACAGCCATGCGGTAGCTGCCGTAAGAATGCCGTAGCGCGTTTTGCTTCCATTTGAGCGCCGGAGCATCGCTGTCTACCATTTTGCGCCGCTTCGTGGCCTTCTTTGCTGCTGTGCCAAACGCCTCTCCCAAGCAGGCTGGGAGGCTGTAGGACAGCACGGGCCCGTATTTCTGAATGTGGTCTCCGATCCAAGCCTTGAGCGCAGGCAGGATGGGGACGAGACGCCGGGAGGCCGTCTTGGTCTGGTCACTGCCGAGATCGATCACCTCTTCTGCCCAGTTGAAGTCCTCCCAATTGAGCCGGAGCATTTCAGCGGAGCGGATACCGGTGAACGCACCCAGAGCGATGGCGAGCTGACATTGCCCCTCGGTGGCTTCGAGCAGCTCGGTGAGTTCGCCAGTCGTGAAGATCTGAATCGGCCGTCCAATAAGCTTGGGCTTCTCCAACCATTTCGCTTCGGTCTCGCGATCGCGGGGCAAATAGCCGCGGCGACGGGCAAAATTGAAAAGCGTGATGATGAGACGCCGAAAGTTGTCACGCGTGACCAGGCTGTTGGTCAGCGCGAAGAGCCAGTCCTCCAAATCCCGCGTGCAAACCTCCGAGATCGGCATCTGGAAGTCGTGGGAGAAGCGCCCGAGGCGCAAACGGCAGTCATCAAGATAGGTTTGGCTGCATCCCCCAGCTTTTTTGGCCACGAGGAACTCCTCATAGACCTGAGTCACCGTGCGCTGCAGTTCCGGGCGGACAGCATTCAGGCGGAAAAACTCAACGGCCTGGCGCAGGGTTCCATGAGGACCGATCTCGCGCAGGAGCGAGGCATACTCGCGCGTGGCGCTATGCAGCGAGGTGTCGAGACCGGCCAGGTGATGTTGAGCCTCCCGCAAGGTTTGGACCTCGGCCAGCGAGACTCGCATGACCTGGGCCGTTCCCGCGGCGATCCGATCAGCCTGGGCTTTGGCGAATTTCCGCGCCTGCTCCAAAGTGCGGCAGTGTTGCCGGTGCCGCTTACCGCCGCAGTTCCACGCCACGCTGTAGTAACAGTTCCCGGATTTCTCGGTCGTGTAGATGCGCGTAGTGACCGAACCGCTGCGGACCACGATGACCTCGGGCTGTTTGTTTTTCGGCCGTCGCCGGGCCGCAATTGCTCGTCTTTTCATCGAGCTACGAGCCCTGTCAACGCGGCGCTTAACCGCGCCGGTTGTCGGAAAACTGTCGGAAACGGCGGACTTACGCGGTAAGTCGTTGGTTATAAGAGCGACCCTAACGGGATTCGAATTTTTGGTTTCTGCTGCTCAGCCGATTCCAAGTTGTCTTGGAACGTGCTGTGCATAAGAGCTTTGCAATGTAGTCATTTTATCCGCCATGTCAACCGTTTCGGCACTCTATGGCAAACCTCGGCAAGGTGCGTGTCCCCTTTTGTCCCCCTGCCAACAACACAACGATTTATGACACTAAGAGCTATGCTTGGACTGAATCACTGTCAGTCCTTGCTAAGCTTGGGGCACACCACCAAACGCGATGCGCCGACTCTTATGACACATTAACCGGTTGCGCGCGCCGGCCAGCAAAGCTGCAATAGTCGCATGAACAACCCGCATCTTCTCTCTGAGCGCATCGAAGTGGCTTGGCCAGCCGGATCGACTCAGCCAACTTGGCC
>Ga0247839_1001752_pt1 | contig 34571 bp, 41 predicted proteins | sample LaCruzMarch2015__6_FD_192405 | JGI IMG/M metagenome (GOLD analysis project Ga0247839, IMG submission 192405) | Freshwater microbial communities from meromictic Lake La Cruz, Castile-La Mancha, Spain - LaCruzMarch2015_16m | ecosystem: Environmental > Aquatic > Freshwater > Lake | place: Spain... | reverse complement strand
AAAGAGAAGCAAACCTGTCCACTACGTCCACCTGCACATCATCCTTAGCACCGGTGATTTCATTGGCAATACTTCTCTTCTCATCAATGATTTTGTAAACCCATTCATCAATAGTTTCCTTACCGATGAAGTACACACACTGCACAGAATCCTTTTGTCCGATGCGGTGACACCTGTCTTCGCACTGGTCATGCCCGGCAGCTGTCCAACCCTGCTCCACGAATGCAACTCTTGACGAAGCCGTAAGTGTTAGTCCAACACCGGCAGCTTGCATTGAGCATAATATCAGTTTGCAATCAGGATTGTTTTGAAAGCTGTCAATAGCATGTTGCCGCTGCAATGAATTGTCTTCACCTACTATGCTAACAGCATTTGGGAACAGCGCTTTCAGTTTGTGAAACACTTCCTTCAGGTGAAGGAAGACAACGAGCTTCTCTCCGGATTCAATAACCTCCTGAATGTAATCGCGTACATCTGCAAGTTTGCCCCTGGCAGATATGTTTTTAAGAATGCCGATACGAACCATCACTTCACCACGCAAAGCAGATTCCACACGCTCGTCTGATGCTTCCTTATACTTGATAAGGTACTCGCGCAAATCTTCCTCTGCCTTCACGTATTCGCGCCTGTGCGTGTCGTCAATTTCACAATAAACAATCTGTCGAATCTTTGCCGGCAGGTCCTTCAGTACTTCGCTTTTGTCTCTCCGGTAAAAGCAATTGGTGCTGAGCTTAAAATTCAACTCCTTCAGATTGCTTGCACCATTCAAGCCTCCGCAGTATCGTTGCGTAAAGAATTTGTAACCGCCCATATCATTGATTCTGTCAATGATGCCCAGCTGTGGCAGTAAGTCTTTCGGTTTGTTCACCACCACTGTCCCGGTAAGTGCAAAGATGTATTCCTTCCCTTCCGCGATTCCCTTCGTGAATTTTGTTTGCAGTGTTTTAAAATCCTTACACCGGTGCGACTCGTCAATAATTACAGACTTGAACAAATCTTTCTTGCTGCTGAATTTGATATGCTTGAGCGTCAACTTGCCATTGTCCGGCTTATTCACTTCCAGGACGAAATACTTCTTCAGTGATTCATAATTGACAATGAACACATCAATCATTCCTGAATCAATCCATCTGTGCATATATCGGGCCAGCGGCTCATCAATCACCCGGGCACGTTTGTTAGTCCATATTTCCCATTCACGTTGCCAGTTTATTTTCAAACTTGATGGACATATAACCAAACATGGAAAAGCATCCACGGCTGTGATGGCAGCGATAGACTGTCCTGTTTTACCAAGGCCAGGCTGATCACCAATAATTAAACGCTTTTTATCTAAGCAGTAAGCAACTCCTTTCTCCTGGTATGGGAACAGTTGGCGCTTAAGAGATATGTGAACATTCAAATCAGGAAGTTCCGGTATAGAAAAATCATGCTGCACATCCTGAGGTTCACCAAAAGTGAATCCGTATCTTTTTGCGAAACTCTCTACATCAGGACGAGCAGATATTGGAACACGCCATATTTTAGTATCGGTGTGCCAGTATCTCCCCGGCAGGAGCTTCACGGCTGCTAACAGCCGTGCGCTCCAAGGGAAACGAATTTCAAAATAGTTGGTTTGTTCGTTGATTACCATTTTATTGGGTGAGTGTCTTTACACTTTTCTTTTTTGTTGATGATTCAGGTTTTACAGCTACAGTAACAGCCTTGCTGTTTTTCTCTGCTGCTTTTAACTCCTTCAACTTTTCGTTGAGTTGCTTGATTCGCTTTTCGAGTTTCTGTTCTCGAGTTGCACGAATGTTCAATTCATTCATGTCAATCTCTTTTACAGCATCAGGAATCCATTTTTCAGCAACAGCGCGAAAAACGAAACATCTACCACTTGCATCCGGGCGTTGGTTAGGTGCGCCTTTTGTTGGAGAGAACTTACTCATCAACATTACTCGAGTTGCATTATTCAAAATCTCGGTAAGCTGGGCAGGTGTTTTTTCAAAAAGTTTCTTCACCAATACCTTGCCGTCACCGGACCACTCTCTTTGCATTTTCAGGCGTTTGTGCAAAGCATCCGAAACGTTATAGTTGTCACTCATGAACAAAATCAAAGCGACCAATTCAATTTGGGTTATTGGATCATCAGACTGAAGGTATTCTTTGTGTTCACTAAACTTTTCACCAACGAGCGCATGGATTTTTTCCTGATCTAATTCCTTCTTGCGCTTCTCACCATCATTCAACCGGGCAAGCTCCAGTTCAATATCTTCAGTTGTGATGGTGCCATCATTCTCCTTTTTCTTAGTGGCATCAGCATCGCCTTTAGGCATTGCATCCTTTTTCAAATTGACATAAAAGAACTTGCCTTTATAATTGCCACCAACTATAAATGCTTTTAAAAACTTTCCTGAGGATACCTTCTTTTCGTATTCCTGTAATTCCTTTTGATAGTCAGCGGTGTCTTTATGGAAGGCAGCCATCATATCCGCTTCATCATCGTAATCCTGAACATCATACTGCTCAATGTCCGGAGCATCGGGTTTGTGCTCAGTATGATATTGGTTCCTGTTGTAAACTTTCTCACCGGCTTTAATTAAAGCGTTAGCCTCTTTAGAGAAGGAATACTCATCGCAAACTAAGATTACCTGAGGATCTGTTTTAGCTTCCTCCAAAACCTTTTTGTAAGAAACCTCTGTTTTATTTCTAAAGCATTCGCTGAACATGCACTTCGCGTTCAAAGCGTCTTCAGGAAATAGTAAAGTGTTGGATGCTGTGTTATGCTCACAGTTGGTGCAAGCTCCTATCTTTGGTAACAATTCCCCATCCTTAGTATCAAAGGCAGCATCGTTCAAATCATTGGTGAACTTCCTAAGGTTCCAGGGCGACACTTCAATTTTCCCCGTCTCTCCTTCAAATTCTTCATTCCAATACTCATCCTGGTCAACCTTGCGAAGCTTGACAATTTTCATTGCTGTCGCTATCGTCAAGCGGTCAGCGTAGAAAGCCTTTTGAAAATCTTCCGATAAGTCATTCAGCTTTAACCGCTGCGCAACATAAGTACCTGACTTGCCTACACGATTGGCAATTTCTTGCGTATCGTACTTTTTCAAGTCAATCAAACCTTTGAACGCAACCGCCTCTTCCATCGGGTGCACATCTTTACGCTGGAGGTTCTCAACGATTTGAAGCTCCAACGCTTCGTCATTGGTAAGTTCGTGAATAGTTGCCGGTATGGCATCTCTTTCAGGATTGTTTTGCATCACGATGGATGCAGCTCTGAACCTTCTTTCACCACAAACCAGTTCGTACCCCTTGCCAAGTTTTCGGAGTACAACCGGCTGCAACACGCCTTTCTGAAAAATAGAATCCGATAACTCTTTGATGCTTTCTTCATCAAATTTTTTGCGCGGATTGGTTTTGCTGATGGTAATTTGCTTTAGCTTGACCATCTCAAGCGTTGTTTGACCTGCCATTTTTTTTGCTTTTATTGATTATTGAATTGTTACTGTAGCTTTGGTTTTAAGGAATTCGAGAGCAACATCATCTTCCACATAGAACATGTGTGCGTACTTTGGTAGTAAAGCCGAACCTGCGATTTGCGTTGAATGCTCCTTCTCAACGCGCATTCCAACGGGATTAATAACACATGCCCACCCGGCAATGCAGTGAGATGTTCCGCAATGCCAATTATTCATTTTTAGAGAGCCCGGGCGAGAAAGAACTTCGTTGGCTATTTCTGTGATGAGCGCCTCCTGGTCTATATCTTCGGTTATTCCTAACTTCTCTTTAAGCAACTCCCATGCGGAGTTCTTCAACGATTCAGAAGAGCAACACTCAATGATGTACGTGAGTTCGCTGTTGGTTGGCGACTTCTCTTTAAGCAACTCCCCTGCGGAGTTCTTCAACGATTCAGAAGAGCACCAGCGGATGATGTACGTGAGTTCGCTGTTGGTTGGCGACTTCTCTTTAAGCAACTCCCATGCGGAGTTCTTCAACGATTCAGAAGAGCAATACTCAATGATGTACGTGAGTTCGCTGTTGGTTGGCGACTTCTCTTTAAGCAACTCCCCTACGGAGTTCTTCAACGATTCAGAAGAGCAACACTCAATGATGTACGTGAGTTCGCTGTTGGTTGGCGACTTCTCTTTAAGCAACTCCCATGTGGAGTTCTTCAACGATTCAGAAGAGCAATACTCAATGATGTACGTGAGTTCGCTGTTGGTTGGCGACTTCTCTTTGAGCAACTCCCATGCGGAGTTCTTCAACGATTCAGAAGAGCACCAGCGGATGATGTACGTGAGTTCGCTGTTGGTTGGCGACTTCTCTTTAAGCAACTCCCATGCGGAGTTCTTCAACGATTCAGAAGAATCCGAATCCGTAATAATACCTCGCAACTCGTAGTTGCTTTTTGATTCTAAATTTTGCATTTGTATATAATTGTTTTATTGATTACTTAAAAAAATCCTATGGGCTTCCACTTCGTGACAAGTGGTGTTTCATACATCTATTCACGTTATAATGTATGGATTACGCCCTCTCTTGGATTGTTGTGTAGAGGAGAGGAATTGAACCTCTTACCTTAACGTATCTCATCTTCGCAGCCTTACTCGGTGCAGGTTCAATCAGCAAAAGCCTGTGGACCAAAACAGGGCATACGTTACGCTCTATCCAATGAGCTACCTCCCCATGCGCACCGAACCATTTCGCAAAAAATTGACAACTCGAAAGTTGGGCCCGGTGCATTTTAAAGAACGATGTTTAAAAACGGAGGAGGTACTTTACCTTTTCTCTCCTCCGAGTTGACAACTGTAACCTCGTTGTTGTAGTTGCTTCGCTGTTAGCAGGCTGTTTCCCTTATCAGTTTTACCCTGCCTTTAGCTATGCTATGGGATTCTTCAGTTACTCTTCAGCGAAAATTTTCTGGTTTATTATTAATTCCTGGTTCGCTTCCAAAAACTCGATAAATGCTTCGCAATGACCTGTCAATTCGGGTATGTCCTTTTCAGGATTATATGAGTAATGCTCTATCCATGTATTTTTGAAATCGGTAACGGCAAATTCGAAATCATTGATTTTATTACCCATTGCGTTAAGACAGTACGGGTAAGCAATTCTTTGCCACGCATCACGATATTTATATGCCGTGTATTTGCTTGTGGTTTTAATGTCCACAACCTTAAAAGGCAGCAATTCATCAACGTAGCCGTACAGTAAAACATTACCGTACCTTGTCGGCAATACAGCCTCTACGAACTGCTGGGTTAATGTGCCATTTAGATATTCAACAAACTCTTTGCAAATGTTCATAGGAAACTCAAATGAGCGATTGTTGTATTTGGCTTTGAGTGCTGTTACAACTGCGCCATCAAAAACCCTTTCAATTTCCATTTTATCTGACTTGCGATTTTCGACCAGGCAATCAATCACCTCATTAAAAGCTGTGCCTTTGTCTGCCGCTTCGCTATCCTCCCATTTCATTGGAACCCGGTTGATACCATCAATCAACTCTCTGAATTTCTTTTGCTCAAATTCCTCCTCAGTAATTGACGGCTCCTCCGAAAAGCCATAGTATTGCTGATAAACCTTTGAGCTATTTATGTAGCCCTCGAACTTATCAAGTATGCTGGGATATATCTTGTAGTTTGTCATGCTATACTGTGGCTTTTTCCATATATTGTTTGTCCGCAGTATTCCAAACCAAGCCAAGTGCTTTGGTTTTATCCCCCAGCAATTTTGATGCTACAGCTTTTGAATTTCCGACATGCTCAAACTTTTCAATGCGACTTACAAATTCATCTGCCGATTCTTTGCTATTGATAAAGTCTATATTCTCCTTCAATTCCTCGATTAGCTTATTGTAAGCATCAGCCTCCAGCTTTCTTGAAGCGAGGCGATTTTCATACGCATTCATAACTTTCGATTTCATAAAGTCGTTTTCTGCGGTTGGCTTTCCATTATCATCAACGATTTTCGGCACCTTCATAACGCTTGGGAGATTGCAGGTGTTCTTGCCATCATTGCGACTTGTGGGGTCAAATGTTATTGTGCGTTCGCGTCCATTGGCTTCCATGTACCCAACTAAATCTAATTCAGTAACAAGACTGTCGTAACTTGAACCTCCAAATTGTGGGATATACCGGGTATCATCACCCTCTGTTTTCGTATCTCGGTGAGCAACGAAAATGATATGCTTACCCATTTGTGAAATTCTTTTTACGAGAGCCGAAAACTCTACTTTGCGCTCACCATATCCTTGCAGCGTGAGCGTTCCGCTGGCTTTCCCCATTTTGGGATTCCGCTTAATGATATAATCAGACATATAGTCCAGCGCCTTACCACCTGTATCAATTACAAATGTTTCGTACGGTGATAAATCCTCATTATTCAACACGTCCAAAAAGTCCTGATAACTTGAAATTTGAACCGTATCTACATTTTTTAGATGCGCATAATTTACTCGATGCACACCATTGTCAAAGTCTAATAACAATGGTGTTGGAGCGGATAACGCGAGTGTTGTTTTGCCCATACCTGCCTGTCCATAAATCAATGCTTTGATTTTATCATTGATGTTTAGCTCGCTTGCTTTTTTAATAAGTCCCATGATTGTTGTTTTTGTTTATTTGAAAAATTATTGTTTCGCTATTAACTGATTGATGGCTTGGTTAAGGAGGTTAACGCCTGCGGCATGAGCATCTTTATACTTCTTGGATTTGAAAGAATACTTCGTTTTGAGGGCTTCTAAATCATTGATGAAGTCTTGGAACTTTTCTTTGTCCCCTATCGCCTTTTTGTTCTAATATTGTTTCCATTAGTATTTATTTAAATTGTTTACTCAGTTTGAACCTGCGCGCCAACGCAGGTTTTTTTATTTACTAATTGCAGCAGCTGCTTGCGCATTCTTCATTTCAATCCAAGACTTTCTCATGTTGGTCCAGTTGGTGAATAGCCCAAGTGCTTTGCAGTGGTTATGCACCGCTTCTGTTGTTATTTGTGGATGCATCACTCTTTTATGATTTTAAGGTTTTCAATTTCTTCAAACGATAGGGTAATAGAATTACCCCCTGTGCTCCATCCTGAACGGGCTGAAGAATCAGACTTAACTACACTTATTTTAAAAAGTGCTTCGCCCAAATAGTTTTCTATTGCAGTAATTGGCTCACTGCCAGCAACCATGTAAACTCGACTTGACTTCATAAATACATCACCTGCCTTAATGTCAAGGCATTCAATCATTGATTTAAGTGTTGTCTCTTTTAAGTCTTTATTTAGCTCCACAATTTTCCTTGAAGAAATTTCTTCTGAACGGTAGTGCTGGTATGACCTTAGCTTAGTTTCGTATAGTTTTTTGTTAATCATTTCCCTCTTGATTTTTCAGTTTAAAAAAGCAGTCGTAGCATACTTCAATTGGTTGCTGATACATTGCGTCAAAGTGTGTGTGTAGCTTCTCAAATTCACCTCCGCACTCCTGACACTTCTTCATTTCAACTACATCAACCTCCACCCCGCTCACGCGGAAGTTTCTTGGTGTAGTTTTTATGAAGAATAGCAGTATCATATCGTGTCAGATTTTGATGTTGCGAATTGAGATTTCAAAACCTCATATACAGCTACATACTTGCCGCTATCGTAGAATCGTAAACTTTCCATGCTCCCGGTATTCAATGCTTCCGAAACATTGGTAACCCATTCAGGATATTCAAATGCGTGAAATGCTTGCTTGTACTGCTTGAAAGAATCAACATGGTGATTGAGCCATATTTGTTGTTTCAAGTCTGTTGGTGATGCTTGTGTTTGTGACATAACTATGTTGTTTAAATTGTGACTGTTTTATAGACCGCGAAAGCAAATGCTACCAAGCAAGCGAGAACCATACCGCCTACTAATATTCCCGACAATGCCGCTATGGCTATGTTGCCGAATGAATCTTCTTTCCTTCTGTTGTTTAACATGCTCATGCTGCTTTCCTTTGAAGTAGTAATGAATTTGTTGACTTATCAATCTCTGCTGCACTTGGAATCTTTGCAGCCAATACCCAAGCTTTCAAATCTTCGCGCAGGATGTACGCCAACTTTCCGCCCGGCTTGTAAAGCGTAAAAGTTTTCTTTGCAGTCAGCGTGTACATCTGCTCCATTGATATTCTTAGATAGTCGGCAGCTTCTTCGATTGTCAAAAGTTCGCTTTGCACTGCCTCGCGTCTGAATTGCTTAATCGACAACTCTACCCGCTCAACTGCTTCATGTATGTGTTTTAGTGACATGGTTATGATTTTATTAAGTCAACAAATACATTGCTTGGTAGAAGTTCACCTTCATTACTTAAATTGGATTGGGAGTAAGGCACGTAAGGCGATATGTATGTTGCGCTTACAAGCAGCATTACACCGTTATGTTTCTCATAGTGTTTCTCGCGCTGTCTCACAATAAATTTCTTTCCGCAATACTTGATAACAGACCCTTCGCTTAATTCGGATAACAGTTTACTTTCCATGGTTATGCAGTTGCGGTTTCGAGAATTTGTTCCTCCGTCAATCCCAAGTGTTCTTGGATTTCTTTTAATGCAGCAGCTTTAGTAAGGTCATCATGGTTAGACTTGGCAAGTCTGTAAACCGTGCTGACAGATTTTTTTAAAGCCCCTGCAATTTTGCCTTGCAAAAGGGGACTTTGCTTTATCTGTTCAATTACCTCTTTTTTGAGTTTCATATATTTAATTACTTTTGATTTCAATTATGAATGCAAATGTAAATTCAAGTTCGCAATTATGCAAACTTTATCGCAAACAAAAGTTATCAACATTGCGAACTAATGTTTAAGAAAGAAGAAGTAACCACCTTATTTATTAATGCTGTCAATGATTTAGTTGGAAGCCTTAAAGTTCGCAACAGGAAAGAAATTGTTGATAAACTTGAATGGGACACTACATCAATGAGTAGTGTTATGAATGGCAAAAGGAACGTGCCATCTGAAATAGCTGATAAATTTTTTAAAGATTACAATATTGCGAATTACACTTCGCGCTCCCACAGCAACGCCAAAGTTATTTCGACTGATGATTTCATGGAGGTTAAATATCTGCCTGTTCGTGGGCGTGCCGGTTACTTGAGTGCCTATGCGCAGGTAGATGGAGAGGCAGATGAAGAGTTAGATTCATTGTTGGTACCGAAAGAATATGAGAAAGGCAACTACCTAGTTATTGAAGCGGACGGTGACAGCATGGACGATGGCACAAGCCGTGCTATTTGCGATGGCGACAAGCTGCTGGCGAAAGAGTTAGATAAAAGCCTTTGGGCAGATTATAAACTGCATTTCAAACGATACCTGTTTGTGATATTCACAAAGTCAGAAGGCATAGTTATTAAACAGATATGTGAGCATGACTTGCAAAAAGGCATTATTGAATGTCACTCTTGGAATGTCATGTATAACAACTTCACAATTAAAACCAGCGACATCCTGCGACTACTCTACGTGAAAAAAATTGTTGAACGGAAAATTAAGTTTTGAAAATTAGCAACATGAAAAACATACTCTCATTAATCTTTGCGGCAATATCATTTTGCGCCATTTCTCAAACTACTTCAGTAGCTGACACCATTTTTTTAAGAGATGGAACTTTTCAAACAGGAAGCATCATTCGTGAAGAAATGATGTATTACATGCTTCAACCCACAAGTGGTGGCTCTATTCTAAACATTGAAAAAAGCATAATCACACGCACATCTAAAGGCTTTGTAAATAGTGCATTGGTAACACCTCAGTACAAAGCAAAAGTAGATTCTATCAGCCTGCGCGATGAAATCAAAAGCATAAATCTGAGATTGGATAATTCAGGCTGGAAACTTAAATCAGGAGGTACACTTGGAATAGCCGGAATTTCAATAGGAATAGTTGGAGCAGCTTTAGCAATTGCCGGAGCAGCAACCAACTCTAAACCTCTTCAATGGGTAGGTGTCGGATTTTCAGGAGTTGGAGTAACACTATCAATTGCATCATTTGCTAAAATGCACTATGCAGGCGTAGCATTAAGGAAAAAAGAATAGTATGATATTATCACCAGCACCAAGAACTAAAGAAGATGTGGCAACAGATGTAACTCGTAATTACCTGTTGCTTGCTGATTTTGTCGTGGGCAAATCGAGACCGGTGAAGTCATATAAAGATTTCGCTACACTAACGTTGCTTCAACATCAAAACTTCAGCCCAATTCATAAAGGTGATAGGAAGGTGCCTTTGGAATGTGCTGTGAAAGCCTGTGAAATATTCGGGTGCAGCTTTGACTTTATGTTTGGGAATCTTGGTGAGATGTTTGGCAAGGATGATGTAATGAAAAAGGTGCTAGACTTAGAGGAAAGAATGAACTATTTAGAGAACAAATTCGGGGTTAAATCACGTAAGAATAGCCCCCAAGCTGCCCCTCGCAAACCTCAAAAGCGTTGATATGATTAGATAGAAATGTTCCCGCCCGCGGTACTTCATATAGCTTTCGAGAATTGCTCGAAAGTGCCGCAAACAGTAGCTTTCACGTTGCTGTGCTTACATCTTGGTACTGTTGCGGGTACATCTAATTTCGTTATGTTAGTGGTTTGTTATGGGTTTGTTATGGGTTTGTTATGGGTTTGTTAGGTGTTTTTCTGCCTCTTATCTGCCCCTCGAAATTATGAAAGTAAAACTATACAAAAAGGCAATCCAAAAAGGCGCGATGCAATCGCTCTATCTTCAGGTAACTGGAGCCGGCAAGCGTACGCGCGAATATTTGGAACTTCACATTCACACAAAACCAAAAACACCACTTGAAAAGTCACACAATGAATCCACAATGGCGATGGCTCAGTCGCTGGCATCAAAGCGGCAACTCGTCCTTCAATCTCAAATGCATGGATTAGTATCAAAGGAACTTCAGCAGATAGATTTTGTTGAATACTTTGAGCAATGGCGCGGTGAATACGAAAAACTTTTTGCCGATTACAGGAAGGTAGATGCTTGTTTGATGCACTTCCGGGAATTCCTCCTAAATAAAAAAGTGAAACAGTTACCGATGGCAGCAGTTACCAAGGTGCTGAGCGAAGACTTTGCGGAATACCTGAAGACAAAAGTAAAGGGAGAATCAGCATCCACCTATTTCAAGAAGTTCAAAAAGATTCTTAACCGGGCTTATGACGAACAAATGCTTTCCTTCCATCCTCTGACCATCAAAGCTAAGTTCGTTTTCGATAAAAATGCAATCACTAAGCCACTAGCATCTGAAGCGGAAATTCAAAAACTGATAGAGACTCCATGCAGCGGTGACGAAGTAAGAAGGGCTTATCTATTCTGCTATAACATGGGATTTGATTTTGCTACCGTAAAAAAGACACTGACATGGAAGTGCATAGATGGTAGGTGGATTAATTTCGAGAGGAGTAAATCGAAAACTGTTCGAAGATTTTACATGAATGATAATGCGACATCGTACATCCCGCAGGAAAAGGGATTGGATAATGAATTAGTGTTCAAACTCAAGACGTACGCTAACTGCATGAAGATAGTAAGGAAATGGTGCGAAGCTGCTGGCATTAAAAGATTGACGTGGCACTCGGTGAGGCATTCTTTAGCTACTAATTTGCATAATGACCACGGTGTTGACTTAGCTACCCTGCAAGAAGTAATGGGACATGCGGACATAAAAAACACAAGAAAGTACACACACGTAAATCAGAAGAAAGTGCAGGAAGCAATGGAGAAATTGAATCTTAAGAAGCCGGATTAACTACTTACCCCAAACCCTCCAATAACCTCCCATCTGGTGACTTCCTGATTTGATATCGTAGGTATAGTTACCCATGAAAGATTTATAGGCAACCGCTGCCGATGGTCCGGCCACAAAGTCGGTGCCTTTATTATTCAGGCCTATAACTGCTCCAAGATAGATTTGAGGTTTTGTCTTCTCAACTAAGTTGTTTGTGATGGTTGTTTTGGTGTCCGGCTTCAGATTCGTGTGCCACATTCTGAATTCTAAAATCTGACCTTCAACCCGGGCGAAGTAACTTATTCGATAATCATCTGCAATGCGCATTGTGTCTGAGTATTCGCAAGTGTCTGGCAACTGATACACCAATTCCTTTACCAACTTAATCGCACTATCACAAGGCAAACTATCAATTGCATGCGCAGTCAATTTATTAGCGTTAAATGCCTTTTTCTTTGAGTTCTGTGCAACTTTCTTTGGTTTGGGAGTAAGTACATCAACAACAACTTTCGCTGTGCCGGTGTCGCCATAAACCTTTTCAAGTTTTATTGTTTGGGAGACAAGCTCCGGGCACTGCTCGCAGTTGCAACCCTTGAATAATATCAAAATCAGTATTCCATTAAGAACAAAGCTGCCCAACCTGATCAGCGCGTAAATGTTTAATCTGTCCATCGCGTTATTGAGTAAGTTGCGTTAATAGATCTCCGTCTGAAGTAGTTACCGTTTCCATCTCTACTTCCCCCTGAGTTCGTGTTGAATTCAGCAGTCATGTAAATGCTCTCATTTACTTTCCGGTGAAAGAAAGAGCCATGTGCAATTCGCTTTTTTGACACGCTGTAAATAGTGAATGAATCGCCCGGCTTCGGTTCTTTAAGATACTTGCCATGCATCATTACAACATTCTTAGGATTGTGAGATGAAGGAGACCACGCTGTGATTGTGGTTTTGATTCCACATTGGTCAAAGCACCATTTAACGCCTGAAGTGCAATAAGCGTAACCCTTGTTACATGCCAACTTCACAGCCTTCATATAATTACAGATATGCTCTCCGTCATTGTTGCCGGTAGCTTCGCGTTTGCCCATTTCTGCCGTGTAAACCTGCTCTATACAAGACTGAGCCAAACAAGTATTAATGCAAACGCACAAAGCCAGTATTGTGCCAATAAGATAAATATTTTTTGCCATGGTTTTAAACTATTAAAGTCGTCAATTGCCTGTCCTAAGTAGTATCTGTATATCTCTCGAAAATTGAACCAAAGCCAAAGCCAAATCGCACCATTAAAAAGAATCATTACGCCAACAGCATAAATAGCTGCCTGGTACATCGCGGGGTCATAACTGCCAAAGCTGTCACCAAACAATGGCTGCATGATGAAGGCAAAAGCTATGAACGCAACAAACGCAAGTGGAGCGGACCAAACCACATCCCATTGCGTTAACCATCGAATTATTTTCTTAATCATTCTTTTTTCTTCAAGTTTTTAAGTGTGAGTAAAATTCCAAGCATGAAAGACACCAGTGAAACAACCTGCACTATTGGCGCAAGAAAAATGTAAGCAGCTTTAAAAAGCGATTCCACGCCACTAACCCAACCTGTAAGTAATGACAATAGAAATAGCCCTATCTGTAAGTACGGAAAAGGCGAAGGATGGTGTTGATTTGCGTCCATTACCACTTAGTATTTATTTTATCTGAACATTGAATTTTTGCACCGCTTATTGGCATCTTCTCAAGGCTGGCCTTCACATCCATAAAGCAACCGCACATGTTGCATTTACGGCTTTCAGGATTGAAATTGTCGCAAGCCTCACACAATGCAATTCTTTGCTCGAACACTTCTTCAGTAACCTTGGAAGCTCCGGCAAATTCCATCACATCTTCAACAATACGCCTCTGCCAATCGACAGATGCTTTACTAGCCTTCTGTAGCAGTAGGTCTATCATATCTGTTTGTCTTTTTTAGGTAAAGTCCAATTGTGGTTTTAGTTTCTGAAGTAGTACAGGTGGTATTGCCTTTGTAAAGCGGGTAATCTGTTTTGTATTTTCTTAGAAATTTATCCATGCGCTCACGTACAATCATCAGCTCTGCCATGATTTCATCTTTCAAACCCTTCACTCCGGCATATTCTGCCGGCTTGCTGCTGGCATCTTCATTGCGCATGATGCCCTTTGATGTAGAGCGATAAGCATTTTTGAAAGTAGAAGCGTGCTGAACTGCAAACGAGATAAACTCCTGCATGTGATTATTCCACAGCGTTTGATACTTAGCCGTTTGAAACTTTGAAATCACTTCCCACTTGCTTACATCTGCCGGGCTTACTCCTGTTGTTCCATCAACCAAACATTTGTAGTAGATGCCATTGTAGAGCACCACATCATCTTCATCAAACTCAACATCGCTTTTGTAAACAACGAAGTCGCGCAAGTCTGCCAACAGTGCATCGTAAAATGATTCACCAAAGAATGATTCTTCAGAAGCTAAATGCCGGTACTCTGCATTTTTTATGAATGGCGCAATAAGATTCGGGTCGAAGTTCTTATCGAATGCTCCTCCGGTGATTACCTCAATTGGTGTGCTTATTTCTGTCATGTGCTTTGTTTTCTTCAACAGTCTTTTGCGCCTGCTTCATTTCTGCAATAGTTTTGTTCCCTCTTTCATCACTCAAAGCGTCCTCTCCAATGTATGCTCTACCTTCATTAACTGTAACGATTGAATTGATATCTATAGCATCGAAGAAAGATATTGGCGAACCGGTTTCGAGTGTAAGGCTGTGTTCTTTGCATGGCAGGTTTAACCAATTACACATCAAAGTGAATATTGGATTTATGAAATTCTCCAAGTCAAAACGCTGATTCGGTTGAATAGTCATTTTATTGTAGATGCTGAAAATGTTCTGGATCTGCTTCGAATCATTCATTCCTCCGGGAATAGGAATTCCGGCCAGCACAGGATGCCAGCGATGGGCGGTGAAGAGCGTTTGATTTGCTCCTGTTTTCAAGTTGGTGAAATCACCATCCGATTCTTTGTTGTTGAACTCGTGGAAGTATGGCTTCAGGTTTTCAGATTCAAACACTTGCACCATGGCCTGCACATTTCCGTTGCGACCTTTCTTCGTGTAAGTGTTCAAAAAGTCATCATAGAATTTTTCTTTCTGATCGTCCGACATTCCTCCCGGAGCCATAAATGCTGCAAAGAATTTTGGCATGAAGTCAGAAAAGAACCTTTCAAGGTTGTGGCGATCAGATTCATATTCCAATTGCGCTGACATTTTAGCGGCAATGAACAAAGGCAGGCCATAGAAGTCTCTGCCGATAGAATATTCCTTAACGTGTATTACAGTACGGAAGCTTCCATCAATGAATTCTACTTCAGGATACAAAGGCAGTTTTGCCGGTGGTTTCTTTTGAATATAGTATTCATCCCAATCTTCGCTTATGTAAACATGCGATGCCGTTTTACTTTCTCCTTCAGGATAGACAAAAATAACTTTGTGAAAGTCATGTGAATAAGCATTGAAATACTTTTCGCCAAACATATCACCATACACCAATTCAACATAACCATTGCCGGAGGCATTCAAATTGATTCTGACCTGTCTGCTAACTTCAAGCAATGATTCCTGATAGAGATTTACATCCTTCAGGGCTTTAGCTGCTGCATTAATATCTTCGTCAGAAACGGGCACCTGCTCCGCTTTGGTTTTATTCTTGATGATTGACTGAGGCTTCCCGGCAACGATTCCAAAACCTTCAGAAAACTCAAAATCTGCTTTGGTATAAATGCAGCTGCGATGTGTTGGCGACAGCTCACTAAGTAAAACCAGTTCTCGCCCGAACTTATTTCTATCAGTAAAGAAGTCAATGGTTTTGTACTTACCAAAATTATGGTTCGTGCCGTCCGGCTTCACCTCTTCAGGCACAGTGGTTTGAGGAGAGGAAAGTATATTCCAAATCCTGCCTAACATGGTTGCCTTCATGGGTTTTTTCTTATCCTCCATTACTCCACGGTTGCTTCTGCTTTGTCTTCAGTTGATTCAACAAGAAAGGATTCTACCAAGCCCGGGTAATCTTTGCCGGAGCATGCAGCAACAAATGCCGCAATAGTCTTTTCTTTGCTATCCTTCCGGATCTCAAATTTTCCTGCACTTACACACACATCACCTTCTTTGATTACCGTGTATTTCTTTTTCGCTGCCATGATTCTTTGCTTTTTAATGTAAAAAAGGGAATACCGTTGCCGACATTCCCCTAACCAAAATTGTTTCCTAAGAGTTATGCCGGAACAGGAATACTTGCTTCAGCAACAGTGCTTTCAATTGCATAATATCCAGTGTTTGCCTCGAATGCTGTAGTGATTTTGTTCTCGTCACTTTCTGTATTAGCACCAGTAACGGCTCCTTCAGATTGTGCAGGAAATAAGCCTACAAATGAATATGCTGCACTTGGATTAACACGAACACCTGCTAACCAGAACTTACCGTTGTTGTCCTTAATAATTGCTACCAAACCGCATAATGCGCATGCATCCAATTTCTCAAGAGCAATCAGCAACGAAGTCTTAATCTTTGGATTGATAAACGTTATTGTCTGCTTTACTCTTGGTTGCTTATTGACAACATTTCGCGCCTGATTAAAGAAAGCTGTGTCCGGTTGGAACTGCCACTTGAAAAACGTTTTAGTTGAAACCATTGTGATTGCTGTTACCTGTCTTGATGAAATAGTAAGAGAGGCGACATCATTCTTATTGGCGAACCATATCGTATCAATGCCGGCAACGTTGCCGTCTGCATCACAAGCCTCTGACCATCCCGAAATTGTACAGAGTATAAATGCTCCTGCGGTGCTTACAGTGCTTGCGATTTGTCCGGCAGAATAAAATACAACATTGTGCTTTGCGGTATCAACGCTTTTGCGTGTGGTTTCTTCAATCTTTGGAAGAATGACAGGCACTGTATTGGCAATGGATAAACCGGCAGTGAATACAATCACTGTGATCAGGCTAAGGAATTTGTAAATCGTTTTCATATTTCTATTTGAAATTTTACTTAGTGAAAAAATTATGCTGCGTAAACAGCAAGTTCGGGGTGAGCCAATTTTGCACCTCCAAAACGCAAGTGACCTTGCGTGTAGATGTTCTTTCTGTGGATGTCTGAGTAGATTCTCATTGCAACATCACCGCTTACCAAATCAGTAGCAACACGCATGTTGTTTGCAACTGTCAATAAAGCGCGGTGAGGTTCTGTCAAGTTGAACACCAATGGATTTCTCAATTCAGCATCCCACTCAGGATGTGCAATGATTATAATACCTCTCCAAGTCAATGTTTTGATGCCATCAATAACAAAGCTATTCGCCTGTTCTGTTCCAAAGGCTTCAAGGTACTCCTGGTAGTTGTTAGCTACTGATTGAGTGCAGTGAATTTCGTGCATGTTTAACGATGCTTGCAGGCCTTGCAAAACAAGTGTACGGTTGTTCCACAATCCTTTAAAAATATCAACCGATTCACCGCTGCTCAATGCGCTTCCTGAACCTGCACTGATTTGAGTTAAACGGCCTGCCAACACATCTGCATCAATGTTTGGAAACAAACCTTGCTTCAATGCATCATCAACAATATAGAAGTTTTCACTTCCTGAAACTGTGATGGTTAAACCAGGCTTTGCAAAAGAGGCAAGCAAAAACAAATCGTTTTGAATGCCCACGGCTACTTGTTGAGCCATTGCTTTTTGCAAAGCTTTATCTGCCGCTGTGCTGCCTGGCTCATAAAGGTTATTGCCTTCGCCAGTAAGAACCGCCTCCATGCAAGTATCAAATACTTCGTCTTTGCATTGAGTAAGTTCAACTTCCTTTCTCTGAACTGCGATTTCGCGCAATGTCAAAGCCATGCTACCTTTAGCAGAGAAGGTACAGCCGGAGTTGTTTTTCAGGAACTTAGAAGGCGCACCAAGAAAATACATGGTTGCTTTGTCCTTCACACCGCGCATCACTTTGAAAGTGCTGTTGAACACGTTGTCAGAAACGAAAACGGGCTTTAAAATTAGTTCATTTACTTGTTGGCTTGTTAAGTCCCAAGACATGCCGCCATCTGTTTTTGTTGCTCCCATATTTAGAGATTGTATTTTTTGAAAAGTTGTTTGAAAATTAGTTGCCGGTACCTGCACAGCCGCTTACTGTGAAGCTGCCTGAGCCGTTGATGTTTTTTAAAGGAATAAGTGAGCCTGTAACAGTAACAGCCAATGTGTCTGTTGTGGTGTCAGTATAAACCACTTCCACATCATCAATAAGCCCGTCAAGTGTTACTCTGATAGATGCTTCCAAGTCTGCTGCACCATCGGCACTAACAGGATAGCTTGCGGCATCCAATAACAATTCATCACCATCCCAATCACCATTCAAGTTGATTGCAGTGATTGCGGCTGTAACCGTTTGTGTGTAGTTGCATTTAGTTGCACCGCACTTGCACACATCAGCGCGGATTTGTAGTGTTCCTGCGTTTTTATCAGGATTGATAGTGAACTGGTTGTTTGCTAATTTTGCCATGACTGTTTATTTGAAAAGTTGATTGATTGAATGATTATTTTTTGAAGGTGTTTCTCACGAATGACAGACCTTCTTCCTCTTCACTTTCGCCACCGTTGTTTTCATGAATTGGTACTCCTGCTGAATTACCGGCTGACTTGCCTTTCTTCACTTTAGTCAGTTCATTTTTGACCTTGTTGAGTTCATCGCGGAGTTTCTTTTCTTCAGCACTCACTTTGTTTTGAGTGCCTTTCTTTTTCTCAGCTTCCAACAACTTTTTATTGTTAGCAATTTCCTTTTTGAGGTTATTAACAACATTGTTTGTGCCTTCGCCCGGGTCTTCTTCACTTGTAGTTGAAGTAAACGAAACAGAACCGTTTACGGTGGCAAGAACTGATTCAGTTCCTGTTACAGAAATTGACAATGAAGCACGGGCTTCGTCATAAGTTACCGTAACTGAATCTGCTGTGATAGCAGCATTCAAATCTGTTGCCAGGGCTGTAGCGCCATCGGCACTAACTTCATAAGGTGCATTAGGTAAATCAAGAGCAGTGCCGTCCTCCAATTCGATGCTGTCAACTGCCACTGTTACACTTGCTGAATAATCAGCAGCATTGGTAACGGTTGTTTCTTCGGCTGCTGTTGTAGCTTCCTCAACGTTTTTGATGAATACATCGGTAAGGTCTTTCACCTTTTTATTTGTGTCCTCCGGCTTTTCTTCAGTCTTGTCAGAAACTAATTTCATTCCAGCGGCTTTGATGCCTGCGAAGAATTCATTGATGATTGTTTGCGCTGATTTTTTAGTTGACATAACGTCTTCTGTATTTTGAGTTTGAAAATTTTGAGGAATTGCGATTTTTAGTTTCTCGGCTGATGCGAAGATTTTGAGCTTGCTGTTTGCTGAAAGCGGTTGAGCCGGTGTTGTTTTACCAACCAATCCCCAAGCCTCTGCTTCATCTGCATTCATCCATTGGTCTTTTGTCATTTGTGCAGCAAATTCTTCTGCTGTTTTCTTGCCGGATTTTGCAGCGTAGTTTTTTGAAATGCCTTCGTCAAATTTTGCAAGCGTTTCGTAGGTCTTTAAAATTTCTTCCTTCTTACCACCTGCCCATGTTGAAGTATTATGAATCAGAATGTAACCATCTGATGCCATAGTTGTATTCTCGCGAGAAGCTGAATTTCCTATTTCTGTTGCTGCACTGGCCACCATTCCGAAATAGTGAACTTTGATAGTTGCTCCTGTTTGTAAAGCCATGTTCTTAATGGCCAATGCTTCAAAGTAATCACCTCCAAGAGATGAGATATTAAAGTGAACTTCTTCTAACTTCTTGCCTTTGAATTCAGCAAGCACAGAATCTTTGGTAAAACCTTCGCCAGTCCACCAATCAAAGCCGATTTCTCCAAGCACATCAATAACAGCGATAGCATCTGTTGCTGCTGCTGAATTGATTAAAATAATGTTGTTGGAAATCCTTTTCACGCCACCAAAGGACTAATCATTTTGATTAGTAAATACTCAAAATGAGGTGGCGTTAATTATTTATGCCTTATCTGATGCTTGTCAAGAATGTAGAAACAAGTGGATTCAGGAATACTATACACAGCCTCAACGCGCCTCACAGCAGCAGTTTTTGATACATTGCATTCAACGGAAATTTTATTCACCTCAGATACAACCAATGCGATTTTAACCTCTTCCTTTGGAATGAAATTTTTATTCATGAGGAAGTTCAACAGTTCGGTAGTAGTGGCAACAATCCCTTTGGCCTTGCAGTATTCCGCAAAGCTTTCCAATGTGTTTTCCTTAAATTTATTTTCAACCAACCTTTCCTCCAATCCATTGCTGTTTAAATTCCAAAAACTTATTCTGAACCTTGGCAACACATAACCCACAAAACATATCTAACTCCTCTCCTTTCGGTGCGATATATTCGTTGTACAAATCACTCATTTTGCCACTTGCTTCCGGATTGCCTGATAAAGACTGAGGCAACAACACATCAATAATTTCAATCCTCTTTTCCAACGGCACTTTGTCCGCGCTTATCTTTTCCCAACTCATGATATAAATCCCGCTTCTCTTGTTTCTGAATCTTGCTTTTGTAAATCTGTTACTCTATCCACCGGCACAACTAACTTCATGTTGTCGATTCTGCTTTCCAAAACTGAAACCTGAGCACTCAATAATTGATTGGTTTGATTTACCTCTGAAATCAATTGCAATACTGCCGGATCTGCTGAATTACTCACAAGTATCTGCGGAGTGAGCGGCATCCCCATAACACTGTCTAAATCTCCACCGCTTGCCATGATACCAAGTCCTTTACCTCCGAAACCTCTGCCACCGCCTGCCTGATTGACTATTGAGCCAACTATTCGCGCAACAGGGTGGCCGCTGTCGTTGTGCGTTGCTAAAGCAATTCTGCGCAACACCGGATCTGAATTTACGCCCCGGGTGAAGATGTAACGGGACCTGCCGTTGTTGGTTTTAATCTCTCCGCCTTCAGCATTAAAGCGTTTGCCGTTGTACATGAAATCCACACCACCACCACCATGAGAAGGACCAGAAATAGCACCGGCACCAGATGGAATGCTACCTCCTGAGATATTAGAGATATCGCCACCTTTATCAAGTTTAGAAGCCGGGAATTGTTGTGAAGCAATGATTCCAATTTGTGCAGCAGTAGTTGCGGCAATTGCCACAGCTGCTATTGCTCCGGCAATTGGTCCCAACTGAAAAGCATTTACAATTCCCAATGCACCGCCTATAATTGCGTTTACAATGTTCAAAGCTTTGTTAGTCTCAAACTGCTCTTTCGCAATTTCTTCTTTCTCTCTCGCGGCTTTGCGCTCTAAAGCTTCAATCTTTTTTTTCTTCTGTTCCTCGGTTTCTCCGCTTTTTTGAATCGCTTTGATTTCTGCATTGAGTGCATTATCAATATTGTTCATCCTGATTTGGAATGAAGAATTGATTACATCCTGAATTCCTTGGACTGCCTGCGCAGCAATTTGCAAGCCTTCAGCAGCTTTATCTAAAGAATCCTTATCAATTCCCAAAGAAGAAGCAAGTGTTGCTCCTCCTGTATTGCTTGGCGGTTGGCGAAGCCGGGTAAGTGCATTCTCTAACTTCTGAATATTGTTTAACTCTTCCTGAGTCTTCTCTCCATCAACTTCAATCAGTTGCCGAGCCAAAGCAATCTGCTCTTCGAGAAACTTTATTTGAATTGCTTTCTTTCTATTTGCCTTATCCTGTTCCCCGGCAACAGATAAATCAATAGCCTCCAACTCTAAGTCTAAGGCCTGTTTATTCAACTCGATGGCTCTGTTGAATTCTGCTGTACGAATTGCAATTACTTCAGCAGCATATTTCTTGCGCTCGTCCTCCTGCTTCTTGCGCGCATCTTCATCAAACTTCTTCAGGGCTTCGTTTCGCTTACTTCCAATCAAATGAACCAATGCGAGTTCCTGAACACCGTTGCCTTTGATTTGATTGATTTTGTCATTGAATGACTTCGCCAATTTATCGCGCTCAGTCAACGAATACTCATTCAGCAATCCGGCAATAGTATCATTGTACTTCTTCCGTTCCTCTGCAAGTTTTTTCAGTCGTTCCTTTTCGCGCTCAACTTCTTTGTTTCTTTCCTCCTGGGCTTTCTCCAGCAACTGATTTGTTCGTGCCTGCAAACGCTCCTGCAACACAAGAGAATCACCTTCGAGCTTTGCGCGCTCCTGTATTTTTTCCTGCAAAAGTTTCAGTTCATCTTCACTGTAACGCTTATCATTTTCAAGCCGCTTACGAAGATTCAAAGCAGCTGCACTTGTGCCTTCTTCCAGTAGTCTAAGTTGTGCATCATTGAGTTTAAAAGAATTTCTGAACACCTTTTCGCGCGAAGCAATTTCTTCATCCACGCGCTTCACACCATCCTCAAATGCTTTCTTTTCAATCTCGTTTGCCTTACTGATTAAAGCCAGTCTTTCCTCCTCCGTTTTGGTTCTATCCTTAGAAGCAACAATCAATCTCTGAATCTCATTTCTGTAACGCTCTGATTGGATATTGAACGCTGCCTGCGTATCTTCTAAATCCCGGAGAGTATTAAGCAATTCAAGGCTATCTGCAACTGCCTGTTTGATGCTGCCGCCACTTATCAGCGCACCAAATGCAGCCTTCAAAGCAGTTACGCTACTTTCAACAGCATCAGCAACAGGCTTTAATGTTTCAAACGCTTTAATCAGTATATTGATTCCGGCAATGATTAACGGCAACCCGGTAGTTGCCAATGCTGCACTAAATCCTTTCACACCTCCTCCGGCAGCTTTGAAGCCATCTGTTGCGCCTTTTAATGCTCCGGTAACAGAGCCAAGACTTACACCTCCAATGCTTAATTCTTTGAAGGCAGTTTTCAATCCTTCGCTGTAGGCTCCAACGTTTCTTCTGTTGTCTCCAATAGCTGATTCCTGCGCTTTCAGTGTATCAGTAAGCCTCTTTACCTCTGCCGTCAGGTCTGCTGTTGGTGCTTTCAGATTCACATATTCAGCATTCAGCAACTTCAACAGCTCGCGGTTTTCTTTGATGCTGTTGTTCTCAAAGTGCTTTGCATCTACTCCTTCTTTTACCAGTGCTGCAACGTCTTTCAAATTATTTTTAGAAAGACTTAATTCCGCAGAAAGCGCAGCCATTGCTTCCTTATTTTCAATAATTCTCTCTTTTAATTTGTCGTATTCTTCGTAAGAGATGCTAACACCTCTTGTGTTAGCATTAAGCTCCTCCGTTAATGCCTCCGTCTCATTTTTTAAATCATTGTAGCTACTTACTGGATATGAGATACTGTCCCATAATTTTTGCTCCGCCTTTTTCGCGGCACTTACTTTATTGAGTTGCGATGTTAAAACTCCTGCTTGGTCTGAGAGTTGCTGATATTGAGCGCTGCCAAATTCGGCAACTCTCAACGCATCATTCACAGATTTCAACGCATTTTTGAGGCTGTCAATGTTTTTTATCTCGGTGTCTGTGCCGAGTATCTTTATACTGAATGCGAGTTCTTTTGCCATATTACTTATCTTGGAAAGTCAACGTATAAAACATGATTTGGGGCTAATAGATAGGAGTCTGAATTCTCTGTTGGAATATTGAATTCTAACAACCTGCATTGTGTTGACATATCTACCAAGGGATTCCACTTTGTTACTTCATAGAGTATAAAATCTCTGTGTTGAACAGTCTTTAGCTTCCTGAAATCAAGGTTTGAAATATCAAACGGGGACTGTTTAAAATAGCCCTTTAATGTCCTTGAATTCTTAATGCTTGAAAACAATTTTCCGTAAAGCTGAAAAGCCGTTCCATCCATAACAATTTGCTTCTGAAATTCCAGCTTTACCTTATCCTCATGAAACTCAGTATCAAGAATAAACTCGTAAGCAGCGATATCTACATGCTGATTTGAATAGTGAAAGTTCTTGCCTCCATCTTCATAAGCGTAATCACACAGATAAGCCAATGGTCTTTCCTTCATTGGGTTGCCATGCCACTCCCAAACAAATGCGTTGTATTCGTGAGAATTATTTCCATCACCTGCAATCGTGGATTGATATTCTGGTAAGCCATCAGACTCACCGAAATGCAGACCGTAATTCATTAATGGTTGATTCCATTTAACCCCGGCATAATATGCGATTCTTGGATTCCCACCACCTTGCAACTCGGGCAAATCTGTAGGATCAGAAATAGAATCAAGAATCAAAGGAACACTTAAACTTCTCGAGTAGTCATAATATTCAATTGCATTAGGATTCAGGGCGTACTTGTAGTTTGATATTATGAATGCTGAAAAGAAGCCTGAGAAGTAACTGTTCTCTGATTTACTTTTTATGTCAGCATCTTCAAAGCCGGAGGCATAGAATAAATTAATCTTTTTATCTGCCGGCTCATTACCTAATACATGCGTATAGTATGGCTCAATTATTCTGTTATAGCCATAGTTTGTGATATACAAATCAATGTTGTCCTGGCTGAAAATTTGATACTCGTCATAAAGTGGGTTGTAGCTTTCCTGTATAAATTCAGAAAGGCAATCCTGCTTTAATCCAACAGATTTTGATTTTTGTTGTTCTTCGCTGAACGGAGCAAATACATTCTCCTTTGATGTGTCTAACTTAGATGTCCAATTCTCTTTTGCAAAATTGCTTTTGTCTGAAAATTCTTGCAGAAAGAAATCATTAAACTGCTCAATGTAAATCTCACGCCTGCTACTAACCACATGAATTTGTAAATTAAAAAACTCGACTATACCCTTCAGATATTGCATGCAGGTTCTTTCATCTAATATCAGGTTGCTGCCAAGATTAACCTCACTTGGATTTGTTGCATAAAAATCCAAGTCGTTGTGGTAGGTAATAAACTTTGAAAAGTCAGCGCTCTCAATAAAATTGCTGTGAATCTTCCATCCTATGGACTTAAACATTTCTTCCACTACCCACCTTGCAAAATGCCAGTACCGGAAGTCTCCATAATCCATAAATAGCTTGTTTTGCGGAACGTTATTTTTCATTCCATAAAAACACATTGGCGAGGTGTAGCAATCCTCCCAAGTGTTCGCCCATGAATTCTCAACAACAGTTTGACTCCAATCCACTGTAGGGAACGGCAGCTCTATCAACTTCTTTTCGGAAAGCAAATCGCTCCAGTCTTTATTTTCTCCCTGGAACATCACTTCGTAATATTTAGGCTTAGAATCAAACACATGCGATTTGCCGCGCAGGAATCCGTTAGCAACGTTTGCACCTCCAACATTCAATCTGATGCCGCGCAGCTTAATGAAATCACTTATAGCATTGCCATAAGCACCTGTAGTGCCAAAGTGCTGAAACTTCAGGTTATTCTTTTTTGTCGCGGGAATTTTGAATGTATTGGATGCTGCGCCTCCGCGCTTTTCAATCTTTGATGGGTCCAGGAGAAAGAATGATAAGTCAATAGGGAATTCAGTGACATCATATAAGTCCAACGATTCGCCATCATCCATCAGCAACTCATAATAGTTTGTCATGTCCGCTGAATTGGTGTTTCGTTAGCTAATGAGATATTGAACTTTAATACATCGTTCTCATCTTTATCAAACTCAAAAGTTGCATCTTCAATCACTACGGGCATGTATCCCTCTTTAGATACATTTCCAGATGTGGAAGAAGTCGGAGTTAATATTGCAGCAAAATAATTAGCGGTTCTTTCTACCCAATGAAGAGGGCTTGAAACAAACTCTTCCATGAATACTTTTTCCTGCGGTGAAAGCTGCTCTGTGAAGTATTCGTAAGTAGTTTCTACTTCTACACTCTGCTTTCTTTTTCCATAATCTTTTAGCGTGTGAGGTATTGCCAGCGACTTTTTGAACTCTGTTGATTTGGTTTTAAGTTTTGGGTTAGTCTTTCTTACTGAAATCACATCTACCTTTCCAAAGCGATTGAGAAAGTGAATGCGTATTCTTTCATTGCAAAAGCATTCATCACACTCAACAAGATAAGTTCGCTTAGTAAATTCTACATAATCATCTTCACCATCTCCAAACTTCAAAGCAAATATTACCTCATAAGAAGCGGTGTTGGAAAGCAAAGGATCTCCAAACTTTGCCTCAATGTTTCTCGGACCTACTCCAAAGCTTCGGTTATATGTCACCGGTGCCGATTCTGTTTCTGAAATAATTGGAAGGTAAAGAGTATTTGTATTTACAACATTGCCGGCACCATCCTTTTCTTTAATCAAAAGGAAATTGATTAGTCCGTAATCTCTGTAGTAATGCAAATACTCACTATCGCCCCGGCACACACGCGAAAAGTCAGGCTTATTGGTCATTGGCAACCAACCAAACGTGCTGAATATTGAATATGAAGTGTATTTGTTGAGGTTGAAATGATACGCGCCTACAGGCGTTGTGGTGAATTGAAAAGAATCGTGTGCCATTGTTGCATTTATGACACGTGCTTTTTCTTCAAACAACAAATCAACAGCATCAGTAAATTGCAATATGCCATCTGCATCAGTGTAAGCGCCTTGAACTGTTCCTAGAATTGCAACTTCGCTCATGCTATCACCAAACTCACCGCCACCGCCCAGGAGATTCAAATCCACATCTAAGCAATCCTGAACAACTGTTTGGATGTCGAGCACATATATTCTGTAAGTGCTGGCCTGCGCTGATACAGTAGTAGTTAATTGAGATGCTGTAACTGTAGTGTTGTTCTGCGCAAACTTTCCGCCCTTCACAATAATGTTGAACAGTGCACCATAAGGAACTTCGCCAGCTCCATAATCGTAATGAATGCCGTCAATCATGATGAAGGCATAATTCAGGTACCTGTAAGCCGGATGAACAATCTGTTCTGGTCTTGATATAAGTGTTGCCATAGGTTATTATTCAATGCAGGTTGTCCACCAAGTGCCCGTGAATGTTTCTGATTCATTAGAAGAAAATGCCTCCTTTAGAAGTTGAAACTTTACTGCTGATGAACCTGTAATCAAAGATTCAGGTAATGAGAATGTCCATGAAGTGCCGTTTGAAATTGTTGCTACACTTGAATAAGAGCCGCCATCAACCGACATAATCAAATTAACCGTGGTAAGAAAGCCAAACACCAAACCTGTTAATGACATTTCTATCATTCCATCGCTTACACATCCGGATTGTTCAATGTTTGTAATGGCAAGAGTTTCGCCATCCGGCTCCGGCAACTCCATATTCAATTCACCACCAATAACAACCTGACCTAAGTATTCAAGTTTCTTTGCATCGCTTAAAGCGTCAAAGATTTCAATCGTTTCAAGCTCCACCGGAACTATCGAATATGTTGTAACGGCAACCTTGCGCCAACCTATGGTCGCGTTTTCAGTTTCAAGGGTTTCAATAATACTGTCTGCCAGTGCTGAAGATAAATTTCTCATGCTGCTAATGCTCTTGATTTAGAAATGTATTGCTGTGTATCATTGATTGCATCTTCAAGAATTCCGATTGCCCAATCAGTAATGATTGCTTCCACTGCATCGTTCACTTTGCCGAAAACATAGTTGTCCGTAAAGAATCCTGTGCGCCTTCCGTTGCGCGAATACAAGTAACTGTTGCGTGTTGGCATTCCTTCCTTCTTATGCTTGCGCGCAACTGCAAAAGCAATTCCTTTTGCTTTCTTCTCATTGCTTGCCATACCGCGCTGCATCACCCACTTTGTGAGTGCCATAATGTACTTCGATTGCTTCTTTCCGCTGCCAATCTGAAAAGGAATTCTACTAGCCGAAACGCCTTTGTCCTGATAAATTAGATATTTCTCAAAGCTCAAATCCAACCCAAAAGCATTCCCGAACTGCTGCACTGCATACACAATACTTTCAATGCCGGCACCGGTGTTGTTGTGCCCTTGCTGCGAAAATTCAAACGCAAGCGCATCAACGAGCATGTCGCCAATGTTATTAAGTCCGTGAATGATTCTTATACTCATGGTCTATCTAAAATTATATCTGATGAAGATTGATTTGTCATTGTTCCGTTAATGCCCCCTAGATAATCTGTCCACGCGGGAAAGTCTGCTGCACCGTTTGGAAATCTGTAGGCATTCGTGACTTTTTCTGCAAATGATAGAGTTCTAGCATCCTTGTATGGATTAGAATATAGTTCAGTGCGTTCAGTTGAATTCAATACTTTATTTATAAATATTGGATGATATTGATATCCCGATATGGGATTAGTGTTTGATGTTGTAATCCCAAACCTTAAAGCCGCAATTGAATTAGCGGTAGAAGGCGTTTGCCCTGTTTTATTAGTGGTAGTAACTAAAACATTGTTTACATATATGTTTGTGTTTGCGCTTGCTAAAGCCTGATTGTGCGTCCACAATATGTGATTCCATCCTGTTGAGTTTGGATAAACATTATTTACGGATACCGATTGAACAACGGCTGTTCCTCCTACTCCTCTATATATGTAAGATTGAATAGAACGAGAACGCGGCACCGCAGTTCTACTATCCAAAGCTAATGTAATACCAACATTAGCAGTCAAAGTATTGCAGCTATCAAATATAACTTGAAAAGTATTAGCATTTGGGTTATCAAACTTTACCCATACAGATATTGTAAAAGCGAAAGCACTTGTATTTGTTGCCCCGTGGTAATACTTAAAATCAGCCGCACTACCTGCTGTAACGTAATCATTAACACCGTCAAAACGAACGGAGTGTGAATTGCCAAACTGACTTAAAAGAAGTTTTTTTCTACTACTCATTATGTTTGATTCAATATACCATACCTAACTGCATTGCTGGCAGTTGCATAAATCAAAATCTCATTGGGTTGATTGATTTTATAGCCTCTATCACCAACATAAACTACTGTTCCACCTGTAATTGTTGGGATAGATGAATGTTGATGCCAAACAACTACTTCCGCGCCAACAACAGCACCTGTGTAACTGATAGTGATATTGCCCGTTTCTGGTGTTGTTCTGGTACCATAAAAAGCGTCTGTTTCTAAAGTGATTGCAGTGCCTGATCGTTGAACAGGAAAGTTTCTTTTTAAATCTAAGGCTGATTTTACCCCACCACTTTCTACAAGGTTTGCACTGCTTCCTGTTGGCGTAGCATCAACATCCTTAGTTGTCAAATCTTTATTTCCATCCACAGCAAGAACTTTACTTGCTGTTACACTTGAAAAGCGCGGTGCAAGTGTGAATATCTGTTTTGCTGCCCATGTCCATGGTAACGCAATAAATCTCAATATCCCGAACCAAAATTTTTGAGCAGTAACAATATCAGCGTTATTGCTACTCAGTTCATTTTCAATGTCAACCTGTGAAACAATCTTTGCAATGCCTTTTACACTTTCCGTGGATTGCTCTCTGTTGCTTTCAAGTATCTGCCAATTTGAAGGTGTTTGCCCGGGAGTGTCAACTTGCGCAATCAATAATTCTTCACCATCTATAACGATGGCTCCAATTGTGCCGGCACTAAGCCTAAATGAATCGCCCTTTTGAATTGCCTGCCCATTATATGTAGTAGGATATGAACCTACAGGCGTGAAAGCTTGCGCTGCTTTTAATGTATTGTCAACTAAGCCGTCAACGTAGGACTTAGAAACTGCTTCATCTGCATTAACAGGAGTAGGCAAATTCCTTAGCCTGTTGCCGTTCATATCCACTTCACCCATGAAGAAATTATCCTGTGAACGCGCCTGCTCTAAAGATACTAAGTGTGGATTATTATTGTCGCTAGTGTGTGCGTATAGGTCTACAACATCTGCCTTATCAGAAAGCAAAGTATCAATCTCACTTTCGGTGTAATACCTGTCATCATGATTATGTACAACCAAAGCATATAGTCCAGCATGATCGCCCCATGAATATGCTTCATTCCAATTGTCAACCTCTGCAACAGTGCTTTCCCATTCCTCAAACAAAGGCTCGCCTCCTCCCGCCTGCACTTCCTCCCATGAAGGTAACTCTCCAGGACCGTTTGTCTGAAGCACATAACCCGCCTGCCCGGGGTTGATGCGCGCCCACTTGCCGCCATCCCATGCGATTATAGTCCCGATGGGAATACTAGCAGAAGGAGGCAATGGATTAGGAGAAATGAATGAACCATCTAAGCACGCTACGGGAATAGTAATAGAGAAATCAAATGAGGTAATAACCAATCGCTTGTTAGCGATATCGAACATTGAATCTGTTTCATACTTGCCGCCATTCGCTAAGCTGAATTTAGGTTGTGACAGCCATCCAACACGATTGAATTCTTTGAGCATTTGAAGCCCCATGAATTCAGTATCGCGCCATATTGCTTCGCGCGTTCTCTTTGCATAGGTGCTATCATCAACGTTGTTTCTGTCATAGCCGTAAAGGTCAGCTATGTACATGGTGCACTTAAAAATTCTATTGCCGGTTTGCTTTCCCTCTTTATCAATTTCACCGGAACTTACAACAGGCTCAAACATGCACATTGGAAAATCCAACTTTACATCGCTGGCATCTTTGCCGGCTTCATTCCATTTCTCTGAATAGAAATATTCCTTCCTGAAGAAAGACTGTTCTAAGTTATCTGTATTCAGGTCAGCAAGAAAGCCAACGCCAAAACAATGCACTGATCGCCACTCTTCACTATTAGAGTGAACAATTGCAATGTCTCTGAAAATCTCATATATGCTGGTACCGTCCATTATTCACTCAGGTAAAAGTTTTTTTCATTTTGAAGACTAATCCAGTCAAGTGCTTCGTAACACTCTGCCATTTGTGCGCTATCGTTGGCAGAAAAACCCGTCTGTAGAAAGAGTTTGCTCTCTGCAATTCTTTCAAGTACAGTTCGAAATCCATATTTTTTCCAAAGCTGAATCCCTCCGGAATTGCGAACCCCTTTTGTTTGAGGGTTAAAAACAGGCTTAAATCTTTTTGATAGGTGTGTTTTCGACTGCTCAAAAAAAAAGCAAGATTGAGGGCTTCATCAAGTGGTAACTGCTCAAATTCCTTTGCGCGTTGGGCTATGAACTTTTCTCGTTCAAGGGATTTCAACGGCAACTCCTCGCCCTGCCTCTTGCATAGAATAGCGATGATGTGTGGCAACACTGCCCACTTGCTTTCACCAAGCTGCTTCCAATACATTTCAAACTGCAAGGCCTCTAATGTGTCAATGATTCTTGAGCCCTTCATGAACTCCACTTGATTGACAAGCGGATTCACCGGAGCAGGAGGGTAATAATATTTTTCCTCCCCAAGTTGAATACTGTCTTTTGTTTCATTCCACCTGAATTCATCAATAGATGTATTGACTACTTTATGAATGAAATGAATTTCTTCTTCGCGCAGCTGCGCAATCATTTCCTCGGACAAACCTGTCCAGAACTTTGCAAAATCATAAAGCCACTCCATCCACACCACCGATATTTCAGTAGGTGAAAAAGTGGCAAGCAATTCAATCCTTTCCTCTTCTGTTGCATCCTGATAAGCCTGCATGGTTGCAGGCTTTTTTAGTGCAATTGTGTTTTGATACTCAATGAATCGCTTCAATTTAATATCACCAATTGTTTGAGGCAAAGAGAACTGAACTGCCTGCCTTGAAGTGCGATGTGTAGCTTCGAGAATCAGCATTGATTACTCTTGTGTTTTAGCTGGTTCAGGATGCAATGCCGCGAATATTTTATCTGCAAGGGTTGCCTTGGTGTCCTCCTCAAGAACTTCAATAGTTGAGCCGTTTTCATTCAACTTATTGATTATTAGAATTTGCGAATCCTTGCTGTATTTAGTACCGGCCAGCTGTTCAACCGTTTTACTTTTAAGCGTTTCAAAAAACGCAGCATCTTCTTCGTCAACCTTCACCGCCTTTTCTTTAGTGTTGTTATCAGGTTGTACTAAATCAGCCTTAGTTACTACCTGCCCGACAGGAACATGGTTAGTGTTTTTGGCAATGCTTTCACCATTTGTGATAGTGCTTCCGGCAGCTTTCACCACCTTTCCAACACTAGACTCACCTCTCGGTGTTGCCTCATCACCTTTAAGCGCAGGATTGAACAAAAGGATTTTTAACGGCTTGGAGATAATCAGCAAACGGCTGTCTGCATTTCCATTGCCGTCTTTAATAAGTTTTTCTACTACTCCGCTAACGCCTTGGAGTAATTCAACAATATCCTCTACTGTTGGCTGGTCTTCGTTTGTAACGATTTCTGACATAAAAATGTTGTTTAAGTAAAAAATGTATGAGAACACGAAGTTATCAAAAAGATTATTTAATAATCAAATTGATTATTATTGCAGCGCGGAGTGGAACAGTTGGCAGCTCGTTAGGCTCATAACCTAAAGGTCGCGGGTTCGAGTCCCGCCTCACGCAACAGCGCAGGAGTACAGTAGTTATACTCAGCAGGTCTCCAAGAGCCACTCAGCAATGGGTGGCTTTTTATTTTGATGTAGCCCAACTCAAACCGAATCTTGGTTTCAATAGGAATACCATTCGCATCATTATCATGTCTGCATAGTCCGGGGAACGCCCCAGCACCTCTTTCATTGTTGCTTTATCAATGATGCGCAACTTCTTATCATCATCTGTTTCAAGGCGCTTCACCTGGTCTAACTCCTGAATAATTATATCCTTGCTTGTCTTCACTCCAATATACATCATTGAAGTGTTCACCATTTCAGCAAGTTTGAAATAGCATTGTGTTTTAAGGTTTGCATAATTCTCATCATCGATAGGCTTCGCATTGTTGTGGAATGCAATCGCGCCTTTCAAATAACCTTTAAGGAATGCTCCCAAACCGTCAGCATCATAAGCAATGTTGCTGCGCGGTACCTGATGCAGATTTGCATACATCTTTATTGTTTCCTCAACTTCTGGTCCTTCGCACTTGTCGAACACTATTATATCAACCAACCGCAACCCATACCACACGCCAATGACAAACTTATCTGCTCCATGCAATGCAATGTCCGCGGTGATGTATCTCTCGCCAGCAGGAACAAAACTATTAGTCCACATGTCGGTGATGGATTCATAGTCAATCAGGCGCAGCGGATCATCATCATACTCCCAATTACCATAAAGCAATCTTTGCTTCTTGCTGTTGTCTGTTATCGATAACAACGCTTCCTGATACTCTGATTCTGCAAATGGATTATCGCCACTCAGTGCCTGTATAAACTTCTGAAATGGCTTAAGTGCATTTGCTTTGAAGGGCTTATAAAATGTGGTGTAAAGCCAATTCTTTTTAGGGTTACAGGTAATGAACAGCTTCCGGAGCAATCCGTATTTATCATTCAAGTGCCTGCCTATACGTGACTTCAATGTGTCATAAGCACCAAAGTGAGTTTCTCCACCTTCCTCTATCCATCCACCTGTATATTCAACAGAACCGTAACGCTCATACAACGGATCTGCCGGAAGAAAGCGGAGGTCTAATAAATCAATCCTGCTGCCATTTGCAAACTCAAGGTAACTGCCTTGGCTCCTGTACTTGAAATCAACATCTTTCTTGACTCCATGCTTCTTCGCCACTTTGAAGAAGGTTATCAAAGTAGATTCGCGCAACCGCTTCAACTCTTCCCTGCCTATAAACCATTTAGTCCCGGGGTAACTAAGACACATGGACATAAGCCAGGCACAACCCGTCCAACTCTTTGCACCTCCGGCAGCACCTCCATAAAGAAATTCAACTGTAGTTTTGTCTGTAAGGATTTTTAAAGCCTCTTCCTGCTTTTTATGCTTCCTTCCCTTTTGACAAGTGATGTGGTCGAAATTACCACGCTTGAACAATTCGGTTTCGATATCAACAAGGTTGAGAGAAAGCAAATCATTTATCATCAACCTTTTCTTTCATCTGCCTTAGTGCAATTAAATCTTCAACTGATAACTTAGACAGGTCTGATGAATTGATAGGTTTACCTCCGCTGGTAACATCAAGCTGCTTCTTATCTCCAACACCAAACATCACTTTGAAAAACAACTCCGACCATTCCCGGCTCTTTCCTTCAGCAGCCTTGGCAGCAAGTTGAAACAATGCAGCATCAGCGAAAACAGAATACTTCTTTTTGAGCGTGTCAAAGTCCGGCTCCTGAGTATGCTTCCACACAGTTACAACACTCAAACCGGTTTTTTCGGCCACCTCTTTGAGTTTTGGAGTTCTGCGCTTCTCCATCGCAATGGCTATGTAGTTAGAGTAAATGAGTTCATTGTTATGCTCCCAGTCTGCTCTACGATTTGACTCTTCCTCCTCAGGTGTTAATTCAGGAAACGGAGGTTTCTTAGCAGTCTTTTTGATGGACTTCTTTGCCGGCTTCTTATTGGCTCCCTTGCTTTTAACTTTGTTAAACTTTTCTCTCATTTTGATTTCACTGCTTTCAGTCCTGAATATGCTTCCCAACGTCTAACTATCACATCGCAGAAAACAGGATCCAACTCCATCAACCTGGCTTTTCTTTTCATCTGCTCACAAGCCATAAGTGTAGAGCCGCTGCCACCAAACAAATCAAGAACGATGTTGTCAGGAAAACTGCAACGGTTCAACGGCTTCTCATGTAAAGTGCAAGGCTTTTGTGTCGGGTGAACATAGTTCTGACTCACTTCACGTGCCACAACCCAGGTGTCTGTGAAGTCCATCAGGCTATCAAATATTTTCCTGTCGGCAACTTCTTTATTCAGAATCTCCGTCATGTTCCTGAATTGATTGTTCAGGGCCGGGCTTCCCTTGGTACCATAAACACATGGTTCAATCAATCTGTGAAAAGCCATTTGCAAGACTGGGTTGAAATGGTCTTTAATCCAGAAGGCAACGCTTTTATTCATAACACCTAACATCCTGAACGCATCTTGAACTAATCCAATAAATTTAGG
>Ga0247839_1001747_pt1 | contig 34628 bp, 22 predicted proteins | sample LaCruzMarch2015__6_FD_192405 | JGI IMG/M metagenome (GOLD analysis project Ga0247839, IMG submission 192405) | Freshwater microbial communities from meromictic Lake La Cruz, Castile-La Mancha, Spain - LaCruzMarch2015_16m | ecosystem: Environmental > Aquatic > Freshwater > Lake | place: Spain... | reverse complement strand
CAAGATGCCGCGGTGCCTCAAAGCGGGACGCGAATTCGATCGGATAGGTCTCTTCTTCCTCAAGGTAAGGCCAGGCGACCGCGAGAAATTCCGGCAGGTCGATCCAGCTCCAGCGGATGCCTTGTGGCTGGCCCGCGTCGCCGTACGGGTTGCCCCAGATCAGGGTCGTGTCAACCCAGATTTGTAGGTCACCCCAGGTGCGGCCCACCGGGCCGCCGCTGCCGTAGTCGTCGCGCCAGTGGAGGATACAGCGTAGCGCGCCGGGTTTGCCGAAGACCAACGGGTCGCTCAAGATCGCTTTATCGGCCATTTCTGTTTCAGCCATTTCTTCAAACGGTCACTCTCGTCCACGGCTATGGCCTGGGCCTCGAGCCGGCGCAGAATATCGTCCGGGATATGGTGCGCCGCGACCGGCCAACCATGCCAAGTCGTGCCGCCATCCGACGTACGTGCCTGATAGACGGCACCGTCATGGTAACTCCAGAGTCGAAACGGGATATCGGGCTGTCGTGACCTGTACTCCTCGATCGCATTGTCGAGCAGTTCCTGGGCGGCTGCGAGAGAAAAGCCCTTGGGGCATTTACCGACTTCTTCTCCGTACTCGTCGACGATCCGGGCCTCGCGGCCTGTTCCCCGATGCTTCGGTCTGCTCTCGCCCTTGTCGTACTTGTATTTGTGTGGCAGCTCGGCCATCGGAATTCTACGCCGTCGAATATTTCCGTTGCGTGGATGCTACTTCCGTGGGATTCACGGCGGCAACTGTTGGATCGGGTCTCCCAAGCTTATCGTCGATCTTGTATTTCGTTGCGGTACTCTGCCTGTCGCGCCAGCCAGGTGCGATAGACGCTCGCCCATTCACCGAAGTCCAGTGTCCAACGGTCGTCCTCCGGCTCTTCGCCGTTCATATAGGCAGGATAGAAAGTCTCGGAGCGCAGACCATACGTGCGCTCGAAACCGAGCAAATCCTCCTCCAGCGCGTGATTATCCGAAAGAATCTCGAGGTGTTTCATCGCCCGAATCTTCAAAGCTTGAGTGTTGCGGTTGCGCTTGGTCGGCCCATAACCTTTCATGCAGGCTCCAAGGGTTCGGCGGAGCGGCGCCGACCGGTTGCGTTTTCCGGAGGTAGGCGCCGGTCCGAGTCGGCGAGCCCCTCCTGAACCTGCGCGCGCACTTCCCCTAACTTCCGTTCCTGCAAGGCCCGCTTGTGTCGTCAGTCGCGCAGAGCTTCGCGGATGATCTCACTGCTGGAGGCGTACTCGCCGGCCTGCACGGCGCCGCGCACGGCCTGGGCCATCTCGGTGGTCAGTGTGATGTGATACGTTCGATGGTGCTCATGAGTATGAGGTTATCATGGCGGCGTTGCGAGGAGGCCGGCCTTCGGGTGTCCGTTGGGTGGTCGAGAACCTGGACGACCGGTGCTGAGGTGTCCCACGGCCCGGCCGACGTCGTCTCGTGACGACCTGGCCCCGACGCGCCTTAATCTATTTCAGCTTTCCCCCAGAAGTCTCGCGGGGAGTGCTATCAGAAAACGATTTCGTGGTACGTCCCCTATTTCCCAGGGTCTGCTTCTGGTATCTACTTTGTATTAGATGCGCCCGGCCGATAATCCTTTTTGCGAAGTAGATCGCCGCGCTACGGATGTTCGCCGGGCCTTACCGCGCTGAAATTTCCGTTTCGTGAGCAGACCCCTACTTGTCTTCGGGCGCTGACAGGTTGGCCTCCAGGTCCATGCGCTCGTGCAGGACGCGGACAATCTCAATCTGACCGTTGCCGCTCTGACGATAAAAAGCAATGTGCTTTTCAATCTGGTGCTTGCGGTAGCCAGGGCGGATGTCGTCGCAATCTTTCCCCAGCAGCGGATTGTCCGCCAAGGCACGAAAGCCGACGTCCAACAACGTCAGATAACGGGTGCGCTGATCCCGGCCCCAGGTGGCTTGGGTGTAACGACCGATGGCCTTCAAGTCAGCCTTGGCCGCCTCGGTCAGCACAAACCGGGGCATCAGTGCGTACTTTCGCTGTCGAGTTCAGCCAGCAACCCGCTCAGGGAATAGTCGGCCCTGCCGCTGGCTTCACCGTCCGCGAGCGCCTGACGCAAGGTAGACAGTTTCAGTTCGTGTTCTTCCAGAAGCCGTAAACCGGCTCGAATCGCCTCACTGGCCGAGCCGTAGCGACCTTGGGCAACCTGCTCGGTGATGAATTGCTCGAAGTGAGTACCAATGGTCACGCTGGTGTTTTTCTGCATGGGGGCTTGCTGTCTCTGACTGGATATACCACAAAGTAATATTTCTTGGTACTTTATGCAACCATGTGGTTCCGTTACCCTTGGTGTAAAACCTCGTTCTGGGGTCACCGCAGAAAACGAAATATTCGCAACGGCAAGCGGAAGCGCTCCCGCGTAGCCTGAAGCGCAATGCGCGGCCACCCCACGGTCGGCCTGGTTCTTGACCTTGCTGCGTTTGCCGCTGCGTAGCGCCCGAAGAATTAGATACCTTCTCGCAAACCGCGCAGTGGCGCGGCATGGCGGCGGCGTGCGTTTGATACCGATGACTTAGGGGAAGTGTATCAAGGCCGCCCGCGAAACCCCAAAAAATCGCCCAAGAGCGGCCCTCTGGACCCCCGCGGACGCCCGTTTTCGGCCGTTCTGGGAGGGTCCCTGAGACAGAATTAAGCGTTCTGTATCACGGGACACCAAGACGGGGGCGCACCGCGGCGCCGATCCCGGGTAGTAGCGGGCTCTTTCATGGTTGACCCAGACGCGATGCGGTGCTGGCGTGTCCATGTCGCCAAGTCTAAGCTCCACGAAGGTTCAGCTTCTGAGCCTGCGACGGCCGTGTATGGACCCGGCGACCCCAGAGGAGGGCGCGAGGCCGGTGTGATATCCTCAGTTTCGTGAGTAAGATAGAGCGCATTGTGGTCGACACTAACGTCTTCGTGGGCGCTTGCCTCGGTGCCGGGGCGTCCAACGAGGTCGTGGCTGTGTGCTTGCGCGCCGAGGCGATCCCACTCCGAATGTCCCGGACGAAGGCGATAATCACTTGGTGGAACTCGCAATCGCCGGGGGCGCTCAAGCGATCGTTACGCGGAACCTTCGTGACCTGTTGCGGATGGAGCTGCGTTTCCCCACACTCAAGATTCTGACGCCAGAAGGCTTTCTACGAGAGGTACGCCGATGACCGCGCTGACCCTTGATCTGCCCGACGAGAAGCTGCGGCGCCTTAAGGTCATCGCCGAGGCCCGCGGCACCAACATCGCCCAACTCTTCGAGGAGATGTCCACTGCGGTGCTCGCGGAAGCCGATGCCGAGGCCCGGTTTCGCCAGCGTGCACAACGGGGCGCCGGACGAGAGGCGCGCGGCCTGATCTGAGAAACACATTCGGTGGCGTGTTGAACGCCCCCGAATGCCTCCCTATTATGTCCTGGCAGTGAGGCTCTGCGGCTCGCGCCCATGCCAAAGAATGCGACGGCGCGGTATTCCCCCGGTCCCGGGCTATGAAAGGCCGCTACGTTGGTAGGATTGGGAGCGTCCGTTTTAGCCAGGCATTGTGCGAGCGAAATAGCCCAAAAATGAAACTGTGCTTGTTGTGTAGGAAAGAACAGGATCGCCTTGCCACAGCGCATATATTTGCCCGTGGCTTCTTCAATAAGTTACCTGGCAAGACGTGTGTAGAAAGCGTTAGCCTTTCGGATAGCAGCCGAAGGAAACTACCAAGCGCCCTATACGACAACGAGATCATCTGCGATGATTGCGAACACGGCGTCATGGAACCACTCGACAGCTATGCCATAAAGATTGTCCGTGACAGAGAAGGGATGTTTCGCGTCCCACTCCACCCGGAAACGCCTATGAGTTTGCTAGTTTTCGATGGTGTCGACAAACGGATGATTAGGGCCTTCCTTGCTTCGGTTCTCTGGCGGTGCAGTGTCTCAAGACAACCGGAGATTTACGACATCTCCGTCGGGACCGTTTACGAGCGAAGAATCAGAAATGATTTGCTTCACAACGGCGACTTTACCTACGTTGATATGGTTCTTTTCTACCTTGCGCATCCCATGCACGGAGCATTCCTTCTGCCTACTAAGAAACGACTCAAGCCTTTGGATGCTAATAGGGACTGGCAGACGATCAATGGATGGATTATTCAATTCCCCAACATTAGCCTCACCGTCTCGTTGGACAAACGGCCGAATCCCCACCGCGTCTTTCTCTCGCTCGCGCCTGATCTGACAGGAAATGCAGAGGACCTTCTCGCGTCTACATGTCTCAACGCCGATGCAAAAGAGCACCACCTACTGGCATTTGAAACCGAGACACAGGACAATCACATGGAATATATTCTTTCGGCCATACGACGAAGAGGAATGGAGTCGCACAACAAGACTATTCAAGCGAGGCGGTACCGGAGCACCTGATGCGCGTGTCGTGGTGAACGGTTGAGTCCGCTCACGATTCGGGGCAATCGGTGAGCGCCAAGGTCCCTGCGGCAACAATGGAACTGAAGATGGACATATTCCCTCGTTCGGCTTTTGATACGCACCAGAAACAACCTGTCTCAGACGGCCATCTTGCGGACTGCATCATACCTGGTAGCACCCAGAGTTTGCGAACGTGAACCCGCTCGTAGTGCACTTCCTTCCGTCCGTCATTCTTGGCGTGTTTCGCTACGATGACGAGATTTCTTCTATATCAATGTGCCCGCAGGATCAGCGCGAGGAGGCATACGAAACCTTCACTCAAGGAAAATTGCGCTTCTTGCCGCGAAATGTCGAGCCGAGTATTCGGCGGCAAGTGACGGTGGCTGATAATTATCATTCCTTTCAGCAAAGCCAAACTGGGCTTGATCGCGCTATTGGAAAAGGAGTTAAATCCAACAAGCGCGCAGTTGAGTTTTTTGCGCGGCACGTAGGCTATTTTGACAACGCCATTGACGGAAAAAAATTGGCAACAGAAAATCAGTTTGCAAATTCCGAAAATTTCCTGGAAATTCAATTTGTCAAGAAAGTCCTCGCTCCGCTATTAAACGACGCAGGACTGCGCGCCATTCAACCCCAGCGGCAGGTTGGGCCATACCGCCTAGACTTCGCGCTAACGAAAAGCATTGCCCCTAAGCTAGCCATTGAGATTGATGGCTTTGAAAAATTTCAGACTCGGAAGGATTTGGATGGCTTCATAGAGCGACAGAATTATATTACGAGAGAAAAATGGACTCTTTTCCGATACACCTACGCTCAAATTATGGATAGACCGAATGAAGTAATCCGCGATTTGCACTCGATCTTGCGAGGCGTCCCTGAGTATCGTGACTTTCTCGAGATCAGCGTTTCCCAGCACACCATCTTTACCCAGGACGGAACACCCCGCGCGGCAGGATGGGGTTTTGTTGAGATCGTGAATGATTTTTATCGAGTACAAAACTGTTTTGTTCATATCGCGCTCCACAAGTCATCGGCGCCAAAACAGATCAACCTCAGCGATAACTTTTCGTTCGACTTTCCCTTCGTGGCAACCGCGATCAGCGAGCTTTTTAAGTTTCTCGATGCGGTGACTCATCTATTAGATGTAGATTTCGATCTGCCGAATGTTACCGTTCACACAGCCGCCAACTCGTCCTCCGATTCCACGGATATACACTATCGCGTTACGGTAGTCCCGCAGAACACTACGATAGACGAAGTTTTCGATGAAAACGCAGTAAGACGCCTTGTTCACAACGTACCCACTCCTCCAACTCTAGCCGAGTGCGTAAAATTTCGCCCTAATCTCACCGAAGATCTAGATGATGACTGCATCGCCGGACTTGACTATTTCACAGATACGATATTCCGCTATACGTCTGGCACCAAGCCATTTCAAAATCGCGTATTACATCGTATCTTTAATGGCAACGACGTCTTCGGGATTGCGGCAACCGGGAGCGGTAAATCTCTTTGCTTTTGGCTTCCTGCGTTACTCAAGCCGGGCCTGACAATAATAATAGCGCCTCTGCGCTCGCTAATGCGTGACCAACGTCTATCTCTGTTGCGATACGGTATCGCTTGCGCAGAATTTATTAACTCTGATGTTGAGACACCTCTCCATCGACGCTTTCTCGAAGAGGCGAAGCTTGGCTACATCAGACTGCTCTATGTTGCCCCAGAACGACTTCGCATCAAGAGCTTTCTCGACGAACTTCATATCCTACGAGATTTGATCCCAATCAATTTTCTGGCTATTGACGAGGCGCACTGTATTTCTGAGTGGGGTCACGACTTTCGACCATCCTACCTTAAGGTACCCGATCTGCGAGCAGCGCTAATTACAGAAGGTCGGAATCCGCCTCAACTTATTGCGCTGACGGCTACGGCCGGAGAGAAAGTCACGGCTGATATTATTAAGATTCTAAAATTGGAAAAGCAATCTGGAGATGTAGTGCGCGATAAAATCGCGGACAGGAAAAGTTTCAGCTACCAAATCGCTGCGTTTGAGAGCACGGCGAATAAAACCCAAGCCTATCAACAGATTCTCGCCGAGACGATACCAAAAGCCCTAGCGTTTCCTTCACTGGATCAATTGTTGGCGGCGCGAAATGATTACAATGAAAAGTCGCTTGGTATCGTGTTCTGCATCTTTGCTGACCCGCACGGCAGGTCTTCGATAAGAGATGGCATCGCCCATTACCTTTTCGAAACAAAGAATCTGATCGAATCAGGAGAAGTTTACGAAGGGAACGCGAACGGAACGCTGGGTACGCCTGTCTACCAGTTAGAAGCGTTCTCCAAGGGACGGGTAAGAGCGTTTTCCAGCACGCCTCCCAGGCTTTGCCCACGATGCTTTTATTACGGTTTTACGAAATCAGGAGTGATTTTTGATGACCTTGATGAAGAGTCAGATGAAACAGGGAGAAAACCACTGGCGTCGCCTATAGCAAAAGTTGAACCGCAAGTATGCTCTCGTTGCAAAGAGCGGTTTGATGCAGGGGACGCCATTTCCCCAAGTGGTTGGGATATGCTCATCAGGAATAACCAGACCGATTTCAAAAATGGCCGATTTGATGTTCTGGTGGCGACAAAAGGATTCGGTATGGGCATTGATAAGAGTAGTGTCCGTTTTGTTATTCATACTTCCATGTCTGGTGGAATAGAGGCTTGGTACCAGGAAATTGGTCGTGCGGGACGTGACGATGAACGCGCTCACATTGTATTGCTTGTTGAGCCTCCCACCACGGATTGTCGTGAATCGCTTGTGAAATTGCCGATAAAGCAACCACCCTGCGATTACCTGAGCGGGTGCCGATATGGAAAAGAGGCTCTTTGCGATTACGGAAAACAGCACGCGTTCATCAAGAGAAGTTATCCAGGCATAGAACATGATGCACTGCGCGCACTGCGATTACTCGGCAAGATGCTGTTCACGTTGAATGATGGCAGTCAAGGCTGGGCCAAGGTACCGGCTTCCAATGCTCATATTTCTCGTATCGAGCTTTCCCTTCATCGGTTGATGGTGCTGGGTGTTGTAGAAGACTACTGCATTACTTACGGCTGGCCCCCGCACTTTGACGTAAAGATGCACTCGGTGATTCTTGCCGTGGATGATCCTGAACGAAGAGAGGAAATTGAGAACCACCTGCGTGTAGCCCGTAACCGTATTACTCTATCGGTGCCAGCAGTGAAGCTGCGCCCGCTCGATCAGTGTTCGGAGACAATTCTTAAGCTAACAGCCTATCCCTTCCTGTCGTGGTTTTACGGGGCGGTATATCGCGGATTGGGCGTGCTACTAAACGATAGGTACAGCAGGATATTGACGATGCGTTACGATATGCTCTGGGGTCTCTTGGATGTAGTTAGCACAAAGAGTTGTCGTCGTCTTCAAATACTTTCGCCGTTTCAGGATAAAAACTTCCTGCCTAGTGACTATCGATGCGGGTTATGCGATATCTGCAATCCGAGCTTGGAGGGTTTTCCGCAAGTTTGCAATATGCCAGATATGACTAGCAGCAGCGATCTGGACGCAGAATTTGAGAGACTCATCGCCGGACATTCGTTCGAACTGCGGAAAATGGATGAACTGGTTGATGCACTGGCGGCAAACTTTGCTGTAGCGAAATACCGCCGGGCATGGAGCGCTCTTGAAGGAAATCCTACAAACCTCTCGGCGCTGTATTTTGCGGTTCGCTTCTCTCCTTCCCATGAGCTTGCCGGGACGCTCAAGCGCCTGTTACTGACCGCAAATCGGACTTTGGCACTGGGGCAAATGGTTGCCCTGTACAGAAACATTTATCGGCGATTGCGGGGACAGCAGAATCTCCTAAGAGGGTTTCTCACGGTTCTCAATGAGAGCGGGTCCTCCTGTGACGCTCTATCGGGCTGGGAGTTCCTTGCGAAAGAGGCAGCCAAAAAGAGAATAGATGGAAGCGATGCGACTTCTATGATGGGTGAGTGTCTAGAGTTCTTTGTATTTGTGGATCGTGAACTTGCGGACAGCGCTCAGCGTTTGGAAGACAAGGTTCAGTATTTGGAGAACACTCTTTATGCCTGAGATCACCAGTGTTGAGGCTGTCCGAGAAAAGCTGCGCCAGTTTGATGAAATGGTGACCGGTGCAATAGGCGCTGCGGAAGCGCTCGCGCGACTCAAGACCAGGGCCGACGATATTTTGTCGAGCATAAGTGAGCGCTATGAGATTAGCACGGGGTGTCTTAAAGATATCGAAGACAAGGTATCCTTGTTGCGCGAGTTTGAAAACTGTTGGCATGACCTGAGAGGACGGGTCGAAGCCACTCTTGTACAGTCGAATGACGCGCAGGCGACGTTAATGGACCAAGTGTCTTCAGCAATCGCAGGCTTGGGCGCGGAAGTTGCGAGAGCCGAGGGACGAATCAGCGAGGCGAGTGAGGCGGCCTCGGTGCGACATGAGGAGACAATAAGGGAGCTGGACGGTAAGACTCGTGAAAGCGCTGATCGTGCCGAGGAAGCGCGCAATACGGCTGTCCAGAATGCGGACAAAGTGAGTGACTTATTGGTCAATGTGCAAAGCGACCTGCGAGACATGACGGAGAGCGAATCGCGAGCTTTGGAAAGACGTTTAACTGCGGCTTTTGTGGAAAGATTTGATAGTGCAGTGTTTCAACTCGACGCGAAGCTCGCGGAGCACGAGGAGCGCCTGGATCGTCGCATGACGGAATTTCTGATCAAACAGAACGCTCTGATTCAGAATCTTAGCCAGCACGCAGAGAGCTACGAGAGAATAAGTGCAGGACTGAAGGCCACGCTGACAACAGTGACAACCCAGACCGATGTGCTGCAGAAGTCGCTCGCGGATACGAAGATCTTTCTGGGAGCAGTGCAATCAGATGTAATCAGAAGCAGACGAGACTTTGAGGCGCTATTGGAAAAGCTTGCGCAGCTTCCTTTCGTCGGAAAGAACTTCAAGTCTTGAGGCACGAAAAGGCAACAGTTGCGAATGGCACTGAATTAAGCGATCACTCAATAAAGCGGCAGCGTGGGGGCTCGGCTAAGCACGCCGTAAAGGTGTAACAATGGCTTCGCTAGACGCCCGTGCTCGTTCCGCACGGATTCGGCCCGCTCCGAACTTCGTCCAGACGCGTTGTTGTCTGCAAACGCGGGCGGGAGCCCAGGCGAGTCAGCGCAGCCACACCCCGACGGTGAACCCAAGCGCGTCCGGCGGGCGCTCCTCGGGGCGTCGGCACCGGGTCGCCAGCACGAGGGGCCGGTTCTCGCCTCTGGTAGGCGACGGCCCAAATGCCCTCTAGGTCGCACAGTTGGTGTCTCGGGCGCAATGGAACGGAAACCTAGCTAAGGCCCGCCCCACGATTTCCGGCGATTCAGGCCTGTCGTCTCTCTGGGGTATACCCTAACTTGGCGTCAGCCGGACCCTTCAAGTGCGTCAGAATAGGGTGCCTGTCGCGTTTTCTTGACACCCGCCTCGCAAGGTCATAGCTCTTTTCCTGACTATCATTTTCAGAAGTCGCCTGCACTACCTATGATAAGACGAGGAATCTCGAGCCTGACTCCTGGCGAGTCGCGCAAAAAAGATCGAGTGTACGACCAGATAGCCTTTGATGGGCCAACCGGGCGACCAAGGATGTCTCAACCCCCATGATAAACCCGAACCTTGGTACAGGTGACTGCTGAACAACGGGTGTCGGAAGCCCCCTGCACGACGCCCGTCGAGCCCGGCAACCCCGCTGACATCCCCGCAACGCCCCGCCGAGCCCGAACGCCCTAGGCCGGGTGCAGGCACGGCAATCCAAGCCCCGCCGCGCCGTGATTGGCGACGGTCGACCCACCCGCACCCGCCGTGTCACCATGGGCACCCGGCCGCGTTGGCCTGCTCACGTCCATTCAGCTATGCCGAATCCCAAGGACCGTCACGACCGCATCCGCCTGCGCGGGGTGCGGCAGAACAATCTCAAGAACCTGGATCTCGATCTGCCGCTGGGTGAGCTGATCGTGGTGACCGGGGTCTCGGGGTCCGGCAAGTCGTCGCTCGCCTTCGATACGGTCTATGCCGAGGGTCAGCGGCGCTATGTCGAGACCTTCTCGCCCTATGCCCGGCAGTTTCTGGATCGGATGGATCGGCCGGCGGCTGACCGCATCGACGGGATTCCGCCCGCCATCGCCATCGATCAGACCAATCCGGTGCGCACCTCGCGCTCGACCGTGGGGACCATGACCGAGCTCGCCGATTACCTGAAACTGCTGTTCGCGCGGGCCGGGCGGCTGTTCTGCCGGGGCTGCGGGCGGGAGGTACGGCGCGATACGCCCGAGTCGATCTGGGCACAACTCATTGCCGCCGCGCCGACCGACCGGCCGCGGGTGGCGATCTGCTTTGCGGTGCCGGTGCCGGAGTCACTGGGGGCGGCGGCGGTCCGGCAACTGCTGGCTCAGCAAGGCTATGTGCGGCTGCTGGATGAGGACGGCCCGGTGCTGCGGGTGGTCCAGGATCGGCTGCGCCTGACTGAGGACCATCGGGGGCGGGCGCTGGAGGCGATCGAGACGGCCCTGGACCGCGGTCATGGGCGGCTCTTGGTCTATCCGCTCGGTGAGGGCCGGGAGCCGCCGGTGCAGGATGCCGCAGCGCACCGGTTCTCGGCTGACCTGCACTGTCCGGATTGCGATATCAGCTACCGCGATCCGCAGCCCAGCCTGTTCTCGTTCAACTCGCCGCTGGGTGCCTGCGAGACCTGCCGCGGCTTCGGGCGGATCATTGGCATCGACTGGGGACTGGTCATCCCGGACCCCGGCAAGTCGCTGCTCGACGGGGCGATCAAGCCGATCCAGACCGACAGCTATTCCGAGATCCAGGAGGACTTGATGGGCTTCGCCCACCGTCACGGCCTGCCTACCGATGTGCCCTGGCGCGATCTGCCCCAGGCCGACCGCGACTGGGTGATCGAGGGCGAGGGCGAGTGGGAAACCGGGGTTTGGTACGGCATCCGCCGTTTCTTCGCGTGGCTGGAGGGCCGCGCTTACAAGATGCACGTGCGGGTGCTGCTGTCGCGCTATCGCTCGTATGACACCTGCCCGACCTGCGCCGGTGCGCGGCTGAAGGCGGAGGCCCTGGATTGGCGGCTGGTGGCGGCGCCGGCTGTTGGTGGTGACGCGGGCGGCGAGCCTGGCACGCCGCGGCCCCCGGCACTCAACATCCGCGACCTGACGGCGCTGCCCATCGACCGCTGTCTGGCCTATCTCGAGGGGTTGGACCTCCCCGAGGCACTTGATCAAGCCCTGGACCTGGTGCTGACCGAGATGCGCTCCCGTCTGCGCTATCTGTGCGCGGTGGGCCTGCCCTATCTGACCCTGGACCGCCAGTCGCGCACCCTGTCGGGCGGCGAGGTCCAGCGCATCAACCTGACCACGGCGCTCGGCACCTCGCTGGTCAACACGCTGTTCGTTCTGGATGAGCCCAGCATCGGCCTGCATCCCCGCGATCTGGACCGGGTGATCGGGGTGCTGCACCGGCTGCGCGATCAGGGCAACTCGCTCCTGGTGGTCGAGCATGACCCGCAGGTGCTGCGGGCGGCGGATCGGATCATCGATATCGGTCCAGGTCCCGGTGAGCACGGCGGCGAGATCTGTTTTCAGGGCACGCCGGGTGCGCTGCTTGCGGCGGCGGGCTCGTTGACCGGAGACTACCTGGCCGGCCGACGGCGGGTGGCGGAGCCCCGGGCCCCGGCGCCGGTGACCGACGCGACCCCGCGCCTGCGCATCCGCGGTGCCGGTGCACACAATCTCAAGCGTATCGATGTCGCGATCCCGCTGCACCGGCTGGTGGTGGTCACCGGGGTGTCGGGTTCAGGCAAGTCCACGTTGATCGGGGATGTCCTCTATCCGGCCCTGTGTCAGTTGAAGGGCCACCCGACGGAGGTGCCGGGCGCACATGACGGGATCGACGGGGCGGATTTGATCGAGGATGTGACCCTGCTCGACCAGTCCCCGATCGGCCGGACCTCACGTTCCAATCCGGCGAGCTATGTCGGCGCGCTGGATGAACTGCGCAAGCGGTTCGCGGCGCTGCCGCTCGCCAAGGAACGGGGCTATACCGCCGGGACCTTCAGCTTCAACTCGGGTAACGGACGCTGCCCCACCTGCGGCGGCAACGGGTTCGAGCAGGTGGAGATGCAGTTCCTTGCCGATGTCTATCTGCGCTGTCCGGACTGCGACGGGCGCCGCTACCGCCCGGAGGTGCTGGAGGTCCGGCTGCCGCCGCCGGACGGGGCGGGGGGCGCGGCGCTCTCGCTCGCCGACGTGCTGGACCTGACCGCCAGTGAAGCGCTGGCGGCGTTCGCGGACGATGCGCCGCTGGTCCGCGCCCTTGCGCCCCTGACCGCGGTGGGGCTCGGCTATCTGCGCCTGGGTCAGCCGGTACCCACCCTGTCGGGCGGCGAGGCGCAGCGCTTGAAGCTGGCGGGACACTTGGCCAAGACCAGGCGCGGGGCCGGGCGGGGCCGCTCCGGCGCCGGCGGGGGTCTCTTGTTTCTGATGGACGAGCCCACGACCGGGCTCCATCCGGCGGACATCGCGGTGCTGATCGAGGCCCTGCGGCGACTGCTCGAACAGGGGCATTCGCTGGTCGTCATCGAGCACAATCTGGACCTGATTGCGGCGGCCGATTGGCTGATCGATCTGGGACCCGAGGGCGGGGATGGCGGCGGGACTCTGGTCGCCGTCGGCACCCCGGCGGAGGTGGCTGGCCATGCGGGGAGCCATACGGGGCGGGCGCTGTTGCAACTGGAGATGGATGCGGTGCAGGTAACGCCGCGGATCGACAGCGCCGGTGTCCGCGAGGCCCCGATGCCCGCCTATGGGCCGGCGTTCGCGGCGGCTGTCGCGCTTCACCCGCCATTCAGCATGCGCCCCGCGATCGACATTCTCCACGCCCGCGAACACAACCTCAAAGACCTCACGGTCGCCATCCCGCGCGGCCGCTTCACGGTCATCACCGGCGTCTCCGGCAGCGGCAAGAGCACCCTGGCCTTCGACATCCTGTTTGCCGAGGGCCAGCGGCGTTATCTGGAGTCACTCAACGCCTATGCCCGCCAGTTCGTCCAAGCCGCCGCGCGGGCGGATGTGGAAGCGGTGCACGGCATCCCGCCGACGGTCGCCATCGAGCAGCGGGTGAGCCGGGGCGGAGCCAAGAGCACCCTGGGCACCCAGACCGAGATCCATCATTTTCTGCGACTGCTCTATGTGAAACTCGGCACCCAGTATTGCCCGGCGTGCGACATTCCGATCGAGCCCATGACGCGGGAGGCGATCCTGGCGCGCATCCTGCGCGAGCATGGGGGTCAGCGGATCACCCTGATGGCTCCGCTGGTGGTTGCCCGCAAAGGGCTCTACGCCGAGTTGGCCGAGTGGGCGGCCCGCAAGGGATGGACCGTCCTGCGGGTGGACGGCGCGCCGGTGCAGACGCAGGGCTGGCCGCGGTTGGACCGCTTCCGCGAGCATTCCATCGATCTACCGGTCGGCGCGGTGCGCGTCACGCCGCACGCGGAGCCCGACCTGCGGGCGCTGCTCGCGCAGGCCCTGGATTTGGGCAAGGGACTGGTGCGGGTGGTGCGTCTCAACGGGGATTTCTGGGGCGCCGAGACCCCGTATTCGGTCCAGCGCGCCTGCCCCGGCTGTGGCCGCGCCTTCGCGGAGCCGGACCCGCGGCAGTTCAGCTACAACTCCAAGCAGGGCTGGTGTCCGGCCTGCCTCGGGACCGGCCTTGCAATCCCCGACTTCGATGCCGAACAGAGCGGCGCCGAGGACCAATGGCTGGAGCCGCTCGAACAGCATCAAACCTGCGGTCCCTGCCAAGGTGCACGCCTGAACCCCGAGGCCCTTGCGGTGCGTTTTCGCGGTCGTTCCATCGCCGACCTGTCCGCCCTGACCGTGACGGCAGCCACCGGGGTTCTGGACGACCTGGTGCTCGACACGCGCGAGCAGGCCATCGCCCAGGACCTGCTCGGCGAGGTGCGTGAGCGGCTCGCCTTTCTCGCCCACCTGGGGCTGGGCTATTTGACCCTGGACCGGGGAGCACCGACCCTATCCGGCGGCGAAGCGCAGCGTATCCGGCTCGCCGCCCAGCTCGGGTCGAACCTGCAAGGAGTCTGCTATGTGCTGGACGAGCCCAGCATCGGCCTGCATCCGCGGGATAACCGGCTGCTACTCGAGACCCTGACGCGGCTGCGCGATCGGGGCAACACCGTGGTGGTGGTGGAGCACGACGAGGAGACCATCCGCCGTGCCGAGCATGTCATCGACCTGGGACCCGGCGCCGGTGTCCAGGGCGGGTTCGTGGTCGCCCAGGGGACGGCCGCGGACCTGATCGCCGCACCCACCTCGATCACCGGGCGCTATCTGGCGCGGACCCGCGGTCATGGTCTGGGCGAGGCACGTCCGCGCCGGCCGGCTCCGGGCAAGGGCGAATGGCTCGCCATCCGCGGGGCCGGGCTGCATAATCTCAAGGGCTTGGACGTTCGGTTGCCGCTGCGGCGGCTGGTGTGTGTCACCGGAGTCTCGGGCTCGGGCAAGTCCAGCCTGGTGCGCGATGTGCTGGTGCGCAGCCTGCAGGGGCTGTTGGGTGCGGCGGACGAGGGTGCGCGTGGCGGGCGGCGGGCGGCGCGTGCGTCAGGGGCGGGGTCGACGGCAGGGGCTTCGCGGCGGGACGCGGCTCCCACGGGAATGCTCCAAGGCTGCGCCGGGTTGTCGGGCTGGCATGGCCTCAGTCGGGTGCTGGAGGTGGATCAGACCCCCATCGGCAAGACACCGCGCTCCTGCCCGGCGACCTATGTCGGCTTCTGGGACGCCATCCGCAAGCTCTTTGCGGCGACCGCCGAGGCGCGCATCCTGGGTTGGAGTGCGGCGCGCTTTTCATTCAACACGCCGGGCGGACGCTGTCCGGCCTGCGAGGGCCAGGGTGTTCAGCGGCTGGAGATGAGCTTCCTGCCCGATGTGCGTGTGCCCTGCGAGGTCTGCGGCGGCAGCCGCTTCGACCGCGAGACCCGGGAGGTCCGCTATCTGGGGCTCGACATCGGCGCCGTGCTGGCGCTGGACGTGGATCGGGCGGTCGAGGTCTTCGCCGCCCACCCCGCCATCCGGCACCCCCTGACCCTGTTGCAGGACGTCGGGCTCGGCTACCTGAGCCTGGGTCAGCAGAGCCCGACCTTGAGCGGCGGCGAGGCCCAGCGCATCAAGCTGGTCACCGAACTCACCAAGGCCCGTCCGACTACCGACGGCACCCACCCACGTCCGACCCTTTACGTTCTGGACGAACCCACGGTCGGGCTGCACATGGCCGACGTGGAGCGCCTGATCGGCGTGCTGCACCGGCTGGTCGACGCCGGCCACACGGTACTGGCCATCGAGCACGACCTGGACCTGATCGCCGCGGCCGACTGGGTCATCGATCTGGGACCCGAGGGCGGCGAGGCGGGCGGCCGGGTGGTGGCCGAGGGCACGCCGGAGCAGGTCGCAGCAAAGGGCGGCGATCTGCCGACCGCGACGGCGTTGCGGGAGTGGCGTGGAAGCTGACCGCGACAATCAAGGTCGAATTCTCTACAACGCAACATTCTACTCGGATACTCAACCTCATGTTTCTACGCATCCTGCTGCCCCTCCTCCTGTTGATCCCCATCTCATCACCGCGCGCCGCAGCGGACGCGGCCGGCTATCTGGGTGTCCAGGTCTGCGGCGAATGCCACACCAAGGAGCGCGATCTGTGGCGGGATTCCTATCACGACCGGGCCATGAAGGAGCCGACGGCGCAGACCGTACTGGGTGATTTCAATGATGTCGTGTTCACCGCCCACGGGGTGACTTCCCGCTTCTTCAAACGCGACGGGCGTTATTTCGTACATACCGACGGACCGGACGGGACGCTCACCGACTATCCCATTCGCTACACCTTCGGCTGGTATCCGCTCCAGCAATACCTGATCGAATTCCCCGGCGGTCGGCTGCAAGCCCTGGGCATCGCTTGGGACAGCCGTCCTCCAGCGCGCGGCGGCCAGCGTTGGTACCACCTCTATCCCAATGAGCGGATGGACCATACCAACCCGCTGCATTGGACCGGGTTGGACCAGACCTGGAATTATCAATGCGCCGACTGTCATTCAACCGATCTGAAAAAGGGCTACGACGCGCAACGCAACGTCTATGACACCCGGTTCGCCGAGATCAATGTCGCCTGCGAGGCCTGCCACGGACCCGGCGCGCGCCATGTCGACTGGGCCAGGAAGGCGGCGGACGCCAAAGCCTCCGGCAGCGCCCCGCCGGCGAGCGATCCGGCCTTGGGACTCGTGGTGGATCTCAAGGACCGGGACGGCGGCCAATGGCAGATCGATCCGGCGACCGGCAAGCCGATGCGCAGCTTGCCCCGCACCGCCCATACCCAGACCGAAACCTGCGCCCGTTGTCACTCAAGGCGCGGGCGTATCTCGGAGGCACCGCAGCCAGGCGAAGCGCTGAATCAGGGCTTTCGGCTCGCCCTGCTGGAGCCCAACCTATACTTTCCGGACGGTCAGATCAAGGACGAGGTGTTCGACTTCGGCTCCTTTATCCAAAGCCGCATGTACCATCAGGGTGTGGTCTGTTCCGATTGTCATGAGCCCCATAGCCTGAAACCGATGGCTGCCGGCAATGCACTCTGTCTGCGTTGCCACCAGGCCGACCGCTATGATGTTGCGGCGCACCATCATCACGGGGAGAACAGTACGGGCACCGCGTGCATTGCCTGTCACATGACCCAGCGGCTCTATATGGTGGTCGATGAGCGCGCCGATCATAGCCTGCGGGTTCCGCGGCCGGACCTGTCGGCGCAGCTTGGCACCCCCAATGCCTGCAACGGCTGTCATCAGGATAAGGATGCCACCTGGGCCGCGGCGGCCGTGGCGGGCTGGTTCCCGGACCCGGTCAACCGCAAGCCGCACTTCGGCGAAGCCCTGTATGCGGCCGATGTCGGCGCCCCGGACGCGGCCTCCCGCCTGCTGGCCCTGGCCGGTGACCCGAATCAGCCCGGCATCGCGCGGGCGACCGCGTTGGAGCGGCTCCATGACCGTCCAAGTCAGGACGCGCTGCTGACCGTGCGGCGCCTGCTCGGCGACCCTGATGCCCTGGTGCGGGCGGCCGCCGTTCGCTTTCTGGACCTGACCGATCTGCGCACCCGGGTGGAATTGGCCTGGCCCTTGCTGTCCGATCCGGTGCGCACCGTCCGCCTGGAGGCGACCCGCGTCCTGGCGCCCCTGATGACTCAGACCATGGGCGACGCACTGACCCGTGAACTGACCACCGCCCTGGAGGAATACGTGGCGGCGGAGACGGTGAACGCGGATCGGCCGGAGTCGAATTTGAATCTGGGGTCGATCGCCGCCGCGGCGGGTGAACCGGACGTGGCGCAGCGTGCCTATCAGGCGGCCCTGCGGCTCGATCCGCGCTTTGTTCCGGCCTATGCCAACCTGGCGGACCTCTACCGTGCCCAGGGGCAGGAGTCGCAGGCGCAGGCGCAACTGCGTGCCGGACTTGCCGTGTCCCCCGACAGTGCCGACCTGAACCACGCCTTGGGGCTCGCGCTGGTGCGCGCAAAGCGCCTGGACACGGCACTGGAGTCGCTGCGGCGCGCGAGCGACCTGGCGCCCAACAACACCCGCTACGCGTATGTCTATGCAGTTGCCCTGGATGGCGCCGAGCGCACGGCCGAGTCCCTGCCGGTGCTGGAGGCCGCCGCGGCCCGCGACGGCGTGGACAGCGACCTGCTGGTCGCTCTGGTCCAGTACAACGCCAAGTTGGGGCGGCCGCAGGCCGCGGCGGCCTGGCTGGACAAGCTGGCGATCCTGACCCCGGCGGACCCGGCGGTGGAGCAACTGCGAAAGTCGTTGGGACAGTCGCCTGGGGTGGGCTTACCATAGGGCACCGCGAGACATCTATCGCCTTCGGACGTGATAACCGGATGTAGGGGCGGGTTTCAAACCCGCCCCTACACGAAGGTCTGTCTGGACATCAGGTGCGAACGCTCTATCATCCTCAGCCGAATCCGGACCGCGCATGCCGCTTGCCGCACTTCCCCCGATCATTCTCGCCAACTATGAATTGCACGAATGGCGTCACGCCAGCGCGATTCTCGAACGCGATTTCCCGACGGAATGGGACGACATCTGCGATGTGTTGTCCCGCTTTCGTCTGTGCCAGAGCTTCATCGCCTCCGGCGGCGGCAACAAGTCACGGGTCTCCAATTGGATCGATACGGAATTGTACGTCAGACAATGGGTCGAAAAGAAATTCGCCACCTCGGTGGTGGTCGATGGCCGTGCGATCGATAGTCCCACCCATGCGGTGGACTGCTACAAGAATCGGGTGGCGTTGGAGATTGAATGGAACAATAAAGACCCGTTCTTTGACCGCGATCTGAATAATTTCCGTCTGCTGTTCGATCTGCGCGTCATCTCGGTCGGTGTTATCATCACCCGCTGTGATTCGTTACAGGCTATTTTCGCGCAACTCGGCCGCGGGAGTAGCTATGGTGCCTCGACGACACATATGAGCAAACTGCTGCCCAAGATCGAGGGCGGCGGCGGCGGTGGTTGTCCGGTTCTTGTTTTCGGAATAAAAGATACCCTGTATGACACGAATTGTTAGTATTACCGAACCAACGCCGGGCGAAGACCTGCTCTCCAAGGCGTGCGAGCTGTATTCCACCATTCTGGCGGATCCGCCCTGGCAATTCCAGAATCGCACCGGCAAGATGGCCCCGGAGCATAAGCGACTGCTCCGCTATCCGACGATGGAAATCAAGGAGATCATGGATCTGCCCGTGCATAAGTTCTCCGCGGCCAGATCGCATCTGTATCTCTGGGTTCCCAACGCGCTGCTCAGCGAGGGTCTGCGCGTCATGGAAGCCTGGGGTTTTACGTACAAATCGAACATCATCTGGTACAAAATCCGCAAGGACGGCGGACCGGATGGCCGGGGCGTGGGCTTTTATTTCCGCAATGTCACCGAGATGATCCTGTTCGGGGTGCGCGGCAGTATGCGAACCCTGCAACCCGGCCGGCGCCAAGTCAATCTGCTCTCAACCCAAAAGCGCGAGCACTCACGTAAGCCGGACGAGATCTACGACATCATCGAGCGCTGCTCACCCGGGCCCTATATCGAACTGTTCGCCCGCTTTCGGCGCGAGGGTTGGGATCAATGGGGTAATGAAGACGTGGAGCGCAACTCATTCGACGGGGTCGCCATGCGCAAAGGCCACAAGGACCCGGCGTTGCGCCTCGTCGAATCGCCGGCGGGTTATCGCGGTAAGGGATGAGACAATTTTCGGGACGACCTTGGAATCGGGCGCCTGAGCGTAAAGATCGGCACCCAAGCCCCGGAGCGGGCGGTCGCAAGCGGCTTGATTCATCATTCGATCAATCTGTTACTCTCTGGAGCGATCGGCACCAAGATCGGCACGGCCAGCCGCGGAGACAAATGTACGACGACCCGGCGACCATGGAGCCTATGCTCCCCGACTGCACCGGCGACCGCGCGGACCTCAGTGACCTGGCACTGGACCTGGTCGCTGCATCCGCCCGCGCGGTGGGCCAGTTGCATCCTCTCACCGCGGGCACCTTGCGGGCGCTGTTGCGCACGATCAACAGCTATTATTCCAACTTGATCGAAGGTCATCGAACCCACCCCATCGACATCGAGCGGGCCATGCGCGCCGACTACGCGGGGGAGCCCGCCCGTCGCGCACTCCAATTGGAGAGCCGTGCCCACATTGAAATCCAGCAGGCCATCGAGGGTCGCATCGCGTCCGAGCCTGCCCTGCGGGTCTGCGATCCGACCTTCCTGTGCTGGATCCATGAGCGGTTCTACCAGCAACTCCCACCGTCCCTTCGCGAGGTCGGGGATCCATCCGACCAGGAGCGCGAGACCCTGGTACCCGGCCGCCTGCGCGAACGCCCAGTCCAGGTAGGACGGCATGTGCCCCCGGACGCCCGGTCGCTCGACCGGTTCCTCACGCGCTTCGCCGACGTCTATGCCCCGGAGCGGCACCGCGGCCAGGCTCGCCTCATCGCCGCTGCCGCCAGCCACCACCGCCTGGCGTGGATACATCCCTTCCTGGACGGCAACGGGCGCGTCACCCGGCTCTTCACCGATGCCTATCTGGGCGCCGGGGGTATCCTCGGACATGGCTTGTGGTCGGCCAGCCGCGGACTTGCCCGCAACCGTGCGGAATACTTGAACCGACTGGCCGCCGCGGACGCGCCGCGTCGCAACGACTACGACGGGCGCGGCAATCTCTCGCTTGCCGGGCTCGCGGACTTCTGCCGGTTCTTTCTTCAAACCTGCATCGACCAGGCGCGTTTCATGGGCGGGATGCTCGCGACCGATGACCTGCACGGCCGCATCCAGGGCTATGTGCAGTTGCGTGCCGCCGGCACCCTGCCTGGTCGGCCCATCAAACCGGCCGCGGTGCCGGTTTTGCTGACGGTCTTCCTTCGCGGCTCGCTGCTTCGCGGCGAGGCCGCGGCACTCACCGGCTACGGCGAGCGGGCCGGCCGCGACGTGATCGCCGGCCTGCTGGAAGAGGGCCTGCTGGTCGCGGACAGTCCCAAGGGAGCAGTGCGCATCGGGCTGCCGATGGCGGCGGTGCCCTATCTGTTTCCGGGAGTGTTTCCGATGGACTCGTAAAGGAGCGCGGGCGTCCCGCCCGCGCGTTAGGAACGAATCACGCCGAAGTTAAAAACGAAGACAATCGTCGCCGTTGTTGTCTGATTCACAGATGTTCACAGATGTTTTTCCGCATCTGTGACATCTGTGGATAAATCCGAGTGGTCGCTTGGGCCGGAACGGCGATTCTGGCCCGCTCGGATTTCTTCTCTCTGGCGTCCTGCCCTCACTCACCCCGCCATCGCCGCCTTCATCTCCGCGGCATATTGATCGGCATTCAATCCGACCAGCAGATGCAGCACATTGTCGGGCAGCCGCAGAATGCCCTGCACGCCGGCGGCCTGCAATGCGCTCTCATCCAGCATGGCCGCGTCGGTGACGGTGACGCGCAGTCGGGTCTCGGCGGCGGCCTCGGCCTGGCGGACATTGGCGCTGCCGCCCAGGCTCGCCAGGATGGCGCGCGCCTTGGTCGGGGCCTCGGCGTCGCGGGCACGGGGCTTCAAGGCATCCGCCTTGTACTTGACCTTGGGCGCGGCGGCACCTTCCGGCAGTTCGGCCTCGGGGCCGGCGGTCAGCAGGTATTCCTCCATGTCGGTCTTCAGGTTGTCGGACTTGGGTCCGAAAATGGCCTGGAGGTTGTTGCCGACCGTGACGACACCGGCCGCGCCGAGCGCTTTGAGCTTGTCCGGGTTGGCCTTGCCCATGTCGGCCACCGCCACCCGCAGCCGGGTGATGCAGGCGTCCAGCCCCAGGATATTGCTCTTGCCGCCGAAGGCCAGGACCAGTTCCTTGGCGAAGTCATCCGCGACCATGGCTTTGGCGTCCGCCACGTCCAGGGTCTCGGTTTCGCGTCCGGGCGTCTTGAGGTCGAACCACTGGATCAGCACGCGGAAGAGCACGTAGTAGACCAGGGCGAAGATCGGTCCCAGGATGAGGACGATCCAGGGTTTGATGTCATTGACGTAATAAAGCGCGTAGTCGATGAAGCCGTGGCTGAAGCTGTAACCCAGGCGCGCATCGAGCAGGTAGGTGCTGAGGTAGGCAATGCCGACCAGCACCGCATGGACGATATAAAGCAGCGGGGCGACGAACAGGAAGGCGAATTCCAGCGGCTCGGTGATGCCGGTGAGGAAGGCGGTGAGCGCCGCGGAACCCATGATGCCGGCGACTCGCGCCTTGTTCTCGGGTTTGGCGCAGTGATAGATGGCGAGTGCGGCGGCCGGCAGGCCGAACATCTTGAACACGAAACCGCCGCCCAGGATGGCCGCCTCATAGTCGCCGGCGAAGAAGCGGTTGATGACGCCATGGACGGTCTTACCGGTCTCCGGGTCGACATAGGTCCCGACCTCGAAGAAGAACGGAACATTCCAGATGTGATGCAGACCGAAGGGCAACAGCATCCGCTCCACCACGCCGTAGATGGTGACCGCCGCGGCCGGATTGCCATAGGCCGCCCAGTCGCCGAAGTCGCGGATGGCCACCCCGATGGGGGGCCAGATGATGGCGAGGATGGCGGCGAGCCCGATGGCCGCAAAGGCAACGGCGATCGGCACGAACCGCTTGCCGGCGAAGAATCCGAGATAGGCCGGCAGCGAGATGCGGTAGTACTTGTTGAACAGGAACGCGGACAGCAGTCCGATCAGGATGCCGCCGAAGACGCCGGTGTCGATCGACTCGATGCCGAAGATCTTTTTGATCTCGGCGCGGCTCCGGGCCGGCGGGAAGGCGACCATTTCACCCTTGCCGGCGTCATAGAGCGCGATGGCGCCCTCTTCACCCTGGCCGGCCTGGAGGACGAAGGGGACCGAGATCCCGTCACAGGTCAGTGCCGTGCCCTTGACCTCACTCGCCCGCAGTTTCTCGATCGTTCGTCCGTCCTTGTCGAGACAGAGGAAGCGGTCGCGCTCCGTGTCATATTCCACGTAAACGGACTTGGCGTTGTCACCGGTGAGGGCGAGCGGCTGTACGGGGGCCGTCCAGCCGATGAAGAGCAGGCCGATGACCCCCAGGGCGGCCAGCAGGACGAAGTAGCCGACGGTGGCCGCCATGGCCGCCACACCGTCGTTCTTGGTGAAGCCCAAAACTACGCCGATGGCGAAGATCAGGGGCAAGATCATAAAGATGGCGTCGCCGGAGGCGGACATGATCCGGCCGATCTCGGCGAGCCAGGGCGCGTCGGCCTCGCGGGCGATGGAGGCGCCCACACCCAACAGGATGCCCGCCACCGGCAACACCGACACCGGCAGCATCAGGGCCTTGCCGATCTTTTGCAGACCGCCGAAGGTGTCACCCCAAACAGTTGATAGACTCATCGTGTTCTCCGGATCGAATCAGTAGTCCAAGGGCACCAGCGCGCGGACCGCCGCGGCGCTGTCCTGAGCCAGTGCGTGCTCCGCCAGCGCCTGGCACGCGGCAAGCGAGTTCGCCCGCACTTCGGCCTTGACCGCCGGGATCGAGGGAACGCTGACCGAGAGTTCGCTGACGCCCAACCCGATCAGGATGGCGACCGCCTGAGGATCGCTGGCGATGCCGCCGCACACGCCGACCCATTTGCCCTCCGCCTTGGCCCCCTCCACGGTCTGGGCGATCAGCCGCAACACCGCCGGGTTCATGCCGTCCGCCTTGGCGGCGAGCTTGGGATGGCCGCGGTCCATAGCGAGCGTGTACTGTGTCAGGTCGTTGGTGCCGATGGAGAAAAAGTCGACCTCGCGGGCGAACTGGCGGGCCAGGATGGCCGCGGCGGGGACCTCCACCATGATGCCCAGTTCCACCGGGTCGACGGTGCCGAGACGCGCCCGTTCTTCTTCTACCAGGCCCTTGACCGAGCGGACTTCCTCCATGGTGGCGATCATGGGGAACATCATGCGCAGTTTCTGCCCTTGGCCGGCGCGCAGGATGGCGCGCACCTGGGTGCGCAGGATTTCCGGGCGGTCGAGCCCGATGCGCACCCCGCGGATGCCGAGGAAGGGGTTTTCTTCACGCGGCATGGGCAGATAGGCCAGGGGTTTGTCGCCGCCCACGTCCAGCGTGCGGATGATCATCGGCCGGCCGTCCAGCGCCTTGGCGATCTCAGTGTAGATGGCGTATTGCTCGTCCTCGGTGGGGGCCGAGGTGCGGTCCATGTAGAGAAACTCGGAGCGCAGCAGGCCGACCCCCTCACCGCCCAGGGTGATGGATTTCGCCGCGTCTTCCAGGCCGCCGATGTTGGCCGCCACCTCGATGCGGTGCCCATCCGTGGTCATGGCCGGGGTGAAGGCCGCGGCCAGGTCGGCGGCGCGGCGCTGGGCCATCCGTTGTTTGAGGGTCCGAATCCGATTGATCTCGGCCGGGTCCGGGTCGAGTCGCAGACTGCCCTTGCTGCCGTCCAGGATCACCGGCGTGCCGTCCGCCAGGTCCATGGCGCGCGGTTCGATGCCGGCGACCGCCGGGATGTCCAGTGACCGGGCGATGATGGCGACGTGGGAGGTCGCACCGCCGCCCACGGTCGCGAAGCCCAGGACGCGGGTGCGGTCGAGCCGGGCGGTGTCCGAGGGGTTGAGTTCTTCGGCGATCAGGATGCTGTCGGCCGGGGCCTGGGGCTCTTCCAGGGGGTGGCCGGTGACGATGGCGAGCACGCGTCGGCCGACATCGCGCAGGTCATTGGCGCGGCCGGCCAGCAAGGGATTCTTGAGCTTGGCCAGGCGTTCGGCGTGGGTGGTGAAGGCGGCCCGCCAGGCGAAGGCGGCGCTCTTGCCCTTGGCCATCGCGCTCTCGGCGATGTCCAGCAGGTCCGGGTCGCTCAGCAGTTCCTGGTGGGCGGCGAAGATGGCGGCTTTGGCCGGGTCGGCCTGGGTACGCAGCTCGATCTGTAAGGCTTCCAACTGGTTGCGGGCCAGGTCCATGGCGTCCTCCAGGCGGCGCCGCTCCTGGTTCGGTGTCTCGCCGGTCTCCTGAACCTGAATTTCCTCGCGCCGCAGGCGCCACACCTTGCCGACCGCCAGACCGGGCGAGGCAGCGACCCCGAGTAACAACTTGAGATCATCGGAGCGCGGGCGCGGGGCCGGTGCAGCGTCGGCACTGATCTCGGTGGTGGCAGGGGCCGGAGCGGGGACGCTGCCCTCGTCGCCCAGGCCGGCGGCGATCTCCGGGGCCAGGGCGGCGATGGCCTGCGCCGCGTCCGGTCCTTCCGCGACCAGCACCACCTTGTCGCCTTGTTCGATCCCCAACCCCATGATGGAGACCAGGCTCTTGGCGTTGGCCTGATCGTCGCCGCGCTGCAGCGTGATGCGGGACTGCCAGCGTTTGGCCAGATTGGCCAGCACCGCGGCCGGGCGGGCATGCAGCCCGGTCGGGTTGGGGATCAGCAGCGCCTCCGAGACCACGCGCTGACCGCCGATCGCCCCCGTGCTCGCGGCCTGGTCGGCCAGGTCGAGGGTCATCACTGTATCCTGGCCCGCACGCACCCTGCCGCTGACCTGATGGTAGGCTGTCACCCGCTCACCGTTGGTGACGACGATCTGGGTCAGCAGGCTCTTGGCGTGGGTGGCGAGATAATCCGCGTCGAACGCGATCAGTGCCTCGCCCGCGGCCACGGTCTGGCCTTCAACGACCTTAGGGGTAAAGCCCTGGCCCTTCAGGTTCACCGTGTCCAGGCCGATGTGCATCATCAGCTCGATGCCCTCGGGGGTCGTCAGGGTCACCGCATGGCCGGCGCGATGCAGGTTGACCACGGTGCCCGCGCAGGGGGCGACAAGCACCTGCGACAGCGGGTCGATCGAGAGTCCGTCACCGACCATTTTTTGTGAAAAGACGGGGTCCGGGACCTGTTCCAGTGGCAGGGTGACGCCATCCAGGGGCGCCTTCAGCTCGATGGTTCGCACCGCGATCTCCTCTGTGGTGGTTGGGACATGGGTCGCGCGCCGGCCCCCGCGGGGTTTGGGCGTGCGCAAGACATGCGGGAGGGAACGCAGCGGGCGAGCAGCCGTCGTGCGGTGGCGCAGTGGGTGACGGCATGGGGTCGCATCACATCGATCCCTGTCCGGGGGTGCGTGATGGCACCCCTTGTTGTTTATCGTTCTGGTCACCAGGCCGCGCCCGAGCGGGCTCTGCCGCGGCCTGGTGGTGGTCAGGTCCAATCCTCGCAGGGTCTGCGCCGATCAGCAACTGCCGTCGCGAGTGCCCGCGTTGCCTGGGCGCAAGCCGGTCGCCGCCTTCAGTCGTGCCAATCCACGAGTCCCGTGTACGCGGTTCCCAGGACGATCAAGCCGAAGGCGATGCGGTACCAGGCGAAGACCTCGAAGCTGTGGTTGGAGACGTAGCGCAGCAGTGCCTTGATCGTGAGCATGGCGGCGATAAAGGCCGCCGCGAAGCCCACGGCGAAAACCGGCAAGTCAGCGGCGTTCAGCAGATCGCGCGACTTGTAAACGTCATAAACCGTGGCGGCCAGCATCGTCGGGACGGCAAGAAAGAACGACAGTTCGGTGGCCGCTTTGCGTGACAGTCCGAAAATCAGCCCGCCCATGATGGTTGCCCCGGCGCGCGAGACTCCGGGGAACATGGCGACGGCCTGGGCGAGACCCACTTTCAGCGCCTCGCGCCAAGTGATGTCATCGACTGTTTCGAACCGCGCCGGGCGCGGGTGACGTTCCACGAGGAGAATGACCAGACCGCCGACGATCAAGGCTCCCGCCACCGTGAGCGGGTTGAACAGATAGGTCTTGATGGTGGAGTAGAACAGCACCCCCAGCAGCATGGCCGGCAGGAAGGCGATCAGGATATTGGCGGCGAAGCGCCGCTCCCGCTGCTTGGTCCAGAGCCCCAAGGCGACGCCCACGAGGCGCTCCCGATAGAGCCAGCAGACGGCGAGGATGGCACCCAACTGGATGGCGATTTTGAAGACCTTGCTCTGTTCGTTCGTATAATCGAGCAGGCTGCCGACGATGATCAGGTGACCGGTCGAGGAGATCGGCAGGAACTCCGTTAATCCCTCAACGATGCCGAGGATCAATGCCTTCAACAACAGGGGCAGTTCGAACATGTGCGATTCCCAAGGTGCGCCGCGCGGCGGCGGGTGGACGACTCCGACTAGGGCCGCGACTTTACACCGATCGGGAGCCGGACAGAAGGCCGGACAGCGGGTTCAAAAGACACAGCAAGTGAGACGGAACTCCACGGCCTCTCCGGTTTGGGTTGGCCTGCCGCGGGGTGCGAGGTGCATGAAGCGGATACTGAAGCGATTGCGGTGTCCGCTGATCTCAGGATACAGCGGGCCTCCGGCCGGTAATCCCGCACGGACCATTTGCGCCGGGGCCTGGGGGTCCAGGGACTCCTGGTAAAAACCGCCCGGTGCCAGCACCTGACGCGGTGTCGCGCTGCCGCGCGCGAGGGACAGGATCAACCGGATCGCCACATCCGCCGGCCGCAGGTCTTTGAGCCAGTGGTCGAGACGGGATTGGCGACGTTCCGGTGACTGGAGCAGCCAGTGGTGATAGATCGGGAGGTCGAAACTACAGGCGCCGCCGGGGATACTGCTGCGCTGGATCACACCCTTGAGGAATTCGTCCTCACGGGCCGTCTGGCCAATGGGGCTGCCAAGCGTTTGGATCGTGCCCGCCGCCCGTTCCAGTTCGCCCAGGACGCGCGTCAAGGCCGCCGGGTCCACCCCGGGTTGGCTGGCGATGCGGTTCAGCGAATTGATATTCCGTTCCAGCTCCTTGCCGATCTCAGTGCGCAGATCCGCCCGCGCGGTGACGGCGGTGATATCCAGCAAGGCCTCGACCGCCACCCGGGTCGCCCAGGGGTCGTATTGCGGCATGAAGTAATCCACCTTCTCGAACAGATGCTCCAGGCGCAGGAAGGTCCGGATGCGCTCGTTCAATGGATGCTCAAAGACAATGTGTTGGGACACGGCGGGCCTCGCGCGCAACGCTTGGGGTGTTATTGAGTCGTGACGACGGGCGCGCTGTCCGTCGCCGCGCAGACGCGGTTACGTCCGCTGCGCTTGGCCGCGTAAAGGTGGCCGTCAGCCTGGGCGAGCAGCTCATCCAGTGTTTCCAAGGCCGCCGATGTGGGGGCAACGCCGATGCTGACGGTGACCGACAAGGGTCCTGATGGGGTGTCGATGGCGAGGGTTTGCAGGTGTTCGCGCAGACGATTCGCGAGCCCGACAGCCAGGACGGTATCCGCCACGGGGAGCAGCAGCGCGAATTCCTCCCCGCCGACGCGGGCGCACAGGTCGCGGGGTGACAGGTGGTCGCGCAGTCCATCCGCGACGCGCTTCAGAATCTCGTCGCCATAGGCGTGGCCGTAGCGGTCGTTGACGTGCTTGAAGTGATCGATGTCGACCATCATCGCCGCCAGCGGCAGGGCGCGCGCCCGGGCCTCGTTGAACAGACGGATGCCGTCGGCAAAAAAGGCGCGGCGGTTGAGCAGGCCGGTCAGGGCATCGGTCACCGCCATAGTGCGCAGTTGATCCATCGCGCGGCGGTACTCGACTTGAATGCGCACCCGGGCCAGCAGTTCCATGCTGCGAAAGGGCTTGGTCACGTAGTCGCTGCCGCCCGCCTCGAACGCCTCGATGATGCTGGCCTCATCGGTGAGGGCGGTGATGAACAGGATGGGAATCGCGTTCCAGTCTTCTCTGGCCTTGATCCGGCGGCATACCTCGAACCCATCCAGGCCCGGCATGACGATGTCCAACAGGATCACGTCCGGCGTCTCCCGCTCCAGTAATTCCAGGGCGGTATGGCCTTCCAGGGCAACCAGGACGTCATAATCCCGCAATAGCCCAACCAGGATGCCGACGTTGGTCTGACTGTCCTCGACCACCAACACCTTGGCTCTAGGGTCTGACATTGAGGCGTCGTTCAAGCAGGTCCTCGGCTTCTTTGAAGCGATAGGAGCGGACCAGGGCGCGCAGTTGGTCGAAGAAGGGCTGCTCCGCGGCGGGCAGACTGGTTGCGGTCATCGCATCCGTGAGGGTCTTGCAGTCGCGGGCACGATGTCCCTGCAGCGCGATCAGCAGCGCCGCATATTGTTCGGCGAGCCAGGCCGAACTGATCGGTGGACCCGGTGGGGCGTCGCTCCGGGTCTGGCTGGCGCGGGCCGCGCCGATGGCATCGCAGAGGATCGGTACACCCTGCGAAAGGGTGGCGAGCAGGGCCGGGTAGTGCTCGGTTCGACCCTCCCGAATGGCATCGTCCAAGGCTTTACAGGCAGCGAACAGCTCGGTGGCCGCCAGGTTGCCCAAGACGCCTTTGAGGGTGTGCGCCAATTGTTTGGCGGCGGTCGGGTCGTGCTCCAGGGCCGCGGCAATCTGCGCCGGGGTGTCGCGATAGGCGGTGCTGAACTCACCAAGGACCTCCCAAAACAGATCCATATCCTCACCGATGCGCTCCAGGAACTCGGCGCTGTCGATGCCGGGGATGGACGGCGGTTGATCGTCTGAGCGTGGCTCCATCGGTGCGAGTACCTGGTTAGATGGCGGGACTTGCGGGGCGGGACTCGAAGCCGCGATGGTGCTCCGCAGTGCAAGGCGCAATTATCCTCAAGGGAACCTGATCCTACCAGAGAATGCCCGCGTTTCCCCTGGTCCCGCGTTCGATCCGTGCAGTCCGGCGACGCGCGGCGCAACGCGGGCAGTGGTACATGATTGACCGGAAATCGCCTAAGATCCACCCACACTGGCAATCGCCGAAAGGTCTATCCCTCATGCTACTGCAACCCGTTGTCCTGTCAGGCGGCTCCGGTACCCGTCTGTGGCCGCTCTCGCGCGAGGCGTACCCGAAGCAGTTTCTCCCCCTGACCAGCCAACATACCATGCTCCAGGAGACGGTGCGGCGGCTCGACGGTCTGGGTCAGGAGCATCCGCGGCGCGCCATCGGCCTGGTCGATCCCGTGGTGGTGTGCAACGAGGCGCACCGTTTCCTGGTGGCCGAGCAGTTCCGCCTCATGGGCCGGCAAACGGCCGCCGTCATCCTCGAACCCAAGGGCCGCAATACCGCGCCGGCGTTGACCCTGGCGGCGCTGGCGGCGACCCGCGGCGGCGCCGATCCGGTGCTGTTGGTGATGCCCGCCGATCATACCATTCGCAATGAATCGGCCTTCCGCGCCGCCGTGGCGGATGGCTTCAGTCTGGCTCTGGAGGGTGCGGTCGTAACCTTCGGCATCGTCCCCAGCGCGCCCGAGGTCGGCTACGGCTACATCCGTCAGGGTGAACCCTATCCGTTCGCGGGGGCGGAAGGGCGCGCCTATCAACTGCGCGGGTTCGTCGAGAAACCCGATGTAGAGACGGCTCAGGGGTATCTCGCATCCGGCGAATACCTCTGGAACAGTGGTATCTTCATCCTCAAGGCGTCAGTATGGCTGACGCTGATCCAGCGCTTCCGTCCGGATATTGCCCAGGCCACCGCCGACGCCTATGCCCAGGGGCATGAAACCGGTCAATTTTTTCTGCTCGACGCGGGGGCATTCGCCGCCTGCCCGAGCGACTCGATCGACTACGCCGTGATGGAGCATATCGCCGGGGAGGCCGCCGCCGATGTGCCCACGGCCATCGTCATCCCGTTGGACGTGGGCTGGTCGGACGTCGGCGCCTGGTCGGCGCTATGGGCGGTGCGTGAGCAGGATGCCGCCGGCAACGTGCTGGACGGCGATGCCTTCGTCCATGACTCTTGCAACAATCTGTTGATCGCCCGCCACCGCATGGTGGCCGCGGTGGGGGTGAACGACCTGATTGTGGTTGAGACGCCGGATGCGGTGCTGGTCGCCCGCAAGGATCGCGCCCAGGACGTCAAGGCGGTCACCCAGTTCCTTGAGCGCGAGCATCGCGATGAATTCCGCCATCACCAGCGTGTGCATCGCCCCTGGGGCAGTTACGAGTCCATCGGCCATGGTTCCCGCTACCAGGTCAAGCGACTCTCAGTGAAGCCGGGCGAATCCCTGTCGCTGCAGATGCATCATCATCGCGCCGAGCATTGGGTGGTGGTTTCCGGCACCGCGCGGGTCACCTGTGACGACAAGACCTTTCTGCTGACCGAGAATCAGTCCACGTACATTCCCGTGGGGAGCCGTCACCGGCTGGAGAATCCGGGGGCCATCGCGCTGGAGATCATCGAGGTCCAGTCCGGCAGCTATCTGGGCGAGGACGACATCGTGCGCTTCGAGGATGCCTACGACCGGGGAGCGAAGGAGGGCTGCTGAGTGTTGGTGGGGTCTCTGTCCTGTCGCACGAGTGGCACCGTCCGGCAGCGGCATTGCGGTTCGATCGCGGCGCAATGCCGTTTTGGCGGTGACAGCCTTTGCGCCTTTGCGCCATCACTGTTCCGCGGGTGGGCGCTGCTGCTGTACCATGGGGTGTTTTTCCCGCCGGTACCTCATCATGGGATTCAAATGTGGGATCGTGGGCCTGCCCAACGTCGGCAAGTCTACCCTTTTCAATGCTTTGACACGCGCGGCGATCGCCGCCGAGAACTATCCTTTCTGCACCATCGACCCCAACGTGGGTGTGGTACCGCTACCGGATCCGCGGCTCGACGTGATCGCCGCCATCGTCAAACCGCAGGCGATCCTCCCTACGACCATGCAATTCGTCGATATTGCCGGGTTGGTGGCGGGTGCCTCCAAAGGTGAGGGCCTGGGAAACAAATTCCTCGCCAATATCCGCGAGACCGACGCTATTGCCCATGTCGTGCGCTGTTTCGAGAACGACGACGTGATTCATGTGGCGGGCGCCGTCGATCCCTTGCGCGACATCGAAATCATCGACACCGAGCTGGCCCTGGCCGATCTCGAGTCGATCGATAAGGCCTTGGATCGGGCGACCCGTGCCGCCAAAGTCGGGGACAAGAAGGCGGCGGTGCGCAGAGATCTGCTGGAACGAGTGCGCGCCCAACTCGACCAGGCCAAGCCGGTGCGGGCCTTGGGTTTGAGCGATGACGAGCAGGCCGAGTTGCGCGACCTCTTCCTGCTCACTGCCAAGCCGGCCATGTACATCGCCAACGTGGCCGAAGACGGCTTCCAGTCCAATCCGTTCCTGGATCGGGTGCGCGCGCACGCGGCCGGTGAGGGTGCGCTGGTGGTGCCGGTGTGCGCCGCCATCGAGGCGGAAATCGTCGAACTGCCGGAGGATGAGCGTGGCGAATTCCTGGCCGAACTGGGCCTGGACGAGCCTGGTTTGAACCGAGTGGTGCGGGTTGGCTATCAGTTGCTGGGGCTCGAGACCTACTTTACCGCCGGACCTAAAGAAGTGCGCGCCTGGACCATCCCGGCGAAGGCCCGGGCGCCTGCGGCGGCCGGGGTCATCCACTCGGATTTCGAACGTGGCTTTATCCGGGCCGAAGTGATCGGCTACGCGGATTTTGTCGCCTGCAAGGGTGAGCAGGGGGCCAAGGAGGCCGGCAAGCTGCGTTCAGAGGGGAAGGAGTACGTGGTCAAGGACGGCGACGTGATCCACTTTCGCTTTAACGTCTGAACAGAATGCCGGCTTGGCCTGCTGATCCAAGGCTGAAACCTTGGACTCCAGGTGGGCTCAGGTTCATGTCTGGTTGACGCCCGCAAGCGACCTCTTTATACTTGCGCGTTCTGCTTGGCTACGTAGCTCAGCTGGTTAGAGCACCGCACTCATAATGCGGGAGTCGGTAGTTCAAATCTACCCGTAGCCACCACACATCCAAGAACCTATGATGAACCGGCCGAGCGCCGGTTTTTTTTGCCCTCCCCGACTCATGTTACCGATTGTCGACCGCTACGTGCTGACCGAGGTGGCGAAAACCTTTGCGGCGATCGTTGCCACCTTGGTCGCGATCGTCGGCAGCATGTTGTTCTTGCGCACCCTGGAGGAGGTGAACCTGGGTGCGCTGAACGCCGAACTCGTGCTGCGATTCCTCGGTCTGCAGATCGTGCGCGACACGCCCAGCCTGCTGCCTCCGGCATTCTTTCTGGCCGCCCTCGGTGCACAAGGCCGCTTGGCCCGCGACAGTGAGCTGGTGGCCCTGAACGCCTGCGGGATTGGACCAAGCCGAATGTTCCGGCCCTTGTTCCTCCTCGCGCTGCCGGTCGCTCTGGTCACCGGCTGGTTCGCGCTGGTACTCCAGCCCTGGGCGGCGGTCGGAATTGCCGAAATTCGTCTTCAGCAAAAAGAGCAGGCGACGCAGATTGCCGGGCTTCAGGCCGGGCGCTTCTACACGGAGGAAGGTGGCGATCTGGTAATTTATATCGGGTCGATCGCCAAGGGTAAGGGGCTGGAACGTGTCTTCGTTCTCGACCGGAGCGGCGAGACCACGCGCATCGTGGTCAGCGAGACTGGGCGGCATCGGGTGGAGGAGCAGAGCGGGGATCAATTGGTGATCCTCAAGGACGGTCACCGCTTCGATGGGAAAGCGGGCGAGGGCAACTACCTGATCGGACAGTTTCGGGAATATCTACTGCGGCTCGAGGGGCAGGGGGAGCGGCACACCTTCACCAAGCGTTCCACGACCCCGTCCGGCGATTTGCTGAGGTCGGACGCCATCGAAGACCGTGCCGAGTTGGAGCACCGCATCGCCGCTCCACTGGCGATTCTAACGCTGACCCTGATCTCGGTTCCCCTGGTGGCGATCTCGCCCAGGCAGAAGACCTCGGGGCGCTTGCTTCTCGCCTTCCTGGCCTATTTCACCTTCTTCAACTTGCAGCAGTTGGCCGAAAGCTGGCTCGGGAGCGGGCTGACTCCGGTCTGGCTGACCAGTTTTTGGTATCAACTCCTGGTGCTGGCTTTGGTCTATTTGGTCATGGCGCCGGAGTCGCTGTGGTACAAGCATCTGCGTGCAGGTTTAGTGCGGCGCTGGACGTCCGCCGCGCCAAGTTGATCGGAGCCCTATGCTTGGTTGTGTCGGCTTGCCTGTCCGTGGTCGCGGGGCCGCTCAGCGGCATTGGAGCGAGCAGTCCGTAGCGATGGACAGGCCCGGGTGTGCTGGCACATGGTCCGGGCGGCGTCCCCCGACCGGGGAGGCGACGATTGATGCCGTTGCCGTGTGGGCCGGATGGGTACGGTGACCCCGCGCTGGTCATCCTGACCAACGCGGGGAGCGGTTTTTCCTCGTCTTGTTCCTTAGCCGATTGGGACGGTTGAGGCGATCAACGGTTCCAAGGCATCCACTGGAGGGGCGAACTGGACGGCTTCGATGCTGGTTGGGCCGGTGGTGCGGCCGGAGCTACTGGGGGCTGAGCCGGTGGCTGGGCACCACGCCAGGGTAGGCCACTGCCAAATAAACCCCAAGTCGGGGCCTGCTGGGGTGCGGTAACGGCCTTGGCAGGTGTTGCGGCGGTCGCCACCGGCGCTGCTGGAACCGCTGCCGACGGCTCCGCGGTTGTGGTGGAAGGTGCGGCGGCAACCGGCGCCGGGGTGGCCTCAGCGACTGGCGTCGGCTCGGCGGCGGGTGCCGGTGCGGCCTTGACGACCGGTGTCGGCTCGGCGGCGGCCGGTACCGGGGTGGCCTCAGCGACTGGCGTCGGCTTGGCGGCGGGTGCCGGTGCGGCCTTGACG
>Ga0247839_1001746_pt1 | contig 34631 bp, 28 predicted proteins | sample LaCruzMarch2015__6_FD_192405 | JGI IMG/M metagenome (GOLD analysis project Ga0247839, IMG submission 192405) | Freshwater microbial communities from meromictic Lake La Cruz, Castile-La Mancha, Spain - LaCruzMarch2015_16m | ecosystem: Environmental > Aquatic > Freshwater > Lake | place: Spain... | reverse complement strand
TTTTAAAAAAAGACAATCAAGCTGAAAAGGCGAACGATAATTTCCTGCTCAATTTAGAAAAAGTAAAGCTTAAAAATATAGATTTTGGTTTTACTAATTTGCAAAGCAAACAAAAATATAAAACTCAAATTCATGAAGCCGAAATAGATGGAAAGTTTAAAAGCGATGCTTTTAAATTGAACATGTTTTTAAAAGCTTTTGTAAACAATATTTCTACCAACAATATTGCTTTTATTAGTAATAAAAACCTAACTATAAATGCAAATATTGAAGTAAATAATGTTAAGAATATTTACCAATTTACCAATGCACAGGTAAAACTTAACGAGCTTGATTTGCTTTTAAATGGGAACATAAAAAACAAAAATATTGGTAATGAAATAGCCATTGATTTTGATGCAAAAAAATTAAGCATAGCTTCGCTTTTAAGCTTGCTGCCTATAAAAATTCCACAAGAAATATTGGCTTATAAAAGTAAAGGAACAGTTTATTTTAAAGGTAAAATAAATGGTGTTTTGTCGGCCAAAACCAACCCAAAAATTGTGGTTGATTTTGGGGTAAACAATGGAAGTATTCACAATCAAAAACTAAATGTTGAATTGAAAAATATTTCATTGATTGGAAAGTTTAACAATGGAAACAACCATGATTTAACAAGTAGTATTTTAAGCCTCAATAATTTTAAAGCCAACCTAGCAAACAATGAAATAAGTGGGAATATAAATATAGAAAATTTGTTGTCGCCCAAACTCAATTTAGCTTTACTAGGTTCTATTAACTTAGAAAACTTGTTTAAATTATTCCCTGTTCAAAACATAGAAAATGTAAAAGGGATTCTTGAATTTGATACAAAAATTAAAGCTAATTTAGCCAATAAAGATGCCAGCAATATTTGGAAACAAAATGGCAATTATGGGAAGTTTAACTTGCAAATTTCCGACTTAAAGATGAAAGGTTTTGATAAGAAAATTGATAACTTAACTGCTAATTTTTCATTGAATGGAGCTGATTTGTTCATTGAAAATTGTTTGGTAGCTTTAAACCAATCCGACATAAACATAAGTGGTAATTTGAATAATTTTTTAGGTTATTTATTTTCAATAAATGAAACACTAAATGCCAATATAATATATAAAAGCAATTTTGTTGATTTGGCTCATGTGGTATTTATGCCAGAAGCAAGTGCTAATAAAAAAGAAAGCTCCAAATATAATTTACCCAAAAACATTCAATTGCAGTTAGTTGCAAGCATTCAAAAACTAAAATTCAACGATTTTTATGCCAATAATTTAGAATGTAAAATGCAAGTTATGCCTATGCAAATTGTTATAAATCAAGCAAAATTAAATGCTTTTGGCGGCAACTTATTATTTAACGGAAAAATACTAAACAGCGAACAAGGAAATTATTTTATTGAAAGCAAAATAGACTTGAAAAATGTAAACATTACTGATGCTTTTAAGCAATGCAACAATTTTGGACAAACTAATATTACAGATAAAAACTTAAAAGGCATCTATAGTGGAAACATTGATTTTGCTGGTGTTTGGGACGAAAAATTGAATTGTAAAACAGATAAAATATATGCTTTGTTAAACGTTCAAATTACAAATGGAGAACTCATAAACTATAAACCTTTAAGCGCTTTAAGTAAATTTATTAGTTTAAATGACTTGCAAAATATTAAATTTGCTACGCTAAATAATACCATTGAAATTAAGCAACAAACTATTACCATTCCAAAAATGCAAATTGAAAACAATGCTGCAAATATTACATTGAGTGGAAGTCAGAATTTCGATAATTTTATAGATTACAATTTAAAGGTAAATTTGAGCGAAATTTTAAGAAAAAAACTAAAACCTAAAGACAATGCTTTTGGCGAAGAAGATGAAAAAAGGAAAGGTCTCAATTTGTTTTTGAACATGCGTGGCCCAATTGATGATTTGAAGTTTACATACAGTAAAAAAGAAGTAGTTCAAAATATAAAAGAAGGCTTGAAAACAGAAAAGGAATCAATTAAAGAAATTTTGAAAAAAGAGCTTGGAATTAAGCCAAATGATGGCAATCAAAACAACAACAAACCTAAAGAAAAACAAAATGACACCGATGAATTGGAATTTGAAAAAGAGTAATGTTTTATTACTCATAATTTTTGTTTATAGCAATTGCTTTGCACAAAAAAACACCATAAGTAAACTTAACTTTTATGCAACTATTGGTACCGTATTTAACGGTTCTATTAATTCAACTACTAGCAATAAAATAGTTAAAGGAACACAAACTTTTAGTGCATACCAAGATTCTATTGCCGATAAAGAAACTTGGCGTTTAAACTTTAGTCCGCAAATTGGAATTATTTACCAATTGAACAAAAACATAAACTTGCAATGTGGATTAGCCTATTTAGTTTTAGGCCATCAGCGAAAATTAAATGATTTAAAATACCTAGATGCTACTTTTCCTGGAATTGGTTCAGGGTTAGGTAACGGTTTAATAATAGATAATACCAATGTAGAAAGAAACATCAATTTAAATTATCGTTACCATTATTTGCATGTGCCAGTACTTTTAAATTACAATTTAGAATTTAAAGGACTTTCGCCAAATATAAAAGTTTCGCTTTCGGGTGGAGTTGGGTTCAATGTATTACTAAAACACGATATAAACGCAGTACTAAGTAAAGGCTTTAAAATAGATGAGAAAAGTAGTTTCTCGCTTGATAGTACGGGCTATACAGCCAATGTTTTAACCACAAATGTAATGCTTGGTACTTTGGTTGATTATAATTATTCAAAAAATATAAAGTTTGTTTTTCAACCCATGTTAGGCTTTTTTCCTTTTTCGGTTAGTAACAAAGATTTGGAAGCAAGACCCTGGTTTGTAAACTTAAATTTAGGCCTCATTTACACTTTAGATTTATTGAATAAATAGAGACAAAGTAAAAGCTAATGGCTTCTCCATTTTTTGTTATTAAGCCTACTTCTTTTTGTCATTTAGCTTGCTAGTTTTGCCAGTTGTAATTTACTTAATACAATAACATTGTATATTTTCAAAACAAAAGTTTATAGTCAGTATAAAGTACGATATACATAGTTTTTGAAACTAAATATTTAAATAGAATAATATTTCATTTCTGATTATAGTTTTTTTTTAGTAAAATTGCTTCATGCCCATCGTTAATTCATTAGTAAGTTGGTACCTAAAAAAGCGTGTTCCTTTTATTGATAGAATGATGCTTGAACCTCATGCAGTTCAAGAAGAACAACTCTCTAAATTAATTCATTATGCCGAACTAACTTATTTTGGAACAGAAAAAAAGTTTAGTAAAATTAGGAATTTTGAAGATTTTAAAAAACAAGTTCCAATAACTAATTACGATGGATTTAAGCCTTATATTGATCAAGTTATGCAAGGCAAACAAAATGTAATTTGGCCTAGCGATACCAGATGGTTTGCCAAATCATCGGGAACTACCAGCGATAAAAGCAAATTTATTCCTGTTACATACGAAAGCTTAGACGAATGTCATTTTCAAGGTGGTAAAGATGCTTTGTTGTTTTATTTACTCCAAAATTCTGACAGCAATTTATTTGATGGAAAAGGTTTGGTAGTAGGAGGGAGCAACAATGTAAATAAGTTAAACGAAGAAAGTTTTTATGGCGATTTATCGGCTGTAATGATGCAAAATATGCCTTTTTGGGCTCATTATTTACGCACACCAGAATTGGCCATTGCTTTAATGAATAATTGGGACGAAAAAGTAGAGAAAATGGCAAAAGCTACTTTGAGTGAAGACGTAACCAATATATCGGGGGTACCTACATGGACCATAGTTTTAATTGAAAAATTATATGAAATAACTGGCAAAAACTGCTTAACCGATATTTGGCCAAATATGGAGTTATATATTCATGGTGGAGTTAGTTTTACACCTTACAAAGAGCGATTTAAAAGACTCATCAAATCAAGTAAAGTAAATTATTTAGAAACCTATAATGCTTCAGAAGGTTTTTTTGGAATACAAGACGATTTAAACCGTGATGATATGCTTTTGATGTTGGATTACGGAGTTTTTTATGAGTTTATGCCAATGACTGAATATGGAAAAGAATTTCCAAACACTTTATCAATTGCCGAAGTAAAAGAAAACGAAAACTATGCTTTAGTAATTAGCACCAATGCTGGCCTTTGGCGATATATTGTTGGAGATACTATTAAGTTTACTTCTGTTAAGCCATACAGAATAAAAATAACTGGTAGAACCAAACATTTTATCAATGCTTTTGGTGAAGAACTAATGATTGAAAATGCTGACAATGCCATTAGCAAAACATGTAAAAAATTAAACGCTCATATTGTTGATTACACAGCCGCTCCAATTTATATTTCCGAAACTCAAAAAGGAGGACATGAATGGCTAATTGAGTTTGAAAAATTTCCTGAAAGTATTACGGATTTTACTGTTCATTTAGATAATTTTTTAAAGGAAAATAACAGCGATTACGAAGCCAAACGTTATAAAGACATGGCCATGCAAATGCCAAAAATTCATGCATTGCAAAAAGGAACTTTTAGTAATTGGCTTAAACATAAACAAAAACTAGGAGGGCAACATAAAGTGCCTCGTTTAAGTAATAATCGCGATGTGTTAGAGGAAATTCTTGGAATGATGAGCCAGACAATTTAAAAAACCTCAAAAAGTAAATCAACTTAAAAACCAAAAAATTTATTCTTCTGTAAAAGGGTCGCTAGTTTTGGTATCTGGCTTAAATTTATCGCAGTCTAATTCTATTGTTAAATCAGATTTTGGAGCAGTCCAATTTGGAACAATCTCCACTAATTTTTGTTGCTGAATAGCTTTCATATAATTACCAAAAATTGGCATAGCCATGGCCGAACCACTTCCTAAATCCATGCTTCTAAAATGAATGGCTCTTTCTTCAAAACCTGTCCAAATTCCAGTGGTTAAAGTGGGTGTAATGCCTATAAACCAACCATCGCTGTAGTTTTGTGTAGTTCCAGTTTTGCCACCCACAGCACCTTGTATTCCATATTGATATTTAATTTTTGCAGCAGTTCCGTGTGCAGTTACTTTTTCTAACATTTTACACATTACATAACTGGTTTGTTCGTTCAGTGCTTCTCTACTTTCTACTTTTGGTTCAAAAATTAAGTTGCCATTTTTATCGGTAATTTTTATTAAATAATTTGGTTTTATCCAAACACCTTTATTGGCAAATGTGCTGAAAGCACCAGTCATTTCAAAAACCGAAATATCAGCAGTTCCTAATGCTGTGGCTGGGTATGGACCCATTGCGCTTTCAACGCCCATTTTTTTAGCAATATTTATTACTTGCTTAATGGCATCAGGACCTAAGTTTTTCAGTACATTTAAAGCGATTAAATTCACCGAAAACTGTAAACCTCTGTACATCGTCATATCACCAGTTGTGTATTCCTCGTCTGCATTACTAGGATTATAATCAGGGTAACCTTCAAACTGAACCGGTTTGTTTGGGTAAATGGTGCAAGGCGAAATTCCATTGTCAACAGCAAGCGTGTAAACAAAAGGTTTAAATGTAGAGCCTACTTGTCGTTTCGAATTTTGATTTACATGGTCGTATTTAAAATGCTTGTAATTATTACCACCAACCCAAGCCCTAATTTGTCCGTTTTTTGGCTCCAAACTTAACATACCACATTGCATAAAATATTTATAATATTTTAAACTATCCAAAGGTGTCATCATGGTATCAATTTCGCCTCTTGAAACACTGTAAACTTTCATGTTTACAATGGTGTTAAATTGCTTATCAATATCAGCTTGTGTTAAGTTTTGTTCTTTGCAAAGCCTATATCTTTCGCAGCGTTTCATGGCCATTGTAATTAATTCTTTATGGCTTCCCCAAGGTTCGCGTCCTTTCCAATGAGCATAAAATTTCTTTTGCATTATTTGCAAATGATTTTCTACAGCCAATTCAGCTTGAGCTTGCATTTTTGAATTAATGGTTGTGTAAATTTTCAACCCATCTTTGTATAAATTATAACCATTTTCATCGGCCCATTCCATTAATTCCATGCGCAAATGCTCTCTAAAATAAGTAGCTAATCCTTCATTATGATCGTCTTCTTGGTAGTTTAATTTTATTTCTTCTTTCTTAAATTTTGATGCTTCGCTATTGGTTAAATAGCCGTTTTTTTGCATTTGATTTAAAACTGTATTTCTCCTATTCAAAGCACTTTCAGGGTTTCTGTTTGGGTTAAATTTGGTAATTCCTTTTAACATTCCAACCAGTAAAGCAGCTTCTGGAGCGCTTAAATCTTTAGGCGATTTACCAAAAAACACTTTTGCTGCACTTCTAATTCCAAAAGCATTTCCACCAAACTCCACTGTGTTAAAATACATGGTCAATATTTCTTGTTTGGTATAACGTTTTTCAATTTGAATAGCCGTAATCCATTCTTGTAATTTAGTAACTACTTTTTGGTGAAAATACTTAAATCTTTTACGTTGAAACAAATTTTTAGCAAGCTGTTGAGTGATTGTACTTCCACCTTGTTTTTTTCCTATTAAATTATAAATAATGATGGTAAATAATCGATTGTTATCAATGCCACTGTGTTCGTAAAATCGAATGTCTTCGGTAGCTATCAAAGCGTTCAATAATTGAGGACTTAGTTCCTCAAAATTTGCGTTGCTTCTGTTTTGTAAGAAATATTTACCCAATAAAACACCATCACTTGTATAAACTTCGCTGGCCAATAATGTGGTTGGATTCTCCAATTCTTCTAAAGGTGGAAGTTTATAGGCTTTAGGAACCCAATCGTTCCATAAAAATGTAATAATTAACGAAAAAAATGTTATTCCACTAAAGGCCGAAATCCAAAGCCATTTTGTGTATTTGTTGTATTTTTTATCAAAAATTGATTTAAGGAAACTCATTGGGTAGGTTTTGCTTGTAGTTTTTTATAGTATAAAAAATATTTTTCCATTTGTTTATCTTTCATAATGGCTTTGTAATTATTGGTTGAAATTATAAAATCTATATAATCTTCTGTTACTTTCAATTTGTTTTTTATAACATTGTTTAAAATAATTCCTTTGTAATAATCTTCAGCTTTTTTCTGACTTGTAAATTCTCTAACAAGCATATATTGATAGCCTTCATTTCCCATTAAAGCATTTACTCTTAAGTTATCGAGCGATGCAAAAGCATCATTATAAGAGTATATTTTTTCTACAAAATCGGTAAAATTAGCTTTGTCATTTTTTATAGCCATTATATAATAATGAGGCGCATCTGGTTCCATATCAAAAGCGGCCATGTTTGTATCTTTCCCAACGGTTTCTATTCGTTTTTCGGTTTTATTTAAAATACTAAGTATTTCTTGAGCTTGTGCTGCAACATCGGTTTTAGGAAATTCTTTGGTAACCAAAGTAAGAGCTAATTTAAAGTTTTCAATATTTTCGGTTTTGCCAATAGCCAAAGCATATATAAACTCAAACTTTGGTCTAAAATTATTACCTGGAAATTTTTTATCAGCCGAGTTCTTTAAAAATTTTACTTCATTGTATTTTTCTGTTTTATAAGCTTCAAATGTGCTGTCGTATAGTTTAACTAGTTCTTTGTTTTGATCAGTAGATTTGGTGTTTAATGGCTTGCCTAAAAGCAAAAGCGTGTATGAGTTTTGAGGATATACACTTATCAAATCATCTTTATATTTTCCAGCATTTTTCTTTTCGTTTAGTTCATCGTGGCTTTTATGTAAATAGTACCAAGCTTCGGGCTCATATTCGTTTTTTGGGAATCTGTTTTCCAAAACATTTAAGTAATTTATTGCTTCTTTATAGTTTTTTATTTTACTGTAATAAATACCTCCTAAATTATGCAAAGCTTCCATCATACTTAAATTCGAGTTTTCTATTGCAGCATTGGAAAATGGTACATTTTTTATCCAACCATCTTTTACTTTATCTCCTAAAACTATTTCGTTTTTTTCTTCAACCACAGTGTCTGAGTTAGCTTCGTTTTGTTCCAAATCCTTTTTTACAATATTGGATTTATCAGCATTGGTTTTTTCTCCATCATCTTCACTATCCGATGAATTATCGGGTTGCTTGCTAGTTTTTTCTTTGGTTGAAAGTCGCCAAAAATCTTCGTTTATTCTATTACCCCATTTCTTAGTATTTAAAAATTCTGCCAAACCACTTTCTACTAAATTGGTGTTGTAAAAATACCATTGAGAACCACCAGCCGAGTTATCAAATGCTTGTGGAGCAATATTGCCTGCGCTTTTCCCACCCTGATTTGCAGCCATACTAACTTCTATTTGCTTCAATCTTTTGGCTTCTTTGTCTGCTAATTCCTTTTTCTTGTTATCAGCAGTTATCCATTCATTCACTTTTCTGGTTAACTCTACTTTGCTTAGTTTACTTAAAGCTTGCAAACTATCTTCTGCTTCATAAACTTCTAAGTTGTTTATTAAATCGCTTAAAACATTTTTTGTAGAAAGAATTGTGTTATAAAGTTTATCGTTTTTGTCGAATAAATTTGCTGTTGAATCATAGTAAGCACGGGCATTTTTATAATCTTTTATTTCAAAATAAATTTTAGCTAATTCGTAACAAGTTTTTGGTTTTTGAACTGGCATTGTACTTGACTTTTCGTTCGATTTTTTAAATGCAGCTATTGCAGCAATATTGTTTTTTTGACTCAATTCAAGTTTACCAATTTCAAAATATATTTTACTTAAATAATCTATATTCTTATCATCGTTGGCCATTCTTTTCAAGCTACGTCTTACTTTATTTACCGATTTTTTATCGTTTACATCATAAAGTTTGGTAATGTTTATGTTGGCATTAAATCCAAAATCGTAACTAGGAACTAAATTTATTACTTTATTGAAATTTATAAGTGCATTTTTATTGTCGTTTGCTTGCATGTATAGCTGACCAAGAATGTACCTGTATCTGATTTTTTCCTCTTTATCTAAACTTCCATCTTTAATTACTTTGTTTAAATTTTCTATTGCCGATTGGTATTTTTCTAACTTAATATTTACAAATGCTGCTGTTAAATATATTTCAGTAATGTCTTTTTTAGCAATTTTTTTACTCGACAAAACCAATCCAATTACTGCTTCTGCTTCTTGAGGTTTTCCTAATCCCATATACGATTTTGCAATCCAAGCAGTACTTATATCTTTGTATTCATCTGGATATTTGCTAATCATGTATTGCATAGCCTCTTGACTAGCATAATAATCTCGCTTAAAATAATGTGTTTTTGCTATTGCAAACCAAGCATCATCGGTATGAGAGCCAACTTTGTGCAACTGAATTGTTCCCGAAAACTTTTTCATGGCTTCGTCTAAAACATTGGCTACACCTTTTGCTGCTGCATCATTTCCGTATGGAAAAACATCCAATATTTTATTGAAATCATTGACATGGCCCGCTTTTAAAGTAGTAATGGCATCGTTTAACTTTATCTCACCATTAAAGTATATATTATAATGACCAACCAAGCTATGCCATTTTTTATTCAACCATTTTTCTTTATTTGGGTTGCACGCAAACATTATTACTATACCTATCAATAAGACAGTTACAGTTTTAGAAAAATTTCTATTATTTTTATATTTCAAAAGCAATCTATTTTTATATTTTTGGAGAAAATTAAAGTCAGCAATTTTAAGCATATTCAGTTAAACTTGGAATCAAAAAGAAAAAAGATTTTACGAAAGTTATATTTACCGCTGCGTTTAGTTATTATCAATGACGAAACGTTTGAGGAGAAATTTTCGTTTAAACTAACGCCCATGAATATTTTTGTGGGGTTAAGTTCGTTTGTTGTTTTGTTTGGATTAGGAATAATTTTGCTGGTTTATTCCACTCCTTTCCGTGAATTATTGCCTGGTTATGGCGATTCCGATACCAAAAGAAACCTACAAGAGTTAATGTATAAAACTGATTCCATTGAAAAAACATTGTTGGACAATGAACAATTTTTGAAAAATAAAATTGATATTTTGAATGGGGGAAGTGGTTTAAGCGACTCAATAAAATAATTTTAGTTTTGTAAGAAAACTTCAATTTCTTAGTTATGCTTGCTTTAAAAATTTCTTATCACACACTTTTTCTAAAATAAACTAAGCCTCTTTTATTCTTTTTTCTATTCCGCTTGTCGAAAATCCAGGTAAATAATCTATCGTTTTTACTTGACCGCCTTTGGCAATAACAATGTCGTAACCCACTATATTTTCGGGTTTATAATCACTTCCTTTTACCAACACATCTGGCTGAACCAATTTAATTAATTCGTAAGGAGTTTCTTCGTTAAATAAAACCACTGCATTTACGCATTGCAAAGCAGCAATAATTGTTAACCGCGATTGTTCATCTTGAATAGGTCTATGTGGTCCTTTTAGCTTACTAACAGAAGCATCAGAATTCAATCCCATTACTAACACATCACCTAAGTCGGCAGCACGATTTAAATAATCAATATGACCTTTGTGAACTAAATCGAAACAACCATTGCTAAAAACAATTTTTTTTCCTTGTTTTTGCCATTCTGCAACTTGGTTTTTTAAAGTTTCCCAAGTAAAAATTTTGTTGTTTAAAAGTTCAATATGTGTCATGAAATAATTATTTCTTTTTCAAAAATAAAATCAAACTACTTATCAATCCTAAAATAATTATGAATATCATTTGTGAACCGTGAACCATGGTGGCATAAGCTACACCATCAACAGTGGCAACTCCAAATAACAATAAACTTTGAGAAATAAAGTAATGATAAGTTCCAGCACCAGCGCCAGGAGCGGGCAATGCAACTCCAATAGTTCCTATAGCAAAAACAGTTAAACATGCAGTAAAACTAATATGTTCGGTGCTAGGCAATGCAAAAAAGCAGAAATACATCATGAGAATATAACATGCCCAAATACTTACTGAAAGAAACAAAAATAAAAATGGTTTTTTTACATTTTTTATGCTCAATAAACCATCCATAAATCCTTTTAAAATGCCACTTATTTTTTCAAATATTGGCAATGCTTTTATTTTATTGCGAAGCACAAAAAGAACCACAAAAAATATAACAAAAACAGATAAAAGTATCCATTTTATTGACAATCCAGTGTTTTCTTGTGGCTGTTTATTGGCTAAAGTTGTTTGAATAAAATCCCAAATTAATTGGAATTGAATCAAAAAAACCAAACCCAAAAGTAGGAACATAATAATTAAATCGAACAAGCGCTCAGTAACCACACTTCCTAGTGATTTTTCCATTGGTAAATCATCCGATTTGGAAAGACTAGCACAACGAGCAACTTCACCTGCACGAGGAATAAAATAATTCATCATGTAGCCAATAATTACAGCGTAAAAGCTATTGGAAGTTTTTATTTTATAACCCATTGCATCGTACATCATAATGGCACGATATGCACGCAACCAATGACTAAAAATGGAAACTAACATGGCTGCAAATAACCAAAATGGATTGGCCGATTTTATTCTAACCCATAGTTCTGTCCAATCTTGGTCTTTAAAAACATAAAACATAAACCCGCCACCAATAACAATAATGACTAAGTATTGAATTGTTTTTTTTAGTAAAGGGCTCAATTAATTTAATTTATTATTGTGGTCAGTATAAACAGCAATTGGCTGATATTTTTTTGCTTCTTCAAAATCCATGATGCAATATGAGATTATAATTACTGGATCGCCTACTGCCGCTTTGCGTGCTGCAGGACCATTTAAGCAAATCATTCCAGAACCACGTTCGCCTTTAATTATATATGTTTCAAGGCGTTCTCCATTGTTTACATTTACTACTTGAACTTTTTCGTGCTCTATCATGTTTGCGGCATCCATCAAATCTTCATCAATAGAAATGCTGCCAACGTAATGTAATTCGGTTTGCGTAATTTTTACGCGGTGTATTTTCGACTTTAATAACTGTATTTGCATAGCAATAAAACTGGTGCGAAACTAAATCAATTTAATCGATATGCCAAAAAATAAGGAATTTAGCTTATCCTAAAATGGCTCTATTTAAAAAATCATTCAATGGTTTCATGGCTTTAAATGCACTTAAGCAATGTTTTAGCAATTCTTTTTCTGTTAAATTTTTATCGTCTATTTTTAAAAAAGCTAAAAAACCTTTGTGTTTAATGTATTCAATTGCAGGGTTTTCAGCATCATAACCTTTTGGTGGTTTTTGTAATTTGTCGCCAGTTAATAAACCAAAGTGTTTTACAAACTCTTTGTGATGAATAATGCTTTTAAACTCTTCAAAATTATAATCAATTTCTTGTCGAATGGCTGTTAATTTATCGGGCATAGGTTGGTACGAACCTCCAGCTATAAAACTTTCGCCAGGTTGTAAATGAATATAATAACCACAAAAATCTGTTGTTTTTCCGCCTTTACTTAAACTTATTCCAAAGTTATTTTTGTAAGGATCTTTATTTTTCGAAAAACGTACATCTCTGTTAATTCTGAAAATACATTTTTTAGGATCTAATTCTTTTACATCATTATCAAAATCAGCGATTTGTTTTATTATTTTTGCTGCTAATTCAATCCAATCTGTGCGAAGTTTTTCATATTCTTTTTTATTTGCTTCAAACCAATCTTTGTGATTGTTTTTTTGAAGATTTTCTAAGTAAGTAAGTAGTGATTGTATTTCCATTATTTAAAGTAATTTACAATTATAAATAATTTAGTTTTGTTTAGGTAGAAATTTTTACCCTTTTCAAGTATTTTTTGTAGAAATATAAACTAGTAAAATATATAATTATACAAAAGGGAACGCAAATGATTAACCAACCAAAAACAGCCGATATTTGAGAATTAACAATCGAAATAATTTTTAGTAAATACTCGTTTTTAGAAATACCTTCTAAATCAAATTTAGTAATGGAATTATTAAATAACGCCATACTAAAATATTCTCCCATTTGGTAAAATGGAACCAACATAACAATTTGCAAAGGTGCAACCACCCAATTTACTAATTGAATTACAATCCAGTTTAACCTAAAAACTAGTGCAAAAATAAAACACAAAATAGAAGTAAAGCCAATAAAGGGAAACAACCCCAATGTAATTCCAAAACTTAAAGTCATTGATAATTGTATTGGACTTAAACCATACCTAAATATTTGGATAATCTTAGATTTGAATAGCTGAACTATTTTTTGCATTTAGAATTTTTTACAAAAATAGTAACGTTTTGTTATTTGTAAGTTATTTTTTTTATTGTTGCTTTTTTTGTTTTTTAAAGAACCAATAAGCAATTGCTCCAATTAAAATAAGTGGCCAAAGCTTTAAAATATTAACTAAAATAATGACAAAAACACCTAAACCAATTTTTATTGAATTCCATAATTGAACTAAAAAAGATGGTTCAAATGGTTTTATTTGAATATCGTTTGCTATTATTTCCTTTTTGGTTGTAGGTTTTTGATAAATATTTAAAGTTACTGTACTGTAATTTATTTGATCATTAATAGAAAGGTTTGAAATTTTAGCTTGATCTGCTTGTTCTTGTTTATTCAATATAAATTCTTCTGTGGTGGTGGTTTCAATTAGCTTCTTGTTATTATTTTCAATGGCTTTAGTTAATCGTTTTTCCTGCTTCGCTGAACGGTTTTGAGTTAATTTATTAGCCAATAAATGCAAAGCAACATCTTCGGCTTTTATGATTCTGTAGTCTAAAAAATCGATGTTTTGAGCAGTAGTATCAAGTTTTAAATTTGGTACTCTAATAATTAAATCATTAGTAACTGAATAATTCGTAATTTTTAAAGATGAATCTTCGCTTATTTGCGTAATGTCTGTTACTTTGTCATCACTTTTTAAATGAGTAAATGTAACAAAACTACCCATTTTATTAATTATTTCTTCAATGTTGTAAGTAGAATTAATCACACTTTTTACACTAAATTTCATTTCAGCTGTTCTTACAAAACGATGTGTAGAATCTTTGCTATTCTCAAGTACAGCCGAAGATGAAACAAAATCATTTGTGCTGATAGAATCGGCTTCACTACTATAACCTTTGCTCTTTTCTTCTGCTGACGGAGCACAAGCAAAAAAGGTCATTAACAATAAAACAACGATTGCAGATTGACTGTTATTGGAGTTCATGTTTTCAAGTTTTTTGAATACAACAATAATATTGAAAAATTAGTATTGATATCTTTTAAATATTTTTCTCAAAAAAAATATTGTACTCAAACTTTAAAGCATTTATTTTACCGCATGAATGAATTAGAAGCTAAGATTACGATTGATGATTTGTGCAATCAAATTGAAAAGCATAATTATAACTATTATACCCTTTCAAATGCCACCATTAGTGACTTAGCATTTGATGAATTATTGAATCAATTAATTGATTTAGAAAAAAAATTTCCTCATTTACAAAACCCAAACTCGCCCACTTTAAAAGTAGGTGGAAGTATTACCAAAGATTTTGAAACGGTAAAGCATAAATATGCCATGCTTAGTTTGGGAAATACCTATAACGAAGAAGATTTACGTGATTTTGATGACAAAATAAAAAAAGCAATTGGGAACGATTTTGAATACGTTTGCGAACTAAAATTTGATGGATTAGCCATTAGTTTAAATTACGAAAATGGAAAACTTATTCGCGCTGTTACTCGAGGCGATGGCACTCAAGGCGATGATGTAACCAATAATGTAAAAACAATTAAATCAATTCCACACCAGTTAAAAGGCAATAATTATCCAGCAAGTTTTGAAATTCGTGGAGAGGTTTTTATGCATAAAAAAACTTTTGAAAAACTAAATGCCGAATACCGCAAAGAATTAGAGGATAAAGAAATTTATAATGAAACTCAAATACTTGAAAAGTTATATAAAAACCCAAGAAATTTTGCTAGTGGCACTTTAAAAATGCAGGATAGTAGTGAAGTAGCCAAACGTCCATTGGATGCTTTTCTATACTTTTTAAATGCTGAAAATAATGTATGTGAAACTCATTTTGAAAGTTTAAAATTAGCCGAAAGTTGGGGATTTCAGGTAAGCGACCATTATAAATTATGTAAAAATATAGATAAAGTAATTGATTTTATAAAATATTACGAAACCTACAGACACGATTTAAGTTATGAAATAGATGGAATAGTTTTAAAAGTAAATAACTATTTGCAGCAAGAAGATTTGGGTTTTACAGCTAAGAATCCTCGTTGGGCAATTTCTTATAAATACAAAGCTGCCACAGCTGTTACTCAATTACAAAAAGTTACTTACCAAGTGGGGCGAACAGGCGCCATTACACCAGTGGCCAATTTAAAACCAGTTCAATTAGCTGGAACTACAGTTAAGCGTGCAAGTTTGTATAATGCCGATGAAATAGAAAGACTAGATTTGCACGAAAATGATACTGTTTTTGTAGAAAAAGGAGGAGAAATTATTCCAAAAATAGTTGGTGTAGATGTTGAAAACAGGAATCCAAACGCAATAAAAATTGTGTATCAAACCATTTGCCCTGAATGTAAAACTGAATTGGTTAGAAAAGATGGAGAAGTAATTCATTATTGCCCAAATGTGAATCATTGTCCGCCACAAATAATAGGAGCAATAGAACATTTTGTAAGCCGAAAAGCAATGAATATTGATAGCTTAGGTGGTGAAACTGTTGCAGCATTTTATAAATTAGGCTTAATTAAAACCTATGCCGATTTATACGATTTGAAATATGAAGAAATTCTGAATTTAAATATTGAAATCAACGATGATGAGGATGAAAGTAAAAGCAAAAAAAGATCAATAAAAGAAAAATCTGCACAAAATATTATTGATGGAATTCAAGCTTCGAAAGTAATACCATTTGAAAGGGTTTTATTTGCATTAGGTATAAGAATGATTGGTGAAACTGTTGCTAAAAAATTAGCAAAAAATTTTCAAAACATAGATAATATTATTGCTGCAACCAATGAACAAATAGTCGAAATATATGAAATAGGTGATAAAATTGCTGTTCAATTAACACAGTTTTTTAGTGAAAAAGAAAATGTGGAAATGATTGAAAAACTTAAAAATCATGGATTGAAACTAGCTATTGAAGAAGAAGTAGGTGTAGAAAGAAGCAATAAATTAGAAGGAAAAACGTTTTTGGTAAGCGGTACTTTTTTAATGAGCCGAGATGATTTGAAGAAACTGATTGAAGTAAATGGAGGAAGAAATATTGCTGGTGTTTCAAAGAATTTAAAGTATTTGATTGCTGGTGATAAAATGGGTCCTGAAAAACTTAAAAAAGCAATAGATTTAAACATCAAAATAATAAGTGAGCAAGATTTTTTAAACATGATTAAATAATTGGTTTGTAGCAGATAATGAAGAAAATATTTTTTGTATTATTAATTTTAAAAACTGTTGTGGTGATTTCGCAAAATGAAACCATGACAATTAAATTAAATAGTTGGGGTAAAGACGACAGGTTTCATAAATATGAAAACACTTTGGCGTTGTTTAAAGTACAAGGCGACACTATACTGAGCATGGATTTTGAGGACTTAAAACCTGCAATTCCAATTATTATAAAAAAACCAATTGGGTACAAAAATTATGCTTATGGATATTTGTTTTTTACTGGTTCAAATAACACCAAAAACAATGGATTTGTTACTGTTTTAATTGGTGATTACTACGCTCAAAACCCAACAGTTTGGGTTGATAACAACCAAAACTTTGATTTTACAGACGATATAAAACAGCAATTGCCAAATTACTATCAAAAAGGACTAGAAATTGAATTAGATAACACTAAAATTATTGGTGGAAAAAACAGGATTTTATTAACTAGAACCTTGCTTTTTGGGAAATTAGAATTAAGGAAACAGAAAGATGATTATTACAAATATTATTATAAAGACAGAGCATTTATTGGACTTGATTTAACTTATAGAGAACAACGATATTTGGTTAAAAGTGGTATACTGAAATTAGTCGATGATAGCTTTAGAATTGCGCTTCATGACGGAAATTCTAATGGTAAATTTAATGATTCGGACACTGACAGAATTGTTGTAATCAATTACAATGATTCAATTTTTGATATTACCAATGATTTATTTGCAAGTAAAATTAGTAGCAACAAAAAGAATAACTATTTTGAAAAAAATGGGAAGGTTTTCGAAATATTAGAAGCAGATGCAGCAGGAAATTACATTGTAATTAAGCTTTCAAACAGTGATTTATTATTTGGTAAAATAGCAGAAGGAAAAAAGATTCCTAAGGTAAATATTACAACTCACAAAGGCGAAAAAAAGAACTTAAAAAAACTAAATCGACACCAAATATTTATGTATTTTACCTCATTAACTTCTAAAAATTTCGAAAAAGACACTGCTATTTTGAGAAAAATTGCAGCAATTGACTCTAGTAACATTAGAGTTATACTTTTTTTATATACCAATAAAAGTTACACTGTAAGAATTTATGGCAGCCAATCGAAGGCAAATTATACTGTGGCCTTAGGTCATAAAATAATTAACAATAGATTAGGGATTAGGGCTTTACCTCAAACTTTATTAATAGGAAAACACCGAAAAGTAATTAAATATGGACTTACACCTGAACAATATTTAAACCAACTTTCTAGAGCTAATTAAACGAAAAATAAAAAAATAATTTTTGATTAACGTTAATATAATTGATTTTGGATAAATAGCATCATATTTAATTAAATTATGAAAGTATTAGTAATAGAAGATGAACCAAAAGTTGCTGCCTTTTTGAAGCAAGGATTGGAAGAACAAGCATTTGATGTAACAGTTGCTTATGATGGATTTTTTGGAAAAAAAATGGCTTTAGATAATTACTATGATGTAATTATTCTAGATTTATTAATTCCATATATTAACGGAATAGACTTGTGTAAACAATTGCGCGAAGAAGGTTTAAAAGCACCTATTTTAGTGTTATCAGCTTTAGGAAGTACCGATGACAAAGTTTTAGGTTTAGAAGCTGGAGCTGATGATTATTTGGTAAAACCTTTTGAGTTTAGAGAATTAATTGCTCGTTTACGTGCATTATGCAATCGTTATACAGATAACTTGCAAGATCAAAAAGTACTTAAATTAGCTGATTTAGAGCTTGATTTGTACAAAAAGGTTGTGCGTAGAGGTGGTAAAAGTATTGATTTAACAGCTAAAGAATTCAGTTTGTTAGAGTATTTGTTGCGTAACAAAAATAGAGTTATTTCTCGTGTTGAAATTTCTGAAAAAGTATGGGAAGTTAGTTTTGACACTGGAACAAATATTATTGATGTTTATATCAATTTCCTACGTAAAAAAGTAGATAGAAACTTTGGTGTAAAATTAATATATACCATGGTTGGAATGGGTTATATTATGAAAGAACCTGATTAATAATAAAAACTTTAAGAAAAATAAAAAAAGCTGCTTAATTATAAGCAGCTTTTTTTATTTTTACCAAAAACAATTCCACAATTTAAATGGATTTTAAAAATTTTCTTACAATAAAGTTTACTGCAATAATTGCGTGGTTATTGTTGGCTTTTTCTTTGATTTTGTATATTTTTTCGATATCATATTTCCAAAAAGAATTTAAAAAAAACCTAAAAACTGTTTCAATAAATATAGTAAATACGCTGCTGGATTCAAACGAGGCAGATGTAGATTTTATTCGAAATGTTTTTAAGTTTAAAATAAATAATCTATCAAATCAAACCATTTTATTGTTTAATGATAAACAAGAAATTCAGTTTGGAAATGATAATATAAACAGTGATTTAAAACTGAAATTACTTAAAGATTTATTTAAAAAAGAATCGTCATATATTTTAAAAAACGACACTGTTTTCTTTGCATTTAATTATCAATATAAAAATATAAACTATCAAATTATTACTTTAGCAATTGATATTGATGGATTTTCGAAAATTAGATTTATCAAAATTAGTTTGGTTTCATTTTTCTTGCTATGCTTAAGTATTACCATTATTTTAGGAAAATATTTTACAAAACAAACTTTAGTTCCAATAAGAAAAATAATTACTGAGGTAGAACAATTTACTGAAGTAAATTTAAATGAGCGTTTAAAAACTGGAAACGGCAAAGATGAAATATCGTTATTAGCAATTACTTTTAATCAGTTATTAGATAGGTTAGAAAATTCGTTTAGGTTACAGAAATCGTTTGTTTCAAATGCATCACACGAGTTCAGAACTCCACTTACTGTAATGAAAGGACAAATAGAAGTTTTATTGCTTCAACCAAGAACCAACGAAACGTATTTAAGTACTTTTAAGTCGTTGCTAGATGATATAAATAACCAAATTGACCTAATTAATGGTTTAAGCAATTTGGCTAACGCTAATGCACGATTTCCAAATATTCCATCTACTCCAGTTTCTATAATTGAACTTTTAGACGAATGTGTAAGCGAATTATTTAAAAATAAAAAATACAAAGTTGTGTTAAATATTGAAGATTTACAAGACGATGAGAATACAATGCTTATTAGAGGAGATCATGCCTTGCTTCGATCAGCTTTAATGAATGTTATGGATAATGCTTGCAAGTTTAACACTACACCTAGTTGCCAGGTAAATTTGGCTTGTAATTCCGAATTTATAGAAATTACGGTAATAGATCAAGGATTAGGTATAAATAATGATGATTTAGCAAATATTTTCGAATCGTTTTATCGTTCAAATAATACTAGGCACATTCAAGGACATGGAATTGGTTTGAGTTTGGTAAAGAAAATAGTTGAATATTATAAAGGAAAAATTATGGTATCGTCTGAAGTAGGAAAAGGCACTATAATGAGTATATTTTTCCCAAATATAAATGCCAAAAGCGATTTAAAACTATAATTTAAGCATCAAATTTTTCAAGGTGTTTTACAAATACTGTAAAATCTTTATGGTATTCGGCTGTAACCAAATAAGGCTTATCAAATGCAGTAAAACTTAATTGGTAAGCATGAAGCACAACTCGTTTTATAATTGGCTCTTCATTTTCCCACTTTCCTTCTTTAAACTTGGGTTTAAATTGCGAAAGAAAAACTTTTTTACCACCATAACTTTCATCGGATACAATTGGAAAATTTTGTGAAGCTAAATGAATTCTTATTTGATGCAAACGCCCTGTTACAGGCTTACAAGCTAGTAAAGTAAAATGCTTATATAGCTTTAACGTAGAAATGATGGTTTTTGATGGTTTTCCTTCTTTTTTATCTACAAAAGCAAGTCCTTTTTTGGTTTGACTTAAAGGTAAAATTATTTCTTGCTCGTTTACCATTAATTGCCCAGCTACAATGGCATGATATGTTTTTTCAACTACACGTTTTTCAAATTTAATAGCCATTTCTCGGTAAGCTTCATCCGACTTTGCTAGTAATAAAATACCACTTGTTTCCTTGTCTAACCTATGGCAAAGTCTTAACTCTTCGTTGTATTTTTTTGCCAATTTAATTATACTCAAATTGTCATCGTGTCTATCGTCAAGGCTTGAGTAAAATGCAGGTTTATTTATAAAAACAAAATGATCGTCTTCGTATATAATAATTTCTTTTAAACTGTGTAGGTGTTTCATAATTAAGGCTGCAATATTAAGCAATTGCATGTTGATAGCAGCATTTACTTTAATTAGGTTAATTCAAGTAATTATTTTGCATAAAACAAATTGACATAAAATGATATTTTTGCCAACCATGAATTTAAAGAATTTATATATACTTACTTTTATATTTTTTGTAAGCAATAACCTAATTGCACAGCATACTTATATTCCGTTTAACCCAGCCACCAATTATATGATTGATAGGTTTGAAATAAAAAATGGAACATTAAATAACGATTATTTTCATACCAGTACCAAAAGCTACAGAAGGCAAGCCATTGCTAATTATGCCAACGAATTATATAAAAATGATTCAAACATTTCGAAACAAGATCAATTTAACTTAGCTTATTTATTAACCGATAATTTTGAATGGGCAAATAGTGATTTAACGCTTTCGAAAAAGCCATTTTTAAAAGAATTTTATAAGCAAAAAGCTGGGTTACTTTCAGCACAAGTAACCGACTTTAACTTAGTAGTAAATCCGGTTTTAAATTACCAAGTAAGCACTGTAGATTATAACGGAAAAAATGTTTTACTTAACAATAGAGGAATAGAAATTAGGGGAAATATTACCAATAAAATTGGGTTTTACACCCAAGTAAGCGATGAAATTATGCGCCCCTTGCCAGTAGTTTTCCAAGAAGCAAAAAGAACGGGTGTTTACCAAGGAATTGGTTTTTATAAAAGTGATGGAAAAGAAGTAAATTATTTTTTATCGAGTGGTTATGTAAGTGTTTCGCCTAATAAATACATGGATTTTCAGTTGGGTCACGGACGACAGTTTATTGGCGATGGTGCTCGTTCATTTATTGTTTCGAACAATGCAGTAGATAATTTTTATGTTCGCTTAAATACCAGAATTTGGAAACTAAATTATACCAATATTTTTAACGAATACCGCGATTATTCAACTGGTGCTTATGTTATTCAACCTCGCCATTATTCGGCTACTCACCATTTGTCGGTTAATGTTGGAAAAAAACTAAATATTGGCATTTTTGAAACCATTATTTTTCAAAGAGACAGTGGACACGCCAGTAGCGGATTTGAAGTAAATTATTTGAACCCAATAATATTTTATAAATCTATAGAAAATGGTTTGAATAGTACCGATAAAGCAGTATTGGGAGCAAATATGAAGTATAATTTTTTAAAGCATTTTTCGGCTTATGGCCAATTGGTTTTAAGTGAAATGGTGCTTAATGAAATAATTAATAACCGTGGTTGGTGGGGAAATAAATGGGCTTATCAATTGGGCTTAAAATACATTGATGTATTTGGAATAAACAATTTAGATGCACAATTGGAACTCAATGTTTGTAGGCCTTTTATGTACACTTCCTATTCATCGCTGCAAACAAATACCAATTATAACCAGCCATTAGCACATCCTTTGGGAGCAAATTTTTACGAAACTTTGGGAGTTTTGCGATATCAACCAGCAAAGCGTATAAACATGCAACTAAAAGGTGTTTATTATGCTATTGGATATGATACATTAGGAGGAAACGTAGGACAAAATATTGGATTAAGTTATCGCAGTAATTCGGTTGGAATTTACGGAAACGAAATTGCCCAAGGCCAAATTACCAAAGTGCTTTTTATAGATTATATGGCAAGTTATATGCTTAAACACAACTTGTTTTTCGATTGTGGTTTTACATATCGTTACTGCAGAAGCGCTATCAATGACTTGAATTCAGAAAATTTATTTTTGAATATTGGTGTTAGACTAAATATGGCAAGAAGAGAATACGATAGGTAGTTGTTAGTTGTCAGTTGTTAGTTGTCAGTTGTTAGATAATAAGTTAATGGGGTTGGTAGGATGATGGAGTAAATTGAGTATATGAAGTTCTTAGGCAATTCCCTGATCTGAGAACTAAAAACTCTTTACTATCAACTGACAACTAACAACCATTAACTACTACTCAAATCTCAATGCTTCAATAGGATCAAGTTTGCTGGCTTTTTTGGCAGGATAATAACCAGAAGAAATGCCAACTACAAAGCATAAAAACAATCCTAATCCTATCCATGCCCAAGGAATAATAAAACCACCGCCAATAAATGAGGTAACAATATTTCCTACTAAAATACCTAAAATTATTCCTCCAATACCACCAAGCTGACAAATAACTAAAGCTTCAATTAAGAATTGCTTTTTTATATTGTTTTGTGTTGCACCCAACGATTTTCTAATACCAATTTCTCTGGTTCTTTCAGTTACCGAAACCAACATTATATTCATTAAACCAATGGCAGCACCCAATAAAGTTATAAAGCCAATTACAGTAGCTGCTATGGTTATAAAGCTCAATTGACTAATTACTTGATTGGCCACATTATCGGCTTTCATAATTTCAAAATTATTAGGTTCACTAACTTTTAAACCTCGTACTCGCCTAAAAACACTTATGGCTTCATCAACGGCTACATCTATATTGGTAACATTTGTAACTGCAACAGTAACTACTGCACTCATACTTTTTTCCGAAAAAACTTGATAGGCGTTATTAATTGGAACAATTACCATTCTATCGCCTCCAAAACCCATAGAAGAACCTTTTTCTTTTAACACTCCAATAACCCTGTATTTGGCTGCACCAACTGCAATTAACTCACCAATTGGCATTTTATTTTTAAACAATTTGTCTTTAATTTCACTACCAATTATAGCTACATTAGAAGCAGAAATGATGTCTTGTTTCGAAAAATTTCTTCCATAATTTAAATCGTAAGAAGCCACTTTCAAATAATTTTCATCGCTACCCATCACCATAATATTGGGTTCGGTTTTGAAACTACTATACTTAACAGTTGCGGTTCTACTTGCATTTATTGAGGTAGAAAAAACACAGGGAAAATGATATTGTGCGGCAAACTTTTCGGTTTGTTGTTGAGTAATATCGGTATATTTTTTGGGTGGTTTTCCACTTACTCCAAAATGAACCATATTACCCCTATTTTTTATGTTAAAAGTATTTGCTCCAATATTGTTGAAACTTTTATTGATACTCACTTTCATTCCATCAATGGCCGTTAAAATACCAACCAAAGCCATGATGCCAATGGATATAATTAATGCAGTAATTACTGCGCGGGTTTTATTTGCACCAATGGAAGTAAAAGCAATTTTTATGTTTTCGGTTAAAGTCATTTTATTGGTTACAATTTATAAAATAATTGCATTGCAAAATAAAGCTTCAATTTAAATATGTTTGTTTATTTATTTAAAAGGAAAAAAGTTAGTTAAGCAATTACTTCAAACAATAAATTTTTACCAAGCCTTCGATTCTGTAGTCCAATACTCAATGCGAACACCTGCACTTACCACGTTTGCTAAAATATCATCACGCATGTTTTGTTCTAAACTGTAAGTATAAATTCCAGTTTGCTTAAATTTCATTCTTGGTTTATATTGCAATTGGTAAGCGTGAATATTGCCAAAGCCTTTGCCTTGCCATTTACCTCGGTCATCGGCCAAAATAAATTCTACTCTTTCTTTGCTTACTGTTTTATCGGGCAGTGTTTCATAAACCCACATAAATAAATTACTGTATTTGTAATCGCCATTTATGCGCAAATTGATAAAAATATTGCAATACTTGTTAGTATCGGTAATGTTTACATCAAGGTTTATTGGTTCTTTATAGTCCCATTTATAATCTATTATATCCTTGTTTTCTTCATAAATTGGCGCATTGCCGCAGGCTCCAAAACAAAATGAAACCAGCACAAATACAATAATTGAAACAATATGTTTACTCCTTTTTATCATCGGGTTTAGGTGAATTTGGTTTGTTTTTATTATTCCTGTTTTTGTTAAACTTTGGTTTATTTGTTTGATTTGGGTTTACAGGTTTGTTTTCATTGGCATTAACATTTGCCTGTGGCGGCCTTTGGTTTGGGTTTGCTGGTCTTGGTTGTTGATTAGGGTTTGATGGCCTAGGCTGCTGATTAGGGTTGGCTGGCCTTGCATTTGGATTATTATTTACAGGTTTTGCGTTTGGGTTATTATTTACTGGCTTTGCATTTGGGTTATTGTTTGCAGGCCTTGGTTGTTGAGGTCTGTTTTGGTTCGGGTTATTTCCTTGAACCGCATTTGGATTGGGTTTATTGTTATTATTGCGATTATTTTTATTGTTATTATTACGTTTTTTATTATTGTCCAAACGAGTTAAACTATCCATTCCCATGTCGTTTTTAAAGTCAAGTTCAATCACTTTCTTCAATTCTAATTTGGGCTTCAATACCAATTCTGGTTTTATTCCATCTTTGTTTTGGCTAATATATTCTTTGGCTTTTTCTACACTTAACTCTAACCAATCGCCATTTGCTTCGCCTATTGGCGCAAAGAATATAATTCGTTTTAAAATATCAATTTTTACTTGCTTGTAACGCAAATCGCCAGCAAAATCTATGATGTTATTGTCTTTTTCAGGAAAATCTTTTAACGATTCTTGATACACATCAAGCTCAAAGTTTAAACAACATTTTAGTTTACCACATTGGCCTGAAAGTTTTAACTGATTAATTGATAAATTTTGGTAACGAGCAGCATTTATATGCACCAATTTAAAATCGGTAAGCCAAGTACTACAGCAAAGCTCACGGCCGCAGCTACCAATAGCACCTAGCCTTCCAGCCTCTTGCCTATAACCAATTTGCTTCATTTCTATACGAACTTTAAACTCATCGGCCAGTTTTTTTATTAGCTCTCTAAAGTCTACTCGATCTTCGGCAGTATAATAAAAAGTAGCTTTGCGCTTATCGCCTTGGTATTCTACATCGCTTAGTTTCATGTTTAAACCTAACTCCAAAGCGTGGGTTCGGGCTTTAAACATAGTAGGAATTTCAAGTTCTTTATTTTCGTTATGCTTTGCAATATCAGCTTCATTTGCTCTGCGAATAATTTTACGAATATGAGTACTTTCGGGAGTTAAGCCTACTTTTTTCAATTGAAGTTTTACTAACTCACCTTTCAAATTTACTTTACCAAAATCGTAACCATTTTCTAATTCTACAATCACAAAATCGCCATTGGTTATATCTAAATTATTGTTTCTAAAGTACTCTTTTCTGGTACCTTTAAAACTTACTTCTACTACATCAAAAGGTTTGGTATAAGGTGGCATTACCAAATCGCTTAACCAATCGTAAGTATTTAATTTATTGCAGCCTCCTGTGCTACACCCTCCGCTAGAACAGCCACCAGTGCTGCATCCTCCACTTGAACATCCCATTTATTATTTATATATTTTAAATAATTGAACTTTAAAAAATTAGTTTCGGTGTAAACTTTAACACCTGAATTATATTACAAATATTGCCCTTAAAAGGTTTATTTTTTAATAGTTGCCTTTTGTAATTGTTTGCCAATATACATAGAAAGATTTAAATACATAATTTTCACACTGGCATTACGCTCTACATGAAAAATTGCTTCGTCAATTGCGGTGGTTATCAATGATAAATTATTTGGAGTAAAAACCACACTAAACTGATTCAAAAAAGCCAACTCTTCGGGCGAATTTTTACGCAATGATGGATGACCAAATTTGTAAATAAATGCCGATCGAATCATTTGACTGCTATATGTTAAAAAGCTTTTTACCTGCTCGCGCCCAACAGTTGAAAGCTTTTCAATTAACAAAGTTAATTCATCGGGCTGCCCAGCTTGCGTTGGTTTATTGTAGGTAAATGATTTACGCATCCACTCAATAAATAAGTTCAAATAATCGCCATGCTCTATGTCAATTAAACTCAAAGCTAAGTTATAGTTTCCGCTTACCAACCTTGCTATTGCTTGCGCTTTGTTACTTTCTATTTGATGATTTTGAACTAAATTATTTACTATATCATCATCTAAAACCTGCGGTACTTTTATTAACTGTACCCTCGATAAAATGGTAGCAATTACTTTTTCACTATCGTTAGCCACCAAAATAATTAAGGTATTTTCTGGTGGTTCTTCCAATAATTTTAAAATAATATTGCCCTCTGTTTTCATGTATTCGGGCATCCAAATAATGAGGGTTTTAAACTTTGCTTCGTATGCTTTTAGGCTTAGTTTTCTTATAATATCTCTACATTCTTCGGCAGTAATATTTCCTTGTTTATTGCCCGCAGTATCTAATTGACAAATCCAATCAAAATCGTTCATGTATGGATTTTCGAGTAGGGCTTCTCTAAAATCGGACAATACATCAATACATAATTTGGTAGGCGAAATGATAGGAAATGTAAAATGTAAATCGGGGTGAATATATTTTTGGTATTTTACACAGCTAGAACAAACTCCGCAACTATCTGTTTCTTGTTGGTTTAAACAATTTACATATTGTGCATACGCAATTGCCAAAGCTAAATTTCCACTTCCTTCGGCTCCTAAAAACAGTTGCGCATGGCTAATGCGTCCATCTTTAGTGGTTTGTATTAGTTTGTTAATTAAGGCTTTTTGGCCAACAATATCTTTAAATTGCATAATTGCAAATAACTAAAAAATAATGAGAAGAGCAAAGGAGAATTTTGATGGAAATTTTTGTGAAATGAGTTGATAAATTTTATTCAAACAACAAAATAAGCAACCCTTTCAAGTTGCTTTTTTGCATTAAATTTAAAAATTTGTTCTTTACCAAAACCATCCAACCTCCCAATTTTATTTAGGTGAAACAGGTGTTTTGTCCTTTTTAGCTTTGCGCCCTTTGCGTTGGCTAATGAGTATATGGTATTTATCGAACAATTCGTTTATGTTATTAATCAAAGCCGTGTATAAAGCTGCTTTGGTGGCATCGTCCTCCAATTCTTCCATTTTACCCAGTAAAACTTTTTCAAATTTTGCCCAGCTTTTAGCTGCTTTTACCCGCAGGTTTTTTATATTATCAAAATTGTACTTTTCTGCATTTTCTTCGCTTCGCTCCGAATGGGTTTTTTGAAACAATTCATTGGTATTGTACAATTCGGTACACCAAGAATCGAGATTCAACCCAACAAAAGCCGCTTTGAGCTGAGCATCGTTTTGCCAATTGTCAATCAAACTACTTAAAATAGCCGACACCGATTGATAATTAGCTCTTACAAATTTTCTACCATGTACTTTTATGCTTTGATTAATCAATTTCGAAAAAGCAACATGCTCGGGTAGCCAGCTTTTGGCATAACCATCCACAATAAAACAAATACCCAAAAACAAGTTGTCTCTTTTGGTATCCAAATCAAGTAAAGTTTTGGTAAGGGGGCTTGATAAACTTTTTTGATAAACTTTTTGTATGGAATCAATAACCGATTTGTAGGCCAGGTATTGTTTGTTAATGACTAAAGAAACAGGATTTGCATTGGTAATAACTGAACTCAAGTCGTAACCAAACTGAATAAATTCAGGAACACGCAAATTGTAAGCTGGATTTGGATTTATCATAATAACCTATTTTATTTACGGATGCAATTTAAAAATAAATTTACTTACAAGCAACAGTATTGCTTTTAAGTAAAAGTATTTATTGCTAATAAATTGCAAATGTGCTGTAAGCTATCAAATTTGTTTAAAAACATTTAACACAACTGCAATAAGCTTTCAGAATAACATGAAAGTAATTTACACAACTGCTAGAAGCTTTCAGAATAACATGAAAATAGTTTACACAACTGCAATAAGCTTTCAGAATAACATGAAAGTAATTTACATAACTGCAATAAGCTTTCAGAATAACATGAAAACAGTTTACACAACTGCAATAAGCTTTCAGAATAACATGAAAGTAGTTTACACAACTGCAAGAAACTTTCAAAATGACATGAAAGTAGTTTACACAACTGCTAGAAGTTATAAATTTTGAACTTTTTATCAAATTGGGGCAATTTGATGTTGTTGAGATAATTTATTGTTGAGATGTTATTATCTTAATTGTTAATGAGCAAAGGACAAATGTTGTTCTTTGTTCTTTGTGGAAACAAAATTTTCATTTCTGGTTAGAATAAAAACCAGATATCTATATTTGCCTTAATGAATCATTTATACTTTGGCGATTGCCTAGATATTTTAAAACAACTACACCATAAAAACAAAACTGGTTTTATTGACCTAATTTATATTGACCCCCCTTTTAACAGCAAACGCAACTACAACGTACTTTTTGAAAGCATTGATTTGAAAGATGCTACTGCCCAAAAACAAGCATTTGCCGATACTTGGAGTAATGTAAGTTATATTGATACCATTAACGAAATAGCCGACTTAGACAAAGACTTGCATACTTTTTTAAAAACACTAAGCAACTTGAGGGTTTCCGATAGTGCTGTGGCATATCTAAGCACCATGGCAATCCGCATCCATTATATGCACAAAGTACTGAAAGATACAGGCAGTTTTTATTTGCATTGCGACCCAACCATGAGCCACTATTTAAAGGTAATTTGTGATTTGATTTTTGGTGAGAAGAATTTTCAGAATGAAATAATTTGGAAAAGAGCAATTAGTACTGGTAGTAGTAAATCAATTTCAAAAAAATTCAGTTCTGATGCTGATATTCTTTTATATTATACAAAAACATCAAAATTTACTTTCAATATGCCATTCAAGAAATATGGAGAAAGCTATTTATCACGGTTTAAATTTAAAGATAAAAAAGGGGAATACAGATGGCAGTCATTAAGCACATATTCAGAAGAAACAGTAAAAGAGTTAGAGCAGAAAAAAGAGATTCGTTGGAATAGCAATGGCAATGCAGAATACAAACAATATAAACAGAAACTCAAAGGTGTTGCTATGAATAATATTTGGGATGATATAAATGTTATTAACCCAATGTCAAACGAACGCCTTGGTTATCCCACCCAAAAACCACAAGCATTATTAGAACGAATTATACAAGCCAGCAGCAACGAAGGCGATTTAATTGCCGATTTCTTTTGCGGTTGTGGAACAACGGTAGCTGCTGCGCAATTGTTAAAACGAAACTGGCTTGGTGTTGATATATCGCATTTGGCGGTTCGGTTAATTGCAAAAAGATTGGTTGATACTTATGGTTTTGAAATAAAACATCAATTTAAACTCGATGGTTTTCCTCAAGATATTGGAAGTGCAAAAGAACTTGCACAAAATACAGATAAGGGGCGGTTCAATTTTCAAGAATGGGTAATTGAAGTGCTTTTAAATGGAGTGGTTAATATAAAAAAAGTAGCCGATGGTGGATATGATGGTTATTTAACATTCAACATTAGCGAAACCCAAAAAGAATTTGTGCTTATTGAAGTAAAAAGTGGCAATGTAAATGTAAAAAACATACGTGAGTTTATTCATGTAATAGAAAAACAAAAGGCTGCCATAGGAATATTTGTTTGTTTTGAAGAGCAGGTAACCCAACCTATGCTTAAAGAAATAAAACAAGCAGGAAAATACCAATACACAGGCACCGGCTACCAAAGCGATTTTGAGAAAATACAAATTTGCACAGTAGAAGATTTAATGAAAAACCACATGCCCAAAATACCCGAATCGACCAAAACAACCTTCAAATCGGCAAAAAAAAGTAAGAATGACGATACAGCCAGTTTTGGTTTGTTTGATTGAAAATGAAGGGGGCAATTGTTTATTGGCAATAACCAATTAGAATTACTTTGAACTGATGTTGGCGTACTTACCAACAATAAAAAAGATTGAAGGCAAGGATGCCTGCAATGGCTGAAATTGAAAATACTTAAACTAAATCCAAATCCCTAAAAATCACTTTGAACTTTTATGTTATCCCAAGTTTTGTTTTTAAGGGAATCCATCATCATCCAAATGGCAATTGCAGATAGCACAATTAATAAAATTACTATGGGTAAAAAATCGCGAATAAAGTAATGAAGTACTCCAATGGATAGTGGAATAAGCATGGAAAATAATCCTCTTACAAAGCTACTTCCTTTTACTTTATTTCCTGCCTGAACAGAAAATGGTAATTCTTTGAACGAAATATATGCTATTACTAAAATAATAAGTACTTGGTTGCAAATTCCTAATATAAAGTTAGGAAAAGCCGATAAACCTAACAGAAAATAAGCCAATGAAATAATTACAACAACCAAAGGAAAATAAAACTTAAATAAAATAGATTTTACTGAACCCAAAATGAATAATCCAGGTTTGGTTACAGGTGTAATATAATATATCCAAGCGGCTTTATATTTATCGCTAAATGTTAGGTAACCTAAAGCAGTTATCAAAACAAAATTGCAAAAATAAACGATAAAAATATAGATAAACGAGTTGGGTTCTGGCAATGTTAAACTTCCTTCATCGCCTTTATTATTTACAAAAAGCAAAACCAAATAAACTGCTAAATAACCAAGTGAAGGATACACTTTCATTTTAAAATCGCGGCTACGGCTAGTCATTTTCCAAGTATGCAAAAAGCTCATTCTTTCTGCTCCTTTTTGTGTAAATATTTTACTTAAAAAACTTAAATATTTTGATGTAGTAGATTTTATAATTTTACCACTTTTATTTACACTTGGCTCTTCGCTTGTTCCACTAATCATGGCTAGTTTTTGATTAAACGATGGTGCAAAATATTTGATAACTATCCAAATACTTAAAATAGGAATAGCTAAACTTAACAACACACAAAGCACTAATTTAAAACCACCTTCAAAAGCAAATAAATATTGCCAAGCACCCGCAAACCAATAAGGTGGAGCAAGCATAGCTAATGTAGAGTTTTCTAAATTATAGTTATCTAAAGTAGTTTGTTTTATTAACCTTGGCACTAATTGATAGCTTGCATACATGAGTATAGCTAACCCAATTTGAAAATAAGAAATAATGCTTTTAAACTTTTGTGGAGTTGTAATTTTAAGCACCAAAATGTAAATGGCATTGATAAAAAATATGGTTAATAAAGTGGCCAAAAGTAGCAACACAATAAAAACAAATAAACCCCAAATTCCGTTTACATAAGCCATAAAACCCATTCCAATTAATGTCATTGGAAATGCTGTTTTTGAAATATAAATTACAATATAAAGCAACCGCGAAAGCACAACTGTTTTGTCGTTTACAGGTTTTGGAAGTATAATAAAATTATCTCTTACATCAATTAGTACAGTGGTAAATTCGGCAATTAATGTAGAAGCCAATACAAAAATATACATGGAGAAAAAGAGGGTGAGTTTGGTTACATAATTTGCCCCAATAAAAAACGAAAACATAAACATAACTCCCAAAAATACCGACATAAATATTTGGGTAAAACTTACTCCACTTGTTGGCTTTTTTTGATTTGTTTTTTTTACTGCTCTAATTCCTGTTGGTGTTCTATCGCCAAGGGTAACTTTAGTTTTTAAAATGGCTTTTAATTGGGTTGTATTTACACCCATATTTTGGTAAAATGCCTTTGGCAATAAAACAACATATACCAAAAATTTATCTATAAAATTCATGTAGTAAAATGATTAATTATTAAAAGCATTCATTAACTGTTCCGAAGCTTCATTATTGCCCGAACCTTGCGTAAGTAATGAAAATATTTGCTCTAAACTTTGGTTGCCTTGCTGTTGTTTTAACTCATCAAAACTACCATCGGCTATTACAGTTCCATTGTTAATTAACACTATTCTATCGCTTACTTTTTCTACTACATCCATCATGTGGCTACAGTAAAAAATAGTCTTCCCATCTTTGGCTAATTTGCTAATTAATTCCTTTACAATAATTACACTATTTGCATCTAATCCACTTAAAGGTTCATCTAAAATTATGATAGATGGATTATGTAAAAGTCCTGAAATAATTAGCACTTTTTGGCGCATTCCTTTGCTAAAAGTATCCATGCGTTGGTGCATTACACTTTCAAGTCCAAAAGCAGTTAGCATTTTAGTCATTCTATCGGTGGCTAAGCTTTCATCTAAACCATATAATTCGGCCATAAAATTCAGGAATTCTATGGGTGTTAACACATCGTAAAGCTCAGCTAATTCAGGCACATAGCCTATAATACTTTTAACTGCTAATGGATCATTTTTTATATTAATTCCATTTACCAAAACTTCCCCTTCAAAATCAGAAATTAAGCCACAAAGTATTTTTACAGTTGTACTTTTTCCTGCACCATTAGGACCAATGTATCCAATAATTTGACCCGGATAAATGTCTAAATTTATTCCTTTTAAAACCTGCTTTTCGCCAAAGTTTTTGTGTACATTTTTTAAACTAATAATAGGTTGCATATATGGTATTTTTAAAATTAAAATTTGTGGCAATATAATTTTAGTAATGTAAATTTTATGCGAATAATTAGGAATATAATTAAATCCATTTCATAAAAAATATTTTATTTGCTATGCAATAAATTTTCAAAAAACATGATAGATTTAAGAAGTGATACCGTAACCAAACCAAGCTCAGCAATGCTTAACGCCATGATGGAAGCTAAAGTTGGTGACGATGTTTTTGGCGAAGACCCCACTGTAAACGAATTGCAAAGTTTTGCAGCCGATATGTTTGGAATGGAAGCAGCATTGTTTTGCGCTAGCGGTACAATGACCAATCAAATTGCAATAAAACTACACACCCAACCTGGCGATGAAGTAATTTGCAATAAGCTTTCGCATGTATATTTATACGAGGGCGGTGGAATTGGATTTAATTCTGGTTGTTCTACAAGGCTTTTAGAAGGAAATTACGGACGCTTTACTGCTGAACAAGTTCAAGAAAATATAAACGATAAAAACAATATTCATTTTCCAATTAGCAAATTAGTTTGTATTGAAAATACAGTAAACAAAGGCGGTGGCGTTTGTTGGGATATTGATGAAATTATAAAAATAAAAGCTGTTTGTCAAAATAATGAAATGGCTTTACACTTAGATGGTGCTAGGCTTTTCAATGCTTTAGTTGCCAAAAATCAATCTGCTTTAAAATATGGGCAATTATTCGATACCATTTCTATTTGTTTAAGCAAAGGTTTGGGTGCTCCAGTTGGGTCATTGCTGTTAGGTAGCCGAAAAAATATTGCAAAAGCAACCAGAATTAGAAAAGTAATGGGAGGTGGAATGCGCCAAGTGGGCTTTTTAGCAGCTGCTGGTTTATATGCTTTGCAAAATAATTTTGATAGATTAACCATAGACCATGAGCGAGCAAAAATTTTGGCAAGTGTTTTGCAATCATGCAATTTTGTTGAAAGTATTTATCCAGTTGAAACCAATATTGTAATATTTAAAATAAATCCAAATCAAGTAAGTACCAATCATTTCATTGATTTTTTGAAAAATAATGATATAAATGCTGTAAGTATGGGTAATAATTTGATTAGATTTGTATTGCATTTAGATATTACAGAAAATGATTTCGATTTTTTATTAAATAAATTGAAACAAATAAACTTATAAAAACCAATTCTTTGATTTTAAAAAACAAATTACCATATTCGCCCTCCTTTATGAAAAAAATAATCTTATTAATCACAATATTCAGTTTTGCATTTATATATAGCGAAGCACAAGCCAGGAAAAAAGCCGTTGCTAAAGGTTATGATGCCATTTATCCATTTATTAGAGGTAAGGCAAAAGTGGTAAAAAACGGTAAAATTGGATATATAAACATGGAAGGCGAAGAGTTTATTCCGTGTAAATATGATGAAATATTTCCGTTTGAAAACGGAAAAGCAAAAGTTCAAAAAGATTTGAAATATGGTTATATAAACGAACAAGGTGAAGAAATAATTGAATGTAAATTTAGCTTTATTGGTCCTTTTAGAAATGGAAGAGCTGTGGTAAAACTAAATGGAAAACTTGAAATAATAGACACAGAAGGTGCAGTGATTACAGAAGGTAATCATAGTGGAACACAGTAAATTTTATAATACTCGTCACAAAACTGAAATTTTCTATTGGTTTTTTTGCTTCAATCAAAACAATTACTAATTTCGAACGGTTATTTAACAATCACAGCTGCAAAGCAGCTTTTACTACAATATAAAAATGAGTAATTTAAAGATAAAATT
>Ga0247839_1001739_pt1 | contig 34685 bp, 24 predicted proteins | sample LaCruzMarch2015__6_FD_192405 | JGI IMG/M metagenome (GOLD analysis project Ga0247839, IMG submission 192405) | Freshwater microbial communities from meromictic Lake La Cruz, Castile-La Mancha, Spain - LaCruzMarch2015_16m | ecosystem: Environmental > Aquatic > Freshwater > Lake | place: Spain... | reverse complement strand
ACCCCTTATAATTTAAGAGTACCAAAGGAACCAACCAATGACCGTCCGCACCAACGTCCGCCCAATGGATCTCTGCACCGTCACTATGACTGAGGCCCAGTGGTCTAGGATCCGCACCGCTCTGATCTGCCTTGCCTGCAACTGCCGTACCGCTGGCAAGCATTCCGACGCTGACTACTACGACGAAGCATACAACGACCTGCGCGAGGCAATGGGGATGTGACACCTGCCTTAGTGGCACACTGGGGGCACAGGATGCCCCCTTCACCGACTAAGATTTAAGAGTACCAAAGGAACCCACCCCATGCGCAAGATTGAAAAGCAAATGATCGACGCAATTCACGACATGCGTGATTTCACATCTGGAAACACTAAAGTTGTCACCGAAGGTGATACCAGTTTGGTATATCTTCACGGCAGCAAGATTGCCGAGGTTGATGAGACCTCCATTCGTTTATTTGACGGTGGGTATCAATCAAAGACCACTAAGTCTAGGTTGAATGCTATCATTTCCGCCTGTGGAAATGCCGGTGAATGTGTCTACCAAAAGGACTTTAATTGGTTCTATCGTAAGTTCGTGGGTGCCATGAATGGGGTCCCGGTGTTTATATTTAAGGAATTCGAATCAGGTATGTTTGCCTGATTGTGCCAATTCACAAGGTGGCACAAGGGGGGTTCAAATGCCCCCCTTTACCCCTTATAATTTAAGAGTAAACCAACTCAAAGGAACCCAACCAATGCCATCAACCAAAGTTTTCGCAGTGATCGCCGGTAGAGATTATGAGGGGCAGGATTTTAATACTTTACGCCTGTTCGATTGTTTCTCAACTGCCAATGAATATGCGGTTGATTTAGATAATGAACTGGGGGTGGATTATGTATTAATCCAAACCAGAGAAGTATGCCAAGAATCGGCACTGTGTGCCGCCTGAGGAACTGGCACAAGGGGGGTTGCAATGCCCCCCGATCCGTGCCATAATTAATTCATCAAGCGGGGGTGAAGCATCCCGCTCAAAAAACTTCAACTCAAACCGTATCCTTTTTTCTTATCATGTTCAAATTCGAATCTTCCGCAATCGACAACATCTCAGATGTTCAAGATGGTCAAGTTGTTGTCACCTTCAACGGTGGTCGCGATTACACCTATGACGTTGCAGATCCTGCTAATTTTGTTACCGATCTCCAACTGGTGATTAATAACGAAGATTCAGTGGGTAAGTTCATCAACCTTGCCATCCGTGGCGAGGCACTCAAGGCAACCATTGCCTGATCTACCACGGGGGGCAGCAATGCCCCCCTTATCAAGTGACAGTTCGGGAGGTGGCACACTGCCCCTCTCAACCTGCCACCTGACCCCTTATAATTTAAGAGTACCAAAGGAACCCAACCAATGCAAAGACTCGATGTTCGCTGCCCCTCTGCCCCCTGGGAGAACACTACTACCGATGAGGACCGAGCATGGGACCTGTGCTTTTCACTCTCAGAGGACTATGGTTATGCCTGCGTTTATGAGCGTGTCAATGGCACAATTATCGGAGAATATACCGACGGACGTTCCACCTGAGGCACTGGCACACTGGGGGCACAGGATGCCCCCTTCACCCCTTATAATTTAAGAGTACCAAACCAACCAACCAACCAAAAATGACACAAACTCAATCCGCTCAGATGAGACAAACTCACCGGTTTGTTTGTATGACAGAAGCAGTAGACTTTTTCGTTAAAAAGTTTCACTGGACTCGGCAAGAATCTTGTCACTTTATCTGGGATAATCAGTTTTCCGTAGGAACTGACCGTGCTATTTGGATCACCGAACCTTTGAGTATGCCAATTGATTAAGTGGCACACTGGGGGCACAGGATGCCCCCTTTACCCCTTATAATTTAAGACCAAACCAACCAACCGAGACCATGCCAATTTCCCGCTCCTACCGTGCCAAGACTGCGTCACCCCTTGCACTGCACCGCCGCTGGATTCAGCAGGACATGGATCTGCAGGATGCCGATGAGATGAGAGCATATGATCGGGCACAATACTATGCCAATCAGGACGGTTGCCAGACTGGCACAGACAGCGATGCCTAGGCTCCGCTGACCCCTTATAATTTAAGAGTACCAAAGGAACCCAACCAATGACCACCCCCAAACCCCTTAAGACAATTCTCTGCCCCGTTGACTACCCCTTTGCCGTGGCACAGGTGGTAAATGGTGCGATCACAAGCACCTTTGGATATTCTAAAAGTTTGGCAGACTGCTATGCCAAGTGTCAGGGGTGGAGATCATCCTGCCCCGATGCTGAGATCATTATGGTCGAGCAAAGTGAAATCGGTGCAAAGCGTCCCGACTGTGTGAATTCCTACTGGGTTGCAGTCTGACCCCTACGGGGGCAGGGTTGACACCTGCCCCTTCACCGACTAAGATTTAAGAGCAAACCAACCAACTCAAACCAATGTCAGAACGCAACTTTCAAACCGGAATCTTGATTTTATGCTTTTCAATGGTTAGCATTGTCGGCGCTGTCTGGGTTGCCAGATCTGTCGATGCCATGCTTGAGGCAGAGATCGCAGAAATCTGTCACCGTAGCAACAATGCAATTAACTGCCCCCCGCTGCCCAGATAATTTGATGGGGGGCAGGGTTGACACCTGCCCCTTTACCCCTTATAATTTAAGAGTACCAAACCAACCAACTCAAACCAATGACCTGCTCAACTCAAACCGAAACCTTCAACGAATGGGCAAACTGGGAAACCTGGAATGTATCACTATGGTTGCAGAATGACGAGGCACTTTATAAGGTCGCCCGCCAATTCACTCATTATGATTCACTCATTCCATACCTTGAATCTGGTTTCGGTCAGATGACCCCAGACGGTGCCCGTTGGATGGACCCTGCCATCGACACCGCTGCATTAGACAAGATGTTGACCGATCTGTAAAGTGGCACACTGGGGGCACAGGATGCCCCCTTTACCCCTTATAATTTAAGAGTACCAAACCAACCAACTCAATCCAATGAAAATCGAAGTTCGCTACCAGACCCCATACCCTGCCGCAGGGTTGACTGAGGAGTGGCGCTCCCAGTGGTTCGCTACACTGCCTGAGGCAGAGCGGATGGTCAAGTTCTACAAATCCTGTGGATCACCTGCCCACATTGCCCCTAGCAGTTTGGCACAGTTCGCCCACCTGAAATAGTGGCACAACCGGGGGCAGCAATGCCCCCTTTACCCCTTATAATTTAAGAGTACCAAACCAAAGGAACCCAACCATGACCGCTTCACTATTCACCAAAGTTCAATCTTCCGCGATCTCAATGATAGAAATCATTGGCGACCGCGTTGACATCGCTTTTCAAACTTCACCTGGTAAAGTTTACACTTTTATCTCAACTCCTGAGTTCATTGAATCTCTTCAACTTATCATCAGCGGTAACATTGAAGAGGTGAGTCTTGGTTCTATTGTTCATAAAGCAAAAATGAACAATGATCTGAAATATGCACTTTTATCTGAGAGAGGTTAGTAACATTTAGCCCACCTGAGGCACTGGCACACTGGGGGCAGCAATGCCCCCTTCACCGACTAAGATTTAAGAGCAAACCAACCAAAGGAACCCAACCATGACCCTCTTCAACATCGTTCGCATGTATGCACCTCACCTTGAAAAGCGTGATAGGATCGTTCAACGGGGTTTGACCCTTGAGCAGGCACAGGCACACTGCAAAAACCCTAAGACCCGCAAGGCAGGCGAATGGTTTGACGGTTATTCTGAGGCATGACCCCAACGGGGGCAGGGTTGACACCTGCCCCTTGACCGACTAAGATTTAAGAGCAAACCAACCAAAGGAACCCAACCAATGACCCCTTTCAACCCCTACGTTGCCACCCTGATCAAAATGGGATACGATGAGCAGGACTGCCGCAACGTTGCCGCCGCTGGTTTGGATGCCTCCTACCCCCGCACTATCCACGGGCGGACCTTTCAAACCAAAGCAGAATACGACGAAGCACTGGCAGACTTCCTCAACGGGATCTGAGGGGTTCGCCCCCCTTCCATGCTATAATTCATAAGCAACCAACCAAAGGAACCCACCAATGACTAACCTGCCAATCTCACCCTGTTCAGACCTTGCCACCAGAGAACTCAAGTGGTTGTGGCAGTCGGATCAACTTAAGAATGGCGCTGCCCGCCCATCTATGTTTATTCACTGGGGAGTGCCTGCCTACATCATCGCCGCCCAGTGTGCTGAGGTCCATGCTGATGAGGTGGAACCCTGCCCCATCAGCGGGTGGCACCCGACCTTTAGGGGGGTGCCTGATCAGCGATATCCACCAGAGTGGTAATCTGCAAGACGGGGGCAGGGTTGACACCTGCCCCTTGACCGACTAAGATTTAAGAGTACCAAAGGAACCCAACCAATGAAAACGTTTTCCATTTTCCCTGAGATCATCGCCAATTGCACCGATGACAATGGACAGATCCGTTGGAGCACTGCCTGCCAAGCAGCAAAAGAGCACGGTCTCTGGGATGATTTCAGGACGGAGTATGGGGTCACCGCTGCATTCGGTGGGGTTGATGCTGGGGAGTTCCTGACCTGGATGGGGTACTAATCCCCGACCCTATGGGGGCAGGGTTGACACCTGCCCCTTTACCCCTTATAATTTAAGAGTACCAAAGGAACCCAACCAATGACCGCAACCTTCACCATCGCCACCAAGTTCCCAGAGTTGACCACCTTTGAATTGGAGGAGTGGTTATGGGTAGGCAACCCCACCCCTAAAGAGGAGCGGGCAATCTGTAAGGAACTGGCAACCCGTGCCAAGCGTAGGCAAGCGATAGAAGATTTCCTCTGGTGACCCCTACGGGGGGGCAGGGTTGACACCTGCCCCTGAGCAAACCGACCCCCATTCGTTATGACCCGTGCAATCGGTACAGTTCGCTCCTCAGACTTCAACGTGCAAGGACAGTCGATCCGCGTCAGCAGCGGACGTGGCAGCACAATGACCCCTGCCCGTGGGTTGGGTGCCGTGATGGTCGCCGACCTTGAGACTGCCATCGCCAATGCTAAGGCAATTCACCGCGTTGACCGTATCACTGCCGCCCACGAACGACTGGCAGATCGGGCAGCATGACGTGACGGTTCGGGGGGTGGCACACGCTATCCCCATCCGTTCGTGAGCGGCAGTGATTCGGTCGTTCGTGATCGGCAGTATGTCGTTATGTCGTTATCGTGATGGCGGGGGCCGTATGAAAAACGCAACACTACCCTAACCTACAAAGTGTTACGGAAGGCATAAAGATAAAACACTCAAATACAAAAATTTTTTCGAATATATACAAAATGAAATTAAGTTTTATAAACACCTCAAATGAAAAAAAATTCCGGCGAAATTTTTGAGAACATACAAGTCGATCCAATCAGCGGAGACTATTATGTAATTATTCCAGAGAGTATTGCAAATGAACTCTCATGGTATGAAGATACTGAAATTAGTTTTAAAGTTGAAGGAGATGAGGTAATCCTCACCGAACATATAGATTGACAGATGATATATAATGTTGTATGATACTTCAGTAATGAATTGAAATTATGGCAAAAGGATTTACAGTAAAAGCAAAAGCACCAGTCACAGGCCAATCTCAAGAAGAATGGGACTACAATCTTGCCCGAGAAATGATAAAAGGAAAATCAATTGTCTTTTGTCTTCCTGGAAGAGGAGTCTCCTATACTTACCTCAAAAGTTTTGTTCAGTTATGTTTTGATATTGTTCAGGCCGGAGCAAGTATTCAAATTTCTCAAGACTATTCATCCATGGTTAATTTTGCCCGTTGCAAATGCCTAGGAGCAAATGTTCTCAGAGGACCAAATCAACTTCCCTGGGATGGTAAACTAAATTATGATTGGCAACTTTGGATTGATTCTGATATTGTCTTTAATTCTGAGAAGTTTTGGCAACTAATTCTCATGGATAAGGATATTGCTTCTGGATGGTATGCAACAGAAGATGGTGTAACCACATCAGTTGCTCATTGGATGGAAGAAGATGATTTCCGCAATAATGGTGGAGTCATGAATCACGAAACCACAGAAAGTATTTCAAAGCGCCGCAAACCATTCACTGTTGATTATGCAGGATTTGGTTGGTTACTCATTAAAAAAGGTATTTTTGAACACGAAGAAATGAAGTATCCCTGGTTTGCACCTAAGATGCAAGTCTTTGAATCCGGTGAGGTTCAGGATATGTGTGGTGAAGACGTATCATTCTGTTTAGATGCAAAAGAAGCAGGATTTGAAATTTGGTGTGATCCTCGTATTCGTGTTGGTCATGAGAAGACTAGAGTGATTTAATGTCTAAAGAATTTTACAACATACTATGTAAGGGTCGTAAAATTTATTCCAATCTTACAGAAGAAGAATACTTCAATACTATGGAGGATCTGGCAAATGATTTCTATTTGTCGGGTACTCCACATCCAAATGAAATTGAAACTGAAATTATAGGAGAAACTTTAGATGGCAATTAAAAAATCATCGAATTCGAATCAAACAATCGAATCTCATCCAAAAAACACAAGTCAGGGTTCCGGAGATCATACCAAATATTCGGCAACATCCAGAAATAAAGCAAAAAAGAAATATCGAGGTCAGGGTAAAGGATAAATAGATTTTTATAAAATATGAATTGAAACAATTTTCAATGGGAACTCATATACTAATTGAAGTATATGATGTCAAGTTTAATCTATTAGACGATTTAAATTCTCTTGAAGAAATCATGGTGCGCGGAATTAATCGTGCAAAAATGGAAATACTTAATATTTTTAAACATAGTTTTACTCCACACGGAATCACAATCGTAATTGCTCTTTCAGAAAGTCATGTATCCTGCCATACCTGGCCGGAGGAAGGTTGTATTGCGATTGACATTTATACATGTGGTGATGGAAAACCAAAATTAATCGCCATTGAATTGTTAAAATACTTAAATTCATATAATTATAGTATAAAAGAAATAAATCGTTAAATAGTATAAGGAGATAGAAACCTCCATTATAAAAGTTCTGTTTTATTCTTAAAACAGGAGTTTCACAAATGCTATTCGAATCAGAAGACAATCAAAAAAGAATTCTTCAAGAAGTCGTACATGACAGAGCACCAAAATATAATTTTAAAAAACAATCTGATCTTCATGAAAAAATTCGTAATGATGAAGACTATGATGACTGGGAATATGGAACAGAACCAAACTACGGAACTTCTTGTAAATAGTTATAAATAATATGACGAATATCATGTCATATGTCTGTTACAAGGATATCAAGATCATTTAAAGACATTAGTCTATCCTTTGACCCCCATCCAAGCACAAAAGACCTGCCGGTTCTGGTGAATCAGCAGGCAATTCGTCGTTCAATTCGTAATTTAGTTCAAACAATTCCAACAGAAAGATTTTTTAATCCAATTTTAGGATCTGATGTTCGTCAAAGTTTGTTTGAATTCGTCGATTTTGGTACTGCCTCGGTCATTCGTGATCAAATTTTGAATACAATTTCAAACTTTGAGCCCAGAGTGAATGATGTTGATGTTCAGGTAGATCCAAGACCAGATGAAAATGAATTTGAAATTACCATTATATTTGATATTATCGGACAAGAAATTCCAACACAACAATTTTCATTCATTCTAGAGGCAACCAGATAAAAAAATGCCTTTTACAAAGTTTGCCAATTTAGATTTCGATCAAATCAAAACTTCGATCAAAGATTATCTTCGTGCGAATTCAACATTTACGGATTTTGATTTCGAAGGGTCTAACTTTTCAGTTTTAATTGATACTCTGGCATATAATACCTATATCACGGCATTTAATTCAAACATGGTTGTGAACGAATCATTTTTGAATTCGGCAACCATTCGTCAAAATGTAGTTTCACTGGCAGGAAATATTGGTTATATACCACGATCCAGAGAGGCATCAAAGGCGCAAATTTCATTTAAGGTATCTACATCACAAAACACTCCAACTCTCACTCTACAAGCAGGACTGGTGTGTATAGGAACAGTTAATGATACTTCATACACATTCTCAATTCCAAATAATATTTCGGCAAATCTGGTAAATGGTATTGCAGATTTTAATCAAATCACAGTATATCAAGGAACATTTTTAAAAAAGGAATTTACGGTCGATGGATCACTGGATCAAAGATTTATTTTAAATAATTCATTTATAGATACTTCAACAATTTCTGTTTATGTAAGAGAAAGTAATGAAAGTGGTACTGGAGTTCAATACTTTTCTGTGGATAATATTTTAAATGTAAATTCAACCTCAAAGATTTATTTGTTACAGGAAGTTCAGGACGAAAAGTACGAACTTCTTTTTGGTGATGGATTAATAGGTCAAAAATTGTCAAATAACTCAGTAATCACCGTAACTTATATTGTTACAGACGGAATATCAGGAAACGGAGCATCTTCATTTTCCTTTGCCGGAAGTCTTAAAGACTCTACTGATGTGATTGCAAGTAACTTTTCAAGTGCGATTTCAATTACAACAAATCAGCAATCTCAAAATGGTGCCGAAATTGAGTCAATAGATTCAATTCGTTATTTTGCTCCAAGAATTTATTCTTCACAGTACAGAGCGGTCACCTCTCGTGATTATGAGGCAATCATTAAAAAAATATACCCAGAAACAGAATCCGTTTCTATTATTGGTGGAGAAGAACTGGATCCCCCCGAATTTGGAACAGTATCAATTGCAATTAAACCAAAAAATGGAACATATGTTTCAGATTTCCAAAAATCAAGAATTTTATCCGATCTTAAACAATATAGCATTTCTGGAATTAATCAAAAAATAATCGATCTTAAAATATTATATGTCGAAATTGATTCTTCAATTTATTATAATTACTCTCAAGTTTCTACGGTTGAATCTCTCAAAACCAGAATTACTAATTCACTGACTCAATACTCAAATTCTATAGATTTAAATAAATTTGGCGGAAGATTTAAGTACAGTAAAGTTCTTCAGGTGATTGACAATACAGACGATTCTATAACTTCAAATATCACAAAAGTTAGAATTCGAAGAGACTTAAAGGCAATTACCGGACAATTTGCTCAATATGAATTATGCTTTGGAAATAAATTTCACATTAATCGAGAGGGTTATAATATCAAATCCACCGGATTTAAAATATCAAATGAATCAGATACGGTATATCTCACAGATGTTCCTGATTCTACCGGAACAAATGGAATTATTGCAGTTATAAATGCTTCCAAGAAAGTGATTGTAAAATCTGCCGGAACAATTGATTACTCAAAGGGGGAAATTAAACTAGGGACAATTAAAATTGGCGCGACTTCTCTCGCAGATAATACGATTGAAATTCAGGCATTTCCAGAATCAAATGATATTGTTGGATTAAATGATTTGTATTTGAATTTTAGCATTTCAAAAAGTACAATAAATATGGTAAGAGACGTAATTGCTTCTGGTGATGAAATATCTGGAACATCATTTGTAAAAGACTATTATACCTCAAGTTATTCAAACGGAAATTTTATAAGATCATAATATGATACAAACAGGGTTCGAATCCAGAGTCAAGATTCAACAAATTATTGAAAATCAACTACCAGAGTTTATTTTGGACGAAAGTCCAAAGGTCATAGATTTTTTAAAACAATATTATATCTCTCAAGAATATCAAGGTGGACCTGTAGATATTGCAGAAAATTTAGATCAATATTTAAAGTTAGATAATCTAACTCCAGAAGTTGTTGTTGATAATACATTTCTACAAAATGATATTAATTCAACTGTTGGAATCATAACAGTAACAAGTACGAAAGGATTTCCACAAAAATATGGGTTATTAAAGGTTGATGATGAAGTTATAACATATACAGGAATCACAACAAATTCATTCACCGGGTGTATTCGTGGATTTAGTGGAATTACAAATTATCATAACGATTTGAATCAAGAAGAATTAATTTTTTCCAAAACAACATCATCAGATCATAAGAATAAATCTTCAATACAAAATTTAAGTTCCTTATTTTTAAAGGAATTTTATAAAAAACTCAAATATACATTTGTTCCCGGATTAGAAGAAGTTGACTTTGTTTCAAATTTAAATGTTGGAAATTTTATAAGACAGGCAAAATCATTCTATCAGTCAAAAGGAACGAATGAATCATTTAGAATTTTGTTTAATGTTCTATATGGAGTAAATCCAAGAGTTGTAAATCTTGAAGAATTTTTAATCAAACCATCATCAGCACAATTTATCAGAAGAGAAATTGTAATTGCCGAAAGAATTTCTGGAGATCCTTCCAAATTAATTGGACAGACAATTCGAAAATCTTCAGACACAATTACCGGTGCATCAATTTCAGAAATTGAACCATTTTTAAGAAATAATAGACAATATTATAAAATTTCTCTTTTTGTTGGATATGATGATATATCTGCCGTTGAAGGTAACTTTACAATTACACCAAGTACCAGGTGCCTTGAAACAGTTTATATTGGATCTTCTGTAATTTCAGTAGATTCTACAATTGGATTTCCTGAAAATGGAAAAATTATATCCGGAAAAAATACAATTACATATCAAAGTAAAAGTATTAATCAGTTTTTTGAATGTTCAGGAATTCAATACACAATCTCAACAAAAGATGATATAAGATCAGATGAATTTTATTATGGATATGAAAATGGAGATATTACAAAAAAAGTCGAATTAAGACTTACTGGAGTATTATCAAAATTTGTACAAACATCAGATTCTTTAAACCTTGATGAAGGCGAAACTATTTCAGTTAAAACTATTGGAGATTTAATTCAAAATCCAGAAACTAATCAAACATACAAAGAAATTTTTGCAAATTCTTGGATTTATAATACAAGATCAAGATATCAAATAAAGGATGGTAGTATAAATTATACTCTTGTAAGTCCAATTGATAGATCTAGTTTAAAAATTGGAGATAAACTTGAACTCTTAAATAGAGAATCTAATGTAGGAATATCCACTGGAACTATTGCCACAATAAACCCTTCTGAAAATAGTATTACCACGGATTTAGGTACTTTAGATGCTAATCAAAAATATGATATAAGAAGAAAACTGAATACCGCATCAAGTCTAAATGTTCCCATAAAATTTGGAAATAATACTGTTTTATCAGACATACAAAATTTATATGTGGATGATAACTATGCATATGTGGCTTCAAATTCATTACCATCAGATGGAAATACTTCATATACATATCAAATAACAACTAAAATTAAATCATTAGTTGGGACAGGATTAACAGCAAATTATACTTTAATACAATATGACCCCGACAGTTCACCATTTATTACTGGAGATAGAGTTTATTATCAACCTTCAGGTACTCCAATAGTTGGATTGGGAACTGGTGATTACTATGTCGAGAATATATCCAATCCCAAAGGAATAAGACTTTATTTTTCAAAATCATTTATTGGTAGTGATAATTACATCACATTTGCGGATTCTAACTTTAATGCTGGCATTCATACTTTTACATTATATTCTCAAAAATCAGGAATTATTGGTCCACAGAAATTACTTAAAAAATTTCCATTAATAGGAAACATTGATACCGGAAATGGAGAACCGACTCTTCCAGGTCCGATTGGGATGTTAATTAATGGAGTAGAGATTAGTAATTATAAATCTAATGATAAAATTTATTATGGTCCATTAGAATCTATTAATGTATTGAATGGTGGAAGCAATTTTGATGTTATAAATCCACCAATAATATCAATTTCTTCTGGAATAGGAATAACAGCACTAGTTCATCCTGTAATCAGTGGATCAATTCAAAAAGTTTATATTGATTCTCAAGATTATGATATTGATAAAATTGTATCTATTGGGGTATCTGGTGGAAATGGTTCTGGTGCATTTTTACAACCAATTGTCACAAAAAGGCAAAGAAGTATTTTGTTTGATGGAAGACTTATTGAAAATTCTGGTGGAATTAGTTCAACAACAAGACAATTAACATTTATAAACAATCATAATTTAAATAATGGCGAACAAATAATATATAATTCAAACGGAAATCTTGGAATTGGCATAGGAACTACTCCAGGAACTTTAATTAATGAAACAACCTATTATGTTAAAGTTGATAATAATAAAACCATTAGACTTTATCAATCTAATTTAGATTATAATTCTGGAATTAATACTGTAAGTTTTAATGCAGTTAATACTTCTGGAATTCATAGATTTAGAACAGCATCATATAAAAATACAGTATCAGAAATTAAAGTACTTAATGGTGGTGAATATACTAATAGAAAATTAATTGTTTCACCAACAGGAATATCAACAACTTATAATAATGTAACTTTTAAAAATCATGGATTTAAAGACGGAGAATTGGTAAACTACAATTATCAGACATCCACAATTGGAATTTCAACATTACCGCAATATTATATTCTAAATGAAAATGAAAATTCATTTAAATTATGTGATGCCGGAATTGGTGGAACAAATACTGACAACTATGATAGAAAAAATTATGTCAGATTTTCTTCAACTGGATCTGGATATCAATATTTTAGTTATCCAGATATATCTGTTTCTATAACATATTCTCCGGTCGGATTCGGTACTACAACACAAGAGTATAAGTCCTTAATAACAACTCCAGTAGTCAAAGGTAAAATTATTGACGCTTATCTCTACGAATCCGGAACAGGATACGGATCATCAATTCTAAATCTTGAAAAAAAACCGATAATAACAATAAAAAATGGTAGAGAAGCACAATTAAAACCAATAATTATCAATGGCGAAATTAATTCTGTAAATATTCAGTATGGTGGACAAGAATATTATTCAATTCCAGATTTAATTATAGAAGATTCTTCTGGTTCTGGATCTGGTGCAGATTTAAGACCAGTGATTATTAATGGAAAAATATCAGACATTAAAATAGTTAATAGTGGAATAGGATATTCTTCCACATCAACAATAATTAAAGTTAAATCTTCAGGATCAAATGCTGTTTTTGATACTAAAATTAGATCACTAACAGTTAATCATAATAAAAAATTTGGAGATGAGTTTTTATTCGAAAAAGATGGTCAATTACAATATTCTATTTCTAGATATTTTGACCAGTTAAGAACATCATTTAATGATAATGGAAATGTATCTAAAATAATTGGATGGGCATATGACGGAAATCCAATATACGGACCATATGGTTATACTGATCCAGAAAATTCAAATTCACCACCAAAACTTTTATCTTCTGGATATGAATTAAAAGTAAATAATGTTATCGATAGACCTCAATTTCCAGAAGAATTTTTTGTTGAAGATTATACTTATACAAATTCTGGAGATTTAGATGAAAATAATGGTAGATTTGGAAAAACTCCAGAATTTCCAAATGGTGTTTATGCATATTTTGCAACTCTAGATTCAGTTACCTTAAATCCAAAATTTCCATACTTTATTGGAAATACCTACAGATCTAATACATTATCAGAAAATTCAATACTCAATCAATCATTTGATTTTAATAATTCAAATTTACTTCGAAACACTTTACCATATAAAATTTCAGATAATTATGCAGATAATGACTTTATCATCGAAACAAGTGAATTTACAAATCAAGAATCTGTTGTCGAATCTGTAACAAGTGGAAATGTAAATGAATTTAACATCATAAATCCCGGATCGGATTATAAAGTAAATGATGTCTTAAACTTTGATGATAAAAATACTGGTGGTGGAGGACTAATTGCAAAAGTTTCCTCCATATCAGGAAAAGATATTGTTAAATTAGATACAACTGTACAAACTTATGAAAATTCAATTTTTACTTGGAATAATGACAATCAAGTAAAGGTTACAATTTTACCTTATCATGACCTATTAAATGGAGATTTTGTTGTAATTTCAGGATTTTCAACAAGTTTAAATAAATTAAATAATTATTATAAAATTGGAGTATCATCTTATTATTCAAATGTTTTAAAAAATATTCCAAGCTCAACTGCAGGATTTTCGACAGAAATTTATGTTACTCAAATTCCAACCAAGGTATCGGTAGGAAGTAGTATTACAATTGGTTCAGAAACATTAAAGATATTAGAAGTATTTGAAAATCTGAATATAATTAAAGTACAAAGAGGATATACAGGAATATCACATACAGCAACAACACCCATAAATTTTATTCCAGACTCATTTATAATTTCTCAAAAAATAGATTATTTTGATTCCAAAGTTAATAATAAAGTATTTTTTAATCCAAAACAATCTGTTGGAGTCGGAACAACCGCAGGAATTACAAATTCAATCACATTTAAATTTGGAGATTCTAATGTTACGAGAATTGTTCCAACTCAAGGAATTTATATTGAAAATCACCCATTTGTAAATAATGAATCTGTATTATTAACCTTAGCAAATGATAATCCAGATAAAATTTCAATATCAACTTCTTCTACAGGAACTCCATTTGATATACCTACAAATGTATATGTAACTAATAAAAATATAAATGTTATTGGAATCAAAACAACTTTAAATTCATCAGAAGTTTATTTTACAAATAATGGATCTAATAATAATAATTATTCAATTGAAAGTCAATATTCTCAAATAAAGGGAAGAGTGGATAGAATTAAATCCATAGTTTCAGTATCAACTTATCATGAATTAGCGAATAATGATGTTATAAATTTAGAGGTTAAACCAAATCTTTCGGTTGGAATTGGAACATCGACTTCAATATATGTTAAAAGAGATTCAAATACTGGAAATATTTTAATTAATCCAATAGGATTTAATTCCACCGGGATTAATACATCTACGAATATAATTACGATTAATTCTCATAATTTAAAAACAGGAGATAAAATATTATATTCTTCCAATGTACTTCCTTCTGGATTATCTACAGATTTTTATTATGTCTATAAAGTCAATGATAATAGTATAAAACTTTCACAGACTTATCTTGATTCTAAAAATATTCCACCATCAATAGTGAGTATAGCAAGTACAGGGGGATCAAATCAATCGATTTCACTCGTAAATCCTCAAATTAAGACAATTAGAAATAATAATTTAGTATTTAATTTGTCAGATTCATCACTTTCTGGATACAAATTTAAACTTTACTATGATAAAAACTATAAAAATGAATTTGTATCAATTGCATCAACATCAACATTTACATTAGTAGGAATAGGAACTGTTGGAGTTTCTTCAACGGCATCTATTACTGTCAATTATAATGAAGAACTTCCAACCAAATTGTATTATAATTTAGAAAAATCTGGAAGTATTAGTACAACTGATACTTCAGTAAATAATTATTCGGAGATATTATTTGAAAATAGTGAATATAATTCAACTTATAATATTTCAGGTATTGGATCAACAACATTTAGTATTTCTTTAACAAAAATACCAGAAAAATTAATATATTCGGAAAATGAATGTGATATTTTAAGATATAATACAAATTCAATTTCAGCAAAAGGACCTATTCATAAAATTAACATTGTCTCTGGAGGATCTGGATATAAAAAACTTCCAATATTCAATGGATTGAATACAAAAAATGGAAAAGATGCATATATTGTTCCAAAATCAAAAAATATAGGTAATATTAAAGAACTACGAATTATTAATGAAGGTTTTGAATATTCTTCTGATAAAACTTTACAACCTATTGCATACATATCTCCACTTATTACAATTAAAAATTCAAATACAATTGATAGCATTATAGTTACTAATGGTGGAAAGGGATATACTAATGCTCCCAATATTTCGATTGTAAATTCCACAACTGGGCAAAAGATTAATAGTGGAATATTGAATGCAAAATTATCAGGAAATTCCATAGATTCTGTAAATATTATCCAATATCCCAAAGGTCTTCCTGAAAAAACTGTAAAATTAGTTGCAGAAAATAATACAAATGGAGTTAGTATTCAAAGAATTGAATCTTCTTCTAGTGGAATTTTTACCTGTTACATAACAACTCCGACGATAAATGGAATATCAACATTTATTACATCACCATTTAGTGCAGGTGACCTAGTATTTGTCGAAGGAATTGAAAAAATAGGATCTAATGGTTCTGGTTTTAATTCTGAAGATTATAATTATAAATTTTTTACTGTAGATAATTATAATAATTCAGGAATTCTTGATAAAGTTACTATTGATATAACTGGTTTAACCACGAACACCGGAATTGCCAAAACAATTCAAGATTCTATTGCAAATATTATAAAAAGTACTGATTATCCAGAATTTAAAGTTTCACAAACTTCTTCATTTTTTAATATTGGTGAGAAACTCTCTTCAAAAGGAGTTTCAAGAGATTTAAAAATTATTTCAACTAATAATTCCTTCATTAAAGTATTTGGATCTTATAATCCATCGATTGAAGAAATTATAGTTGGAAATGAAACTGGAAATATCGCAACAATAGATCAAATTGAATATAGTGTTGGAAAATTTAAAGTTGATTATTCTGTTGAAAAAAATCTTGGATGGTCTGATGATATTGGAAAATTAAGTCAAGACAATCAAGTAATTCCCGATAATGATTATTATCAAAATCTTTCATATACCGTAAAAAGTCCAATTGAATACCAAGATTCAAAAACTCCAATTAATAGCCTACTCCATACTAGTGGTCTTAAAAATTTTTCTGACACTGGAATTACCTCAACTTCAAAGTCTGGAATATTAACTTCTACCAATGCAATGTCTGTGGTTTATGATATTATTGAAGAAAACCGAGTAGATACGATTTATGATTTTGATTTGGCGCTTGATATTGATGTTGTTGGAAGTTCATCTAAATTTTTAAAATTAAAAACTAAAAAATTAGCAGATTATATTGAGTGTAAAACTAATGTTGTTTTAAAGGTAGATGATATAAGCAGACAATTTTCAAATTTAGACGGAGAACCAAGTGAGTTTATAAATTTAATCAAATTAAATTCTACAGAATCTTATAATAATATTTTAGTTAGAGTTTCTAATTATGATAATTCACAAATTCAATTATCAGAACTTATCATTTTAAATGATAAAACTGATTCAGTTGTAGCAGAAAAATCAACACTTGTAAATTCCGGAATAGGTCTTACTCACATATCTGGAGAACAATATGGAAATTTTTCTATAGTTAAGAATGCTTCTGGAGAAACTTATTTACAATTTATACCCGATGATCCTTACAGTACAGATTATGATATTAAAGTTATTAAAAGTAATTTTAATTCTACAGATGTTGGAATTGGAACAACTTCAATTGGATTTATTGATTTAACTGGATCTAATAAAAAAGCATCATCAGGGATATCAACTTCAATTATTTCAGTTGACTCATCTAAATTTTCATCATTGCTTGCTAATGTTGAAATTATTGATTCAACAGCAAATTCAATCAATTTTGTTGAGGTATATTTAAATCACGATGGAACAAATACTTATATTTCAGAATATTATTTTGATTCAGAATCTTCAAGTAATTATTCTGGAAATTTTATTGGAACATTTGGAGCAAACATTTCTTCTGGAACTTTATCACTAAATTATAAAAACAATTCATCAAATAGTGTAGATATTAGATCAAGGATTGTTGGGTTCGGAACAACTGCGATTGGGGTTGGAGCACATCGATTTATTTTACCAAATCAAATTGCAGGAAATGAAAGAAGTGCAATATATCAATCAAATTATTCATCTACTGTTTCTTTGGCATCTACGATAATATCATTGAATAAATCTAATTTTAATGCAATTAAATCTTTGGTTGAGGTAAGTGTAGGATCTACTAGTGCTCTTCATCAAGTTATGATGATTCATGATAATAATGACATATATGTTCAACAATCTCCCTTTCTTTCAATAGGAAGTACATCTGGAATTGGAACTTTTGGTGGGGAATATTCTGGTGATAACTTACAATTAAAATTCTACCCAGATTCTGGAATAAATTCTCAAATAAAAATTCTTTCCTTCAATCAGTGCTTATATTCAACTTTAGATTCCATTAATATTGCACCAAATCTTACATACGGAACCGTAACTGATTCTATTGATCTTATTTTTTATAATGCAATTAATGGAGATAGAATTAATAGACTTGATTTTGATTTAAAAAATGAAAACATTCCAATTTTTGCAAAAACATTTGATCCACCAAATTCTTCAATATTAAATCTTTCTACTGGGAAATTTACAATAAAAAATCACTTCTTCAGTCCTTTAGAAGAACTTATATATACACCAAAATCAACTTTTATTGGAGTCGGTGCAAGTTCAGTTGGAATTGGATCAACTTTAAATTCTGCAGGAATTGTGACTACATTATTACCTTCAGATGTTTATGTTATCAAAATATCTGAAAATGAATTTAAATTATCAACAAGAAAGGATTATGCTGTTTTAGGAATTGGAGTTACATTCACCTCAGTTGGTTTAGGTAATGCACACCAACTCGAAATGAAAAAGAAAAATGAAAAAGTACTTATTACAATCGATAATGTAGTTCAATATCCATTATTATTTACCCCAACATCTCATACTTTATCTGGAAATGGTGGTCAAATTAGTGCAGTATCTTCAATATTTTCTTTAAGTGGAATATCAACAATAGTTCCAAGAGATATTCTCAAAATTGATAACGAGTATATGGGAATTATAAATGTTGGTTTAGGGACAACAAATGTTGGACCAATTACTAATAATGGAAGTTTTAATCTAGTTGAAGTCAGAAGAGGATTTGTCGGATCATCTGCAACATCACATACAGATTCTACGGAAGCAAGAATTTATAAGGGTTCATATAATATTGTTGATAATAAGATTTTCTTTTCAGAATCTCCAAGAGGAAATCCACAAATAGAAAGAGATTCAAGTAATTTAAGATTTGAAACCTCAGATTTTACAGGAAGAGTTTTCTTAAGAAATAATTATACCTCAAATCAAATATATGATGATATTTCATCCCAATTTACAGGAATTGGTAGGACATTTACATTAACTGTAGGTGGTGCAAATACCGTTGGATTAGGAACTACTGGTGGAAATGGAATTCTATTCATAAATGGAGTTTTTCAAACTCCAACAACTTTAAATAATACAGAAAACAATTTTAAAATTATTGAAAATTCTGGAATATCAAGTGTAGTATTTTCGGGAATTGCTAGTTCAAATTCTGATATAATAATTACTTCTGAATTTGATGTGAATCAAAATCAAATTCCTAGAGGTGGGATAATTATTTCTTTGGGTTCTTCTACTGGTCTTGGGTATGCACCTCTTGTTGGAGCAAAAATACTACCAAGAATTAATGGATCTGGTGCAATTACTAGTATCGTAAGCACAGCAACTACTGGATCAGCATTTGCGATTAGTACTGCAACATATCACAAAACAACAGGATTGTTAGATGTTACAACTACAACTCCGCATAAATTTGATTATACAAATGTAAAGCAAGTTACATTAATTGGTCTTAATTTTTCTTGTCCGGTAAATGACCCATTTCTAACGACTTTAACTACTACTGGACAAACTGTTGGAATTGGATCAACTGTAATTTTTGTAGATTCTGTATCAGATGTTTCTATAGGAAGTTCTATTTCGATTACTGGAAAACTTACAAATATTCCTGTTGTTTCTGTTGGAAATACCTTTGTAAGAATCGGTACATCATCCACGATTGGATCAACAATTGGTTCCGGTATTGCTGTTACATTTAGTACTCATTATTCGGGAATTACTACAACTATATTTCCAGAAGGTGTTACTGGTATAGGAAAAACATTTACAATAAAAGCAATTGGTACTACAACATCCTTTACCATCGATGCCGGTATATCTACTATTCCTCATAATTATGTTGGGCAAGGAACTGTATTTTCTTTTTATGGTGACCTTACACCAGGATCTGGATATAATGGTATTGTTGCAATAGGAGTTTCCGTATATGAAAGTGGTCATATTGGAGACACTGCAAATATAACTGCATCTGTTGGTGCTGGAGGAACTCTTGGATTTACAATTGGTGCTGGAGGTACTGGTTATTCAAATCCACAAATATTTGTATCAGAACCATCTTATGAAAATTTAAATGTTGTTGGTGTATCAAGATTAGGAATTGGTGCAACAACAAAAACTGGAATAGGTCTTTTACTAAATGTTGAAGTTGGTGCAAGTTCAACTACAGGAATTGGATCAACATATTTTGAAGTATCTAAATTTAGTATTTCAAGACAAGGATACTCATTCCAAAGAGGTGATGTATTTAAACCGGTTGGATTGGTGACTGCAAAGGGATTAAATTCTCCAATATCAGAGTTTAAATTGACAGTTATTGACACATTTTCTGACTCTTTCTCTGCATGGCAATTTGGGCAATTTGATTTTATTGATTCTATTAAAAACTATCAAGACGGTGTTAGAACTAGATTTCCATTATTTTATAATGATGAATTATTGAGTTTTGAAAAATTAGAGGGTTCTATAGTTAATCTGTCTAATGCCTTATTAATTGTTATAAATGGGGTTATTCAAGATCCAGAAACAGCATATGTATTTGATGGTGGAACAAGTTTTGCTTTCACAACTGCACCAAAAACCGAAGATAATGTTGCAATATTTTTCTATAAAGGTACTGCCGGTGATGATATTTCTGAAATTAATGATATAAAAGAAACTTTACAAAGAGGTGATGTTGTACAGGTTTTAAAAAATAATTCAATTCGAGACACAATATCACAAGATAAAAGAACAGTATTTGATATATCTGGATCGGATAGATTTGAAACTAATTTATATTCTAAACAAGGAGTAGATTCTAAAGAGTACAAACCATTAAGTTGGATTAAACAGAAAGTCGATCAAAAAATTAATGGAGATTTCTTCTATAAGAGTCGAGATTCTCTTGAATCTTTAATATTCCCGACTGCAAAAATTATTGGAGATTTTTCAACCACAGATCAGTATATATTTGTGGATAATGCAGATTTCTTTAAGTACGGGAATCCAGGATTTACAGATGCCCTAATTGTTTCTGGTTCTCTTGATCCAGTATCGGCCGGAATAACAGCGGTTGTTTCTGGGTTAGGAACAGTACAATCACTTATTATTAATAATCCAGGTAGTGGATATACTGGAAATTCAGTAACATTAAAAATTTCTCCACCTCCAGTAATACTAGAAAAAATAGGAGATGTAATAGTTACAGTAGGATCTACTGCAACCGCAACAGTTACAGTTGGTGCCGGTGGAACATTAACAACACCAATAACAATCACTAATCCTGGTTTTGGTTACACAACTTTAAATACACCACCAAAAGTTATTGCACCACTCCCAGATCCAATATATGAAAATATATCAACAATTACCACAGTTAATGGATTTAGTGGAATTATTACAGGAATTTCTACTACAACTGGTACTAATGGAAATCCATTGGCACTTAAATTTATCTTAACCGGTCCATCAGAAAAATATTCACAATTGCAAATAGGATATCCAATTTATATTTTTGATACAAGAATTGGAAGTGGTCTAACTTCTATTAACAATTCAAATTCTTCAATAGTTGGAATAGGAACAACATTTTTAGATAATATTTACATTATCTCTGCATTTTCTTCAAGTGGAACTGTTGGAATTATTACTTGTAACATATTATCATCAACCTCTGTGGTTGGATTGGCATCAACTGGAAGCACATCAAATCCTGTTGGAAAATACTCTTGGGGAAGATTATCTGGATTTAGTCGATCAGGTTCTCCAATTTCTATAGGAGTAACAGGAAATACTATTGATGTTGGATTATCAACATTCCCAACAATACAAAGAAGAATATCCGGTCTTAGAAAGACTGGAGCACTTTCTAAACTCTTATAAATATCTAAAAAATAACAATATGGCAGCAATCGTAACAGATCAATTTAGAATATTAAATGCTAGTAATTTTATAGACTCTGTTTTAGACAGTAACAATTCATATTATGTTTTTTTAGGACTATCTAATCCAGCAATCGTCGGGTTTGGAAGAACATCAAATTGGAATACAAATATTCCAAATCCAGTTGATAATCTTGAATATTCTTCACATTACAGAGATACTGCATTATTCGGGAAAAAAATTACAAGTAGTAATATTAGAAGAGTTATAAGAAATGTTACTTGGACTTCTAATACATCATATGATATGTATAGGCACGATTATAGTATTTACAATCCTGCTCCAAATTCTAACCTCTCTAGACTATATGATTCAAATTTTTATGTAATTAATAGTGATTATAGAGTTTATATTTGTATTGATAATGGGTCTTCAGTAACAAGTCCAAAGGGTGGAAAATCACTAGATGAACCAACTTTTACTGATTTAGAACCTTCTGTGGCAGGTGAAAGTGGAGATGGATATCGTTGGAAATATTTATTTTCAGTTTCACCAAGTGATATTATAAAATTTGATTCAACAGAATATATTGTTGTTCCGAATGACTGGAAAACATCTACAAATAGTGAAATTGTAAGTATTCGGGAAAATGGATATTCAAGTTCTACAAACCCAAATCAAATTAAACAGGTATATATTGCAAATGGTGGAGGAGGATATAAATCAGGAATTGTTGATATTATTGGGGATGGTACTGGGGCAAGGGTATCAATTACTGTTGATACTACTGGAAAAATTACTTCTACACAAGTTACTGCAGGAGGTTATGGATATACGTGGGCAATAGTTGATTTGGGTAGTCTCCAACCGACAGGAAGTTTAACTCCTGCAAAATTAATACCAATCATTCCACCATCAAAAGGGCACGGATATGATATTTACACAGAATTGGGAACTGATAAAGTTCTAATATATGCAAGATTTGATGATTCAACAAAAGATTTTCCAACCGATACGATATTTTCGCAGGTTGGTATTATAAAAAATCCAACAATACCTTCTTCAGATTCTGTTGTTTTTACTGAAAATCAATATTCATCACTTTCTGGTATTGCATTTACTTCAGGATTTACCGGATCTCCAACAATAGGAGATACAATAAATCAAATTGTATCTGGTGGAATCGGAACTGCAAAAGGATATGTTGCATCTTATGATAAAGAAACAAAAGTTTTAAAATACTTTAGAGATAGATCCTCATATTTTGGAAATAAATTAGATCAAACTGATTATAATAAGGTATCTTCAGAATCTAAAGTTTATGCTTTCGAATCTTCTGGAGTAAATATTTTACCATACTCTACATCTATTGATACTTCATTCGCAAATAATAGTAATAAAGTAACTATTGGTGGAAAAGTTATAGATTTAGGAGCAACCTTCACTGGAGGTCTTTCAAATCCTGAGATAAATATAAAGTCGGGAGAAATAATTTATATTGATAATCGTCCTTTGGTAACAAGGGATATTCACCAAAAAGAAGACATTAAAATTATTCTGGAATTCTAACTAAAAATGACACAAAAAACAGATTTAAATATTAGTCCATATTATGATGATTTTGATTCTGAAAGTAATTTTTACAAAGTTCTATTTAAACCTGGATATCCAGTACAGGCAAGAGAACTAACAACATTACAATCTCTTTTACAAGATCAAGTAAAATCTTTTGGGGGACATATCTTTAAAGAAGGATCAATGGTGATTCCTGGAAATATTGCATATGATGGAAATTTTAATTCGGTCAAACTAAATTCAAGAAATTTTGGAGTTGATGTTTCTCTTTATATTAAAAATTTTATCGGTAAGAAAGTAACAGGTCAAATATCAGGAACAACTGCAACAATTCAATTTATTGCTTTTCCTGATGATATTAATGTTGATGACTTAACAATATATGTCAAATATATAGATTCTGACAATAATTTCGAATTTAACCCATTTGAGAATGGTGAATCATTAATTGCAGAAGAAAATATAACATATGGAAATACTACAATTAATGCCGGAACACCATTTGCATCCTTATTGTCATCGAATGCAACATCTATAGGTTCTGCAGCATCTATTGGAGACGGTGTATATTTTATTAGAGGTTACTTTGTTAATGTTTCGAAACAAACCATAATATTAGATAATTATACAAATTTACCATCATATAGGGTTGGATTAAAAATTGATGAATTGATTATCGGATCAAAGGACGATTCTTCATTATATGATCCTTCCAAAGGATTTACAAATTATGCGGCACCGGGCGCAGATAGATTTAAAATAAATTTAACTCTAACTAAAAAATTATTGACGGATTTTAATGATACAGATTTTATTGAGTTATTGAGAGTTGAAAATGGAAAAATTAAAATAATTGAGTCAAAAACTCAATATAATATAATTAAAGATTATATGGCACAAAGAACATACGACGAATCCGGTGATTATACCGTTTCTCCGTTTAATGTGTCTGTTAATAATTCTTTAAATGACAGATTGGGTAATAATGGTTTGTTTTTTGATACTGAAACAACAGAACAGAATAATAAACCATCAGAAGATTTGATGTGTTTAAAAATATCTCCAGGAAAGGCTTATGTTAGGGGATATGATATAGATAAAATTTCAACTACAATTATTGATGTTGATAAATCAAGAGATACTGAATCTGTTAAACAGGTAAATATTCCTTTTGAAATGGGAAATAGTATAAGAGTTAATAATGTATCTGGAACACCCAAAAGCGGACTTAATATAAATTTAGTAGATCGATTTAAGTCTGAAGCAGGTATTACAACTATTGGAACCGCAAAAGTATATAATTTTAATCTAACTGATTCTGCCTATACTGGAAATACTACTAATTGGGACTTGTATTTGTTTGATATTCAAACACATACACACATTACTATAAATCAAGCAATTTCTAATACCGAATTACCGGAAACATCATATGTAAAGGGTAAAAGTAGTGGAGCCAGTGGATTTGCGGTAGTTGCCGGTGGAGATTCTTCCATAATTAGATTAAAACAAACTTCTGGAACATTTTCAGTTGGTGAGCAATTAATTATCAATGGATTAGATTTTCCAAGATCTATCAAATCTGTAATAACATATTCCGCAGAGGATATTAAATCAGTACAACAACCAACCTCAATATCAGGATTATCTACAGCATTTACTTCAGATTGCTTACTTGAAAGATTTAGATTTCCAAATAGTGTTGTTGGAATTGCAATCAGCACTTTATCTGGCACAACCACTGTGAGTAGTCCTGGAAAATTATTTACTGGAGTAAAAGTTGGATCAATTATTAGATATCAATCTACTAATATTGATGAAACATTTAATAGAGTAACTGCAGTCTCTCCGACCGGAACATCACTAACAATTGCAGATATTACAGGAATTTCTGGAATATTTAGTGGTACTCATGTAGATGGAAATTATAACGCATTTATTGGCGATCCTATTATAAGAAATGAATCTCAGGGATTTTTATATTCAAGATTACCAGATTCCAATATTTCTTCAGTAAATCTATCAGATTCTTTATTGACAATCTCTCATCAAATAACTGGTCTATCGGTAAGTAATAATGTATTAACATTAACGCCAGCAAATATTACAGGAATTAGTAGTGCATTTTTTGCGGCATTTGATGAAGAAAGATATTCTGTGCATTACACTGTTGATGGAACAATTGCCAAAATAACTTCAGATCAATTTGTTTTGAACTCTGGAACAGTAACTATTAGTGGATTACCTAATGGTAATGTTATAGTAAATACAACTTTAGTCAAAAATGGAATTCAAAGTAAAATAAAAATTTATAATAGAAGTCAAACTTTAACTGTAGACAAATCAAAATATCCACAATCTGGAAGTGGTATAAGTTCATCTATTGGTGATGGTCTTACATATAATCAATATTACGGACTAAGAGTTCAAGATGAAGAAATATCATTAAATAATCCTGATGTAGTAAAGATAATATCAGTATATGAATCATTTGATTCTTCTGCACCAGTATTAGATAAAATTCAATTTGGTGCAAGTGCTAATGTAACAACAAATGCCATCATTGGTGAGAATATTCTTGGAAACACTAGCAAAGCAGTGGCAAGAGTTGTTTCAAATATACCAGGAGAATCAAATTTTTTGAAAATTGTATATTTAAATTCTGAAAGATTTTTAGAATCAGAATCAGTCGTATTTTCAGATTCAAATATAAAAACAGAAATAGAAAAAATTACTCTAGGAAAATATAAAGATATCACCAATTCTTTTACTCTTAATAAGGGTCAAAAAAATCAATATTATGATTATTCTAAAATTGTTAGGAATGCCGGAACTCCAGAACCATCAAAATCTTTATTGATTATATTTGATTATTATTCAGTTCCATCAAATGATTCTGGAGATGTTTTTACTGTTTTAAGTTATGATAAAGAAAGATTCACTCATGATGTACCTTCTATTGGACCAAGATCAGTAAGATCTTCGGATACTTTAGATTTTAGACCAAGAGTTTCTACATTTTCTGCTAATGATAAATCTCCATTTGATTCATCAGCAAGAACTTTTAGCACATATTTAACTTTAACACCAAATGAAAGTTCTTTAATTGGATATGATTATTATTTGGCAAGAATTGATAAACTATATTTGGATAAAATTGGAAATTTTATATTAGAAAAAGGAATATCATCCAAAAATCCAAAGGCATCGAATAAAAATGATGCTGTAATGGAAATAGCAACAATTAAATTACCACCATATCTTTACAATCCACAAAATGCTATTATCACTTTAATGGACAATAGAAGATATACAATGAGAGATATTGGATTAATTGAGGATAGAGTTGAAACTCTAGAAAGATTAACCTCACTTTCTCTATTGGAAGTAAATACTCAGACTTTACAAATTCAAGATTTTGAAGGAAATACTAGATTTAAGAGTGGATTTTTTGTAGATGATTTTAAAAATTATCAATTGCTCAACAATCAATTATCTAATATTAGAGTTAATCCCGAAGCACAGGAATTAACTCCAATTTTAAGTCGAAATTCTTTAAAATCACAGATTGCTCCGGCAATTTCAATAATTGATGAAGAACTAGATTTTTCTGAAAATTTTGAATTACTAGATTCAAATGTTCAAAAAACAGGAAAGGCAGTAACTCTTAAATATGAATCAGTTGGGTGGATAGAACAGGCATTTGCAACAAAAGTTGAAAATGTAAATCCATTTAATGTAATTGTTTATTCTGGAGATATTAAACTAAGTCCAGAAATTGATAATTGGGTTAGAACAGTTCAACTTCCTGACAAAAATGTAGATATAACATTAAACTCAAGCAGAACTCTTACGAATAATTTAACTAGTAATGTTTTTGTAGAACTAACTCCAGTTCAAACACAATCATCGAGTACTGCGTTTTTACCAGATATTTTAGGTCAAGGTAATTTCGAACAAGTTGCAGGAACAGATACTTCGATAACATCATCGGTTTCTACAAACACAACATCCACAATTACTTCAAATACTGTATCAGATACTGTAGGAAATACTGATACTACAATAAGAAATGTTTTAATTTCTTCATCAAGTGAATCATTTATGAGATCTAGAAATACTGGATTTTCTGCATCTAATTTAAAACCATCCACACAATTTTATCAATTTCTTGATGGAAATAGTGGTGTTGATTTTATCCCAAAACTAATTGAAATATCAAATTCAAAAACATTAGAAAATTATGGTGCATCCGGAGCATTTTCTATTGGAGAAACTGTTATTGGTACTTATGGAGGGAATAATTTAATTTCTTTTAGGGTTGCATCTCCAAATCATAAATATGGAAAATATAATTCTCCTTCCACAACATATACAGTAAATCCGTATTTTAAATCAGAAACCATACCATCTGCATATAGTCAATCATCAAAAGTTTTAAATATTGATACCATTTCATTATCTGAAGAGGCTCAGGGAAAATATTCAGGATACTTGATTACTGGTATGCAATTGGTTGGTCAAACCAGTGGTTCGGTTGCCTATGTAAAAGATCTTAGGTTGATTTCTGATAATTTTGGAGATTTAATCGGAGCATTTTTTATCCGAGATCCAAATTCAATTCCAACACCAACCGTTAGAATTTCTACAGGAACTAAGACATTCAAACTAACATCAAGTTCAACTAATAATCCGGGTCTTCCAGGAAGCACAGACACTTCCTCAGCAGAAACAAATTATAATTCAGATGGTACATTAGAGCAATGGGAAAATACAGTTACGGCAACGACTAAAAATTTAACTACAAATACAGTAACAAATTTAACCACAAATACTACAACTTCAACTACAACAATAAACACACATACAACAACAACAGTTCAGAGATTTGTTGATCCTCTTGCTCAATCATTTGTTGTCGGTGGAAATGTAGAAGCTCCATCACCAACATCATCAAATGACGATGTAAATGGAGCATTTTTAACTGCGGTCGACTTATTTTTTGCTAAAAAGGATGATGCAAATGCTCCGGTAAAAGTTGAAATACGAACGGTTGAGTTAGGAACACCAACAAGAATTGTAATTGGAAATTCGGTTACATTAAGACCATCTGAGGTTAGTGTTTCAGATGATGCATCAATTGCAACAAAAGTAACTTTTGATGAACCAATTTATTTACCACCAGGAAGAGAATATGCCGTTGTAATTATTTCAGAAAATAGTGATAAGTATGAAATGTGGACTGCTGTCATGGGAGAAAAAACAGTAAATACAAAACAACTTCCAGATGCAGACTCTGTTACATATTCAAAACAATTTTCAATGGGAAGTTTGTTTAAATCACAAAACGGTTCAATATGGACTGCAAGTCAAGAACAAGATTTAAAATTTAAACTATACAAGGCAAATTTTACATCCCCAACAGGGACTGCATTTTTCTATAATCCAACACTAAATGAAAGTAATGGATATGTACAAAGATTAGGAAATAATCCAATCACCACATTTCCAAAAACAGTAACACTTGGAATTACAACAATATCTTCTTCAAATACAGCATTAATAACTGTTTTAGGTAAAGGTAGAAAAATTGCAGGAGCAAATAATTCTTATGGATATGTAGTTGGAACCGGAAGTTCTGTGTCAACTGTAGGATTAACTACTGGAGGAAGTAATTATGTAACAGATTCTAATGTAGATACTTATAATATTACCGGAAATGGTTCTGGCCTTGTTTTAAATATTACGGCATCATCTGGAACAATTACTGGAACACCAGTAATTGTAAATCCGGGAAATGGATATGAGGTTGGAGATGTTGTTGGAATTGTAACTGCCACTGTTGGAACCGGAACTTCGGTGCGTGGTAGAGATGCAAGAATTACAATTTTGTCAATTTCAGGATTAGATACACTATATCTTGGAAATGTTCAGGGAGAAACATTTACATCAGTTGGTGTGGCATTAACCTATTATGCAGATAACGGATCACTAGTTTCTCTTGCAAGCACCACAATTAGAACGAATCCAGTAAATGGTTCAAATCAAAATTCTGGAAATTATATGAGAGTAAATCATTTTGATCACGGAATGTATTCGAATACCAATAAGATTAGACTTAATAATGTTGAGTCTAGCACGGCACCTGTTCCTTTAATATCTCCCCTAACATCCTCATCTGCATCGATTTCGGTTGCCGTTGGAGATACAGCAAACTTTGGAACTTTTGAGGGAGTTTCCGTAGGTCCAAGTCCAAATAAATCTGGTTATGTAAAAATTGGAAATGAGATTATTAAGTATGATGGTGTTGGAAGTGGAACTTTAACTGGTATTACTAGAGGTATTGATTCAACACTTGCAATTGATCATGATACATCTACTCTGGTATATAAGTACGAATTAAATGGAGTTTCTTTGAGAAGAATTAATAAAACTCACGATATTAGTGATTTTGATATTGGTATGGACGGATATTATCTCGAAATTGATAGAACCACAGATGGAAACCCAGCAGGTACTCCACAGTTACAATTTACATCAGAAGGAACATTTGGTGGTTCTAAAGTTACTGCAACAGAAAATATCCTGTACAGTTCTATAGTACCAACATATGATCTGATCACCCCAGGTTCATCTACATCAGTATCCGCAAACATTAGATCCATAACCGGAACAAGTGTTGATGGAATTGAAACATCATTTTTGGATAATGGATTTGAACCAATTCAATTAAATTCTTTAAATACTCTCAAATCAATAAGAGTTGTATGTTCTAAAGAAAATGAAACAGAGTACTTAAGTGGTCTTCCTCGAAATAAATCATTTACAACAGGAATTACATTAAGCACAAAGGATCCAAATTTATCTCCAATAATATTTCTAGATACTGCATTCACAGAATTTATTTCAAGTCGTTTAAATAGTCCTATTTCAGATTATTCATCAGATAATAGAAGTAATTTGATATTAGATGATCCACATGCTGCAGTATATGTCTCGAAAGCAGTTAAATTAGTTCAACCAGCAACCTCTTTAAAGGTTATTCTATCAGCATATCGTCACGAATCTGCCGACTTTAGAGTTCTTTATAGTTTATCTCGTCCAGATTCGAGTGAGATTGATCAATCATTTGAACTATTTCCTGGATATGATAATTTAACATATACAACTGCTGCAGGATATTCTGTTTTAGATTCATCTAAAAATAGTGGAAGGCCAGATAATTTTGTATCTTCAAGTTTAGATAATCAATTTAAAGAATATGAATTTACTGCTGATAATCTTAGTTTGTTTAACGGATATGTTATTAAAATAGTAATGTCCGGAACTAATCAGGCATATTCACCAAGAATAAAGGAACTCAGAACAATTGCAATACGATGATAAGAGTAAAGGGTCACCAAAATCTTTATAGAGATGAAAATACAGGTGCAATAGTAAATTGTGATTCTGTTGCATATAATCAATATCTAAATACTCTACATAATAAAGATTTTCAAAAAAAAGAACTTGATAAAATGAAACAGGACATTGATGAAATTAAAACACTATTAAAGGAGTTGATTAATGGATCCAAATGAAATTGAGTTAAAAACTATCAATAAATTATTTGAATATGAAAAACAAACTCGAATAATTGATAATCTAGATGAGGATCAGTTAAAAACTTTTTGTAAATTATATTGCAAATTATATTTAAAACAACAGGAGACTATTTGTTCTCTTGGATTTAATCCTTTATAAATATATTTTAGATCCTGAACTGTTTATAAATGGCAGAAATAAAGGTCAGAGTAGGACAACAACCAGCAATAAAAGTCATATCTTCACTTGCTGGAGCTCAAGGTCTTTCTTTGTCTGAACTTTCTGATGTCAATGCCACAAATTTATCTGATGGTATGGTTCTTGTTTATAATGGCGCCACAAGCAAATGGGATGCGACATTAACATTAACCCCAGGTGCAACACAGAATTTAGACATCAACGGAGGAAATTTCTAAAATGGCAAGTATTATCAGGATCAAAAGATCTTCTGGTACTAACAAACCAGCCAGTCTAAATTGGGGAGAATTAGGATATGTAACTGGTATTGGAAGTTATGGTGGATTAAATCAATATAAAGATAGAGTTTTTCTTGGAGATGATGGGAATAATGTAAATCCTATTGGAGGATATTACTATGCTTCTATGATGGAGCATTCTCCAGGAGCAATTGCTGGAGTCACTAATACTAGAAATAGTGATGGTGGTATTGTTGTTATTCTTGATAGTAATCGTAAAGTTGATCAGTGGAATGTAGATAATTTAAGAATTGATGGTAATACGTTTTCATCACAAAACACTGATGGTGATATTGTACTTGATCCAAATGGTACAGGTGAAATTAATATTGTTGATGATACTTATTTATCTTTTGGTAATGATAAAGATGTAAAATTAAGATATGATGAAACAACCGACAATAGATTTGAAATTGAAGGTGCTGATTGGAATTTTGCAAATAATGTTGCAATTAGTATTAGCGATACTACTGCTTCAACAACTCCTACAACTGGAGCACTTACAGTTACTGGTGGTGTTGGTTTTGCTACTCATTTAAATGTTGGCGGAAGTGTAGATATTGATTTAGATTTAAATGTTGATGGTGGTGATATAACCACAAATCTAACAGCATTTAATCTACTAAATGCAACTGCAACTAATATTAATGCTTTCGGTGCTGCTACGGCACTGGACATAGGAGCAACAACTGGTATTGCAACTATTCGTAATGCGACTTTAAGTGTTCCAAATGCGACTACATTAAATCTTGGCGCAACATCTTCTGCAACAAGTGTTACTTTCCCAAGCACTCCAAACACTTCCTTTGTTTCGATTGCCGCAACTACAAATGCAACAACTACAACATCTGGTGCATTAAGAGTTGCCGGTGGTGTTGGTATTGTAAGTGATGTTTATATTGGTGGATCTTTAAATGTAACTGGGGGTCAAACAGGTACAAACTTAACGCTCACAGGAAACCTTCAAGTTGATGGTAATACAACTCTAGGAAACGCCCCAGGCGATGTTGTAACCATTACAGGTTCAGTTAATCATACTGGACCTCTTACCAATATTGGTGGGGTTACGATTGATAATATTGGAATTAGTTCAAATGTAATTTCAACTAGATCTGGTGGCGGAAATGTATTATACATCGATCCATATCCTGATGGATTGAGTAATGAAGGTCTTGTTGTTGTTAAAGGAAGTCTTCAAGTTGATGGAACCACAACCACAGTAGACTCAAGTAGTGTTACTGTAAATGGTGCAATTATATCACTAGGAGATGTAACCAGCAATAGAACCGTAGTTGCAACAGTTGCATCCGGTGTTAGTACAATTACTTTGGATTCCGTTGTTGGAATTAATACTGGTGATATTATTTCAGGGAATGCTGCTTTACCTAATAGTGGACTGACTACGATTACTACATATGATACATTAACAAAGATTGTTACAATTACTGGAACCACAAGTTCTGGAATTGCTTCAACAACTCAATTAATTGTAACTCATGCCTATGATACAAATACTGATAGAGGTATTGCTTTTGATTATAATACCGGTGTAGGGTTAGCAAATCAGAAAACAGGATTTTTTGGATTTGATGATAGTACAGGATATTTTACCTATATTCCAGATGCTAGTATTTCAAATAGTGTAGTAACAGGAACGAAGGGATCTCTTGATATTGGAGCACTATATCTCAATTTCACCACATCAGGAATTAGTACCAGAGGATCTGCATATTTCGACACAAATGGAAAACTCATAAGTACAAATAGTCCAGAAGTTGGAACCGCAAGTACTTCAAATCTTATTTTGACTACGAATGCATCCAATGTTCCGGTATGGACTGATACTCTTGACGGAGGGACATTTTAGTTATGAATAGTGAAGTTGATGTGAATGTATTAGTTAATCTATATCATCAAAAAATTTCAGGATTAACAAATCAAAATATTTTATTAGAGGCAAAACTACAATCACTCACTAAAGATTTCGAAGAACAAAAAAATGTTTTATTAACAGAAAATTTAAATCTTCAAAATAAATACGATGAATTAAAAAATTCTAAAAAATAGAAAAATAGAACAATGGCAAAACCATCAACTCGACAAGGACTTATAGATTACTGCCTAAGGCGTCTAGGTGCCCCTGTATTGGAGATTAACATTGATGATGACCAAATAGATGACTTAGTAGATGATGCCATTCAACACTTCAATGAGCGCCATTTTGATGGTGTTGAAAGAATGTATTTAAAATATAAAATAAGTCAGAATGATATTGATAGAGGAAGTGCAAAAAATACGAATGGGGTTGGAATTGTCACAACAACAGGAACTTCTAACATAACAGGATATGGAACTACGACATTTAATTTTTATGAAACTTCAAATTATATTCAAGTTCCAGATTCAGTTATTGGAATAGAAAAAATATTTAGATTTGATACTAGTTCAATTTCTGGAGGAATGTTCAGTATTAAATATCAGTTATTTTTAAATGATTTATATTATTTCAATTCAGTTGAACTTTTACAGTATTCGATGGTTAAGAGTTATTTGGAGGATATTGATTTCTTACTTACAACAGATAAACAAATTAGATTTAATAAAAGGCAAGATAGATTATATTTGGATATTGATTGGGGATCACAATCTGTTGGAAATTTTATAGTTTTAGACTGTTATAGGGCACTTGATCCAGAATCATTTTCACAAGTTTATAATGACAGTTTTCTTAAAAGATATTTAACTGCACTTATCAAAAGACAGTGGGGTCAGAATTTGATTAAATTTAGAGGAGTTAAACTTCCAGGTGGAATTGAATTAAATGGTCGAGAATTATATGAGGATGCTCAAAGAGAACTTGATGAAATTCAAAAAAGAATGGCAATGGACTATGAACTTCCACCATATGATTTTATTGGATAATGGCACTCAATCCCTTCTTTTTACACGGAACTTCATCTGAACAAAGATTGGTTCAAGATCTTATAAATGAACAATTGAGAATGTATGGTGTCGAAGTTGTTTATATTCCAAGAAAGTTTGTAAATAAAAAAACAATCAT